>Ga0164290_1000354_pt1 | contig 162010 bp, 143 predicted proteins | sample Micstemetagenome_FD_108782 | JGI IMG/M metagenome (GOLD analysis project Ga0164290, IMG submission 108782) | Contaminated culture microbial community from soil near Moab, Utah, USA - Microcoleus steenstrupii SON62 (Illumina Assembly) | ecosystem: Environmental > Terrestrial > Soil > Soil crust...
GATGAAGTCCGAAAAGCCTCACAGGTTCCTGCCTCGATACGCCCCCAAACAAAGCAAACGGGGGAACCCCCCAACAGCTGAGACTCTACTGCTAATAAGGGGTGCTGGCGCATAATTGAGGGTTTGATAGCAATACGATATACGAGCGTAGGTTTTGCCACGCAGCATTATAGCTGGGTTTCAGAGCTTATGCACCAACAGTCTTTTGATTTATCTGTGGTGCTTTAAGCGGGCAAAACGCTCTCTGGTAATTTGCAAATCTTCTGGTGTGTTGATGCCGAGCGCTTCTACGGGATCAGAGACAATGACGGTGTGGAGATTCCACCGGCAGTGGTGTGAAAGAAACGGAAGGAACGGCAGGAAATTGAGTTCGTTTGTCTGCGCACCTACTACGCTTTTCTTGACGAATTGGTGCCAGCAATCGAGAAGTCCCGGTACTGAAAGAGCGAAAACACCGACATCGCTAAAACCGACCGGGTCCATAGCATCGCCTTCGCGGCTCTGTCTGACGTGCGTCAAAACACCGTCAGTAAGGTCGTATTGAACATATGGCGTTTGGCATTCAACCAGCGGCAATACCATGGTTTTGTCCACGCTTGTCCGGGCGGCAACCTGCTTCAAAGTCTCCGCCGACAAGTTCACCTGGTCACCCCAGACAATCAAGATTGTGTCGAAATCACGCCAGAAGGGCTCGGCGCCGAATATCGCGTCTCCCATCCCGAGCGGCACTGCTTGCGCGCTCGTTGTGACACTGAATTGCCCGTTGCCGGTTGTCTGCAGTCCGGAAAATTGTGCCATCGCTGACGGTGCTAAGACTACGTGAATGCGTTCTGAAACAGGTGCCAGCGAATTGCGTAAAACATCCCATACGGTGAGGTTATCCTCAATCGGCACAAGTATCTTTGGGCAGTCTAACCCCAGGCGACTGCCTCGACCGGCGGCTGGAATTACTGAGCAAATTCTGGTCATGATTCAGGCAAATTCTCGTTACTTGAGCAAACTCTAGGCATGTTGTAGACGAAGCCACGCTTCGTGTAGGTCTTTCAGCGATCCGACAAACTCGGGCAAGTGTGAAAGCTCGGTGTTGTTGACAGCTAGTACATTCAATCCCGCCGCTTGTGCAGATTGTATACCAGTAAGCGCGTCCTCCAGTGCCAGGGCGGTGCGCGGCTGTATCGAATGATCGGTCAGGCATTTGAGGTAAAGATCGGGAGCCGGTTTTGTTTTTGATGCCTCATCGCCGGTGATAAGCGCTTCGAAATAGCTGATTAATCCAAGCTTCGACAGTGCCGATTCTGCGGAGTGCCGGCTCGCGGCGGTCACCACCCATAGACGATGCCCGCCGCTGCGTAGCGAGCTCAGCAGCTCTTCCGCGCCGGGGAAGGCAACCACTTCTCCATCCTCGACCATTTGCCGGTAGAGGCGTTGTTTGTTTTCCGTCATCAGTTTGAGCAGAGAAACATCATTGACCCCGAGCGCCTCGAAAGTCTCTCTTGTGCTCTTTCCTTTGTGTTCTTCATAGATAAAACTGCCGGCCAAATGCGGTTGATCGGATTCAAGCGTTCTGAGGAAAGCGCGCTCGTGGCAAGGACTGCTGTCGATGAGCGTACCATCCAGGTCAAAGAGGAAGCAAGTCACTCCTTGCAATAGTGCATGATGACGGCTGGTTTTCGGCATTAGTAGATGATACCCAGCAAGTTTCGCAAGCCGCGCCAGATACGCCACCCTGGGCGTGTGAAACCACGGAATGTCCGGTATTTCACGGGAATCTCCGCAATTTCAATTCTGTGCTTTAGCATTAGGCGTGTCACTGTCGATGGTGGCACATAGCCGCGTTTTCTCAGCGCTTCGATGAATTTCTCATCGAATTTGCTGCGCCTGTATATGCGGAATCCCGTGAATGGATCGCTGAAAATGTGGCGCGACATCAAGCTGAAGAAAGCAGAGAAAATGAATGCTCCAGACCAGCCGATCGAACGCAATAACCAGTGTTCGTAAGCCGAATCGAGCGATGAATTGAACTGGCGCCGGCTTTGATTTCGAGATCCGTAGAGTACACCGAATGAGCCGAGTTTTAATACCTGAATGCCGATCAAAATATCTGCCAACCTGTACTGCCCGTCACCTGTCAAAGTGACCAGGTATTCTGAATTGCTATGTGCAAGCCAGTTGAGAAGCGCATCGACTTCGGTAAAGGAGCCCTTATAGTCAGATCTTGCGATTGATGCGTATGATGGAAGTTTTGCGTCTTTTTCAGGCAATCTGTTGACGCGCAGCTGCACGTTGTTGAACTGTTCGGTCCAGGGTAAGTCGGAGAATTCTTGAAGAACCGCTTCCAGAGCTTGGCTGCGATTGCGCAAGTCGATATAAATTTCCAGCGAACTCAAATTTGTAGTCTTGTTTCTATCCAGTTCGTGAAGTTCAAGTACTTTGCGAACTACGCTATAGCCATTGTGCGTGCCCGGTTTTGTGGAACTCTCGAAAGCCCCCGTGATGATCTTGGCGCCTTTGTAAGTTTCCCCTGACGCCTTGCCAGGTAGTATTCCTGCCTTGCGAGACGCCCCTGCAGAGTCGCACAGAACGTAATTGATGAGTCCCTTGGTCCCGTCAGGATCACCCATCAAGTCGAGCGCTTTGTCGATCAGATCGGAGACGGTTAAACCCTGAATATCCGCGTCTTCATCGAGGTTGGCGATAAAGACTTTGGTGGCAGCAGTGTTCTCGTGAATAGCCTCAGCCAGACCTTTTGTGAAGTAGCTCGGCAGGAGCGAAGAGTGTTGCGTTCCTGGTCCGAAGATGATTACATCGGAATTTCTCAGCGCTCGATCCGCATCTGGTGAGATAGTGACTTCGCAATTTCTGGCGGAAAGAAATTCGACCTTTTGGTCGAAATTCATGTCGGCAAGGGCCTTTTTGTCGTTGTCGTCAAGCCCTTTTTCGAGGAGAAACAGTTTTGCGATTGGTGTTTTGCTTTGCGCTCCAACAATTTCGGATTCGCGCGCAAGCAGCTCGCCATCTGTTTTCAGAGCAACAAGGATGCGGTTTTCACCCTTGGTCACGTTGATAAGCTCTGAGAACGATCCGAAGTCAGACGCGAGGTTGCGCACTGAAATATTGAAGTTGTCGGATTCTAAATAGGCGCCAGCAAACACGAGATTTCCGAGGGAGCAGTCCGAGTAATTCAAGGATTGCTCGTGCTCGCGCTTGTAGGCGAGAAAACGTTTTATACGTTTCAAAACAGCCTTGCGCGCGCTTACCTGCATTTCTCCGAACAGCGTATCCAGTGGCGAGGGCAGCCAATGTTGCGCATCCGGGTTGTCTACGTATTCTTCGAAGGCGCGAATATCAACAGCCGAAAAATCTTTGGGAAAGCGGTATTCGAGCACTTGTTGCAAGGTGTACTGCTCATTCGAATGCAAGTCCAGCAGGCGAGAAAGGTTTTTTCTAAAGTCGGAAGGGCCCAGCATGTTCGGCACCAGATCGCGCAACTCGCCGGTGGAAAGCCCGTCGTCATATCCATTGACGATGAGCGAAAGGTGAACTTTCTGGCTGTTCGTGAATTCTTGAATTAAGCTGGCGCTGCCACGTCCGCCGCAGAACAGAGAAACTTTGATGTAGCCGTCCGTGTTGCCGTCTTTGCCGTGGCGAGTTTGCGTTTGCATCATCGCAGCAATTGCAGCAAGCAAAGAGCCTGGAGTAGTAGGGGCTTTCATCATTTCTTGACCTGCAGAACCTTCTGGTGCAGCAAAAACTGCCGGAAGCCCAAATACATTACGAAGAGCAGTCTGTGCCATGCGGCTTTGAGGTTTTGAGATGAACTGCGCCCGGACACGCGCTTCTTGTGTTCAACTTCGACCTCGCGGAACACAATGCCCCTTTCGATGAGCTTGGAGGAAACTTCGCCGGAATAGTTGAGGCCCTTTGCTTCGAGCGTTAGTGAGCGCAAGATTTCTCCGTCTACAAGTTTCAGAGCGCAATTGAAATCGCGGTAGTGAGTGTCATGAAAGAGGTTGCAGAGCCATCCGCTCATGGACGAACCGAATTGTGTGAAGGCGCTATCGTGTTTGTGTGTGCGAACGCCAATCACGGCTTTGCTGTCCTGGTGGTTTTCAACTTCAGCGATCAGCTTGACGATGTTTTCTATTTCGTACTGTCCATCAGAGTCAAGCAGCAATACCCAGGGGTGCCGCGTATTGTGGATCGCGTGCGAGAGGGCTGCCGCTGCGCCCTGATTGACCGTAAAACTGAGCGGCTTGATGTGAGGATCCTTTCTGCTCATTTCGCTCAAAATGGCGCCTGTATCGTCCTTGCTGCCGTCATTGCATATGACGATTTCGAAGTCCTTCAGGTTTTCCATCTGGCTTAAATACTCGCTCCATGTACTGACTATGGACGCGATGGATTCGCCTTCGTTGTAAGCGGGAGCGGCGATAGAGAGGGACGTGACCCTGCCCAGAGTTTTGGTTTTCTCTGGTGCTTGCATCCTATACCGCTCCTGCTTTGGCTTGCTGCGCCGCGGTTTCTTGCTCTTGCAATAACTCTTTCATTCCGTCCTCAAACGAAATTTCCGGGCTCCAGCCTAGTTCTTCCTTGATCCTGCTGATATCTGCAAGTGTGATTTCCGCGTCGCCGGCGCGCCTGTCTTCGTGAATCTGATTCGTGGAAATCCTGTTGGCTAGCTCCTTGACGGTGACAGCAGTGCCGCTGCCGACATTGTATGTGCGTCCGTGTAGTGGTGATTCGAATGCGAGAATGTTGGCTCTGGCAACGTCGCGTACATGAATAAAATCCCGGCTTTGTAACCCTTCTCCGTGAATCGTCAGCGGCTTGCCGGCGCGCAATTGTTTCAAGAAGATAGTCATCACCAGCGCATATGCACCTTCCCCGGAAAGGCGCGGACCGTAGACGTTGAAATAGCGCATCACGTTGCAAGGCACGTTGTAGGTTTTATCGAAAAGCCGGCAGTATTCTTCGCCTACATATTTCGAGAGCCCGTAGAAGTTGAGGAAATCCGGCGCCATGTCCTCCTTGTGGGGTGGCTTTTGATTGCCATAATAGGTCGAGGAACCGGCATAAATGACCTTGCTTACGCCTTCTTCGCGGGCTGCAGTGAGAACGTGCTGCGTGCCGATGATATTGTTGCTCGTGCAAATGTCCACATTGTCAAGCGAGGCCGCGGATCTGCTCATTGCTGCCAGGTGAAACACGCCGGTGCAACCTTTCATGGCGCGCCGACAGGCTTCCAGGTCGCGTATATCGCCCTCGACCAGTTCTGCTTTCGCCGGCACCCAGTCGCGTTTGCCCATAGTCAGGCTGTCGAAAGCGACGACATCGTACCCGCGCTGCAACAAAGCTTCGACTTGGTGGCTTCCGATAAAGCCAGCTCCGCCAGTAACCAATACGCGTTTTGCCATGTCGTCCTGTATCGCTCCTTGTCATGCGCAAGCAACTCAATATATAGAGTTATTGCTCGAAATAGCCGTGGAATAAGCTTCTGCTGACTTAGTAAATGAGTGCCATGATGAGTTATTAGTTCTAACTCTATTATATGTGCCCGGCGATTGCCGCCACTTAACCCCGTAGGTGGCGTCAGGGCGCATCGCGATTGGCGTGTGGGCGCATTAACTGCGAACTGTAGGGGCCGGCCTCAGGCTTTGTGTATTTCGTATGGCGGTCCTGCAAAACGTAGATGAGCCCCAGTTGGTTTTGGGTAGAATTGGATAACTCTGCGCTGGCGAACTCCGAAAATGCCCGACTCTGCTTCAGTTTCCGATAACTCGAAATCCGACAATTCGAAAAAGGAGTTTCGTCCCTCGAAGATTCAGTTTGCGTATTTTTCGATGATTCTTGCCTGGGCTGGCAATGTACTACTGTTCTTCGCGACGACAAACCCGGACATGATCATGACCGGCGAAGGCTCTCTCCGTTTGGCCGACTTTGTTGGTTATTACGAAGCGGCTCGTCTAGCTGCTGCCGGCGCCAATCTCTATGATTTCAATACACAACTGACGGCGCTGAATCAGATTGTTGCCCCTGCGCATACCGACATAGCATGGGCTATTCCGTACCCACCGACGTTTTATCTTCTGGCTGCGCCTCTGAGCATGTTGTCGCTCACAGATGCGTACGTCTTCTGGAAGTTCGTCTCAGTGCCGATTGGCTTACTTGGAACGGCGGTGTTGGTATGGGCGCAGGAAAGATTCAGCAAGATCGATCGCGCCGCGATCATGGTAGCGCTTGTGGCTAATACTCCAGCTTTGCTGGCGATTAGGGCAGGGCAATTTTCATATGTGGCGCTTGCATTGGTCTCTCTTTATTGCTGGGCATTTTTGCAGAAAAGGTTCATCATTGCCGGTTTGTGCTTGGGTGTTCTGGGAGTGGTAAAACCACACTATGCAATTTTTCTAGCTATTCCGGTATTCATCCTTAGGTATTGGAAAGTGATTGCCAGCGCGGTTCCTCTTGCAGGGATTGTCGGAGTTGCGACGGTTGCGCGATTTGGTTTTCATATCTTGCCGGACTATGTGCACTATTTGTCGGAGGTCTACACATCACCCAATTACACAGCTATTTCACCGGCTGAGCAGGTGAATATGCGTGCGTTGATTATGTACGATATTTTGCAAATGCCGACTAGTAACATTGTCGTGGCTTTTGGCACCGTCAGTCTTTTGATTGGTCTGGCTTTGGCTGTGTGGTTATGGCTTAAGTCGGCAAAGAAGCCGGAGCTTTATGGCTGGGCAATGTCTGTCACGCTTGTGCTCTCGCTTTTCTGTGGGCCGCATGTTCACATTCATGACTGTTTGCTGTTGGCAGTTGCAGCAATTTTGACGATTCCCTCCGTCAGCCCTTCGGTGGTCATGAAGTCGAAAGACACAGCCTATCGAGTTTGGTGCATGACGATGCTCCTGTATCCGTTGGTGAGTTTCATTAGTTTCAACCTCTCAATCTTTGGAACGGCGATCCGGACTTATCCGATCCTGGCTCAAAATGTCATTCTTACTGTTTCCGGAATTTTGTACATGATGCGTCAGTGGAAGCAACCAGACCTTTCTGAGTAGGAGCGCATACATGCCGGCCACCGGGCGATGCATGGCATCGCCATTACAGTTGTCGCTGTTCTTCTTAGGGTCGGCATTCATGCCGCTCGCGCGAAGAGCGCATGCAATGCGCAACTGCGTGACGGAGCTATTGCTGCTTATTCGACTTTCTCAGCTTTTGCTTCTCTCTCAAATAGTCTTCTCGCGTGAAGGCATCATCATCGTTGTGGGTGTAATAGACCACATTGCACGTGGGACACTTGTCGAGAAACTGGTATGCATGTTCTATCGATAGATTGCACTTCTTGCACCAAATGGCGCTGAGTGGCAGTTTGTGCAGTTTGAGAAACCCTTGAGGAGTTATTCTGGTTCGAGAAATGTGCAGTGCTTTCAGATTTTTGAATCGCAAGAGGTGAGGGGTTACATCGTCTTCTAATGGGCATTCGCTTAAATCAAATTCGGTGAAGATTGGGGTCGGCTTGAGCGATTCGAATCCGTAAGTAGAAATCGGATTGCCTGCCAGTTTCAATATCTTTATTCGTTTGAAGTTGTTCAGAACCTGTACATCGTCATCACCAAGAGCCAATTTTCTCGCACCCAACTTTCTTAGATAACTCAGTGAGGAGAGAAGCTTGAGTCCTTTGGGCGTAACGCGTGTGTTGCTGATGTCGAGCCATTCTAGCTGCTTCAGAGAAAGAATAGGGACGATTGCTTGATCATCAATTAGCTCATTGTCTGATAGGATCAAGCCTCTCAAACTCTTCAGGTGTTTCAATTCTTTCAAAGCTGCCGCGTCAATGTGAGTGCCGTTGAGGTCCAACACTTCGAGCTTTTGCAGAGTCGCCAGGTTTTGAAGACACTTTGCGTCGACAACGTTGACGCGCACATTCAGTTCTCGCAGATTTTGAATTTTCCCAATTGCCTTGAAATCTTCTTTGTTGAGCCCTACTCCTATAAGCTCTAAGTCGTGCAGAGTTTGGGGTAGTTTTGCGAGCAGATGTTTTGGAAAAGTGCTGTAATTTATTCCAAGTTTTTGCAGTCCCTTTTCTTGGATCAGCTCTTTGGCTGTTCGTTCGTCCAACACTTGCTTGTAGAAAACCAGCGATCCAACCTTACTTCTGGTCACGTGTCCATGTCTGTTTGCTTCTGCGTGCAATGAGATTTCGTTGTCGTTGCTAATGATGCTGTCCGGTATTGTGGGCGAGAAGAGCCTGATCGCAGGTTCCGGCGGTAGGGTGAGTTCTTTTGCTTGCTCTTTTGAGGTCTTCTCTCCTTGCTGCAATAGCAAACCCACGGAGCCTAGAAGCATGAGAGATGCAAGACTGAGAATGACGATGGGAAGAACCGGTAACGTCGTTTTCTTGATTGTTTCGATCTTAACTTCGCGAGCAGTTGGTTCATTCTGCAAGCAAAGCGCCAGAGCGTGCTTGAGTTCTTCAGCCGATGCGAAGCGGTCGTCTGGATTTTTAGCCAACAATCTTCTTATCACTGCTTCCAACCCAGGAGCGTAATCACGCCCCAAAGCGGCTTCCTTTAGAGTCGGTGGTGTTTGCTCAATGTGCAAGTAGAACGTCTCCACTGCAGTTTTTCCGACGAAAGGGGGTGTCCCGGTCAGACTTTCAAATAGGGCACAACCGAGGCTATAGAGATCGGAGCGTTCGCTTAGTTTGTCTCCTCGAGCTTGCTCTGGGCTCATATACAGGGGACTTCCGATCATCTCGCCGGTGCGTGTCAGTGCTTGTGTTGCAATTGCGCCATCTTCCGAATCTATCCTTTTTGCAATGCCGAAGTCGAGTAAGATCGCTCTGTTGATGCCATTTACACGCTGTACCATGATGTTGCTTGGTTTGATGTCTCTGTGCAACACGCCTTTCTGGTGCGCGTGGTTGAGTCCATCCAAAACCTGGCAGAACAGCTCTACTGCTTGCGCAGGTGGAATGACCCGTTCGGAAATAAGCTTGGACAGTGAGTTGCCTTCGATGTACTCCATGACCATAAACGGCTGATTTAGCCAGATTCCGAAGTCGGATACACGTGCAAGGTTCGGATGATCGAGAGAGGCCATTGTGCGAGCCTCTCGTTGAAAGCGTACTGTGAGCTGTTCGTTGAGGTAGTGTGAGGGGATGACCTTGAGTGCGAGAATTTTGTCGAGCAAAACTTGTTTGGCGCGATAAACTGTTCCCATTCCGCCTTTGCCGATCTCTTCAATGACCTCATATTTGTCGGCAAAGAGCGTATTGCCCATTCCGTCTGCGTGGTGTGCTTCGAGTTTTGTGCCATCGTTGGGGCAAAAAGCAATAGCACTAAATATGGTGTCGCACTGAGGACACTTTCGCAGCAAAGTTTCTTCTTGGTTTGTTTGCAGGTGCTGTGTTTTATCCTGCTCCATTTTCAGAATTCACCCCCATAATTCCTTATACCCCGCGCCTGCGAACATACGGGAATACGGTGTTTCGGGGGTGGCTGATATCACTCGACGGTGACGGCAGGTTCGCTTTTTTCGCGCTGTCTTCTCTTTTCGTCTAAATACCATTCCTTGCGGTTGTAGTCTTGGTCTCTTGCCTTTAAGTAGACAAATTTGTTGCATGATTTGCAGCGAGACAAAAACTCATGAGCAAAAACTTCATCAACACCATTGATGTTCCGCACCAGGACTTCTTGTAAGTTTGGCATCGAGGAAAGGCGCATGACGCCTTCTTTTGAAAGCTTTGTCGCGGAGACGTTCAAGCGTTGCAATTGTCTCATCTTCAAAAGATGGTCTACGCCCTTATCGGTAATCGGATTGCGGTCTAGATCAAGGCTAACCAGGTGTTTGAGCGGCAGCAGGTGCTTCAGCCCGTCGGCTGAAATCTTATTGTGTGTGAGTATCAGCGTTTTGAGTCCGATACAATGCTGCAGTCCAGCCAGGTCTTTATCAGAAAGGCGGTTCGATTGCATGTGCAGCGTGGCCAGCATTGGAATGTGTTGAAGTTGCGCAATACCTCTGTCTGCTACCTTGGTGTGACTGATATTGAGTGAGCGCAGCCCGACCAATGCTGATGTTTCTTCAGCGGCTTTATCGTCGATGAGTTTGCTGTTCTTCAAGGAGAGCTGCATCAGACTTGGCAGTTGTCTTAGTTCACGAATTCCTGCCGCGCTAACCTGCGTGTTGCCCAGGTCCAACTGCCAGAGGAATTTAAGTTGAGTCAGGTGTTGCAGCCCTTTGTTTGAGACTGGATTTGCATTCATCAAAAGCACGTTGAGATAAATGTTTTTACCTACGTTTTTCAGGTCATCATCGGTCAGTCGGGTGTCGGAGAGTCGCAGCACTTGTACTTTGCTGGATAATCGTCCCAGCATTTCGTGCGGGAAAGTAGCACCAACTAGCCCCAGCACTTCAATGTTTTTGTTTTTTTCAATCAGGCGCACTTCTTCAGGGGTGAGAGATCTCCCCCGGAGCGGGAGAATTCGCTCGTTGCCGTGTATTTTGTCAGCGTATAGCGGCTTTTCGTCTTCCAGCTTGTAGTGAACGGGGTCTTCGTCGTCTTCTTCATCATCTTCATCTGTTTCGGAGTTCTGAATTCTCTTCTGAATTTTCTGCTTTTGCTTTTCTAGGTCCTTGGTGAATATGCCATCAGCAACTGCCATTGCTGTCTTGTCCAACTTGATTGTGTCAGTGTCCACAGGGGGCAGCGCGGTTTGTCTCAGTGTACGCTCGCCCTGTGTGGTCAGATAAGCGGCGATTGAAATTGTGGCAAGCAATGATATCGCCCCTAGTATCACCACTCCTGGATTGACTGCTTGATGCGGCTTGATAGGTCCCAGGGCTTCTGCTCCACTTGTCAGTGCAAGTTCCAGAGCGCGCCTTGCTTCATCGGCAGATTGATAGCGGGCTTGTGGATTTTTCGCCAAAAGCGTGTTTACGACTCTTTCGAGTCCGGCTGGAAAGTCCTTGCCCAATGATGCTTCTTTCAGTGTGGGCGGGGGCTTTTCCATGTGCAGAATGAGCGTGTCGACCGTAGACTTTCCGACAAATGGAGGTGTTCCAGTTAGACTTTCAAACAATGAACATCCGACGCTGTAAAGATCGGAAGATTGTGTCATTTTTTCGCCGCGTGCCTGCTCGGGGCTCATGTAGAGCGGGCTGCCGATCATCTCGCCGGTACGCGTCAGGGCTTGTGTTTTAGTCTTGTCCGCCTCACTTGCTTCATCTTCGCTGTCGAATTTCTTGGCGATTCCGAAGTCTAGCAGTATCGCTCTGCTGACGCGTGATTCTTCTGTTTGGGCTTTCGGATTCAGCTGCATAATCATGATGTTGCTGGGTTTTACATCTCTGTGCAGAACGTTTTTCTTGTGTGCGTGAGACAAGGCTTCGAGCACTTGTCCAAAAATGTCGATTGCCTCTTCCGGTTTTAAGGCACCTTTTGAAATCAGCTTGTTGAGGGGAGTTCCATCTATGAATTCCATTACCATGTAAGGCTGGTTTTGAAAAACGCCGAAGTCTATTACACGTCCCAAATTGATATGGTCTAGTGCCGCCATCACTTTGGCTTCGCGCTGAAAGCGGCTAATTAACAGCTCATTGAGTGACTCCGCCGGAATGACTTTGAGTGCACAGATTTTGTTGAGCATGATTTGGCGCACACGATAAACCGTGCCCATGCCACCGCGGCCGATCTCATTTAGTATTTCGTACTTTTCTGCAAAGACCGCTGAAGAGATGCTGGCAGAGTCACTTTTTTCGAGTTTGGTTCCATCGGTCGTGCAAAAAGCGACACTGCTTGCATAAAGCGCCTTGCACATTGGACATTGCATGAGCGCATTTTCGGCAACTCTCAATTTTGAATCGAGTGTATTTTCCTGATCCATGATTACGGCAAGCCGAAGTCCCGAGATGTTATACCCGGAAACCCTCCCACTGGTTCGCTACGGCGCCTTAGTTACCGTCGAGTTCTAATTCAATCTCATCGAGAAGTTTGCGGTCGCCAGCTGATAATTCCGCTTTTTCAAGCAAATCGGGGCGACGCTTCATTGTCCGCATCAGCGCCTGTTTGCGGCGCCAGGTCGTGATTGCTTTATGGTCACCGCCACGAAGAATTTCCGGAACCTCCATGCCTCTGAACTCAGGTGGCTTTGTATATTGAGGAGCTTCCAGAATTCCGTCGGAAAACGATTCATCATGCACAGACGCGATCTTGCCTAAAACTCCAGGAACCAGCCGGCCAACGGCATCTATGATCACAAGCGAGGCCAGTTCTCCGCCTGTTAGGATATAGTCGCCAATACAAATTTCCTGCGTAGCTAGAGTTCTTATCCTCTCGTCAAAACCTTCATAGTGACCGCAGATAATGGCAATGTCCGTGTGTTCTGAAAGAGTCTGAGCGGTCTCTTGCTTAAATGGTTCGCCCTGTGGGCTCATGAGCAGGACTGGCATAGTGCCTTGTTTTTCTTCGCCGACAGTTTGGCAGATTGATTCGTATGCGGCGAAGAACGGCTCTGGTTTCAACACCATGCCTGCGCCACCGCCGTAAGGCGTGTCATCTACCTTTTTGTACTTGTCCGCGCAAAAGTCGCGTGGATTGTAGGTTTTTACCGCTAGTCTATCTGCCTTAATTCCGCGACCAATGACGCTGACCGCTGTGTAAGTGGTCAGCAGGTCGGGAAATAGCGTGACGATGTGAAAGGTGAGCAAAGGCGGCAAACACTGATGACACTGACGATTAGGAGTTTAGCAGATTGGAGATACGCAAGAATATAGTATAAACAGGCGAAAAAATGGAAGGACTGGGGTTTGAACCCGGCCCTTCCATCAGGTGTGCATCGAAAGAGCGCCTTTCCAGCTTTAACCGCAGGTTGCGCGCTTCATCTCTTCCAGGTCGAACTTCGGCGTGCGATCCATCTTCACAAGACCGTTTGCTTCTTGATACGTGTCGGTGAACTGCGTGTAGCAGAACCCCGCCAGAGCAGGCAGACGATTGATGGCCGCCATCAGCCGGAGGTAGAGCTGCTTGAGCTCGTCTTCGGTTCGCGCCACCGAATAACCCCATGCCGATTCGTCCGCGGATAGCTTGATGCCTCCGAATTCGGTGAGCATGATCGGGCGTTCGTCGTGTTGCAGCCCTTCGAGCAGCAGCAGGCGATGGCCCGGACGCTCGAGGCGCAGAGTGCGTTCGATGCTTTCCGCATCATTGCGATACCGCGCTTCCAGCACATCGGTGTTGTGATGGTAGTCGTGAATGGCGATGATGTCGGTTTCCACCATCTCCCAACCATCGTTGCCGATGACCGGGCGCGAGGTGTCCAGCGACTTGGTCAGGTGATACATCGAGGCGACGAAGCGCCGCTGTGCATCGACCTGCGACAAGCTCGGCACGCCCCACGACTCGTTGATCGGCACCCAGGCGACGATGCAAGGGTGGCTGCTATCGCGCTTGATTGCTTCGATCCACTGAGAGCTGACGCGCTCGACGGTTTTGTCGCTGAAGGCGTACGCGCTGGGCATTTCTTCCCAGACGTACAACCCGAGCTTGTCTGCCCAGTAGAGGAAGCGCGGGCATTCGATCTTCTGGTGCATGCGCACGCCATTGAAGCCCATCGACTTGATCAATTCGATGTCTTTTTGCAGGGCGGCGTCGTCCGGAGGCGTCATACCCGTCTTCTCCCAGTAGCCCTGGTTGAGGACGAGGCGCAGCGTTTCGGGGCGATCGTTAACGCAGAAGCGATTGCGTTGCACTTCGATGGAGCGGATCGACGCGTAGCTCTCCACTCGATCTGCCGACTTCTCGCTTCTGGCACCGGGTTCGGAAAGAACCAAGTGTGCGTCGATCAGCTTGGGATTGTGGACGCTCCAGAGCAGGCGTGCCCGGATGTCGTCTATGCCCCCGTCCGGAATGCTGATGCGCCGCGACAACTCCTGCTGATTGGCTTCCGCTTCGCTGACGGTGTAGGTGTCGTCGACGAGCACCTTGCCGTCCGCTTCGAGTTTCACGTTCAGGCGCGAGCCGGGACGAGTCTCGGGCGAAAGCGTCACGGTGAGACCGATTTCGAAGCGCTCTACGGACGAAGTCCATTTGATCGCCACGATATGGGTCCGCGGCACCTTCTCCAGCCAGACAGGCTGCCAGATGCCGGTGGTGCGCGGGTACCAGATTGAGTGCGCGTTCAGCTCCCAATCTTGTTTGCCGCGCGGTTTCGACAGGTCGAGCGGATCGTCATCGGCGCGCACGACAATCTCTTGCTGGACATTGCCGCGCTTGAGGAGGTCGGTGGCATCAACGCTGAAAGGGGTGTAGCCGCCGTCGTGCTCGATTGCCGGTTTGCCGTTGATCCAGACCTTCGCCGCATAATCGACTGCGCCGAAGTGGATGATTAGCCGCTCGCCCTTGGTCAGGCGTGGGGCAATGAACTGCCGGCGATACCAGACACGGCGGTAGAGCCCGGTGTCTTTGATGCCGCTGGCTTCCGTCTCGGGCGCGAAAGGAACGTTGATCTGCTGGTCGAACGTCACCTCCGTGGGACGGGTGCGTGTATTGTCGCGGTCGATAGAAAACTGCCAGAGCCCGTTGAGAGACTGCCAGTGTGCGCGTCTCAGTTGCGGGCGTTGATATCCGAAGGCATCGCCTGATGTCGTCTGAGACGCATCAGTGGCCGTTAGTGTTGAGGCTCTCATGGCATTTAGTCCTTTCGATACTCCAAAAAGGTGAAAAAGCGGCCGGCCCATCAGTCGTTTCCGACTTCAGAGCCGGTCGCTCCCACCTAGCTTGCTAAAGTTTGAGAACGCGAAGCGTCCTCTGGAACGTTCAGCCGATGTTGCTGTCGCCGCCGTCAATCTTCATGGTGGCGACCATGAACATGCTGATGCACGCACCGACCCAACCGATCCAGCCGAGGCTGTAGACGATTGCGCCCGTGGCGAAAGCGCCGAACGCGGCCAGGAAGATCTTCTGAAGGGCAGTCTTGTTGCCCTTTTCGAAGGTCGACAGCACGAATGCGGCGCCGAACGAGATCAGGGCATAGAGACCCGAGGATGCACCGGTTGGTGCATCCGGGAAGGTCGAGCCCACGAGGAAAACTGCACCGATGGCGAAAGCCACCCAATACAGCAAGTTTCCGACTTTGCGCATATTTGTTCCCTATGAGAACCGGGGCACGAAGATTCGCCATTTAGGTCGCTTCAACGTGCCCCGGCCTCGGAAGTTTTTGGAAGTTGCAATCAAGTGCACAAGGGATGGCAGACTTTTTCGTTTTTGCGAGCCCAAACATCCGGCAATGCTTTGACTGTGTGCTTTACTTGACCGTTTTCGGATCGAGAGCCTCGATCGCGGCGCGCAACTGCAGCGTCGCTTCCACGTCGTCTGAAGCAAATTCGCTGGCCGCAATCGGCTTGCCGATCACGACCTTGACACCGCGACGATAGAGCGGGAACAGCAGCATCGTGAGGGTGTACTGGATCGGGCGCGGGAGCTTCTGAATCCACTTGCCCGGGTATGCCCCGTAGCGCATGTAAGCAGGCATGATCCACACGTCGTGACCCAGTTCCTTCGCGGCTTGCTTGATGATGCGAACGGCACCATCCTTGAAGGGCAACATGGTAGGTTCCATGTTGGTGAGACCTTCAGGCAGTAGGACGAGGTTTTGTCCCGTCGTCAACACCTTTGTGGCTGCAGCGCGAGCACGAACACCGCCATCGCGGATGCTGTCGTGCGCCACGAATGCACCCCAAGGACCGACGATGTGCGCGCCCAGTCCCCACCCGAAGGTGAAGACTGTTTCGTGCGCCATGTATCGGGCCTTGCGGTTGATGACCAGCGGGATGACCGCCACGTCAACACCGAAAGGATGGTTCGACGAGTACATGAACGGGCCGGGTACCGAGTCGAGGTTCTCCCGCCCCACCACCTGAATTTTGCCTACCTGGAGAAAGGTCATGAACCGCGAGAAACGCTGCAGTCCACGCAAACCTTTGTCCGTCGGCGGAGGCGCCAGATAACCGCAGGTGGCAAGCTGTTTGGTGTACTCGTTCCAGCGCTTGACGCGCGGAGTCACCACATACTTCCACACCATGCTGAGCGCCACTAGACTCACCGCCGCGATTGCGATGATGATTGAGATACTCATGGTAATTTCCTTGCTATCTGGCAAGAGTCAGAGCCGCTGAATCACAGCTTTTCAGCCTGATCCAGCAACTCCTGAATCTTGGCCCGCATGAACTGCGAGCACTCGTGGGGGTCTTTGGGAAGCGCGGAAAACGGGATGGGCTCCCCGATCACGACGGTGGCGCCGTAATTGCGGAACTTGTTGATGGTCTTCGTTCCATCCGGATTCTTCGTCACATCAACCCACGTGCGGAATTTCTTGAGGGGTGGTATGACGCGCGCGATGGCGCCGACGGCACGCTGGAAGAAAGAGGCGTGCTTCGGCTCGCGCTTGTAGTGAAGTCCGACAGGAAGGAGCGCAACGGACTCGGCCGAGCCCAGCTGTTGGACAGCCAGAGCCATGGTGCGAGCCGCTCCCGTTCTGAAATCATCGGGGCGCAGCACGTTGTCGTAAACGAGCTTGCCCTGCGGGAAGAGCAACAGGCGAGTGTCGGCGCGGGAAGCCAGGTAGTTGGCGGCTGCCTTGACGACTGCCGCACCCTGACCGGGTTTCGCCGAACCACCCTCGACCTTGGCGGCAATGGTGCCGACCCAGGCCGCGAAGATGGCGCGTGCTCCCTGCACTTCAGCCTGCTTGGCGATTTGCGTGTAATGGCAAGGCAGGGCCGTGCGCGTCACAGCAAAGTCCATCTGGAAGGTGTGGTTGGGCGCGATCAAGAGCCTGCCGTCGTAGCGGGCGTTCTTGCGACCAACGACCTTCACGGGGCCGACCACCAGGAAGACAATCAACCGGGTAGCCATGGCGAAGAAGAGGCGTGCCAAGAAAGTTGGCGGGGCAGGCAGGTAGCCGCCCTCCAGCAACTTCTTGGCCTCGCCTTTCCAGAAGCTGTAGCGTTTTGAGACGTACAGTCCGAGAGTAGCGACTGCCAGCCCGACTGCCAGCCAGACCCAGTGGTCTGCCAGCACGGCCAGAATGTTTTCGATATTCACAGCTTGGTTCCTCCAAGGTTGGAAGATATTTGCGAGAAGAACCGACCCCCGCTGTCAGCGGAGATCAGGTTCCTTCGCGGTGAAAGTGGACATTTGTCGGCTAAAACGCGTGGGCGCGTTTCGCCGTGCGAGAGCGAAACTCAGTGACTGAGAATCGCTTTGATTGCGCCCTTGACGTTGGTGACGCGCAAGGATTGCGTGGGCTTGCCCGAGTCTCCGTCGATGTTCGGGATCACAGGACCCGATGACTCAATCGACAGCTCTTCGGTGCGGAACTTGCGATAGTGCCGGCTGCCTTCCGGACGGCCGAAGCTCATCGCGCAGGCGAAGCCGAGCAACTGCCAGGTGTTCACACCGCTGATGACGACGACGTCCAACAGCCCGTCGGACGCGCTGACACCACGGCTGAGAGCTGACATCATGGGCGGTGTCACGTTGAGAACGAACACCGCAGCGGCGCTGTTCTCTTCGACCTTGCCGTTTGCCGTCAAGCGAAAACGCTGAGCGTTCGGAGACAAGCATGCACGCAGGACGCGCGCCACATAGGCGAGCTTCCCGAAGATGCGCTTGAAGAACGGATTCGCTTCCGAAATCGCGTCCGACACCTTGCCCAGCCCGAGAGCCACGAGCTGATATTGCTCGTGCTCCTGCCCGGCTGCGTCCTTGTAGACGAGCTTGACCATGTCGACAGACTGAGCATTGCCGTTGACCACCATGTCCGCAAATTGCTCGACGGTGGGATTGGCGTAGAACGAGCGGGCAAACAAGTTGCCCGTGCCGCCCGGGAAGACTGCGAGCACAGCTTCGGTGCCGATCAGTCCCTCAGCCACAGCGCGTACGGTGCCGTCTCCGCCGAAGGGAACAACGACAGAGGCACCATCAAGCGCAGCCTGACGAGCCAGTTTCGTCGCCGACCCGGGTTCGGCGGTGGTGTGTACGACAGTGGTCTCGATACCCAGCGAACGAAAGATCTGGGCAAGCTGGGTCACGGAGTTGACCTTAGCCGAGCCGCCCTTCGGATTGAACACGATAGTGATTTTGCGTGGTCGCATGAAGAGACTCCAGAAGCCGCGCGCAGTGAAGAGTGCCATCTCCTGCGTTGGGCTTCCTCTGCGAGAACGATTCTTTTCTCTCTCGCTCTCTGAGTCATGAAAAGGAGCCTGTATCCCGCGCGCACGATGCACGCGTACAAGACACAGACCATGACCTCAATGACGTTCGCACTGGGCACTTGCTGGCGCCGTCAATTGAGGGAAGGGACGCGATGGCTCGCATCCCCGATTGTCAGCCCTTCTTCTTCTTCAGGGGCGCGTGGCGAAGCTCGCCCGCGTACAGCTCGAAGACTTCGGACTTCTTCCACCAGCGCGGACGAACATAGTGATATCCGCCGTCGATGCTGGTGATGTAGCCGTATTTCTGCTTCTTGCGAGAACCCCACGCAATGTCTTTGCGCGTGATCTCGACACGGTCGCCGACCCGAAAGTCGTAACGCCCGCGCTTGGTGTTTCGTTTCATCACTAACTCCTGACGAGACTGTGGAGCTGAATTGGCAGGCGGAGAAGTTTCAGCAGGCTTGCGCCCGCCTTTGAAGAGCTTTCACTCCGGAGAATCTCCGACTACGCATCCAGCTTCGTAGGTTTGCGATGAACAGTGCATGCGCCCTTCAGCGCTTGCGGGGAGCCGCTTTCTCAGCCGCTTCGCGCGCGTCTTGCTGCGCTTTCATGAAGGCGTGCATGCGCTGCCAGTTTGCCATGAACAACGCGCCACGCCTTGAGTCGTAGCTGAAGTTCAGGTAGTTGGCTTGCCTGTTGGCCAGCTTGGTGTAGTTCCAACTTCCGTCTTCAACCCACACACCATCGACGATGGTGTATTTCGAGTGCATGATCTGGTTGTTCTTCTCGGAAGTTCCGATCACGACTTCGATACCGGCTGCCCGCAGGCGTCCGATGCCTTTCTCGATGTCATCTCCCGACCAGCCGCGTGTTTGCGACAGGTCGATGAGGATGTGGATGTCCTTCACTCCGCGAGCGTGCAGCTCCAAGAGCTTGTCGTAGATGCGCGGGTCGGTGAAGGTGTAGACGGCGATGTGCACGGACTTTTCCGCGCGATCGAGGAAACGCAGATAAGCATCCAGGCCATCTTCGTACGGCGTGAACACCGTCTCCAGCTGGCCTTGCATCGGCGGCTTCTGGACGTGATATCCAGTGTAGACGCCGGCGCCAAAAATCAGCAGCACAGCGATTGCAGCCGAGATCAGTTTTGCTTTCAGGTTCATTCGTTGCTCGTAAGTTGCGTGCTCGCGGGCGTCGGCGACTGAGCAGAAGCTCAGCCGCCGCTGCGTCCGGGCACTGTTTCGATTAGAAAAGAGCGAGGCTACTCTTTCGCCTCGGCAAGCTCGATTGTGATGATGTGCGGGTTGTGCACCTGCTGCGCGATGAGGTCATCGATTTCGTCGGAGCTCAGCTCCGCGAGCAGCAGGAATGCACAGTTGCCGTTGTTCTTGGAGAGGCTCTCCAGTTTGGCGCGGTCGCCGAAAAGCTTGCGCACCTCGTGGAAATGCTCCTCAGGACAGACAACCCGCAGTCCATGCCAGCTGTCGGTGTTTGGGAAGACCCAGTAGCTGAGCTGAACCATCGTCATGGTCACAATGGACACGACGACAGCCGGAGAGAAATATCCGTAGCCCAGCATGATGCCGACGCCGGCAGTGAAGAGAATCGTTGCCGCCGTGGTCACACCTGAGGTCGTCCAGCCTTTGCGGCTGATCACGCCCATGCCGATGAAACCCAGTGCAGGTAGGATTTGTCCGGCAATGCGAGTTGCGTCTCCAACCCCTGCCGCTTTTACAATCAGTGCGCCCATCAGCGTGATGATGCATGAACTCACGCAGACGAGCAGATGGGTCCGAACGCCGGCGATCTTGTTGTGATGGCGGCGCTCGAGTCCGATACCAGCACCCAACGCAATTGCCAGCAAGACATGCGGCATGTACGTGTGCATTTGCTGCACGATTGGGTTGGCCAAAATATCATTGAACAGGTTACTGAACATTTTCAGGTCTCCTTTCTCCGATGTAGGAACAGCGCCGCTAACCACCTGTGCCTAGCGCCTAGTTGCGCGAGGTCAGAGGTAGAAACTGGCGGTGTCCGCAGGAGATCTAATTTGCCTGGATTGAAAGCCACGGCCGACACTCAGAAGAGCGACAAGTTATGGCCTTAAGCCCAGGCGACATTGATGATTTCGAGTTGAACGATAGAGAAGTGGTTTCTTGTTTCCGGATGAAGTAAAGAGGGTGTGCATATGACTCTAATGTCGGGCACGTCGTAAAAGAACAGTCCGTGCGATCTCACGCATATAAGTTTTTGTAATCACTGAGCTTTTAGGACATCGAAGTATTTAAATGCGCTTTATTTGGGGTAATGGAAACGCGAATTTTGCCGAACTTGCGGGGCTGTGAAACCGCTTGACAAGTTCGCTTAAGTCACTTCTTAGAAACCGCCGGAAATTAGCATCGCTAGCGCATATACGGTTCAGGTAGCGCACTGTCGACGCAGGGCATCAACCAGTTTTTCTGTTTTCCGTTCGGTCGACGCCATGCGTCGAGCGGTCTTTCGGTTTTCCGTAGGGGCGACGCCATGCGTCGACCGGTCTTGAAACAGTGTTATCGTAGCCTTAAGCGAAGCCGCTCAATTGTGTGGTGGCGTATTTTCCAGGCAAACCAGAAAGCTGCTCGAAAGCGACGAAGTGTCCGCAAAACTAACCCTCTCGCATAAGCTCTGGCTGGCGGCTCTTGTGCCGCTTGCGGTCAATGTTTACCTGTATTCGGAAACGCAGAGTCAGGTGAAGACTCTTGAACGCCAAGTTGAAGAACTCGATGCCAGGCGCGCTGAGGCCAGTACGGCAAATAGCATCATTACCAACGAAGTCTTCGCACTGCAAGGACTCATGCAGTACAAGATGTTTCACAGCCAAAAAGACAAGCAGGAATACGAGCTGTACATGGAGAGAATGGCAAAAGATGTCGAAGAATTAGAGTCTTTGCTGACGAAAAAACTGAACAATCCAGCAGATGCCTCTAAGATTCATTTTCTCTACGCAGAACTTTTGCATTCCCTCAAGGAATCTGACTTTAGGCCAGACAAAGAAAATCAGTTTGGTTCATTTTTCGAGGATTTGGAACGAAATCAGCGCGTGAAACGCGCCATGTTAGCGCTGATAGAAACACTCAGAGGAATCGATCGCAAGGCAAAAGTTGCTGTGGAAACTGGGGTTATTGCTGAAAATGCATCGCGTTCGAAACTGCGAAATGTGTTCGATTTGGCGTTGCTAATCAACTCACTTATCTCAGTTATTTTCGCTGTGTACGTGACCCAAACCATTGTGCGCCGCGTTCGCTCGATTCAAGAAAACTATAAGCGATTGGCTGATCACCAGCCGCTTTTGCCCACTGCAAAATCGGAAGATGAATTGGGTGAATTGGACGAAAGTTTTCGCGCAATGGCTGAGAACCTGGAGACCGGCCGGCAAGCTCAATTGGAAATGATGCAACAGGTAGCGAAGTCGCGCGACAGTCTACAGACGGTTATCGATGCTCTGCCTTCGGCTCTGTTTATCACGGATTCCGAAGGCAGAGTCGAATCTATCAATAAGTTCGCTCGCGACTTTTTCAACATCGATTTGAACTATTTTCACGAGGAAAAACTTTCAAAACTCTTTCAGCTGAATCAAGAAATTCGAACCAATTTCATCACGATGCTAGCGCAAGAAACCTTAAGTACTCCGATGGATCTGTTTGCTTTGACATCAGAGAAAGAATTAGTTCCCGTAAAGGTTTCTACGGTTTCCTTTGGTGTCGATGAGGGGCAAAAGTTTCTTACCGTAGTCGCCGACGAGACAGAATCGTACAGGTTGAAGCAAGCAAGATCCGAATTTTTGTCTATGATAAGTCACGACATGCGTACTCCTCTTGGTACTATCAGTGGTGTCTTGCAACTGGAATTGAAAGGTGCGCATGGTGATTTTGGGAAAGAAACTGGTGATCGCTTAGAAGTCGCATTGAAGAGCGCTTCGGTCCTTTTGGAATTGGTTAATCGCGTTCTAAAAATTGAGGAAATTGCAACTAGTGATATAGAACTCAATCAAGAAAAAATTGACATTGCGGACGTGGCGAAAGAGGTTGAGTCAATCATAGCACCTCAACTGGAAGCAAAAAATCTAAAGATCGTGAACAAGGTCGAGAGTACATCAGTGTTTGCGGATCGCAGCTACATTCAAGAAGTGATTATGAACTTGGTATCGAATGCGGTGAAGTATTCGCCGGAAGAGGGGGAGATCCGACTCTCAAATAAGACAGACAATAATCAAGTAATTGTTGAAGTTGCTGACCAGGGCCCGGGCGTTCCCTCATCAAAAAAGAATTCTATTTTTGAACGCTACAAACAAGCCGACAAAAAACGCGATGCAAAACTCGGCTTTGGGCTCGGGCTGTCAATCTGCAAAGCAATCGTCTTGCAGCACGGCGGCTCAATCGGTGTTCGCGACGCAGATGGCGGCGGCTCCGTTTTCTGGTTCAGTTTGGATGCAAGATCGTAAGGGCGATGCTATGCATCCCAGTTTCAGGCGTAGTGGCGCGTTGCACGCGCCCTTGTTGTACAAGGGGCGACGCCATGCGTCGACCGGTTTTCACCGGGATTGCCGTCTTCCAGTCGGCACTTGAGCCGCCAGGATAGCGGTGCTTCGGCCGATCTTCCAGCCTAATTCTTCTTACTCTTGATGCTCGTTTCCATGACCATTTCCAGCGCCATTGCTCGCTTGTTTCGCGGCAACGAGGTCTTCATTGTTTTTGAGAACGGCTTTGTCAGAGAGATAAGTGAAAGCGTTCGGTGAAAGTTCGCTCTGGCTCTCCTTTCCAGTTTTAGTCTCTCTGCCGTCTTCCTGCTCCACACCCTTTTTCGGAAGGAAACGACTGATTGCTCCAAGCGCTTCAGCTGTGGTTTCCGGGAAGAGTGCTTTGAACTTCGCAGCGAATTTCGCAGGCATCGTAATGATCAACTCCGCATCACCATATCTGCACGCATCAATAATTTCCGATGCTGCGCGTTCAGCATTCGCCGACAAAAATGGCAGCGAGTTCATTGTGCTGAAAAGAGCATATTCCAATTTGTGTTTGCCTTTGAACTTGGCATTCACATGACTTCCGGTGCGCATTAAGCCAGGGCACACTGTAGTGACGAAAATGTTGTCCGGCATCAGTTCATACCGGAGACCTTCAGAAAGCCCCGCTAAGGCGAATTTACTCGCATTGTAGGGCAAAAGATGCGGCACGCTTATCTTTCCGCCGATCGAAGCAATGTTCACTATGCGACCAAACTTGCGCTCTTTCATGTGCGGAACGACCGCCAAAGCCGCATATAGCGGCGCCCAGAAATGGCTGTCAAGTGCATCTCTGTAATCGTCGGTGGTCATTACTTCTTGTGGGCCAACCTGAATTACGCCGGCGTTGTTGATAAGGATGTCAATAGCGCCCATCTCTTCGATTATCTTCGCAAGCGTGTCCTCGACTTCTTTTTGAATGGTCACATCGCACTCAAAGGTACGCACGATTGCATCTTGGTTTTTCAACTGTTCTTCGGCAGCTTCCAACTCTTCTGTGTTTCTCGCCAATAGCACGAGCTTGGCGTTTTCCTTCGCCAGTCTGCGCGCCAATACCAAACCGAGTCCGCGGCTTCCGCCGGTGATCACGACGACTTTGTCTTTGAAGTCAATGCGTCGCATCATGCGATTCACTGTTGTTGCTGCATTTAAGACAGTCGCACCGATTCCCAGCAATACGAATTTATTTTGAAACACAGATGTGTCCTCCGCCAAATATAGATGCCTGTCCGACAAGGGCATTTGGTCGAAGTTCCATCTAAATTCAACTTGCGATCAAAAAGTATTGTGCCGCGCGAAGTGCTACTTGGAAACGCGATCAGTAGCTACGAATGCTTTTGCTTTTCAAAGCTTCGACTTTTGCCATTTCGCGTTTTACAAAGCTGACGAATCCTGGATCTAGCTTGTTTTTCGACGACTTATCAATTGCTTGCATGTAGAGCGAAATGGCATTTTGGCATGCATTCCAACAAAGTTCACCTTGTCCTTTCAGCATGTAGAAACTAGCACGTGCGTGTTGTTCTCGGGCAGATTCGAATGTTTTCCAGTTTTGAACAAGAAGCTCCTTTGGGATCGCTCTACCAGAGATTGGTTCAATCTTTATTGACTCTGGGTCGAGGAGAGCAACCTTTGCCGCATTGTCGCTATTGAGCTGAAATCGAAGATCTTCTTCGTAAACTTCCATCTGAGTTAAGGAAGTTGGATACCCTTCGATTGCCATTTTTGTCTGTGCTGCTGCTTTTCGGTTCTGCTTTAAAGCAAAATCTCGTGACTTGCGAGATAGTACTGGTGCTCCACCCACATACGTTCCCAAAGCTGCTGCTGGCCTCCCTTTTATTCGGGAAGATTTCAGCTTATCGTCTGTCGCGAGTGCTAATTGCGGGGAAAGGACTGCAATCAAAGATAGAGCTGCACTTACGGTGGCCTTAGCATACTGCCAAAAAATCCTTATTGCTTTTGGTCGATCATCTGTTAGTAAGGTGCCGTCGTTTCTCCTAACGATTTGAATGCACGGAAGTTTCGGTCTTGAGAGAAGCTCTTCCGCTTCTTTCTTCCTCATCGCGGAAATGTTGTAGACGTTTTTGTTGCAGCCGCCGCAGAGACGAACTTCGTCGTTGCCCTTCATGTTGTCCCAGCCAATATTGCAGGGCATCGCGATGCAAACGCGGTCGAGAATATTTTCGGATTGATCCGTTTCGGTCATTTGTTCTACTTCGCTTGAGGTCCGAGATTTAGACATTGCCGACATTGCTGTTCCATCTGCGTTGCCTTGTTTTGCTCTTGATACACCAGTGCTGCAAAAGCCTCATCGTGCCTGCCACGCGCAATTTGTTCGAGAGCGAGTTGATACAATTTTTGCGACTCTTGACAATCTTTCATTGCGACTTCGGTTTCTTTATTCACCAAATGCATCGCTGCTGTTAGGTGATGTTTCCGCGCTTTGAAAAACAGCTCCCATGCCTTTTTATCCAGTTGAGGCGGGACGTTGGTCAAAGGAAACGTTTTGTTTTCGATTGCCTTTATTTGATCAGCCGAGAATTTCTCAGAAATTGCGAGGGGCAAGTCTTCTGATGCAAAACCCAAGCCTGTAATCGTTGATGGCCAAAAGCTTGCGGCACTTTGAGTTCTTGGTGAATAGATAGGAACACCTGCTAAAGGCGGAGGTGGTTTTACTTCTTTCGTCGGGCCTGCGTGTGGAGTGACGACAGCAGGCTTTCCTCGCAGCATTGTTGGTTTATTTTTCTCGTCAGCCGCTGCCGCCCACTGCGGTGAGAATGCCGCAATCAGTGACAGGATTGCGCTCACAGCACTTTTTCCATAAGACCAAAACCATCGAACTACGTTCGGTTTTTTCTCGGTTACGATCTCACCATCACTCGTGCGCGCGATTTGAATGCAAGGAAGCGTCGGTCCTGCGAGCAGTTCCTCTGCCTCGCTCTTGCTCATCGCGGAAATGTTGTAGACATTTTTGTTGCAGCCGCCGCAGAGACGAACCTTATTGTCGCCCTTCATATCGTCCCAATCAACGCTGCACGGCATTGCAATGCAAATGCGATCTAGAACATCTTTCGTTTGATTGTGTTCGCTCATGATCTAAGTAAACCTAAAATGCAGAGATGCGTACCCGCAAAAGTTTGATTGTAGTTCAAAAAGAAGAAAGGCGCAGAACCTGAGTCCTGCGCCCTTCGAAGTGGTTGAGATGATCCTTACCTTACCTAATCCATTTAATACGTAGGGTTCAGATCGAGAAGGCTTATCTTCTCTTACCGCCCTTTTTAGCAGCCTTTTTAGCTGGCTTAGCGGCCTTCTTAGCTGGCTTAGCAGCTGCTTTCTTAGCAGGCTTAGCAGCTTTCGGCTTAGCAAGAACCAAAGTAGGTTGCTTAGCGCGGCCGTTTACGATGTCCTTGAGTTCCTTACCTGCGCGGAAAGCGGGAACGCGTGCTGCTGCGATTTTCAGCGGAGCAAGGGTTCTCGGGTTACGGCCGGTACGTGCTTTACGATTGCGACGTTCAAATGTTCCGAAGCCGACGAGGGTAACCTTATCGCCTTTGGAAAGAGCGCCAGTGATGGTGTGAATGAAGGCAGAAAGAGTTCTGGTTACTTCAGACTTAGCTTGACCTGTGGTCTTTGCTACATTTTCGACGAGCTCAGCTCGGTTCATTCGAATTTCCTCCTTAGTGGAAATACTCATCCCAACCCACAAGACGGAATACTAACACCGCATAATCTAATACACAATAGATTTGGCCTGCAAATTCGAAAAATTCTTTTTCGACCTCGCGTTCAAACAATGATGACTGCGCGATCGTAGAGTGCCATCAGTTTTGCGTTTCGCGGAAATTAGGATGAGACGGTTTGTTCTGCTCCAACAAGAATTTTGCATTTCCTGCAACGACATAGCCATCAGATGTTCAATTGGATCACTTTTGGTCGACGCTAGAAAACCATGATGGGCTTTGGTTTTCATGAGGTTTGCGTGTCTTTGAAAATGGGTGAAAATTCAACGCGAGATATTTCTCGAAGATCTATAATGCACATCTAAATCGATACAAAAACAGCTACGAATCTGCGTGCGCGAAAAAGGTAATTTCTCATGACAACTTGTGATTTTGATCGCATCATCACCGCTTCAATTGTGACGATAGTTTGCGGATTCAGTCCCTGTGCTGCATTCGCGCAATCGCAAGACAAAGCAACTGCGACTACCCAGTCAACAAAGACTTCAAACGATCCTGCAAAAACACCGATCACACAAGTAAAGAAAACCCCGCCTGTGGCAGGTGCGGAGCCTAAACCCGTAACACCTACTCCGGCCGATGTTCACAAAGCTCAAGTGACAAAGTCGTCAGTTAATCTGCAGGAGCATTTTAAAAACGGATGGCAGATGTATCTGCAAAATCCGAACCATACAGGCTTTGGTTCATTGATGGGTTTTGTGCCAAAAGGAAATTTGCGCTGGAGTTTTCCGGCCGAGGGTGCTGTTGATACTTCGGCAGCAGTTTATAAGGGCGCTGTTTATGTGGGCTCCGACGATGGGTATCTTTATGCCCTTGCGGAAAATACCGGCCGATTGGTCTGGAGAGCAAAGCTGGGCGACAAAGTAAAATCCTCACCGGCTGTCGATGACGACGTGGTCGTTGTTGGATGCGAAGACAAAAAATTGTATGGAGTCAACGCGAAGACCGGAAAAATTCTCTGGACGATGGACACGCAAGACCGCATCTCATCTTCTCCTTCCGTGTTCAGCGGTGTGGCATATGTCGGTGGATGGGACGGAAATGTATATGCCGTCGATATTCACAGCGGTGCAGTGAAATGGAAATTCCAAGGCGAAGGGCGCATCACATCGTCACCTGGAATGACCGGCGATTCGATCGTCGTCACTTCGCACGGTGGATACATCTATAAATTGAACATGAATGACGGATCGCTCGAGTGGCAATTCAAGACGGGCAGCAAAATCTTCTCGTCGCCACTAATAATGGATGGGCATGTTTACACCGGCGGCTGGGACAAAAATTTCTACTGCGTCGATCTCTCGACCGGTAAGCTGAAGTGGAAAGTGCCAGGGGCTGAGAGTTTTAGCGTCTCGCCCGTTGGAGCCAACGGAAAAGTTTTTGTCGGCAATGACGATCTGAAAATGTATTGCCTCGATGCGCACACCGGAAAAATGCTCTGGAAGACCCAATTGAATAGTCCCGTTCCGCTACTCTCATCTTCGCCTGCTATCGCCGGCAATATGTTGTATGTCGGAAGTTCTGACGCAAACCTCTACGCGATTGATTGCCGCAACGGCGGAATCAAGTGGAAGTACAAAACACAAAGACCGATCGTCAGCTCGCCGTCGATTTCATCGTCAGGTGTATTTGTGGGATCGCAAGACGGAAATCTATATTTGATCAACTAAATCTGTACTGTCGACGCCATACGTAGACAGTACAAAGCAAACACAATTTGCCTTACGGAATTTCGTAGGGCTCTTCCTTCTTATTAGTAGATTTCTTTTCCTCTTCCTTCGGCTCTTCTTCCTCATCGCCCAAGTCAAGAGGTTTTATCTTCTCCAAATTCTTCTTGGAGTTCTGTTTGTAGAAAGCAATCGCCGCTTGATACTGCGCAGTCTTCAGCGCTTTTACATATCTAGGTACGAGCTGCAAATATTCCATCGGATCGATCAATTCTTTCGTATCCGCCTTAACGACCGTGTAGTGGACGTGTACTCCGGTGGAGCGGCCTGTTGTTCCTGCATAACCCAAAACGCGACCGCGACAAACCCACTCACCGGGGCGAACGCAAAACGCGTTCAAGTGCCCGCAGATTGTTCGAATTCCGGGATACGGATAAGGATGGAAAACTTCGACATGATATCCGAGTGCTCCGCGCCAACCGACTCGAATCACTTGCCCATCAAGCAAGTTGTAGACTTCCTGATTCAAGCGTGCGCCCAGGTCGACGCCGGAGTGAAAGTCGCCGCGTCCTGTGACCGGGTGGATTCTGAAGCCTGCTTTCGATGTGACCAAACCCATACCAACCGGAGAATATGGAATGTCGTCACGCATGGGGGAGACAAGGTAGCGCGGATAGAACGGTTCGGGTCCGTGCGGAGACGTGTAAGAACTAGCAAGGCTTGCAACCGAAAGCGCCGGCAAACTAACCAGCGCCAGGAGTGATGGCAAAAACGCAGAAAATCGCCGCTTCGCGCGACGATTCGAATTTGAAAGCGGACACGCAATTTGGTTGCGTCCGTGGGATGCCACTATAAAACTCCGGTGCAGCTGCGGTAGACACTATATGTCTTACCACGGAAAGAGGCTACTTTGACTGATTCTTGGAAACCAGGGGGTTATGAAACTCTATGGATGGACTGCGAAAAACAGTGGACGAGCTGTTCAATTGATTGCCACTATCCCCGGCCGCAGCGCGTTGAGAATCACGATACAAGCGGGGCCGAGCATGGGAAGTAAAATATTCGGAATAACTCCAATCAGAACGACCACGGCAATAATGGCTGCACGGCCAAAGTTGCTGATAGGCGCAAAAAACCAGTGCAATGAGCACAAACCAACTTCCCAAATAAAAAACGTTGAAATCACAGTGCGTGCAATAGGGTGGTTGAGAAAGGGTGTTAAGAACCCCGGCACAGTCAAATAAGTGCACATGTACACGAAGAACTGCACACCAACTAATGATCCATAAATGAGCAGTAGTTTCTTTCGCTCGGCTGCGACCGCTTCTTCTGTCCGCGCAGCGTTTTGCGGACGATTGAGGAGAATGCCTTCACCATCTGATATTGGATTTGTCATCGATTGAAATTAGAGGCAGAGGGGACCCTGGATGCCTTCAATCAATCTACCACGCACTAGCCGTTACTGCGTGTCGCTATTGCTGATGAATCACGTTGTCTTTGCCGTTGTTGGCGATGTCCGGCGTTGCCTGTCCACGCGCCCAGGAGACAGCGTTGAAATTGCCATTGGTGACAACTTCTTCGATTCGCTCCGACTTGACGATATTATGATTACCGTTGATAGTGATGCTTCCCAGCTTGCCTGAAAGGTGCAGCTGGCAGTGGTTTCCATTAATCACAATGTCGTTGCCGTTGCAGTGCCCTTTGATGATTTGATTGTTTTCGTTGATCACTAGATCATTCAATTCATTTGCGACGATTGATCCTCTCGAGGCGCCCTCGTTGACGCTGACAGAGGCTCCTTCCGGTCTTCCCGAGTTGATATGGATGGTATTGCCTGGGTTGACGATGGTCGTTGAGGTGGTGGTTGTGTTCGACGCAAGGTTGACGCCGAGTTCTTTCGCCAAAATGCTAATTCTCGTCTTCAACGGACCAGCGCCTTTTTTGCCGAGGTTGTCTACTTCGAGTTTCTCAACGCGAGCCATCAAAGGCATAGCGGGAAAGGTCTTTCCGTAGATCTTCATTTCGATGAGAGAAACCTGCTGACCTGCGCCACCAGCGGTTTGTGTGACTGTGGTTGTTTTGAGGGTGTTTGTGCCAGTGCGTTTGGTGGTCGATGTAATGTTAGTCCCGACGCCCTGGTTTGTTTGAACATTGATGCCTGAGCCGAGGTTGACGCGCGAGCGATTTCCGCCATTTGCGCTGTCTATTTGTATTCCGCCAGCGCCCATCCGCACGTGTGATTTGCTTCCCGAGCTGCGATCATTCATATTAATGCCGCCAGGTCCAATAGTAATTGTGCTTCCGTCCTCACCTTGTACGGAAATTTGCGCGAAACTTGCGGTAGTGCAAAACAGGAAAAGGGCTGCAACTGCGCCAAAAGCTTTCATGGACGAACCTCCAAACATCGAAGAGGCGTCTATTGTAATTCGTATTTGCCGGCACGTTGTTACTGACTTGTTATCGAATTATCCGACCAATCATTTATTCGAAGGTTGGTTTTGCTGTGCTGGAGCCGGCTGTGAAAAGTCGAGGCGTTTGAACTTTTGGCTTTCAAATACGTGCAATATCGAACGAAGCCTGTTGTGGTAGGGCTCGGCTAATTTCATATTGCGCATGAATTCCTTATTCTTCGCATACTTGCCGGATTTGTAGTCAGCCCAGAGTTGTTTCTCTTCATCCATCTTGAGCGGTCTACTTATGTGGATCGCGGCGGTTGCTTTCTTCATGATCGCTGCGTATTCGCGAGCAAAATCAGAAACGGTGGAGTTGTTTTCTTCGACTTCAAAGAGTCCCTTGGACGGAGCCGCGTCCACTTGTTTTGTGCTCTTTGTGCTTTTTGTGCTCGTGTCGTTTGATTTAGAAACTGTCGGTCTTGTGGCGCTTTGTTTCGCACTACTCGATTTTGCTTTGCTGTCAGTTTCCGGTGGTTTTGCGAAACAATCAGTTGCCCCGAACAACGGCATAAGGGCGGAAATGGCGATGTACTTTTTGATGTTGCTTGGCATTTGTTTGAAAGAGAAGCCTTTCCAATCTACCACGTAAACTTTTGACCGGGCGACGCATGGCGTCGCCCCTACAAAAAAAGGCGCATGGATTTACCCAGAAAAAGGGCGCATGCAATGCGCCCCTACGCGAGTTCCTACTTTGTTAACCGGGGAGGAGTTCGTCTAAGAGTTTGTTGATGACTTGGGGGTTGCCTTTGCCCTTCAAGGATTTCATCGTCTCGCCGAAGAAGAATTGGCGGACTTTGACTTTGCCGGATCGAAACTCTGCCAGTTGATCGGGGAATTTGGCAATCACTTCTTCAACGGCTGTTTTCAGACCAGCTTCATCGGAGACTTGGGCAAGTCCTTTGTCTTTGATGATTTGGTTGACGTCGCCGCCATCTTTCAGAAGTTCCGGCAACAGTTGTTTTGCAGTTGTGGTGCCGATTGTTCCTTTATTGACGACATCGGCGAGGTCAGCAATTGTTTTTGGAGTAGCTTTGAGTTGCGTGAAATCGAGATTGTTCTCGTTCATAAAAGCGAGAGCTGGACCCAAGAGCCAGTTGGCGACAGTCTTTGCGTTTGCGCCGAGTTTCAATACCTCGTCATAAAAGTCGCTCATATCCTTGTTTTCAGCAAGAATGTAAGCGTCTTCCGCTGATACGCCGCATTTTTCCACATAGCGCGATCGGCGTGCTTCGGGCAATTCCGGCATCGCTGCTTGAACTTCTTTCACCCAGTCGCGGCTCACGTTGAATGGGACTAAATCAGGCTCGGGGAAATACCTGTAATCATGCGCATCTTCTTTTGAGCGCATTGCAAATGTTTTTCCTGTCGCTTCATTCCACAATCTGGTTTCTTGCACAACCTTGCCGCCGCTCTTTACGAGCTGGATTTGGCGTTCTACTTCGGAATTGATGGCGCGTTCAACAGCCTTGAAGCTGTTCATGTTCTTTATTTCAGTGCGTGTGCCGAGTTCCGCAGAGCCGGCTGGTTTTATGGAAACGTTGGCATCACAACGGAAGCTTCCTTCTTCGAGATTGCCGTCGCAAACATCGACATAGCGAAGCAAGGTGCGCAATTCCGTGAGATACTCACGCGCATCTTCTGCGGATGTAATGTCCGGTTCGCTGACGATTTCCAGCAGTGGAACACCAGCACGGTTATAGTCCGGGCATGAGTGAGTTGAACCATGCAAACCTTCTGCGCCTGCGTGAACCAGCTTGCCAGCGTCCTCTTCGAGGTGGGCGCGTGTGATTCTGACTTTCTTTCCTTTGACGGTCAGATGTCCCTGTTTGCAAATCGGTTTGTCGTATTGCGAGATTTGATAACCCTTTGGTAGGTCTGGATAAAAATAGTTTTTGCGATCGAATTTGGATGTTTCCGCAATTTCGCAATTCAAAGATAGACCTGCGCGAATTGCAAGCTCCAGTGCACGCTTATTCAAGACCGGCAAGACACCAGGCATTCCGAGGCAGATCGGGCAGACTTGATCGTTTGGTCCCTGTCCGAATTCAGTCGGGCAAGAACAAAATATCTTGGTGTTTGTTTTCAGTTGGGCGTGGACTTCCAGCCCAATCACTGTGTCATATTTCATTGTCGGTCTCTTTGGTGCGGTCGAAGCATGACGTCGACCTGGCTGCCGACTCCATGAACCTGCTGGGGACCGACTATTTTACCCTATTAAAAGGTCGACGCATGGCGTCGACCCTACAGGAGTATTCGCTATTCGTTATTGTTCGTTATTCGTTGGTTTTGGGTGGCTCTACCGGTGTTTCGGTGGTGGTTTCGACCGTTTTCTTGGTCTCTCCGCCATCCTTCTTCTCGATCTTCTCTTCTTTTACTTTTGTTTCTTTCACTCTGCCCGGCGCGCCGAACATCATGTGGAAGAGAGGATTGCGCTTATTGAGCACCTGTGTGAGCTGCTTGGCTACGACGTCTACATCGTTGGCAGTTTTCTTTACTGACTGCATAGTTGCCGATACGTCGGTCGCGAAGTTCGGTTGATTTACCAGCGTATTTGCCTTGTTGACTGCTTCTTTTGCATTCTCGGTGGTTTGTTTGAGATCGCTTCTTAGACCCTGATCGCCAGTCAATTTGTCGATCTGCTTCATTGAGACGGCGATGCTTTCCGTCGATGAGCTGAGCTTCGTCATCATATTCAGCATGTCTTCGCGCAACGGTTTGTCTTCCAGTGTTTTGGTTAAATTGCCGAGCGCCGATTTGACATTCTCAGATGTTTCCCGGGCTAATTGAGCTGTTTCTTTGAGATCGGTCGTCAGAGTCGGATTGTCGAGAATCTTCTTCATCCGAGTGGAAACGCCCTTCACGTCTTTGAGAGTGCTAGAGCCTTCGTCGAAAAATCTGGTTGCGGACAGTGATGTATTGCCGAATTTATCCGACGTTCCTTTCAAGCTTTCTGTAGCCGAAGAGAGTTTTTCCATGTTCTTGTCCAGCTTTTCGGCTGCGGATTGAATGTTGGACATCGTCGCGCCGGATTTTTCCAGCGCCGTTCTCAGGCTCGTTCTGGACTTTTCTGCAGCAATGTCATCAGTGAAACTGCTGAAATTTGTCGCAATCTTGTTGAGATAAAGCTCGGTGCGAACAGGGTTTTCGCCTTCTACAATCGAATCGGTGGGGATTACCGCCGGTGCTGGTTCGCCTTCTTTCACGTCAGGCAAATTGATTTCAATGTACTTGGCACCGACCAGACCGAGCGTTTGAATGGTGACTTTGGACCCTTCGGTGATCGGCACATCTGTAGTCGAAATCTTCAAATGCGCGATGACTTCGTTCTTTCCTTTGAGATCGATTTTCTCAACAACGCCCACGCGTACGCCGTTCAAGTTGACCGGTGCGTTGTTTGCCAAACCGGCAACGTCGGCAAATCGCACGCCGAAGCGTTGCGGTGCTTCCATAGAGAAGGACTTGAGCCAGCCCCAACCAAAGGTCAAAAGAGAGAAAGCGACGAAGGCGAAGAAGCCTACTCGCCATTCATAATGAATGGACTCCTCTGGCTTCTTCTGAATGGGTGTTGAATTCAACTGCTTCGTCCTGTTTGTTTCTTTGTTCTTGGGTTCAAATAGTGCTATCAAGCAGAGGTCCCTCCCGCTTAGCATACGCAAATTGTTGGATGTACGGATTTGATGAAATCAGCGCCTCATCAGGTGTTCCTTCCCACTCGATGCGCCCGTCGTGCATAAGAAGCACGCGATCAGCAGTGCGCGTCCATGTGGATAACTGGTGCGTAACGACGATGGAGGCGGCGTTGAGCCTGTCTTCCAGCTCGTTCATGTAGTCTTCAATGACGGTCGAGATAACCGGATCGAGCCCGGTTGTCGGCTCATCGTAAAAAATGATTTTCGGATCGTTGACGATTGCGCGTGCAAAACTCGTACGCTTCTGCTGCCCGCCCGAAAGCTGAGTCGGATATTTGTCTTCAAACCCGCGCAGCCCCACCAGTTCAAGCTTTTCTGCGATAACTCTCTCTTGCTCTTTGCGGCTCAATTTGCGCCTGCGCAGAGCAATGGCCAGGTTTTCTTTGACGGTGTAGGAATTGAGGAGGGCGGAACCCTGGAATACGAGCCCGACTTCATCAGAGTGCATGCGAATGGACCCAGAGTCAGGTTCAAGCAAGCCGCACAGAATCTTGAGTATTGTTGACTTTCCACAACCTGATTTGCCGACCAATCCAAGAATTTCGCCAGGGTAGACGTTGAAAGTCACACCTTTGAGAATGGGTTTGTCGCCAAAGGACTTATAAAGGTCGTTGACCTCGACCATGGGCTTAGTCGAGCCGTTGATTTTAGGAGTCTGTTTCTGCCGAGCCATCTGCAAGTCAATTACCTCGGAGCGTATGTGACAGCGGTAATGATGTAGTTGCAGACGAACAGCATCGTCATGGTCCACACAATCGTGCGCGTTGTGGCTATGCCGACGTCTTCCGCCCCGCCTCTTGTTCTCAGCCCTATGGCGCAAGAAATAACAATGATCAAAATCGCATTCGTCCACGCTTTCAAGAAGTGCGTGCCGAAGTCGCGATCGAGAATGGTTTGCTTGACAGAGTCGAGAAATGTGGCTGCTGGTACATTTGCTGCGGTGTAGGCGATGAAGATCCCGGCGATGAGACCAAGTGCCATGGCGTAAACAGTGAGCGCGGGCATCATCAGCATGGCTGCGACGAATCGCGGCACGACCAGAAATTGAACAGGATCGACGCGCATGACTTTGAGTGCATCGATTTGCTCGGTGATCATCATTGTCGTAAGTTCAGCGGCGACTGACGAACCGACGCGCCCGGCGACCATGATCCCTGCTGTGATAGGACCGATTTCTCTTACCAGTGCAAGCGAAACAACCCCGCCAATTGCAGTGTCTGCGCCGAAAAGCACCAACTCGCGAGAAATCTGCAAGGACATTGCAAAACCGGTGAACAGCGCAGTGAGCGAAACAACTATGCAAGACTCGACGCCGATTTTGTAGCTTTGTCGCCAAACTTCGCGCCAGTCGATTTCACCGCGAACTATGTACTTGAGCGTGTGAAAGAGAAGAATCAGGCATTGACCAAGCAATTGGCACGCCTTGCCGAACTGCTCGACCAAAATGTCGACCGGTCGAAATATGCCGTTGCGGGAGCGGACTGATGAAACCATAACCCAGATATTTTAGCGACAAACGGGCGTCAGTACATGTTCAGAGCATTTGAGATTTTGCTTCGAACGTGTTGGCACAAAAGATCGAGACGCTTGAAACGCCCGCTAGTTCCATGATTTGACGTTCATGTTTAGGCGAAACCAACAGATGCGAAAGTGTTGGTTGCAACACTTGGCTTCTTGTGCGGGTCTTGGCGTCCCTGCGATGGATCTGTGGTAGTGATACGCTTCATATATGCGTCGGTGGTCGGGTAAGAAACTAACGGCGACATGCGACCAAAACGAGGAAAGTTGAATGTCCGCACAAGAGCAGCCGGAGTCAGAGCGCGAAGTTGGAGCTGAGCCAGAACAGCATGGGCAACAACATTTCGGACAGTCTGCAGATGCTCCGGAGAAGAAAAGCAAAGCCGGAATGCTGGGCAGTTTGGGGCTCTTGGGCGTTCTTCTTCTTAAGGGCAAAGTCTATCTCTTTGCAGCGCTGAAAGGTTTGAGTTTCCTCAAGCTGGGTTGGCTGTTCAAAAGCTTTTTTATGCTCTTCGCGACGCTTGGGATTTACTGGGCGCTTTGGGGTCCCATTTTCGCAGTTATCGTAATCGCCATGATCGTGATTCACGAGCTGGGTCACTTCGTTGCTATGAAATTCAATGGGTTGAATCCAAAGCCGATGATGTTCATTCCTTTCATCGGCGCTTATACCGCAATGGAGAAAATGCCGGCTGACCAGGCTACGGACGCTTGGGTTTCCTTGGCAGGACCACTTGTGGGCGGCGTGACTGCTGCTGCGTGCTATTACTACGGTGTCACTACGCAGAATTTGTTTTTCGTGGCGGCAGGCAGTGTTGGGCTTATCTTGAATCTATTGCAGTTGATTCCTGCCAAGCCCCTGGATGGTGGCTTCGTAATCAGTGCCATCAACAAGTGGCTTTTGGTTCCAGGTGTCGGCTTGGTTTTTGCCTGCGCCTTCTATTTTCATTCCTTCCTTTTTGCGATTGTCGGCATTCTTGCTTTCATAAGCGCTGTTGGTCAGTTCAAGAACCCAAACCAAGCTCCAATGCGTGCCGGGCGGGCGCAAGCTCCGGCAACAATGCAGCAAAAGGTGATGATAGGCATCGCGTATTTCGGGCTGGCCGGGATGCTCGGCTATCTCTACTGGCTTTCAAATGACGAAGCGATCAGTATGATGCCTGAAAAACACAAAACCTCTGTGTTGAGATATCACCGCGACACTCCCGACCATCATGCATTCTCTGAAGATGACGAGATTGGTGCGCAGAAATAGCCGAGTGCTTCAAAAAACGCCTGAAGCTGTGAAAGACGGAGGTGTTATAGCCACTCCGCCTAATCAAGAAGTACACTGTCAGGCATTTGCAAATGCACATCAAAACGACAAGACTTTATCTGAGCCGGACATGATTGCTATCAATGACGGTGAATCAGTAGAGCAATACAAGGCCAGAGTGGCGCAGATTTAGGCTAACAGATTCGGATTTTTTGATTCTGAAAAGGAAGATGAGCATGTTTTCGACAAACCTGCCAAGGAAGGCGTTGATCCGATGCCTGCTCTTAGTCCTACTCTAAGAGAAGGACCATACAATTCTGAGGGCATCGCTTGCGCAAAGGGAGAGGAGGAGTTTGTTAAGGCGACATTTTGTGATCCCTTTGTACCTGAGTTGTATCGGTCGATTTTGAAGTTTCATAAGGCCAGAAGTCTTGAGCATATGCAAGATCCAAGTTTGGAAGAACCGCGACAAAAATGACCTCTGACTTCTTGAAGGTACTTTTCGGACTTGCGATAGATTCGCGAGGTCTATTTTTCTGGCAATTTTGACTAGGCCGGTTTCATAGATCAGCAACATTGAGGGTTCTATGACCCAATGGCCCTTAACCGTTCTCTATTTATAGTTCTATGACCCGTGTCTTAGATAAGCTCAATTAGCTTATCTCTTTGCATCTGTGTAAGGCTTAGTGCATACCGTTTTTCACTATCCCAGTTCGCAAACACACAAGCCCTAAATTCCTCTCTCATCTGCTCTTAGAGTTTTTGACCTGATCGCACCGCGATCGCAGGAGAGTTTGCTCTGGGATTTCTTTTGGCACGAACGCCCCGCAGTGGTGTTTGTGCATTCGATTGGGTTGCGTCTTTTTGCAGCCTACTGTTCAACCTCTCAAATAACCGGAGGTGAATTATGACCACCGCTGAAAACACTCTCTTCCAGCACAGCAATGTTGCTGGAACGGCGTTCGAGGGGCTTTCGGTTCGGGAACAGGCTGATCTCATCGGCACGTTCTCCCCGGACGCTCAGCGACTCGCCATGCGCGTGCTCGACCCGGACGATGCGGCGGATCTGCTGCAGTCGCTGGATCACGCACAGCGCGGAAAGCTCCTGGCGCTCCTGGATTTTAGCGCCCGCGCGGAAGTGACGGCTTTGCTTGCCTATGCCGAAGATGTTGCCGGCGGATTGATGAATCCCCGCTACATCCGCGTTCGTCCCCACATGACCGCTCAGGAGGCGATCATGTACGTCCGCAAGCAGGTTGTGGCCAATCCCGCCACTTCGTCTTACGTCTACGTCCTGAACACCCAGCAGAAGCTCATGGGAGTGATTTCCATGAAGGAGCTGCTGATGGTCGAAGGCAATCGGGAAATCAACCAGATCATGCGCCGCCAGCTCGTGACTCTGCCCGAGAACTGCGCTCAGGACGAAGTCGCCAACATCTTCGCGAAGCACCACCTGATCGCCATTCCCGTCGTCGACGGCGATGGCTGCATGAAGGGTGTGGTCACCGCCGACGACGTCGTCAACGTCGTTCGTTCGGAAGCCACCGAAGACATGCAGAAGATGGGTGGCTCCGAAGCCTTCGACACGCCTTATCTGACTGCCAAGCTCCCCACGATGATTCGCAAGCGTGGTGGCTGGCTGGTCATGCTCTTCCTCGGCGAACTGCTGACGGCGAGCGCGATGGCGCACTTCGAGGACCAGATCGCCAAGGCTGTTGTGCTGGCTCTCTTCGTTCCGCTGATCATCTCCTCGGGCGGCAATGCCGGCTCGCAGGCGTCCACGCTCGTCATCCGCGCCATGGCGCTGGGTGAAGTGAAGTTGCGCGACTGGTTCCGCGTCATGCGGCGCGAGTTGGTGACCGGTCTTTCACTGGGACTGATTCTCGGTCTGCTCGGATTCATCCGTGTAGTCGCCTGGGAACACATGTTCCACATCTATGGTGTGCATTACATGCTCATCGGTCTCACCGTGGCTGTAAGCCTCGTCGGTGTTGTCCTCTGGGGCAGCGTCACCGGCAGCGTTCTGCCATTTTTGCTGCGTCGGCTCGGTTTCGATCCGGCCAGCGCGTCGACGCCGTTCGTTGCAACGCTAGTGGATGTGACCGGTCTGGTCATCTACTTCAGCGTCGCGAGCGCCGTCCTTATGGGGAAGCTGCTATGACAGACCCCGACAGTAGTAGGCGAACGGCGCGGATTGTGCTCATGCAGAAGCGATACCAGTGGGGGCTCGCAGAGCACGTCCGCGCCGTTCTTGCCCTTTTCTCTTTCGTGTTGTTGCTACTAACAAATATAGCAGAATGGGACAATCCCCACTTCAGCGGGGCGAAACGTCCAAAATCCGTTGCAGGACAATGTTCTGAGGGTATTTCTCCCATCGACTTTTAACCTGCCAAAACTGAGAATGTCTTCACCAGGCGAGCGTGCGCCACTTAGAGAGAGACACCCCCAGCGCGCGCGGCGAATTTATTTGATGAACTCACCAGAACCTACACCGCAAATCCAAGCTCTAGAAGCGTCCATAGAAAAGTTGTTGGCAAAGCCGGTACAACCCGGCGATGGAACCGCAGCCACACTTGCTTCGCAAATGATGCAGAAAGACAATCTGCAGAAAGATCTGTTCCAGCAGGTGAAGCAGAACCAGGATCAGATGATTCGGGATCAAATGGAGCAAGCGCGTTTACGCAGCGAACTAGCTTATAAGGAACAGGCTAAATTGGCTCAGGCTCGGCAAGAGCAAACTTTGCGCGACACTCAGTCGCAAGCGAAGCTCAGGCAAGAGCAAATTCTGAGGTATGAACAGCAGCAAGCGAATCTCAAACAAGAGCAGTCTCAGCGCGACCAGCAAGACCAGGCGCGTAGAAGGCAAGAACAGATGCAACGCGAACAGCAGTTGCAGGCGCGTTTGAAGCAAGAGCAGTTGCAACGTGAACAGCAATTGCAAGCGCGGATGAAGCAAGAACAAGCGCAGCGCGAAAAAGCTCGTCAGGAGCAAATGCAAAAAGACCGCGCTCAGCAAGAGAAGTTGAGACAAGAACAGCATCAGAAAGAGCTTCTATTGGCGGCTCGTCTGAAAGAAGAACGTGAGCGCGTCAATCAGTTGAAGCAAGAACAACTGAAGCGCGAACAACAGAGTAATGCAGACAAGAACATAACTGGCGGTGATAAGAAGGCGGCTAAGAACGCACCCAAGACGCCGGAACAATTGGCTAAGGATGAGGAAGCTCGAGCTTTCTCCGCGCGCAGCGAACTGTCGCTTACATCGATTGCATTCTGCTCGCCGCTGATGCTTTTCGGCATGGGAGCGGCGATGTCCATTTTCGACAATTTTTCAGGCAACAAGAAAAATCCGGCACTGCTTGAAGCTCGAAAGAAAAACCAGCAGCAGATGGAATTGAGCGAGTACGCTCGCAAGCAGGCAGACAAAAGGTTCAACGAAATGGTGGAGCGCAACAACCTCACCAATTTGCCCAATGTTTCCGACAGCACCAAAAAACTCGCCGAGCCTACCGGAGACGATAGTTCTGAAAAATCGGCTCTGAAAGCCAAAGAGAAGGCTGAGAAAGAGCGTGTGAACCGCTTTGTTGAAGCGGAAGCAGCAAATGCTCAAGCAATTTCGAGGAGAAACGATTCACTCGAAGTGAAAAAATTGTGGAAAGAGAGGCAGCGGCTTCTCGAAAATCTTGAGCGTGTGCGCGGTCAAGGCAGTCTGGCTCTGGTATCAAAACTGGTATCACAGCTTGAAACTCTCGATCGCTCGTTAAAGCGCTTGGGATGCGACCCACAAGCATAGTTAGCCACGGAGGTAAACAAAGAAGAGGTGCCGTTGGCGGCGCCTGAATTACAATCGAAAAAAAAATTCTTTTGAATTCACGAGCGTGAATTCATTGGATCTTCGAATGGGATAGTCGATTGGCTGTCGTTCTTCGAATGTTCGCTTGGACGCGTTAGTGTTCATCGCGATCATTCGCGTTATCGCTTTTTGCACCCGCACTCTTGCCCTCCTTCTGTTAAACCGCATTAAACCTGGCTCTCCAGGCGGTCTTTCATTGCCTGCATTTTTTTTGTAAATGCAGGCACCATTGAGCATTTCCTGTTTTCTGAATCGCGCTTAACCAAGCGGCCTGTGGTTTGTTGCCTAAAGTGGTCCTTGACAAGAGCCCGCTTTGTAACGAGTATGAACTGGTTGATAGCAATTCCCTGACATACGGATTCCCGTGTTTATCGCATTCTCGTGCAGGAGCACTCGATGAATTCCATGATCGCCATCGATATGAGTGAGAAAGTAAATTCCGATCTTTTCTCCCACGAACAAACCAATCTACTTAGATTTGATCGTGACACCACATGCGGCAGCGGAATCGAAGTTGAATACGTTGGCTTCAACGGCAAGCTACTTTATCACCGCGATGCGGACAGGCTGTTTACCAACTCTGATACGTCCGCCGCTTTGGCAGCCCTCTCAGCAGCCTCTAATAGCCACTACAAAGGTACCGGCATTCATCCGATTTTCGTACACGATGAAAGCATGACTCTGGGTCGCGAGCTGAAAGTGTTCACTAGAATAATTGCTCGTATGGCAAAGCGCCTTTTGCAAATGCGTTAATCAGTTTTTGCCGACGCTATTTGACCTTTATGACCGCCGGATTTCAAATTCAGTAAAGGTCGCCTTTCTTAAAACTTTCACCAAGCTTTCGTCATCGTTGAATCCAGTGGGTATAACCTATTTGGGCAGGAAACCCATAGGACGCCGGCGGTGGCCAACAAGAAAAAGCCCTCAGATGATGACAGAGTCCATGGACGTTCACGTGAAGTCAAACACGTCGTGAACCAAATGTCTGACGTCGACTTTTTTGATTATCGGCTGGTTGTACGCTCCAGTGGTATTCAAGAATTGATGATGGGTCACACTGGATTGAGACAGGGACTCGTTTACGTCGAAAGTCTGGTTGAAGAAACCCGAGCAGGAAACTATGCAACGGCTTATGGTCAGCTTTTGCGTTCGCTGCAAATTTTTGAGGACAGCTACAATCAGATACGGCGCGCCCTTGTTGATCTGGGCGAGTATTACGACGATCATCCGACCGAAGTTCGTGAGATCAATTATGGTCTGACGGAAATGTGTGACGGCTGCGACAGTCTGGTCAAGTCTGTTGTCGCACTGAAACAGAATAAGACCGGAGAGTCTTTGGAAATGAGCAAGCGCGCTTTGACTCATTTGCGAGAAGCGGCGCACCGCATCGGCAGCCATTTACGTGACATTAAAGACTGTTGCCCATCGAACATTGAATTTGAAGTTCTTGATATTCGTGAGAATGAAGCGCGTATCGCCAGAGAGATGGAAGGTGCCAAGCCTGTGGAAATGCAGTCTTGCCACAGCACCCATGGACCGGGCGAACCTTGCGATCAAAAGCCGGTTTTGGAAAGAAACGAGTCAGAAAAATCGGACGTAATTCCGGTAAAAATTGAAGGCAAAAAGGCTGTTGCTGAAAATTCGGCGCAGCTCAACAATCATGATGAAGAGACAGCGCAGCTCGCGCAGCAGCTTAAAGAACATCAGCTCTCTCTAGAGAAAATCGCAGAATCGCTGGATGTAGATCCGAGTTCTACAGCAGGCAGAGTCATTTCGCATTTTTCTCGCGGCGTGGATGATGAATCGGCAATGGAAGAGCTGATGCGCAAGGTTTCTGAAAACCGCGCTCGAACGATTGATAAGTTAGTGGCAGATGCGCGAGCCGCTAAGGCAGAGGCGATCGCCAATACCTTGTATATTCCGATGCCGGGCGAGGAAGTGCCTGGCATGCAGCCCATGAATGTTAAACCCGCTCAAATACAGCATTCGCAAAGCGTCGGCGCTGCGAATTCGATAACCAGTAAGACCAAAACCGAAGAGGTCCAAGAAAAATCCGAGCCTGATCAAGCGGCAAGCGAGACAATGGAGAATATTGATAAAACCGCCAAATCGAAAGAGAAAGCGAGCAAGGACGGTTTGGAGAAGGCTTTGGAAAAAGCCAAGGACAAGAAGGAAAAACGGCCGCCAAAAAAAGATGGCAGCAAAAGCGAAACCGGCATGGCCGCAGCCGCACCGCCGGAGAAAAGGAAAAAGAAAGAAGAACTCGTCGACGAACTTACTTTCGACGACACGGGAATGGACTTCAATAAAGCCGGAAAATAGCCGGTTGTGATGGGTTTCCTTTCTGTCACAGCAGCGACAAGTAGATCCCGATCGAAGCTTTTTGCTTCCACCTTTTCGGATCAAGTTTCAGATTCCCGAGTTTAGAAAAACTGGCTGTGACTCTAATGTTCCGCAGACAGCGTGAAAAGATCGTGAACACCTCGCACGCATCCGTGAGTGTGCAACATGAACGCTCTCTTGGCAGTTTTTCGAGTCTCTTTCAGCTTGCTCATCTGCTTAACTCGAGAGCCTGGAAACGTTTTGTCCAAGGAAGTTTCAGGCTTCAACCTTGATCTTTCGTGCTCAATTTGACGAGTCAAAGACGGTGGCAAGAAACAGTACCTTGCCGCAGTTGTATGGCGGTATCGTATATGCCACCAGTTTTCGTCACAAACGTAACTTTTCCCGCATTAAATGAGCGTTTTCGCGATGTTCGTTTTTTTCAAAAAGTCCGCTTTCTGATCGATCGTTTGAATATTGCAAGCTGCGCTATGCGACGATGCGCTTACCATGGCTTGTTACAAACGTTAGCAATTGTCAAGTGCTTGGTGCTTTGCCGAAATCTCTGCCCATTTTTGGGTGTTGTCGATCTTTGCAATTCGGCATCTATTGCGTGTTTGCGCAGTTCATGTCGAACAGCTGCGCTCGTATGCGCTGTTTATACTCCGCAACATATGCTTTTTGGCTCGTTTGCTTTGATCTCTGGGTAGCAGTACGTTTTATTCATTCTTCCTTAATCTTTCAGTGCACATAACTCCTCAGTAAACGCATAACCCAGTACTCTTTCGAGCACTTATGCATTCCCCACGCGGGGAGCAACCGGACATGCTTCAAAAGAAGAGCCTCAAGCTGTCTTTTAGAGCATGAACCATCCGCTGCTCGTTGAGTCTCTGGTTCGCGCGAGCTAATGGTTTCAGGCGGTGATTCGTCAGCGTCCGAGCCAATGTGCATGACTGCCTCTAACTACCTCAACTGAAGGCTCGGACCACCTTAACAGATGGCCCGGGCCGCATTCACATGGAGAAAGCCATGGAATTCATGAATCCAAACTACCTGTGGTTGATAGCGGCGCTGCCGGTGTTCTTCGCGGTCTGGTACCGTTGGGGACGTCGCGTTCATACGCTGAAGAACACCCAGGTCTCACGCATCAGAGTCGGCACCAAACTCGGTACCGCACTCACCGTTCTCATCTGGACGAGTAAAGGAGCGCTCTGGGTGTCGCTTTGCATGGCGATTGCCGGAAGCTTCCTGCCGTTCAGCAAGACGGCGACCGATTCTGCCGGCGTCATCTACATGACGATCGACACGTCGGGATCAACCGAGATGTTCGACCCGGCGAACGATTTCGAGCGCAAGCTCGCGATTCGTTTCAACCCGCGCCTGGCGCCCGGATATATTCCTGCCGAAGGAGAAGAGGCGCCGTTGCCACCCAAGCTCATGGATGTGGAATTGGGAGCGGCCAAGGCATTCATCGAGCACGCGGGCGGACTGCGCGTCGGTCTGACCGTGTTCGACGACAAGCTGTTCTACGTCTATCCGGCCACCAAGGCTCACGACGTAGCGATCGGTGCTTTGTCGCAGATCCGGCAGTACAAGTCCGAACAGGAGGGCACCGCCGGGACCAACTTCGACGGTCCTGTGGGCAACAAGCCTGACGGTGCGCTTCAGGGTGCGATCAACGTTTTCCACAAGGAAGACGGCAATGCGATTCGCATCTACATCATGGTGACCGACGGCATCGCGGGCATCGACTCGACTCGCGCCGCCGAGCTGGCTGCTGCGTACAAAGAGCTGGGCATCCACTTCTTCGTATTCGGCACCGGCGAAAAGTGGACGAACGTCGACAGCAGTGACGTGAAGGCAAGCGTTGACTTCGCGAAGTCGGTGGGCGGTACTTACGTCTCGGTGCAGGACGAAGAGAAGTTCAACGCAGCTATTGCTGAAATCGACCAGTTGGCTCGCGCAAGCGTGCGAACTGTTTACGTCAACAATCGGCAGGACTCGCTGCTGCAACTTCTTGCAGTGGCGGCCTTGAGTTTTGCCATGTGGATCGGCTTGAGCGCTATCCGGCGTTCGAGCCTGTGAAGATAGGAGCACAAAAATGAGAAAGTTCGCTTTGCGAACCCTGCCCTTCGTTGTGGCATGCGGTATCGCACTCTATATGGTGCCCTGGGTTCTCAGCCTGGCACAGTACCGCGATACGCAGACGTATCTGTACGACCATGCGATCGCCTTGGCCAGCTCGAAAGACCAGGCTGAGGTTGCTCAGGCACCGGAAGCTTTCACGCAGGCGTACAAGGTTTTCATGTCGCAGCGCGAGAAGGCGGTGAGCTGGTCGGCTCGGTACCTGCTGCCCTCTGGCGATCAGGAACAGGCGGCCCTGGCGATGTTCCACATCGGCAACATGCTGATGGCGGCGAACAAGCCGAAGGAAGCGCTGGGCGCCTATGTCGAATCGCTGCGCCTCAATTCCGGTCAGCGCATGCTGCTCGGCGTCTCGGCTCGCGACGACAGCTCGCATCAGTACGGGCGCGATTTCTGTGTTGCGCTCAACGACAAGGTCGGTCAGTTCCGCCCTGTGTCCACGGACGACTGCCAGCTCGCTCGGCTCGAGAAGCAGGCGGACGACACGCGCAACAACCTGCTGGCGTTGCTGTCGAAGAATCCGGAACTGGCCAAAATGCTGGCCAATCCCGGTGAACTCGGACCTCCCGGCGGTCAGGGTCCTGCTCAGCCCGGCAACGGCGACCAGAAGGACGGAATGCCTGTCGGCCCGAATGCCGGCGAGCACAATAACGACGCCATCTAAGGAGGCTTTCAAATGGAAATCTGGCAATTTTTGCAGAGCATCCACTTCGAGAATCCCCACTTCATCTGGTGGCGGAATCCCGTAAGTTTCGGATGCCTCCTGCTCGTGTCAGTGATTGCCGCTACCAGTATCGTCTGGTGGTTCTGGTATCGCTGGCGGCTGCAGGCGGTCAAGGACTACGGCTCCATCGACCTGGTCACGCGCTGGACGGCGCTGCCCAGGCTGGGTCCGTCCCTTGTGCTGCTTGCCGGTCTGGTATCGATGGTGGTGCTCGGTGTGACAGCCGCGACCATGCCGTATCAGGCCCTCGGCGAAGTCAGCGTGCCGTCCGGCACTCTGAGGGTGGTGGCGTTGTTCGACGTCTCCCGCAGCATGGGAGCGGAGAATCGCGACGAGCCCAAACTCTACGGCGGCAGAAGCTGCACGCTTGTGGAAGGTCCCTGCGGAAGGCGTCTCGAGACCGCCAGGCTGATCCTGCTCAACCAGGTGATGCCGGTGATCAAGGGAAACCAGCTTGGCGTCGTGGTTTACGCCGGCGGCGCCATCACCAAGTCGGTTTTGTCCGACGATTTCGCGCCGATTGAAACCATGCTCACAAGGGGCTGGATCGAAGTCGGCGCCGGCGTGGGCGACGGTACGTATCTGCATTCCGGCATCAATGCCGCTGTGGATATCTTCAACCGCAGCCCGGCTAAGTCCAACGAGACGAACATGATCTTGCTTTTCACCGACGGTGAAAACCACAGCAAGCCGGAAGACCTGGATGCTGCGCTGGCGGCTGCTCGAAAGGCAAATGCACAGCTGTTCATTGTCGGGGTCGGCTCGACGAAACCGGCATTCATTCCCCTGTATGACGGCAAGGATAGGCCGGTGTTCGAGAAGGACGGCACGCGCGCGTACCTCAAGTTCAACGGCGGCGATATCGCTGACACTGCGCGCGATGACTCGTTCTTGCAGCAGCTGGCGACTGAGGCCGGCGGACGTTACGTGATCGCTGAGGCGGGGCAGAAGCTGGAAATCAGCTGGCCGTCGTCTTTTGCCGGCTCTCGTGTGGAAGTCGCCAAGCGTTATTGGTACGGACCTCTGGTCGGTGCGGCGCTGGTGATTCTCACATTCATCTGGCTGGTCGGACCACTCGCCAGTGTCGCTGCTGCATCGGCTGCAGCGAGAAACGCCAAGCGAGATCGGGGCTAGCTCCGGTCTTCTCCTAGAAGTCTAAATGAACCGGTGGCGGGAATTCGCTGAGGTTGCTGCTCCTGATTGGATTCAGGAATACCAACCCTGGCGAGCCCGCTGCCACACATCCTCAACTTGAAACTCATAGGAAGATCACCATGAAGTTCGACAACAAGGGTCGCCTGGTCTTCGATATCGCCGACATCAAGCACCCCGTGCACAAGGCGATGCTGACCGAAGAAGGCAAGGTCATCGTGGGTTACGAGCGCGAGCTCGTGCTCATCAACATCCTGTTTTTCGCTGCGGGACATGCCGTTCTGATGGCGAACTCCGGTCTGGGCAAGACCAAGATCGCGCAGGTCATCCCGCACATCATCGGCGGTTGCCGTCCGGCTCGTGTCCAGGGCACCCCCGACCTCCTGCCGGCGACTGTCACCGGCTACCTCATCGACACCGCCGAAGGTCAGCGCATCATGCGCGACGGCCAGGTTCCGGGTGGTCCGGACGGCGCCAACTTCCTGCTCGTCGACGAGGGCACTCGTCTGACTCCGCGTCTCTGGGCTGCGTTCTTGCAGATGCTGGAAGAGCGGGAGAAGACGGTCGAAGACTTCATCCAGAAGATGGCCGATGTCTTCGTCAGCATCATCACCTGCAACTTCCCGGCGCCCAGCCAGGGCACCGCCGAGCTGCCGGACGCCGCCTACGATCGTCTGATGTTCAACATCCAGTGGGGCTACCCCTCGCTGGAAGGACTGATGAAGATCACCGAGCGTGCCCAGCAGCTGCGCAAGCCGCAGGGCGAAGCGGAGATGGTCGGTCAGGTCACTGACCTCAACCAGATCCGCGAGATGCGCAAGGAGGTCAATCAGCTGGCCACGGCGGTCGGTCCTAAGGTTCTCGAGTACATCGCTCGGCTGACCTACGGCACCAACCCGCACATGGACCTGATGACCTGGACGGCGGCGAACAACAAGCCGTTCCGTGACCTGGTGGCCATGGGCGGTTCGCCCCGTTGCGCCATGGATCTGAAGATGGCTGCTGCCGGGCTGGCGCATGCCTTCAACGAGGACTCCGTGCGCCTCGAGCACGTCAAGGCCGTCTTCCCGGAAGTCGCCCGCGCCCACACCAAGATGGGTCCGACGGCGATGCTCGGCAAGACCAAGGTGCGCATCGACGACCTGATCGACGTGGTGTTGCAGAACACCCAGCCGTAAGAGCGTCAATGTAAGCGCTGGGGACCTCCTGGCCCCCAGGCTAAATCTCAATCTAACGATGTGAGGAATAAACATGACGGTCGAATCGACAATCCAGGACATCATGTCCACGGTTGAAGCGACCGGCATCGAGGTGTCGTGGCGTACGAACGCTCCCGATTATTCGGGCAGCGAGCGTGACAGCCTCACCACCGGCGATTCCGGCTTCGACCTGGCAGGTGTCAAAGAATGGGAGCCCGGCGAAAAGCTCGCCGTTCAGCCCACCGCAAGAATGGGCTGGCGCACCAAGTACACAATGGTGTACGAACAGCCGCGTGATCTCACGGTTTTCGTGATAGTGGAAGACTCGAAGTCCGTCGACTTCGGCGTCGTCAACCACACGAAAAAGGAGCTCTCCGCGTGGCTGATGGGCTCGGTGTTGCAAAACACCTCCTGCACGCGCGACCTGGCTGGCTATGCCATCTGGTCGGGCAACTTGATCAAGCAGTTCCGTCAGCACCAGCCGGCGGGACGTCTTCTGTTGCAAGGACTTTTCGGCTACCTCGACGAGGACGCCGAAGATGACGGCAACGAGGCGAGCGAAACACAGTCCGGTCTCAGCCAGGCGCTCGAGCGTCTGCCCCTGGACAGGCGGTGTCTCGTTTTCCTGATCTCCGACTTCCAGAACTTGAGCCCCTCCGATCAGGAGATGCTCGAGGTCGTGGGCAATTTCCACGACACCATCGCTCTGGTCGTTGGTGATCCGCGCGAGCGCGATCTTCCCGACGGCACGGGCTTCCGTGATCTCGAGGATCTTGGTTCGGGCGGCGTTTCCGGCGTCTTCCTGAGCGACAAGAACCGCCGCGACTGGCGCGACAACTTCAATCGCCAGCGGCTTGAGCTGCGCAAGCGCCTTGTCGATCTCGGAATTTCCATGCAGGAATTCTGGACCGATGAGGACGAGTTCGCGCTCAACGAGAAGATTCTCCCTATCTACGCCGGACAAAGACCAATGGAGAACGACTCATGAATCGTTTCGTATGGACTCTGGCAGCAATGATGCTGCTCTCCGGTGCTGCGTTCACTGCGACGGCGCCGGCATATGCCGACGAACCGGGTGGCGAGGCGGAAGCCAAGGCCTACCTGGATTCGCTCAAGCCCTTCTGCAACATCCAGGTCCCCGAGCCTCCGAAGAAGGAAGAGCCGCCCAAGCCCGCCGCCGACGGCACAACCCCTGCGGCTCCCGTCGTGGTGCCGAAGCCGGTGGTCGTGCCCGAGATGAAGGCTACTTGCGCCAGCGACAAGGTGCAGGTCGTCATCACTGCTCGCCACTACGGCTGGCAGATTGGCGACGTCATCCCGATCAACTTCGTGTTCACGGTGCCCGAGGGCATCAAGCTGAACACCGATCGGCTGATGCAGGGCAAGCTGGCTCTGGCTCCCGACTTCAAGCCCACGTTCGAAATGGTCGGCAAGCCGATCATCGTCACGGGCAAGAAGGACGGTGCCACCATCTATGATGTCACCATCGAGGTGCGTCAGTTCGAGATCAAGCCGATCTTGAGCTTCACGATGCAGCTTCCCTTCTCGAAGGAGAACCTGCCGGATGGCAGCCCCAAGTGGGAGCCGTTCACGACGCCCGCGTATCTGCTGCTCAACAGCATCGACGGTGGCTACGAAAACGTCGATCGCCCGTTGGCGACCGGCAACGCTGCACCGGTGAAACCCCGCACGGCGGCCATTGTGCCGGTGATGTGGATCGTCATCGTTCTTTTGCTCCTGCCCTGGCCGCTGATCGCCATGGTTCGCTACAGCAACCGCACTCGCGCTCGCCAGTCGATGTCGCGTGACGCTGCTGCCTGGCTGGCTCTGCATCAGGTCGTCCAGTCCGGCAAGAAGATCGGCTTTGGTGTTCCGCACTACAGCCGCATCGGAGAGGTTCTGCGCAAATACTTCAGCACCGCGTATCCGGGGCTGCCGGGTATGACGCAGACCGAAATCGAGGCGCTGCCTGACGAAGCGCAGGCGAACCTCATGAAGAGCGTGTTCCGCAAGTTGGACCGTGCTCTGATTGGTCAGAAATCGCTGTCGGTCGCCGAGCAGGCTCAGCTCGTCAGCGAGCTGGACCAGCTGATCAAGCGGCCCTATACCATGTGACGACGGCTCGTCGTCGAGGCATAAGGAAACCGAAAATGATCGATAAAACTCTCCACCTGTTGAGAGCGGCTTCGCTCTCATTGGCGGTGGTGTTCGCTTTGGCGCCGCCTTCCGCCATCGCCAATACGGCGGTGGTTCAGGAAATGGCGACGCAGTTGCCGAGCCCAATCGCCACGGACGCCAGGTCCGAAATCGTGCTGGCACAGCAGGCGCCCAAGACGGACCCTGGTGTGAAAGCTGCCGACCCGGCAGAAGAGCGCGCCAAGGTGCGTGACTTCCTGACCGAGAAGACGAAGTGGATCAAGGAGCAGCCGCTCATCCAGCTGTTCCTCTCCGTGCTGCCGGCGCTGTGGATACCCTTCAAGGTCGCATCGCTGCTGCTCTTCCTCGTCGGCTACGTCGTCTTCCACTTCCACAGGCAGCGCCGCAATCAGGCGGAAGCTGACCTGCATCGTCAACCCTCGGCTCACGAAGCCGAATTCGGCATCACTGCCGAAGAGCGCAGGGAGGTCTAGCAATGATTCCGATCAAAGACAATCTGCGCTTCACCTCGATCGCCTGGGTGTCGGTGACCATCTTCGCCTTGAACGTGCTCATGTTCATCGGCGAGATGACCTTGGACAACATCGGCATCAAGGACACCGTCCTGACCGGCTGGCTTCCGGTGCGCGACGTTCTCGCCAACGGTGTCGCCAATGGTGACCCGTGGTTGATGCTGCGAAGCATTGCCGCGGTTTTCCTGGGGATGTTCCTGCACAACGACTGGGGACACATCTTCGGCAACATGTTCTTCTTCTTCGCGTTCGCTCCGGCGCTCGAGGCCAGGATGGGTCACGGCAAGTTCCTGATCTTCTACCTGGTATCGGGGGTGATGGCAACCGCCGCCTTCCTCGCCACTGACACCGTCGGTGTCGCTCACATCCTGGGTGCCTCCGGTGCCATCGGTGGTGTGCTCGGCGCCTACGTCATCTACTTCCCGCGCGCTCGGGTTGATGGTCTGACCCCGACCTTCAACTTCGTCTCCACGCTCAGTGTGTTCTTCCTCGTCGAGTACATGATCATGCAGTGGCTCTCCCTCTCCATCGAGATGGGTACGGGTCAGGCAGCTGGTGTGGCGTTCTCCGCTCACATCGGTGGCATGATGTTCGGCATGGTCGTGGCAGCGCTGATGCTGGTCGGCGATGTCGGACGGGCGCGGCTCAAGCACCTGCTCTTCTACGGGCTGGCTCTGCTTGCTGTTACCGGAGCGATTGTGCAGCCGGCTGTTGTTGGTCTGCCGTTCTGGATGTGGCACGTTTCTGCCATCGCGCTGGTCGCATTCGTGTGGTTGGCGTTCTACCAGGCGTCCTTCTCCGGCTGGTGGAAGAAGCTCGGCACTCCTCTGACTGTGCTGGTTGTCGCATACATGTTCGTCCTTGCGGTCGGTCGTGGTGTGGAATTCTTCCAGCTCAACATGGGAATCTTGCAGGCAATGAATGCATACGCAGTGTGTCTGCTGCTGATGCTGGCTGCCATCGCCATTGCCATCGCCTGCCGGCGTTTGCCCGTGGTGAAGGCGTCGCCTGTGACGGTGCCCGTTCCCAAGGAAGAAGACAGACTGCTGTCGGAAGTTGCCCTCGATTGCATCGTCGGTGCCTTCCGTTTCATCGGTGCGCAAGTCGCAGCCGGCATCGCGCTGGTCAAGACTGTTTCGCGCATCGCCGTTCAGTGGATCGGTCCGCACATCTCTCAAGCCGGCAGCGCCACAGCCGCTGGCTACGACCGCTACGCTCCGGCGTGGCTGAAGTCGACGGTGCGTTTCATCGTGCTTGCCGGCTTGTTTCTTGCAGGCATGGTCATGGCGGTGGTGCGCTTCCTCCGGCTCGATTGGCTCGCACGGCGCCTCAGCGCTACCTACATCGGCCTGCGTAGCCGACTGGCGGTGGCCGCGTCATGAAAACCTATTTCGCAAACAAACGAGTGCCCGTCTCGAAAGCCAGATGGGCACTCCAACGACAAAGGGTCCGTACGCGCTCGCAATGTCGATGTGTGTACGGACCCCAATCCCCACCTTAACTAGGTCATGCTCTCTATGACCTAGACTTTTTGTGGTTGTATTACTATAAAAAACAGTAGAAAGCCGTCGAAAACGAAGTGGCTGGGAATGTTGGCGCGTTAAACGCAAATATTCCAACCACCTCGAGGGTTTGATACTCAGGCTTTTCTGCCCAGTCGATACGATCCGACCTTGATATTCAGTCCACCCTGTTCGCGGCTCAGTCGCTTGAGGCGATTGGAGTCCGGAGTCAGGCTGGAGATCATCGAGCCCAGTACCGCGGAAACGACCATCAGCACTGCCGGCGCGTACAAAGCGTCCGACCAGAAGTGAAAGCTGATGAGCACACCGGGGATGAGACCGGGCAGGAAGGAACCCGCAAGGCCACGGCGATTGCCGCAACCAAGGAAGAATCCGACGCCGCCGGCAAAGGCGATCAGAAAGATGTAGAGGAAGAAGTCCATTGTTACCTCCCTTCAGTCAGGGCAACGCGATTTACGTGTTGCGGCTGACCGAGGAGTTCAGCGCATTGAGCGCGCCGATCGCCGAGATGATGGCCAGGAAGCCAACCCAACCGACGTCCGGCAGAGTCTGGTGCGTGAACCAGATGAAGCCCGAGGCGGCCGCGATCACGACACCGGATACGGTGGCGAGCGTGCCGTTATTGATGGAGTTGAGCAGGTTCAGCGCGCCGATGAAGGCGACGAACAGAATCCAGCCCGAACCGGCAGCCGGAGCGACAAAGGCCCAGGCGGCAAGTGCACCGACGCTGAGGGCGGTGCCGAGAACGGTCAGCAGTGTTCCACGATTCATAGGAAACTCCTGTTTTTTGTGCGTTTTTGAAAACGCTTTTGAGGTTGAAGACTGCTTCTTGCGCGTGGCAAAAAGGTGAAAAAGCCGCAGGGCGCCTGGAGCGTCGATGCCAAGCATCGCCCGTTCCAGAACATCCCTGCGGCTTTCTCGGTTCATTTAGCCGATGACGAGCGCTTCGATGAAGCACACGCCAGCGAGCTTCGCGGCGATAATGCGGTGGCGGCCGTCTTCGATGTTGTAGCCGCCGCCAGCGCGGGGACGCAGAACGCAGCGGACCATCTCACGCCCATCTTCGAAGTCACGGCGCATCTGCTCGATCTGACCGCCATCGCGATCGAGGAGCTTCTGCACGGTGGAATCGGTGATGAAGACCTCGTTGAGGTCAACGTAGATGGTGCCACGGTCTTCGTGGTCGTCGCGGTCGTAGCTCTTGTAGCTGTGACGGTAGGACTTGCCCATGATGCCTCCTTTGGTAGGAGGCACCGGCGCAGTTGGTGAATGGTGAGTGTTCGCACACAGAATTAGGAACACGCAGACAAGCGCATTCCACAGACAGAAGCATTTGCTAGATGCCGCTTGTCCTGTGCAAAAAACATTAGCGCGCGCCGGCGCCTCTACCTAGTTAGCTTCATGGGTGCTCCTTTCGTGTTGACCATTTTTTTGCCCTCCGTTTAGTTCGGTTGGCTGAGCTTGAACCGCATACGCAGCGGTTCTTAGAGAGACAAGAGCGCATCCGTCCTGAGAACGGACGCGCTCTTGCACATTACTTGCCGTCCTTCGACTTGGGCGGGTTCCGCTTCTTCTCCTCAGCCTGTGCCCGCATGTGCAGGTGCACACCGAAAAGCACGATGGCCAGGAAGAAGATGGCAATCATCGCCGCCTTGACGAGCACACCGTTCGGGTCCATGAAGGCAAACGGCGAACTCTGCTGGCCCTGGGGCTTGGCAGGCGTCATCTGCTGCGTCTTCACGGCCTTCACGGCAGCGTCAAGCTGAACATCCAGAGCGGCGCCACGCGGCTGAGCAACCTGGATATCGGGGTCGATACCCTTGTTGGCCAGGTTGTAGCCCGACGGAGTCAGGTAGCTCAGAGACGTCACGGACAGCCAGCCACCGGCGCGGTGACGACCGGACTGGTATCCGACGCCCTTGCCGTAAGTGGTCTGACCGACGATGACTGCGCGACCGTTGTCCTTGAGGGCACCGGTCAAGATTTCCGAGCAGCTGGCCGAGCTGCCGTCGGTGAGGACGGTCATCGGCACGGTCTCCAGGGTGTGGAGAAACGCGATGGCCTCGGGCGGCGCATCACCGAAGTCATGCGGCCACGCCTTCACGACGCTGAAGCGCTCTTCGTGCAGCTCCAGTCCCTGACGGGTGGTGCTGGTCACGATCACGCCCTGCGAGAGGAAGAGCGAAGCGACCTGACGAGCGTAATCGAAGACGCCGCCAGGGTTTCCGCGCAGGTCGAGGACAAGACCGTTCAGCTTTCCGCCGGAAGCCTTGTAGAGCTCCTGCAGATTGCCAACCAGCCCGGCCACCATCTCTTCGCTCTCGAAGCTCGGCAGTCGCACGTAGGCGATATTGCCAGGCAGGAGCTTGGCCGCGAAATCCGGCGCGTCGGCGGGAGCCGACTTGAGCGTGATGGTGACGTCCTTGCCGTCGATGACAGCGACGATCGCCGCTTCATCACCGGCTTTCACCAGGGTCAATTTCTCGACCTCGGCGGGGCTCAGTCCGGTCAGGTCCTTGCCGTTGATGGACTTGACGGTGTCGCCCTTGCGAAGATCCGACTTCTGCGCAGGCGTTCCGTAGACCATGAAATCGATGACGAAGGAGCCGTCCTGATGCTGCTTGAACATCATGCCGAGCGGCTCGAGACCAGCGTTGTGCTGGCTCATCGACTGCTTGATCTCTTCGGACGTGGTGTAGCTGGTCCAGCGGTCGCCCAGCGAACCAGCCATCTCTTTGATGGCGGCTTCGAGCTCGGCCGGCGTGGTCAGCTTGCCGTCGTACTTGTTCTTCCACGCGCCGAAATTCTTCAGCGCGTCGTGGTCGTAGTACGTGGCATTGATGCGATACCAGGCGCTCTTGTAGATGTCCTCCAGCTGCTTCGGTGTAGGCGGGGCCGCTTGGGCCTGCATTTGACCGAAGAGATGCTGGAAGAATTCCTGCAGGTCGCCTGGCATCGGCCCGCCGTTATCGAGCGGGTTGACCGGCTTGGCCTTTTCGACAGGAGCCGTCTGGGGAGTGCCAGGGTCCGGAACTTGCGTTCCAGAATCGGCACCCATGATGATGATGATCGGATTCACCTGCTTGGCCGGCTTGCTCGGGGTCTGAGCCTGGGCAACACCCAGGGGACCGGCAAGCGTGAAGCACAGCACAAGCAGACTCGTGAGAATCTTGCGCATATGTGTTCTCCAATTTGAGTTAGGCAACGCGCTCCGCGCAGGAGGCGCGTTTACGCCGATTCAGATGTGCGCTGACGCGAAACAGAGGAGCGCACCGGACATCACCGATTGCGTGATGATGTCTGGTGCGCTCCCCCATCTCCGGCAGATGCGATAGTCAAAAACGCCACTTGAACCTTTATGGGGGGCACTTTCGTGCCTCCCCATATTGGATCCAGACTGCGTTTGCCCTTACGGGTTGGCGTTGCGTTCCCTGATGAAGTCGCCCCAACGCTGGTCGTTGACGCGCTTGATCTCGTCGCGACGCCCCTGAGCGGCAGCGTCTTCGGCGATGCGCTTAGCCAGTTCGGCCTTGGCCGCTTCCAGCTGTTCATCGACCTTGGGATCGTCGTCGTTCTTCACTTCGACGTCCGGCACCACACCGATGTAGTCCATGCGGGCGCCGCCCGGAAGGAACTCGAAGGTGGTCACCGAAATGCCGCGGCCGAAGGGCAGCGGAATCACAGCCTGACCGACGCCCTTGCCGAGCGTAACGGTACCGACCACGGTGGCACGGTGATTGGCCTGGAGCAAGCCCGAAAGCAGCTCGGAAGCCGATGCGGAGCCGCCGTTCACCAGAACGACGATGGGCATCGTCTTGGGGACAATCAGATCGTGCTGGCGCTCGCTGACGGTGTACGAGACATCGTCGGGCTTGGCGCTGTTGATCTGCGTCTCGACGATGATGCGCGGCTGGAGCACCTTGCGCTGCTCGACAATGTTGTCGCCGGCGCGATGCTCGAGAACCATCAGTGTGCCTTCGGGCAGAATTTGCTGGGCGATGGCATCGAGATACTCGAGGTTGCCGCCGCCGTTGCCGCGCAGGTCGATGATCAGGCCCTTCATGCCCTTCGCCTTGGTGAGCGCAGCCGCCATTTCGCTGACCGAGTAATCGGAGACGAAATTGTTCAGCCGCACGTAGGCGATGCCGTTGCCCTGGTCCTTGAAGGTGACCACGGGCACGATGACGCGCGCACGCGTGACCGTGATGTCGATATTCTTCTCGGTGCCATCAGCCTGCTTGCGAGCGAAGGTGATGACGACCTTGGTGTTCTCCGCACCCTTGACCTTCTTGATCACGTCTTCGATGAGCATCCCGTCGACCGAGACACCATCGACCGCGACAAAGCGGTCACCAGGCAGGACACCGGCCTTCTCGGCAGGGCTGCCAGGCATGGGCGAGTCGACAACCATGCGGTTGTCGGGGCCGACCGTCAAAGCGGCTTTCACCTGCTCTTCGGTGGCGTCCTTCGGCAGCGCGCGCAGGCGCTGATTCAGGTCCGGATTGGCGATGTTGGCGCCAATGCCGAAAAGCGCCGACTCCTGCATCTCGTGCTCCGCCTGGCGAACCGCCGGCGGCGAGTAGTGGTCGAAGCGCTGATTGAGGCTGTTGAGCATCTGAGTGATGGCACGGTCGGTGCCTTCCTCAGTCTTCAACGTGCCGTCATTGTCGAACTTGTGCTCCCACTCGGCCGCCCACTTGGCGCGGTCGGCCTGATTGATGAGAGGCTTGGCGTTGTCGCGAATGATGCGGAACGCACGGTCGTACAGATACTTGCCGTCGAACTGCGCGGGCTCATGCTGGCCCCCGAAGTTCAGGAACTGAAACACTCCTCTGCCGCCGGTCAGTGGGCCCTGAAGGGCGAACACTGCGACCAGAAGCACCAAGAGGCCCAGCACCAGTTTACGTGGTGTATTCATGGGTAGGACTCCTAGCTGCCCATTGCGGAAACGCCGCATCTGAGCGCAATTCCATTTGCATGGGTCGCTCGGGCAGATTCATTTGCTATTCGTCTCAGCACGCAACTAAACATTCGCCCAGCCAGCCCGAAGCTGCGCAAGAACTAGCTAAATAGCCAGCCACCACTGGTGGTGGCTGCTTCCGAGCTAGTTCTGAGCGAGAAGTTTGCGAAACTTTGAAGACGTGGCTAGCCGGCTGCCGCACCGTCACAGTGAAGCGACGGTGCGGTGCCTGGCTCGCCTAGATGTCCGATACTCAGATGAGGATCGGGCGCGGGATGAGATCTTCGAACTGTTCGCACAGCTCGTTGTTCTCATGCTCCGAGAGCGTGCGCTGCTGGAAGAGCACCGCTTCGCACTTGGCCAGAGCCGACATGATCGTCTCCAGCTGCGGGTGATCCTTGAGCCTTTCACCAACTTCGTTGATGGTGGCGGGATCGACGCCGAAGTACTGCCGGATGGCAGCGGCCATGAGCTTGTAGTGCTTTTCCTGCCAACCGGTTTCAGCCACCTGCTTTTGAACACGCAGGTAAACGCGCCAGGCCACCTCGTTGGGCGGGCTCTTGCGAATCGGCTTCTCACGGTTGATGCGACGCACGATCACCAGACCCGGCCAGAGCAGGGTCAGGAAGATGCCACCGACCAACATCGGCCACATCAGCCACGGCATCGAAGAGGGCCGCGCTTCGAGGTCGCCCTCGAGCAGCTCATCTCCGTTGTCCGCAGTGTTGGACGTGGTGATGATGAAGTCCGGCGTGGTCAGACGCTTCCAGTTCGGCGACTTGCCGTCGGCCGTGCTGTCGACCGCGTAGCGCAGGTCGAGCTGGAAGGGAATCGCCTTCTTGGGCACCGAACTCTGAACGATCAGGTCGATACGGTAGATCGTCTGACCCTTCTTGTAAGGCGCACTCTGGATCTTGACCGGAGCCTGACCGGGGGCCAGCGCACCCAGAGGGTACGGCTTCGCCAGGTCGAAGTCCTGGCCTTCGAAGCCAATCACGCCCTTTTCCAGAGACGAGAAGTCGAACTTGACGTTCTCGTCGGCGACGATGAGAACGGTCACTTCGACCAGGTCCATGATGCGATGACCAAAGTGCTGGCCATTGCCGACCTGAATGATGATGCGACCATCCTCGCAGACCTTCTGCACGGGGTTAGCCGGCTTGGGATCTTCCGGCTCCGCGGCAGGCGGCTCCTCTTCGCCAGGGAACCCGGGGAAGCCGGGAGGAACCTGAGCGATCGCCGAGGCCGTGGTGACAATACCGCAGGACTGCGATGCAGCGCCGGCGGCATTCATACTCGGCTGTCCGGTCACCGTGGTGGTGTTGCCCGGTACAGCCTGGAAACGATACGCGCCCGGAACCTGCTGCGCCTGAGTCGTCACCGAGAAAACGGAGACGACAGCAGCCAGGAGCAGGGCGGACCAAATTTTAGGTGAACGCATGGTTCTGCTCCTTTAGCGGTGGTTCGAGAAGAGGCGCACGACCTTCGGCAGGCCGGCGACACCCTCCTCGGTGGAGAAGATGCCGAAGTCGATGTGCGACTTGCGGAAGAAATCCTCCAACGCTTCTTGATGCTGGCGGAAGTTTTCCGCGAATTTCTCGCGGTTGCCCTTCGACAGCCAGATGGACTTGCGCTGACCGGTGCGCAGGTCGCGCAGCGTGTACAGTCCGCCGATCTCGAAGCCCATGACCTTGATGCCCGCAGGGAGCTCGCGCTCGCGGCGGTCCTGTACGCACAGGCACATCACGTCATGGAACTGAGCGGCTTTCCGCAGTGCTTCGCGGTCGGCGTCGGTCATGTTGAGGAAGTCAGAGATGATGACGACCAGCGCCTTGCGGGGCGGCAGGTTCTTCAGAACCCGCTGCAAACCCGACATCTGCTGCTTCTCGTTGCCCCAGCGCGGAACATTGCCGCCCTCGATCATGGAGACCAGGGCAGGCAACATTGCCTTCTGCGGGGAACGAGGCGTCACCAGCGCTTCCACGCGTTCGGACGAGAACGCCATGAAAGCGACTTTGTCTTCGGACTTGGCCGCAGACTTCATCACCGAGGCCGCCAGCTCGACTCCGAGCAGGCGCTTGGTGGTGCGGAACGTACCGAAATCCATGGTCGGCTGAACGTCGGCCAGGATGTAGATCTTGAGGTCGCGCGGCTCGAGCTTGTGCGAAACAAGCACTTGCTGACCACCGGTCTGGGCGGTTGCGGGCCAGTCAATGTCACGGACGTTGTCGCCCGGTTCATATTCCAGCCGCGTAGCCAGTTCCCACCCGTTTGATCCACGAGCCCTGCTCTTGCGCGCGCCTCCGCCCGGGTACGGCTGCGTAGTACGCCAGCCGGTCGGGATTGGTGTGGAGGCCACCATACGAAGAGCTTCGTTGATCGCCTCCATTGTCGATTTCTTCACCATAGGAATTGCTCCTGTTAGGACTGAGCGCTGAAAAGCGCATGTTGTTGAGCACACGCGTCTAAGAAAACGCGCGGGCTGCATGCGATATACAAGCGCTTTCGTCTGTGAAAACGCTATAGGATGAGGCGAGAGCAGGTAAGTAGTTCCACAACCTGAACGCAAACCTCGCAGGGGCGGCATTTTTGCCGCCCGTTCAAGAACCATTGCCGGCTCTCCTGCGAGATTACGCGTCTAGGCTGTGGTTCAGCATTCCTTGGAGACTTGCAGAACCCGGCCGGCATGCCACCATTTCTGGTGGCATGCGCAGCACGGGGTCCGTAAATGTCCTCAGTCTGCCTGCCTTACCGTGCCCGAGGCTCGATGATCGGCACGCCCTTTTCGGGGCCGAGGATCTCGTTGATCACGTGATCGGAGGTGATCTCGTTCATCTCCGCCGTCTCCCGCATGATGATGCGGTGGCGGGCGATGTCACGGAAGACCGCCTTCACGTCGTCCGGCGTAGCGACGCTGCGACCATCCAGGTACGCCAGGGCGCACGCCAGATTGAGCGAAGCGATTTCCGCACGGGGCGACATGCCGAACTTCACGTAGTCGTCCAGCGGCTTGCCGCAGCGCTCCATGAGCGCCTTGAACTCCGGCTTGCCGGGACGGCTCGAACGGACGAGGTCGACGATGAACTCGAGCAGGGTGCCCGCCTTCACCGTGTTCTCCACGACCTGGGCAAACTCCGCGCGCATGGCGAAGACGTCCTCGACAGTGAGGACTTCCTGCACCTGCGACGTGGCGCCACGGCCGTGCAGCGAGGTGCGACGCAGCATCTCGATTTCGCCGGCGCGGCTGATGTAGTCCATGTCGAGCGACGCGGTGAAGCGGTCGAGCATGGCTTCCGGCAGGGTGAAGGTACCTTCACCGCCCATTTCGGCCGGGTTGATGGTGGCGAGCACCAGGAACATCTGGCTCAGGTCGAACGAGACGTCGCCGACCATCACCTTACGCTCCTGCATGCCCTGAAGCAGTGCAGAGTTCGTCTTGGCGGTGGTACGGTTGACTTCGTCCGCGAGCAGGATGTCGGCGTCGACGATCGGCCCCTTCTTGAGCATCATCTCGCCGGTCTTCGGGTTGAAGTACTCGAAGCCGAGGATGTCCGACGGCTTCATATCAGGGGTCATCTGCAGACGGGCAGAGCGCGAGCCCTTGATGCACTTCTGCAGGGTATTGACGAGCATGGTCTTGCCGAGTCCGGGCATGGACTTGAGCAAACCGTGCTGATCCGCGATGAGCAGGAGAAGGATCTGGCGCTTGATGTGGTCGTACTCGACGATGACCTTGTCGAGTTCCTTCAAGAGCGCCGCGGCCTTCTCAACCTTCGGGGTCCACTTGGTAGACATGGTTGTTACTCCGTTTTGCCGCACATTGCAGTACGGCGTGTAAAGGGAAGGTCCAGGGCAGTTCCCGCGCGGGAAATGCCTGTATCAGTGGCACCACAAGTGGTGCCACTGCTGGAGGAATTAGCGAGGGAACTACTGGCGCGGCTTCCGGCTCGTGAAGAGTCCGGTCGCAGCACCACGCAGAGAGAGGAGGAGCAGAATAGCCAACGCCGCCATGACGACATAGCCGTCCAGCGGGTTTTCCCTCTGCTCAACCTTTGACCCGGCAAGAGTCCGAGCCCAGTTGATATTCAGCTTCGCGTCGGGGCCGAGCAAGACGTACTCCGCCTTGTCACCCACTGCATCACGCAAAGCAATGAGATTCTGCTCCTGAAGGGCGGTCGACTGACCTTCCTTCAGCTTCTTGTATCCGGTCATTTCACCGGATGCAGAATACTCGGGGATGGGAACGTTCTCGGGCGTGCCGACGCCGACGATGACGAGCCGGATGTCCAGCTTCTTCATTTCGTCGATCACCTTCTGAAGCTCCTCGGGAGTACCGGTGTAACCACCATCCGAGAAGAGCACAATCACCCGTTCCATGTTCTGGTTCGGGCTGCGCTTGAAGGAGGCAACCGCCTCTTTCAGACCTTCCACGAAGTCCGAGCCGCCGCCCGGCGCGTTGCCGATGCGGACCCAGTTGCGGAAGATCCAGTCCAGAGTCTGGAAGTCGTCGGTCGGGAAATCAGGGAACGCGACCGAGTTGCCCATGTAAAGGACAATCTCGAACTCGTTACCCTGCACCGCCGGCAGCACTTCCTTCTGGATGACGATCTTGACCATGTCGAGCCGCGTTCCGTAGGGACCGGGCACGAGCGACGGCGCAAGACCATCCTTGTTGGGCATGGCGTTGCGGTAGTCTTCCGCGCGCATGCTCTGAGAAACGTCCGTGACCGCGATCACCTGCAGCGTACCCGACTTCGCCGTGGTGGGCGCAGCGGGAGCCACAGGACCTGCGGCAGCAAAGACTAGCAGTCCGACGACACTGAGCCAACCGGCAAGCACCAGCAACTCCGACTTGACGGTCAGAGGCGGGGTGATCCGGTCTACCAGTCGCTCCTCTCCGAATCGATCGCGTGCGGCTTTGCGCATGCGGAATCCGAAGAACCAGAAAGCGAGGGTCGCTGGCAATACGGCGAGCAACCACATCAGTACGTCGGGCCGAGCCAGATGAAGAGTTTCCATCGTTCAGCCTCCTGTAGATTAGATGTCGTCCGGCTTGCCCTTACCAGGCTGAGAGCCTGGCTGGTCGCCCGGAACCTGCTGATTACCCTTGCCGTCGCCCTGCTGCGGCTTGCCTTTGCCCTTGCCCTGACCCTGACCCTGCTGGGGCTGGTTCTTGAAGAGCAGCTCGAGGTCGTATTTCACGACCTCCGCCTGGGCTTCCAGGCGCTGCGCTTCGGACAGAGGAATGCCCTGATAGCCGTTGCCGGCGTTCAGACGCAGGGACTCCTTGAAGGCTTCCACTGCAGGCTCCACCTGGCGGGCGCGCAGAAGCACCTTCGCCTTGTGGAAATAGGCAAGCGCAGCCATTTCACGGCTGGGCTCAGGGTAGATGAAGCGATGCAGCCAGCCCGCGCGCGATTCGGCCTTGTAGGCCTGAATGCTGCGGTCAAAGGCTGCGTTCGCGAGCTGGAGATTCTCCTGCTGGTACGCGGCCAGACCCAGGTTGTAGTACTGGGTCTGCGCACTCTGGTACGTGGCCAGGTGAAGCCCGAAGCCCGAAAACAGGATGCCCGCGACAAGCGCCGCGATCATCCAGTACGTGCGGCGAGAATTCTTCTTGCGCATATCTAGACTCCTTAGGCGTCGTCACGAACGAGCGCCGACAAGCCCAGGTAAGCCAGAGCCAACATCACTGCCGCGATTAGAAACGGCATGGAGAAAGGCTTGTAGCTAACCGACTTCTCGAGCTCGACCTGAGACTTTTCGAGTTGGTTGATGGTGGCGAACGCCGCGCGCAGCTGAGCGCCGTCACCAACGGGAATGACCGTTCCACCCAGGCTTTCGACGAGCCCGCGCAGATCCTGCGTCATCGGAGCATTGTTCACCCACGAATCGCCCACACCGAGGACATACACTTTGATGCCCATCTCGGTGAGCGTGCGTGTGAGCAGCTCTTTCCGTTCCGCAGAAATAGATGCCTCACCGTCAGTGACGATGATCATGACCTTGGTCTTGGCCGTAGAAGCCTCACGGAAGTGCTTGACCGCACCGAGAACGGCGCCGTTGTCGCTGTCGAAGTCCGTGCCGCCGCGCGTGTACTTGTTGACACGATCGGCTTTGCTAGCCACAACCCGAAGGTCACGGCTGAGGGGCCAGTAGTAGTAGGTGTCAGTGTCGAACACGAGCAGAGCGACGCGGTCGCCCTGACGCTCGGTGACGAACACCTTGATGGCGCGCGCCGCGACATCAATCTTCTTGAGGGCCGGCGGCGGAGTGCCGTCGGTGGGCGCGTTCTGTCCGGTAGCAAAATTCTGCTGGTCCGGATCCTTGATAGTTTCGTCCATCGACCCGGAGATGTCCGTAGTGATGACGAAATCGCGGGTCTGAATGACTTCGATCGACTTCTGCTCAGGCAGAAGAGGACCAGCCACTAGAGCCGCCATAACGAGCACGAGGAGGGCCAGAGATGCACTCTGAAGCCATCCGACGATGGGGATGCCGCGCAAGTTCTTGTGGATATCCACCTGCGAGTGACCGATCGCCTTTCGACGGCGATTGGCAAACCACAGAATGGGAATCACGAGCAAGACGAGCGCGAACCACATCGGCTGTGCGAAAAACACAGTAGACATAGGCGTCCTCCTTACTGTTCGAGTGTTTCGCGTAGATTTCGAACGGAAAAGGTTCAGCTGGACCAGAAAGCGCTCCTGCTTCGGTCTAGGCTGTTTTACGGTAATCCGTCATTGGGATGAAAGTTCGCCCTGATGGGCGCAGTTCCGGCCAACTCCACAGAAGTGAAGTCTCAAGCTGCTGAATCGGGACAAGGAGCGCGTGGCTTGGTGGGTTGGGTGCCTTGAAAAAAGGTGAATATGCGGAACCCTTAAAACATATGGAAGGAGGCTATGCAAAACAAATGAATACGGCATAACTAGACATCAGGTACTTGCGCGAGTGATTTAAACACTAAAGCTCTACAAGGCTCTTGATCTCAGATCTTCTCCCGGAAAACCGCCGCAGATTGAGCTTCTTAGTAGATGCGTTCTTCGAACTTGTTGATGTCAAGTGTGAATACTTACTTGGCTGCCAAGATATAAGCTCTTGATCTAGATAATTAGCGCGGCTCGCCAATAAGCGCTCAAAGGGATGTCAGGTGGATTGTTTTAGCTTTCGGTCGCCCGTGTGCAAACCTGCATGAATCCAACTTCTTGATAACCGTTGTTAAGATCGGCGCGGCTCTGATACTTCTCGGGTTTTGCACCAGATATGGTGGCGGTTTTTGCTTTGAGCAAAATTTGCCGCTCTCGACAATTTGCACCGTATCTGGTACCACTTCTCGGTTGGTATGCCTGGGAATTCCCATAGGTTTAGGAGCTCGGTGTTTCGAAGCCAAAGGCTCTCCGGCCTTGCGGTTTCTTTCTGCCTTCGGAAAACCAATTGATAAGCTCTTCTTCGTTTGCGCTGTGAGGTATGTGAGTGGGCACTAATCTGTGGTGGCGCGCGCGATACCATGTCAAGGGGTGCTAGCTTGGCGGGTTTGTGCGAGTTGCGCTCTCTTGACAATGTAAATACCGCATGGTTAGAGGCTCTTTGGAAAATATACCTTTCACAAATTCTTTATGAGAGCTAGCGCAGTGGTTACGTGCAGTGTCGTGAATAAAGGGTGGGTATGACTTCTCGGGTTTTTGAAAGCCTGTGATGCTAGAGCCTTGTTGTCATGATTGTGTAACCCTATGTAATGCGTCCTCTTGATCACCCGTTGCATCCCCTAATAGGGTTTCACTCGATCTCTTATTTCCACATTTTGTTCGGAAGACCCAAAACCCACGCGTAGACCACATCCACATGGACTCCCGCCCCTGTTCTGAAACCTTTCCGGTTTCTGGATGTTCCCTGCGCTCTGAGTTACGGACCGAATGGTGAAACAAGCGAGAAAAAAGGGGCCTCACATATTCACTTTTCTTCGAGCCTTAGATGCTCGAGAAGTAATGGAGAACGTAATCTATGCAGCAGAGTGCGTCTCGTATCAGCTTGCTCTTTCGCATGAGCAGGAACGAAATTCCCTCGTATCGCTCGGGTGACACCGCTCCGCTTGTCCAAGAGACAAAGCAGACGCGTGCGTCCGACATCCAGATCTTCATCGAGGATCCGTGCCAGGTCGTCGAAGCGTCCCTTCGAGATGCCCTTAGCACCGTCTCCTCGAAGGCAGCGTCCACGAACCCGGAAACCGAGATTCGCGCGCTTCTCGCCGAATACCTCGAACCGCAAGACCTGGCTCAGCTTCGCGTTCTCACCTCCGGCAGGCACGTCGTGCAGAGCGGCATTGTCGTTGCTCTCAACAGCACGCAAGTGACCATGACCGGCGACGGCATCCTCATCCTGGTCGGCAAGACCAAGGGCGTCGCGCGCGGCAACGTTCGCGTCATCGCCACCGATGATGCCGAACTCAACTGCTTCGACAACGTTCACGTTGACGCCGCAGGACGCGCGAAGGTCAACAGCTACGACCACGTTGTCGGTATCGCTCGCGGCAACGCGCGCGGTAGCGTCCGTGGCAGTTCCCAGTGGACTGTCGTCGGCAATGCCTATTTCGACAGCTACGACAACGCCACCGTCTTTGGTGCTGGTGCCGCTAACTTGCGCGCGTACGGTCGCTCTCGTATTCGCGCCCGCGGCAACTGTAAGGCGACCCTCTGCGACACCACGCAGGGTTGGTTCGTCGAGAACACCGAAGTGGAAGTGGCCGGTGGTGCAATTTGCTACGCGCAGAACCAAGTGCGCGTGGTGAAGAAGTCGCCCAACTCACGCGTCAACCGCTTTCCCTCGGAACAGCGGCTGGAAGTGTTCGCGTGGGCGTATCACACCGACCGCGATGGCGCCAGCCTTTGCGTGCAGTACTAAAAGCCGGGTAAGCGTCAAAAGCGCGAACCTAGTTCAAGGAGAACACCAAAATGGCAACCGCCAAAACCGACACGCGGGAGCCCGAGATCACACTCGGGGACCCGCTTCGTGCCGTTGGACACTCCGCCTTTCTCAAACACATGGGCGGCGGGCAGTGTCTTTCGTGCGAAAGTTTCGCCAATGTTCTGATGTCCGACGGCAAGTGTGCCCGTTGCTCCGGAGTGTGCGACGCCCCTGTCGCCAAGCCGGAATGTCAGGCAGACGGCGAGTGCAAGAAGTAGGTCACTTCAAGCACTGAAGTACAGTGCGCCTGGTGCGGTTTGGGTACCAGTCGCATAAGACCAGGGAGAAGGGGGGCGAGGCATGTATGGGTAAAACCTGCATGCTGAGCCCCCCGGCTCTTTCTATCCTTTTATATTAGGGATTAGAATTACGATAAGCAATAGTAAAGCTCGGTACAGATTGTCTTCTTTTGACGGCTGTTTCTTACGCGCCTTCGGATACTGCATGCGCTTAAGTTTTGAATCGTTCCAAAGCAGACGGGGTGTTTAAAAGCCAGCGAAGAAGCCCTTTCATCGCCACTTGCGTATCCATTCTATGTGTCGCGTAGATGGACTTTGCTCACGCCACATTAACCCAAGCGAGAAATGAATTGTATTTTCTATCGATGATATAGCCCTGACCAAGCACTTCTTCAGCTTTTGCTTTCTTCTGCGTTGAACTAACTGAGCCGTGCGAACTCGTAGGTTTGTGTGCAATTGCAGGTTAGCCTTCCTGAAGTGAAACTGCGTTTTGATGTCTGTTCTTGCTGATCACTCTGGATGCGAATCTACTTTGCTCTGTGTTTCTGGGACAGTTTATTCCAACTCTTCTAATGCAGGGTCAACGCATGGCGTCGACCCTACAGTAAAACCCAAGTGCGTATATCCGAGAAACACAAAGCATCACGGTTTACTGAGGTCATTGCCATCAAGACTGAAGAAGATTATATGAAATAGTAGAATTTTGAAAAAAACAAAGAGGCAGAGACTCGGGCAGCGAGAAATTGCTTTCTCACTGCCTCCGTTCTGCCCCCTTGCCGCCTCGTTAGAGACTAGAAGCGATGCACGATTAGTGCTTCACTTCGACCGTGATGCCCCAGGTTTGGGCGTTCTTGAGCGACACCCAAGAGCGAGACGCTTCCTGCTCCAGGACAATCGAGGCCTTCGAGTCGACGACACCGAGGTCGAAGTACATCTCGAGATAGCCGTACTGTCCGCCTTCGGTGACGACCCGGCTGTTGGCCAGAGTGACGCCGCGGGAGAGCGAGCGAACGCGCCAGGACACGCCGGAATAGAGATCGACCGTGAGACGAACGAGAATCTGCTCGCCCACGTACATCCCTTCCACGTGACCGCCGTTGGACTTGTCGTCCTGCTGGCAGAATCGCTTGGTGGTCGGCAGGAGACTGTAGTTCCAGCCGGTCAGCGAACCGCCGCACCATGCGCAGCGACCGAAGTGGTCGGCGCAGGCATCACAAAGCGTGAAGTTCGGGCTCTCCGTCCAGGGGAAGTGCCCCTGAGGAAGACCGCCGCTCTTCACGTAATTCGGTGCACCGCAGGTTCCGCGGACTGACGTGTCCGGCTTCTTCTGCTCGCACTCTTTACAGAGCTTTGCCATGTTGTATACCTCCGTAGCTTGAAGGGTGGGAGGCAAGCCTCACCACCCTCCGTTCGGATTTCGATGTGACGCGGTTAGTGACCGCCGCGGCAGCCGACGTTGGCGCACGCGCAACGGACCTTGGGCAGCAACGGCACGTCGCCGTCGAAGCCTTCGTCCGCCATCATCGCAGCCATCGCCTCGCGGGACGGCATGATGACGCGATTGGCAGCGTGAGCCATGGCCACCGTGTGCACCGTCCAGGGGTTCAGCTGGAAGAGCACATAGGTGAAGGCATCCGGCGGAGCCGGGGGCTCATTCTCCTCGAGGTTCTGCACCATGCGAATGCCGACCGCGATGAGTCCGTTGGACGGAGCCCAGTAGAGGTTGCGGCTGGTCAGGTCCAGAGCCGGGGGATACGGGTTCTCGTCGACAGCCTCGCACTTCAGCCCGGAAGCCGCAGCGGGAGCGTCGACGGCGGTTTCGTCAACCGGAGCGTCCGCGAAGGGAAGCGCCGGCTGGTCACCGCCCTCGGTGGCGAGCAGTTCCGTCGCGTCCGGGGTCGGAGCGGCGGGAACTTCGACGACTGCATTCTCGAGGTCAGCCGGGTTGACACCCTGCTGCTTCATGAGCATGGCCACGACCTGTTCGGGCGTGATGTCGGCGATGAGCTCGTCGGTCTTCGGACCGCCGTTGTCGATCATGTCGATGGTCGGCGGCACTGCGTTGCGCAGCGGGTGGAACTGTTCGTGAACCACTTCGGCCGCAGAGAGCGACGCGTCGTGGCCCTTGAACTCGAACCGCTTGCCTTGCGCATCTTCGGTGACGAAGTGCGGCTGCGGCGATTCGGACATCATCTGCCGGACCTTCGCATCCATGAAAGGATTGGTCGGCGGCGCGATGGGGTTGATGCGCTTCTCGATGAGAAGCTTGCCGTCCTGGATGACACGCACATCGAGCGCGTGCTTGGCACCGATGATGAGGCCCCAGAAGCCGGGTTCCACCACTCGGAAGTGGTTGGGCGGCAGGCCGTGCACATCGAAGCCACCTGCGGGCATGCGATCGCCATTGATGATGCCGACGATGACGTCGCGCATCGAACCTTTGTCGACCTTCACAAGACCCGAGGGCAAAGCCGGAATTCCGGGATTTCGCTTGTTCATGTGAGTACTCCTTTAGAGACTGATTAGAGTGACATCGCCCGAACTCGCTATAGAGGATGCGACTCGCGTCGCATCCTCGTATAGCAATCCGAGCTCGGACTTAGACACACGTGAATCAGGCAATAAGTGAGGAACGTCGGCTTGTTACAGCCAACGCTCCTTCACCGTCTTGCCGTTCTCCGTGTAGTACTCGTACGGACGCGGCGGACCCACCGGACGCCCGTAAGCATCCGTCAGGATTTCCATCGTGAGCATGCGCACCGGACCGGAGAACCGCCAGAAGTAGCGCAGCGTCTGCCGCGCGTGACTCTGCTTCAGAGGACCGAAGTCGGAGTCGAACTCATGACGGAGCGTCCAGTACGGAGTCTTGTTCTCACGACCCGTGTCGACCAGCTTGATGTTCGGCAGCGCCAGGAGCCCCGTGCGGAGCAACATGTGACGCTTGAACTCATTCTTGTCGGCGTCGTACGAGGCGACGGTTTGGACGATCTGCAGCATCTGCCACAGGACGACTTGCGACACCGGGAAGGGTGCCGCGCCGTAGCCGAACCACTGACCGATCCAGCTCGACATCTGCAGCTGGTTCATCCAGATCTGGATGACCTGGAACATCTCCTGCAGCGTCTGCGGGAAGCGGTCGCCGTCGAAGATGAGGTTCGGATCCCAGCGCACTTCGCGCAGGGTACGGTTGATCGAGGTGATCGACTTCTTGACCCAGCCGAGCGCCTTCTTGTGCAGCTTCTCGAAGAACTCTTCGGTCAAGTAGGTGGTGAACAGCCGATTGTCATCGAACGTGTTCAGGACGCTCCAGAACTCAGTGCGGTCCCAGACGTCCACTTCCACTTCCTTGAACTCGTCGAGCTCGACGAGGTCGCCGGCGACGCGGCCTTCTTCCTTGATGTCGCGCTCTTCGTAGCGAACCACGGTCTTGCCTTCGGCATCGACGTGATCCGGCACCGCTTCCATGTACTTGCCGCCCTTCGCCACGTCCTCCTCAGTGAGGAGCTTGAGGCGCCGAACCTTGATGATCTCCTTGCCCACCTTGCGGCTGTGCTTGGAGTCCACGTAATAGATCAGCTCCTGACCGAGAGCGTACGGGTCGGAGTACCAGTAGATCGGCCACGCGTCGTGCATGGTGTCGTACTTGGCGGCGTCGAAGATGCGATCGACTCCCAGCCGGATGAGGTCCAGCTCGGGCTGCAGGGGCAGCTCGGCATCGAACCAGTGCGAGACACCCTCGTGGATGGTCTTCGTACGGCCGATCACCTGAGTCGAGTAGCGGTTCTCGTATCGCGTGATATCGAGAATCTCCTTCACTTCCGGAAGGAGGGCGTGCGGATTGTCTTCCGACGCCAGGAAGCCGAGCAGGTCGGTGGTCGGGCTGAGCGGGTGGCAGGACAGCGTCTTGGCGATGTCGCGGATGTCCGACTCGATGGTTGCCCGATCCGGATCCGTCTTCGCCAGGGTGTGCTGGTGCTTCAGGTCATCGAGACGCTGACGCAGAGCGGCACGCGCTTCCACATCCGACTCGCGCTCCTTGTTGGAGGGCAGCTCGCCGGAGTGGTTTTCCAGAGCGTGAGCGGCGTCCGAGAAGAACTCGTACCACTCCCACCCGAACGTCTTCTCGTCGTCGACCAGACGCTGCACGAACGACTCGGCCTGAGCGAAACGCTGCAGCGCGGTTTCGCGCTCGGTTTCGTCGTGCCAGATGTTGTTCGTGAACATGTGCACGTGACCCATCCACGCGTGGATGATCACAAGGATGTGCATCATCAGGTCGTTGGTCTCGCCGAGCACCACGTGCGCGGGATTGGAGACGGTCGCGAATTCGAAAACGTGACCGCCCTGACCCCGGCTGCGCGACTGCTGAACAGCCTTGCCGTACCACCAGGCGGGCCGAGAAACCGGCACGCCCAGCGGATAGACGAGGTCATCCAGCACCTGCTGATCGGACTTGATGGTGAAGAGGGCGCGGCACGGCTTAGCGCCGAAACGCTTGCCGGCAGCCTCGATGCGCGGAACCATGATGTTCAGGTTGCGGACGAGCTGCGCCTGCTTCGGATCATTAGACAGAATCTCCGCCCAAGTGTGGGTGGAGTTTGACTTGCTTTTCATATCAAATCCTCCTTAGTTAGGCGGTCTTATCCTTGGTCATGATTTGCTTCATGGCCGCGGGGATTTCATCGAGGGATGCGACACGGGACCAGCCGCAGTGCTCACGGACGTCGGGAGCGGTCTGCTTCACGGCCTTCATGCCGGACGTCTCCCAGCCACCGAAACCGCCCCAACCGAGGTCGACTTCGAGATAGCCGAAATAGTTGAAGCCGCCTCGAACCAGCTTCTCGATCCACGGGGTGATCTGGCTTTCGTGCTCGCCGAAACCGTCGGTCGCGTGCAAGCAGTACTTGTTCCAGCCGTCGCCCGGGAACTCGACGTTCATGATCTCCCAGACCAGCTCGTGGGCACAGGCGAAGCCGGTGCCGCCGTTGACGTCGGTCTTGAAGAAGTCCGCTTCGTTGCGGATGCGTTCGGCGCGGTGGTTGTGAGCGATGTACACGACTTTGACTTCGTTGTACTTAGTGCGCAGCCAGATGAGGTTGAGCAAGAAGTAGAACTTGGCCATCGCCAGCGGTTCACCACTCATCGAGCCGGAGGTGTCCAGCTCGAAGAAAACGACCGCCTTGGAGTCCGGATCCCAACGCTCTTCGATGCGCTTGTAGCGCAGGTCCACCTTGTGGAAGGGGAACTGCTCCACGGTCGGGTTGGCCTCGGCGTCGAGGTCGGGGAACTCGTCGGGACGCGAGTTGCGGGTGGCGCGGAAGCGCTCGAGACGCGCGATTGCGGTCGCCTTCTTGTCCATGCGGACAGACGGACCGGTGCGCTTCAGACCACGCATCTTGATGGTCTGCACCAGCATCTTGTCCATGTCGGTCTGCTTCAGGAACGGCAGATCGAACAGGAGAGAAAGAAGTTCCAGGAACTCCTCATAGGTGATGGGCATGTAGACGATGTCGGCGTCATCTTCGCCGGCCTCGTTGCCACTGCCACCGCCACCAGCCTTGTCGCGACCGGGCCACCAGCTCGGTTCGTCGACGCCGATCGGCACCTCGATATCGCCGCCAGCCAGGAAGCCCGGATCGAGCACCTTGGCGGGAACATAGACGATGTCGTTCAGTCCGCGCGCGACTTCGCAGTCGCGGAACATCGCATGCGTGAGGAAGATGTGCGCGAGCGTCGTCGTGGACTTGCCACGGAACGTCTCGTTGAACACACCGCTCTTGCCGCGGATGATCTGCTTCAGAACGTCTTTGGTGATCTTCGGCTTGGCGCGTTCCATGAAGCGCCAGCGGTCGGTGATTGTGCGGTCGAAGTAGGGCGGCCTCGGGAGGACCACCGACGGACGGGTACGCTCGGGTACGTCAACGTCGCCGTTGAGTACTCGCAGCATTTGGGTCTCCCACTCGCTGAGAGCCTTCTCGGCTGCCGCGTCGTGATTACCCACACCCGTGCCGGGGGTAGTCTCCTCTGCGCCGTCCTGACTCTTGTTGATGTCATCGCGGTTCATATTTGACCTCCAGTCTCATTGGACTTGGCACAGGACTTGCCTGAGCTTGTCATGATTAGATGGAAAAGAAGAAAAACGGCAGGTCCGGTGTTTGGTGTTGCCACCAAATCCGGTGCCTGCCGTTTCTCAAGCTAATTGCCAAAAGCCAGAGCGCAACGCTTTCGCGTCACGCCCCAGCTTTCACATCATGACCAGTCAGACTAGGTCACGACGTTTAGGCGACGAGGAAGTCGCGGGTGAGCGCCACTTCGACCAGGAGCTTCTCGGCGGTGTACTCGTCGTACCCGTGCTCCTTGATCAGACGAGCCTTGGCGCCATCGAGACGCTTCTTCTCGTCCTCGGACAGCGAGGACATACCGATCACGCCGGTGAAGTCCTTCGCCTGACGAAGCACGTAGGCCTCGATGCAGCGCTTCAGGCCGTCGTGCACGGTGTACGGGGGCTCGGACGTGCCGTGCTCCTCGTTGTACGCGCGGATGGCCACCAGGACGTTGGTACGGAACTTGTCGGCCTGCGCGGAGTTGATCTGCAGGCTGTCAGCCCGCTCGATCTCCTGCAGGAACCGCTCCATGTCCGCCTGGTTCATGTAGCTCGAACCAGAGTAGCCCTTGCGGGTCGACCCGAGGTTGATCGCCTTCAGGTAGTCCTGGTACTTGCGGAAGAACTGCTGGCAGGAGTCGGCGAAGTTCGGGATGAACGCGGCCTTGTAGACCTTGCTCAGCTCGATGCGACGCGCCTTCTCCATGGGGCCCTGGAGCCAGTTGATCCACTGCTCCTTCTTCTTCTGATCGAGACGCGGATCCTTGCGGAACTTGTCGATCATGTGGTCACGCAGCTCGGCGACGGTGAAGCCCGGCGACGAGCGATGGCCCGCCTCGAACTCGTTGCGCGCCTGCGAAGCCAGCTCACCGAGGATGGTGTCCATCTCACGGGGAGACATGCCCTCGAGACCCTCGGTCCACGGCGCCTTCTCGCGAAGGGCACGCAGCTCGAGTTCCGTACCCATGCCGGAGTCGCGAACGACCTCGCCGGAGTACGCCTTGAGCACCGCGTTGAAGGGCAGGTTGCCCTTGCTCGGCCAGTCGATGTGGGTCGCCACGCGGAACATGCCCACGTACGACTTCATCAGCGGCTCACGGTGAACGCCACCGCGCGCCGTCGGCTTGCCGAACTGCGAGGAGCTGTACAGCTTCTCGGTGACCAGCGCAGCCTGCTCCGGCTCGAGCGGGTACTTGAACGACACCCAGAACAGACGGTCGTTGTGCGCACGGTGCGCCGGGTTCGACCAGAACTTGTTCCACTGCTCGTCGTTCGAGTGGATGAGGATCATGCCTTCCCAACCCACACCCTGCTGGTGGAAGTTGGAGAGCGGCTCGGGCAGCGACAGGCGCTGACCTTCCAGACCCTCGAGCAGGATACGGAACGCCTCGTCCGGGTTACGGAAGCCTTCCGTGAGGACGATGAACTTGCCCTTGTTGAACACGCCCGAGAGCGAGACACCACGCGGGTCGCGGTCGTCGTACAGGCCGAGCGACGCGATGTCGGTGTCACCACGCCACACCTTCAGGTCGAAGTTGATGGGCTGCACTTCGGCAACGTCCACCATGCCCTGACCTTCGGACATGAACATGTTGTCCAGCGGGAAGTCCGCCAGCTCGATGGCGCAGTCGGCGTCGTACTGACCGTACTTCGCGTCGCCGCGCTTCTTGCCCTTGACCTCGGAGGCCGGCTTGCCGGACGCGGTCTTCACCTCGGAGGCGGCGAGCACGTCACGGTTGACGAACGCGGCGCCGGCGAACTCGCCGAGAACCACGTCCTGCGCCTTCGGATCCGGCATGACGAGAGCTTCGAACGTCGGCTGGGGCAGGCCCAGACCGAAGCAGACGATGCCCACGAAGTCCTTCTCGTTGGCGTAGAGGACCTGAGCCAGCTCGGCGTTGGTCGGCTTCTCGCTCGACACGTCGTGCTTCTTCAGGATGGCGCGCACTTCCGGCGACTCGAAGTCGAGAGCCGCGGTGTCGGTGAAGTCGAGCGATTCGATGATGCGCTCGATCTCCTTCAGCGTGGCGTCCTTGCGGCGCTGCGTCTTCTTCTGCGCGACCAGCTTGATCAGGTAGAGCGCACCCAGCGGGTTCGCCCACATGTCCGAGCCGCCCAGGTACGGGATCGGCTCACGCTTGCGCATGATGTTGTACTGGAAGTGGTTGGTCAGGTCGGACTTGCCGGCGCCGGGCGCACCAGTGACGGTGAGCGCCTTACGACGGGTACGACCACCCTGAGCCGCCTGGAAGCCGTAGCCGTTCACGATCTCGTGAACAGCCTCTTCCACGCCGTAGAACTTGGAGGCGGTCTTGTAGCCGGGGATCTCCTTGCCGGTCATGCGGAGCAGAGCTTCGCTGCGGCTGGTGTCGAGACCCTCGCGGATGTTGAGACGATAGAACGCGGCGTGCGTGGTTTCCACGTAAGCCGGGTTCGCGCGCACGACCTTGAGGAAGTCCTTCAGGGTGTTCTTCAGGCCGTTGAACGAGTACGGGAACGGATCCTCCGGCAACCAGAGCTGGGGATGCGTCTCGCTTGTGAACTGCAGGTTCGTATTCATTGTGCAGACTCCTTATCTGAGGAATTAGGCCTTGAAGGCCCAGACTTTGACACGCTTCGCGTATTCGAGAACGGGCTTCTGAAGGGCTTCGCAGTAACCGAGTTCGGTCATGGTCTGCTTGGCCTTCGCCAGCTGTTCCTGTTCGATGTCGGTGAGGTCAGACGTGACCTCAGTGGTCAGCAGCTTCTCGACTGCCTTACCGACCTTTTCATCGAGCTTCGCGCGGATTGCGTTCGCGATCTCCGGGATGGTCTCCCAGGTCTCGACAAAACGCTTGATGATTTCGATACGCTGCTCGCGCATCTCCTCTTCCTTCAGCTCGCCGGCGTTCTTCGGGAGGTTGTCCCGAATGAACTTTTCGCGAGCCTCGTCGAGGAGCGTTTCGAGAGCGCCACGGAACTTCTTCTCGTCTTCGGTCAGCCAGTCGCCCGGCCGCTTGTTCAGACGGTAGCGATCCAGGTCGTCGAGGATGCTGGTGTTCACCGGCACCTTACCGACGCCCTTCACCCGAGCTTCCTTGTCGCCCTGCGCCCACGCCGAAGCATGCGCACGGTAGGCGTCGTAGAGGCCCTGGGCTTGCGCAGCGTAGTCCGCGCAGAAGACCTGGAGAATCTGCTGCTTGAGCAGACGGCGATACTCGGCCTCGATGAGCTCGGGGCGGTCGTTCGCACTCTTCTGCCAGTCATTGCTGGTGGTGATTTCACCGCCCAGCCACTTCTGGCAGCGCTTCAGGACGGCCTTCTGAGCATCCGTCAGGTTCGACGTGCTCAGGCTGTTCTGGATGGCGGCGCGCAGGAGGCCGATGGCATCCAGAGCGCTCACGCACTTGTGCTTCGACTTGAGCCCGATCTCGTTGATCTGGCTGAGCAAGCCGAGCATGAAGCGCATGTCCAGACCCTGCAGACCCTCATCCTTGCCGATGAGGCGCCACATCAGGCCAGACGTGATGGCGACGTCGGTCGGGATGGCCATGGCTTCCGGACCGTAGTTCGCGCTGGTGGACGCCGGCTTGCTGCTGCTGCTGCCGTAACCGCCGAAGCGATCATCGTAGCTGCTGCTGCTGCGGCTGTCCGAAGCGGTCGCCCAGACACTGGACCACTCGTTGCCGGTGCGAGCCTTCACCTGAATCGTCTCGCCCTGCAGAAGACGCAGGCGATCGACCGGATGAATGAACGGCTCGTTCTCCTTGGGCACCGCGTAGCGGCTGATGACGGCGAGGGTCGCAATCATCTTCAAGGCGAGCGGGTCGAACTTGGCCGACACCTTGTAGCGCGACATCTCCTGCATGTACGCACGCACCTCTTCCACGCGGACGAGGTTGTACGGGAACTTGAGCAAGGTCGAGCGACCGGTGAACGCGTCCTTGTCCGGCAGCGTATTGAGGAATTCCGACAACGCCTTCGCGTTGGTCGTCGCCATGATGAACGCATCCAGCGGCGCGGACGCGGCTGCATCCGAGCAACCATCGCTGGCTGCCGGCAGGCGGCGATACTGCGTGGCATCGAGCAGAATCAGACGCTCGTCCGCTTCGCCCGGCTTGAGTTCACGCTTGATGAACGCATCCGGAAGCGAGATGAAACCGCGGTTACCGCGACGCAGGGCCGCGATAAGCGAGCAGTTCTCACCGGGCTTCCATTCGGAAACACCGGCCGAGCGCTTCGACACGTGAATGGCTTCCACCTCGACGCAGTCGAGCGAGGGCTCCTTCTTGGGCTCCGCGAGGGTGCCCTTCACGTTGGTGTAGCAGTGCTGGCAAGGATCGCCGGCGACCGCCAGGATATCGAAAAGGGTGTTTCCGAGCCCGGTCACCTCCGCCAACTCCTTCAGCTGCTTTTCGTCGAGCAGCTTCAGCAAGTTGATGGGGTTCTCGTGGTCCGGACAGCCCTTCACCGCATAGACCTTGGCGCCCAGCTCCAACGCACGCTCGATGCCGTCGCCGAAGAAGTCTTTGCCCGCACCGGGGCCACCTTCGACGATCATCATCTTCTTGAGCTGTGCGCCGTTGCCTGCGGCCGCGGCCAGAAAGTTCAGCATGCTGAGTGCGAAGCGCTGGCTACCGCACACATGCTTGAACGCGAGCAGAGACGGGATACCCACGTCCTTGAGCGTCATGAGAAACTGACGCCGCTCGGGGTCCTGCTCATCCTCGATCTTCTCCTCGCCCATCGCCTTGATCGCACGCAGGATCAGTGCAGGAGCTGTGTCCGCACGTTCCAGGTGGTCTTTCAGCTCCATGAGGAACTGGGCGTAATTGAGCGGAGGGTCAGTCAGAGGAGTGAGCTTCAGCAGATTTGTTAGCTCATGTTGGGACATGCCCTTACCTCCTTCACACGGATAGTTGGCGCGCGGAAAAGTCCGTTCGCCGAATTGAGGTCGACAGAATTCAGCCAATAGAGGATGCGGTTTTTGCCGCAGGCTCCGGGCTCCTGATTGATGGTTGATGTCAGCCTCGCCACGGCGAAACTGGCTGTCGGGTGATCGGTTCGACAATCAATAGATTGCGAGCGAACCAACAAACTGCCGGAGCAATTTGCGAACTGCGGGGGCAGTTTTTTGGTTGACTCGCAACTTATAAAAGCGACCGCACCGGGCAAGGCGTGTTCGAAATTGACGTCATTAGAGGAAGCGTGTGTACCTCCTGCTAACAGCGCGAATCTATAACAACACCATCAACCTGATGCCTTGCATTCCCTCGCCTTGAACACCCTGGTTGAACAATGACTCATCTCTTTTCGTAGGTGTCACTGGTGGTATCAAGTCTTTTCCATCAACAGTCTGTGAAAACTGCCGATATGGAGAGACGGTCAACAACACAGCGACACGCTGATGGGAGGGCTGAGCCAATGAAACCTGTATAGAAGACGGATGGACGGGTGGTTGGGGGGACTCCAGGGATATGCGAATGGATGCAAAACGATAATTCGACCGTATCAAATAAGGAGGGAACCACCAAATAAAGATCTATAAGAAGACGGGCGCCTACTGAAAAGCTAAAGGAAAGGCTAACCAGTCCACTTTTCATCCGAATCGCCCATCCACTTGATAACAGTAAATAAAGGAACTGCTGGGGAAAACCCGAGTTGTCATGTGACCGAAAAGAGTCCCCGTGGCAAGCTATTTTTGGGGTACATTCAAAGGTGCAATTTTCGATGAGATGCGGTTAAGAAGTCGACTGGTGGCTCGTTTTGGTTTTCTTAATGATTGGGGCAATACTTCGCGCGGCTTTCGAGGCCGGTGGGGATGCGGCTTGCCAGGCGTAGATGTCAAGCGGGCACGATTAGCGAAGCTCTCGATGGCAGTTTTAATGTGCTGCTATTTGGCCTGTGGTTGCCAAGGGATTTCCCTATACTTTGGGTTTGCGTTCGACATTTTTATAGACAAAAGCCGCGTCGCGCAGTTCGGTTATCAAGTGGATTTTGAGGCCGCTCTCATCCTGAGATACGAGTTGATGAACTCGTCGAGATTGCCATTGAGCACGCTTTCTACATTAGTGGTTTCACATTTGGTGCGCACGTCTTTCACCATGCGATCGTCGAGAACGTACGATCTAATTGCGTTTCCAAATGTGGCCTGAACATTCTCGCCTTTCAATTTGGAAAGTTCTTCTTCGCGCTCAGCCTGGCGAATTGCCAGAATCTTGGAGCGCAAGAGCTCCATCGCCAATGCTTTGTTCTGCAACTGGCTGCGTTCTTGCTGGCATTTGACGGCAATGCCGGTTGGTTTGTGGACAATTCTCACAGCGCTTTCGACCTTGTTGACGTTTTGGCCACCTGCGCCACCCGAGCGCATTGTGTCAACTTCGATCTCGTCGTCCTTGATCTCCACTAGCGAATCTATGTCGCTCATTATCGGACTGACTTCCAATGCCGCGAAGCTTGTCTGCCTTGAATCAGAGCCTTGTTTGAATGGCGACTTCCTGACCAGTCGATGTACGCCTTTCTCGCACGACAAATAACCGTACGCATAAGGCCCTTCTACTTTTACTGTGGCGCTCTTGATGCCTGCTTCTTCACCGGCCGATTGGTCAATGATCTCAGTTGAATATCCTCTTTGTTGGGCCCAGCGCAGATACATTCGCAGAAGCATCTCCGCCCAATCCTGAGCATCTGTGCCGCCCGCGCCCGCATTGATAGTGACGATTGCGGCCGAGTCATCGTATTCTCCTGAGAGCAATCTAGTAAACTCGTATGTCTCGAGTTCCTTATTTAGCTTGTCGAGACCTTGCGCGACCTCGCTGGCGAGTGACTCGTCGCCTTCCTCCAAGCCTAACTGAATGAGAACTTTTAGATCGCTTACTTGAGTCGTCCAACTCTCGTGCTGTTTGAGCGAGCTTTCCAGCCTGCTCATTTTCTGCGTAACGGACTTGGCGGCTCGATTGTCGTTCCAAAAATCGGGCTCGAGAGTTTCTTCCTGTAGCTTCTTTAGATCGGCTGCTACTTTTTCTAAGTCAAAGATATTCGCTGACTTTCGCCAGGCGCTCCTCGGCCAGTTCTACTTCTCTTTTTAGCTCGGACAGCATCATAAGCAAGATTGACTCGATTTAAGATCAGGGGCACGATTTGGTACGGATTTAGGCAATCCGGGTCTTATTATATAGGGGCAACGGCGGTCTTATGAAAAACCGGGGTCCCTGGGCATCATTCAGTAATGAGATGTCCGCGTGAAAGTTCCACATCACCTGCCGGCAACTAAACATGACATTGTCTATCTGGCTTGACGAACGCTCTTCCGGGGAAGAAATCCTGGATGAGGTGGACATTGCCATCATAGGTGGTGGCATTATCGGCTGTGCGGCTGCCTTCTTGCTGAAATCCGGTGAATCGACTTCAGGTCTGAAAGTGGCTCTTTTCGAGAGTAGCCGCGTCGCCAGCGGCTCAACCGGGCGCAATGCCGGTTTTGTTTTACGCGGCATTCAGGCTTATTACAATCATGCTGTAAAACTCTATGGGCGCGAAGTGGCTCGTGAAGTCTTCAGATTCGCAGAGGAAAACCAGCGCCAGATACGACTTTTTGCTGAGAACACCCGAGACGATTTCGATATGAGTGAATGCGGCTCATATCTGCTTGCCAGCTCATTGGACGAACTCGACGATCTCAGGCAATCCGCAGATCTTATGAAAGAAGATGGCTTCGAGGTGGAGTTCTTAGTCGATGATCCTACCGATCGCGACTTCTATGGCGCCATTTTCAATCCTAAAGACTTTGCCGTAAATCCTGTAAAACTGGCACGGGCTCTGTTAAGTAGGAGTTCCGCCACTGTCTATGAAGAAGAAGAGGTGTTCGCGGTCAAGAAAAGCGCCAGCGGAGGAAAGCTCGTCGTATCGACTAACAAGCGCTCGCTCGTCGCCAACAAGGTCCTGCTTTGCACTAATGCCTATGCCGCTCTTGGCTCGTATGCACTGGCGGAAAAATTGAATGTTGTGCGCGGGCAGATACTGGTCACGCGACCGCTCAAGAAGCGTTTGGATGCCCTCGATTCAATTTGCTATGCCAATTACGGATTCGAATATTTCCGTCAATTACCGGATAACAGGCTGCTTTTAGGGGGATGCAGGCAGCAATTCATGGATGATGAGCGCGGCTTTGGCGATTCGGTCACGCGCCCTGTCCAGCAAGCGCTCGAGTCTTATTTGAAACATCGTTTTCCTGAATGTGCAGGAACTCCTGTCGATTACCGGTTTTCAGGGCTGATGGCCTTTACCAATGATGGTTTGCCTCTGGTTGGCGAGCATGAAGGTTTGCCGAACGTTTTTTGTGCGGTCGGCTGTAACGGGCATGGACTGGGTTTTGGTCTCAATCTCGCTCGTATGCTTATCAATGTCGCTGTCAACGGCGCTTCGGCAGGGACCTTTTCGGTCAATCGCGAGTCATTGAAAAAACCATTGGCGTTGGCATCTTCCGGCGAGAAGGGTCCCTAGAAAGACGAAAAGGGCGCATCGCTGCGCCCCTTAAGGTCAATTTTCTAAAGCAAACTGCCTGTAGCTGGCTTATTGCTCGGGTACACCGCTGTTTTCGATAACGCGCGATTGGATGTTCATTTTGACGCTATCTTTTGATTCCTGACCGTAAGTCTTCACTTTGATTTGCACGTCCCACTGAGGGAAATGCATTTCCGGAATGATAACGCCCAGAGAAGTGGCGGAAGCGGAGGTGACGCTTGCCGGTGTTCCGTTGAACGTGACGATATTATCCGAGGCTCTCTTCGAGAAACCGGAGCCGGTAACCGTAACGTGCTGTCCGGGAGGCGCCGAAAGAGTGTCGATGCCGGTGACGGATGGAGCCGCTTTGATGTTCAATTCTTGCGCCTTGCTCTTGATTGTCGCTTGAGTGACGATCAACTGCTGTTTTCCGCCTTCGATATCGCCAGGTACTTCGACCACCATCTTGGTTGGATTCAATTCTGTGATCTTTGCCCACTGCTTGCCGATTTGGACAAGGGCGCCACGAGCGAAATTCTTACCGTTGATGGTGATTTTGTCGGTGGGAGCGGCTTCTTTGGGGGCTATTGATGTGACTGAGATTTTCGGCGTGGTGATCTGCCAGCTCATTGCCGCACCAGCCGGTCCATACGCTTTGATGATTAGCTGGGTTCCACCCACGGCCAGAGCGTTTGTCATGTCCAGTGTGAATACGCGGCTTTTGAAATTCTTTTCGGTGCCCAGCAATCTGCCAGCCAGAAGTATTTGCATCGACTCGAATGGCAAAGCGGTCTCAGAGCCATTTCTGAAAGTCATGGTCAGAGGCACAGTGTCCTGACCTTGCTTGATGTTGATGTAATCGGTGAAGGTTTGCCATTTAGCAGAGGTTTGCACAATCGGCTTGGACTCTTGCACGACGGCGATTCCATCGTCCTTCTTGTCCTTGTCCGTGGCAACTGCCGGTTTTGCCGCAGCCGGTGGATTAGGAACCGCAGGAGGAGCCTGTTTGAGCTGAGCAAGCACGGGCACACCCTGGCTTGCCAGAATCAGGAACGCGGAAACCAACGATTGAACTGTCGCAACTTTTCTCATAGCGCCTCTCTACTTTTCCGATTTTCCGAACACATTTCGGTTGTCGCTGCTTCATGGCTCTTGCCAACAGGTAAGCTCATGATGCGTCCATTATAGGTGTTTTCTTGATCTGAAACTGTAGTGCTTCGATTGGTCACGACTGCAGCAGCCCTATATTTCGGGTACCACTAAAGAATATCGTAGAGAGTGGGAAAAAAGGAAATAGAGCCGGTTTCAGGCTCTATTTCCAGTGTGCTTGAAAACGCGGGCGGCGAATATTTTTCGCAGCTTTTACGTTTCACCATGCAATTGGTTCGGCACTTACTTGCTGTTCTTGGCTGCCTTGCGCAACTTCAGACCCCAGTTGAGCATGAAGAGTCCGAAGAGAGCGAAGGCGATGGCGACGACGAGAGTGGCCACGAGCTGCATTCCCTGGAGGTAGGGCATGGCGAGCGCGGCCTGGAGAGTGAGCGACAGATAGCCCAGTCCACTGAAGATCTTGTTCCAGTAGATGGTTCGGGGGTGCCCGCCGCGTTTGGACGAGATCACCGTGGCGCAGCCCAGTGCAAAGAGCAAGCAGGCGAGGAAAAGGGGCGCCATGAAGAGATAGAGTGTGAGCGACATGGTTGTCTCCACTAAAAATTTATGCCGTCTGCTCAGCAAGCGGCAACGATTCATTCAAAGCTAAATCAGGCAAGCAGGCGGTGCGCAGCTTGAAACCGGGGCGGTTTCAAATGAGGGCTTTTCTGGCTGTGCAAGGTTGCCTGAGCTACTTGGACGGAATTAGGTGGGTGGATGTGAAAAAGAGAACGAATTGACCCTAACAGCAAGAGTAATTTGGTTGCAAGGATGTTGGTTGTCAGGCTGAACCGGCTGCGCTAGCTGTTGCGCGAAACAGGCTAGACAGGTGCATTGGCGGTCATTTCAGCCAGGAAAGTATCAATTTCCGAGGTGGTCGGAAGGGCGGGAATTGCTCCTGCGCGGGTGCAAGTCAGGGCTCCTATCGCATTTGCGCGAGCGATGATCTGGCACAAAGTATTCAGATCGATTCCTTCGATCAATTGGCGCCGCTTGCCCGAGGCTTTTTTGAGTCGTTCTTCATCTGTGATGAGAGGCATCAAACCAGTAATTACTCCGGAATTGAAACCGTCGCCGGCGCCTGTCGCTTCCACTAGTTTTACTTTGAACCCGGGCACTACTTTGCCGCCTTCTCGGTTGGTGACATAGGCACCGCGCGAGTCGAGGGTAATGATGAGAACCGGCAGGTCATGAGCTTTCCTGAGTTCATCAGCTTTTTGCAGGTCGCGTGAGCCGGTGAGAAATTGGAGTTCGTCCTCGTTGATTTTGACGATGTCAGCCCATTTGAGAGTGCCCAGAATGGCGTCTTTGCAGGCTTGCGGCGAAGGCCACAGACCGAGGCGAACGTTGGGATCGTAAGAAACGACCATATTGTTTTCGCGTGAAAGTTTGACGGCTTTTTCGGTTGCTTCTTTGGCCGGGCTGGCGATGAGCGAAATCGAACCGAAGTGAAGTACTTTTGCCTTGGCGAATGCTTGCGGGTTCAAATCGTTTTCTTGCAGGCGCACGTCTGCGCAAGCCACTTTCGTAAATTCGGCCAGCTTTCTGTCGCCTGATTTTGTGGTCACAACGTAAGCCATGCGCGTTTGTGCTTCCGCATCGCTTACTGTAAGCGCCGTACTGATGCCGTCTTTTTCCAAAACGCCTTTCAGCCATCTGCCGAATTCGTCGTCGGAAACGCGTCCAATGAAACCTGTAGCGACTCCTTGTCTTGCCAGTCCGACTGCGGTGTTGGCTGGAGCGCCGCCGGCCGCCTTGGTGAATGTTGCTGCCTCATCCAATTCTGCGCCCACCTGAGTAGAGACCCAGTCGACCAGAATTTCTCCCAAACAGAGGACATCAGCCATTCTTTTACTCCTTGGACGAATAGAGAACTAGAGCGAGGCGTCGCATATGGGCGCCTTTCGGCGAGGCATTTTTGTGCTTGTCTTACTTACGTTCCAGCAAAAGACGGATTTGAAACGCGAGAGAGTGCGCAAAATGCTGGCTGATTATAACGGATGCGATGTCTTGGAAAGTGTGAGCGGGAGCCAAAAAAGTAGATACTGTGCTGTATCGTAGAATGTCTGGAAAAAATGACAGAGACGGGAGACGCTTGTTTGCATCTCCCGCTCTGTCGGGGTTTAACCGGTGGTTAACCGATTGAACCCACGGCAATCAGCCTGGTTAGGCGATTGCTGCAAGGCGATTCTTCAGTTCGAGGGACGCCGCTGCGGCCTAGCCGGTGCAGTCAGCCAGTTCACGAACATGATCAAGAGTCCGGCCAGGATCGCGTGACCCCAGTCGGCAATTGAAAATACGTTCGGGAAATAGTGTGCGAAGACCTGCAACTGGATAGCTGGGATGAGCCAGAATCCGAAGAGCAGGAAGATGCCGACCAGGATGTAGCCGAGCCCCAGTGTCGCGATGCCAAACAGGTTGATGGCAAATGCGAGCACCAGATCGAACAGGAAGCAGACGCCGGCGAAAGCTGCTCCGTAGAGCACGGCGTCTGGCCAAAAGCTGCCAGTAAAGTGGACGGACGCGCCGAAAAGCGCTGGGAAAATGTAGCTAAACAGCAGCGCCGTTAAGCCAATTCTGGCGAGTAGGTTGATCACGATGTCTTGCCCTTGGGCGAGACAGGAGGAAGCGTCACCTTGCGATTAGCGCTGCCTGCCTGTCTTCTCTACTTGCAAATATTTCTACTTGCGACTTTTGCTGCGAGCAAAAGTTGGCGCGTAATTACTGCGCGTGAACCAGTTGGAGTTCGAACCGAAACGCTTCGTCTGCGCGAAGGTCCTTCACGGAAGGGCGGTTGTAGAGCTTTTCGCCGTGGCAGAGCTTGCACTGAGCGCGACCGCAATCGAGCGGTTTGCGCTTGCGGAAGCGTCCGGCCGAATCGACCACCGCATGCATAACATGGGCGTAGAACTTGCGGCGGCGGCTCATAAGACCGCGATCTTCGTGGTATCTTTTCAAATCGTTTTCTCCTGGTTGCGTCACTGCCCGCGGTGGCGCCAGATATTTGGCGCGCACCCGGCGCAGTGCTTTGGGAGGCGATGACGAACGCAGCCATCGCTCCCGGCGAGCCGTTTAAAGCGGCTCTTTTTCTTTGACCCGTCAGCGACCACAGGTGGTGCAGCCCTCTTCGAGTTCGTTGCCGAACTCGCCGGGCTGACCTTCCATGTGCGTCTGACGCTGGCGAAGCAGGCGGACGATGCCGCGCTCTTCGACTTCGCGCCAGTCCTTGGCTTCGAACTTGCGGAACTTCGACTCGGGCAGAGCATCGCCGGGGCGGCTGAGGCTCAGTTCCAGAGGCAGGTAGATGAAGTTCGTCTCGGACAGAGCGGCACCGTCGGAGCGAATGCTGTTGCCGATGAAGGCAGACGCATTCGGGTCGATGCCCATGTCTTCGATGGCTTCACGCACCAGTTCCGCCTTGTTCTCGGCGTTGGTGATGATGGTGTGGTCGAACAGTGCGTCGAGACCGGCCTGGCGAATCTTGTACTTCTGCGCTTCGCGGTCACCGACGGTGACAGCGACCAGAAGGAAGTTGTGCCGGGCGCGGGCAAGAACAGGCAGGCAGTGCTCGAAGACTTCCGGCTTGCGGAAGAACGGGCGGCTGCCGATGCTCTTGCAGATGTCGACGATGATCGGGTCGAGCTTGCGACGCTTGGCCTTGCACATTTCGCTGTAGGCTTCGTGCAGGGCTTCACCGAAGCGGTGACGCTCGAACCCGCGCATGGGCATGCTGCCGTAGTAGACCTTCTTCAGGACGTCCATGGCATCATCGAACGAGCCCAGCCTGCACAGTTGCATGAGCTTGGCGAATTCGATGAAGGCTCCGTCCCAGTAGGGCTGACAGACAACGCAAGTGCCGTCGATATCGATGAAAAGCGCCGCGATCTTGTCGCCACCTGCGCACAGGTTGCGATCGGCAGATTGACATTTGCGCATGTATATACCTCTTTTCGTTGCAGGTTTGAGAAGCAAAAACGGCTTCCCCGACGGAGAGAGAAGCTCCCGTCGTGTAGATGTGCGCGCGCCGAATCCAAGCTCAAAGGGAGAGCTTTGTTCGGGTCTTGCGCTGGAGATAAGTAAGAACTGGAGGAGTTCTTGGGATGGGTTAAGCGAAGAAGAAAGAAGAATCAAGGGAACGTTTAGAGACTAAGAGATCTCCAGCCATGATCTAAAGATGGATGCCAAGAGGCTTCTTGTATCTGGCTCTGCACGCTTTTGCTTGGTTGCAAGTAGACAAAACTGCAATTCTGCGGCAATGGTGGCAATGTCGCCATCGATGCCAAAGAGCCGCTTGGCAGCCTGGTCCTGTGGAATGCAACGGAACATCACAGGTAATGCGGCTCTGCTAGGACGCCATTAGCAATGTTTCGAAACCTTTTGCTGGAGCGGTAACTGCGGGCAGTCCAGCCTTGATTCGCGCGGGTTCGCTAATGCCCACCAAATCTATGCCAGCCATTGATGCTGGTCTCGTAAGTTCCTAAGCTCAAACCGATTTTTGTCCATTTCTGCGAAAAACCCGTAAAAGCACAACACAAAACAAGAAAGGTGCATCAGCACTGTCTACTCCAAGGCCGCCCGCGGTTTTGTCATGACACGCTCTTGGCACCGGGCAATGCAATGCTTCGCTTTCCTAAGTCTTTAAGGAGACTCGGATGTATGAATACGTTCTTTTGGCTCTTGCTGGACTTTTGCTTCTAGCAGCAGCATTTTTGCGTTTGGGATTTCCATTTCGGGCACAGAAGAAAGAGAGCCCGAAAGTTTTGGTCAACAAGGAGACAAGAATGACGCGCAAGCGAGCTCGAGATTGGGGCGTGAAAATCGGCGTCCATAATCCCGGAGTGAACAATGCCATCACTGATGTTGAAGGAGTAAGAGTCGGGCACACTACGATCAAACAAGGGGATGGCGCTCTCAAGCCCGGCTCCGGTCCTGTACGAACTGGCGTTACGGCGATTATTCCTCATGCCGGCGACATTTGGAGTGCGCGCGTTAGCGCTGCATCTTTTGTCCTGAACGGCAACGGCTCAGTGACCGGCTTGGATTGGATGTCGGAATCCGGGCTATTGGAAGGCCCGATTCTTCTGACGAATACCCTGTCGGTGGGCGCGGTTTACGACGCCGTCATCTCCTGGATGCTGAAGAAGGCTCCCGAGCTTGGTATTACTGATGATACCTATCTGCCGGTCGTAGGTGAGTGCGATGACAGCGCGCTCAACGATATTCGCGGCAGGCACGTCAAGGAAGAGCATGTCTTCAAAGCTCTAGACGAAGCACAGTCAGGTACCCCGGCTGAAGGTGCGGTTGGTGCCGGAACGGGCATGAGCTGCTACGACTTCAAAGGTGGAATCGGTACTGCATCGCGCGTGCTGTCGAAAGAAGATGGTGGATACACGGTCGGTGCTCTGGTCAATTGTAACCACGGTCACCGTGGTCAATTGCTGATCGACGGCGTTCCAGTCGGTCGGAGTTTGGAAACCGAGATGGCCACCGTGCATCGTGAGGGCTCGATTTGCATAATCGTCGCCACCGATGCTCCGCTTTCACCGACGCTTTTGAAACGGCTGGCTAAGCGCGCTGCGCTTGGTCTAGCTCGTACGGGAGCAGTCGCCAATCACGGCTCCGGTGATTTTGTGATCGCATTTTCCACGACTCGCAAGCTGGACCGCAAGGACGAATCCGCGGTGCTCAACTTGCCGGAGGTCAATATGGACTGCGTCGATCCGCTCTTCGAAGCCACTGCAGAAGCAGTCGAAGAAGCGGTAATCAACGCGCTGTTCATGGCTGAAACCACCGTTGGTCGTGACGGTAATACCGCTCACGAGCTGCCGGTCGATGCCACCCTGCGCGTGCTGAAGTTGCACGGGCGGCTGATTTGAATCTGTTTCATTGCTGCAAGTAAAAACTGTTCCTGCACCTTCGAATCAGAAGGCTGGAGTGACTACATATGAAAACGTGCAAGAAAGACTCTTCTTGCCGGCGTTTGGAAAATGTCCCTGGTCGAACTCGACTGCAAGGCATTTACCGAGTACGTCTCGGCAAACGTGAAGGGCAGAGGATTTGGTTGGTCGATGGCGCGCAGGTCGTGCGCAATGTTTACCCGGCGTTTATCATGGGTGGCAACGATCAGCGTTATCGTTTCAATCCTGATGATGAGGTCTGGATCGACAATCGCATCGGCATCGAGGAGTTGGAGTACACGATCGCTCATGAGCTTATCGAGCGCAAGTTGATGCACGAGAAGCTCTACAGCTATGGCCGCGCGCACACTGCGGGGTTGGAGCTGGAAAAGCGCATGCGCACACGCGACGCAAGACGAGCGCGGCAACGCGAAAAGACTAGTACATTACCGGTGGACGGAGTGTACCGGTGTTTTCTACGTTCCGCAAAGGGCGTGAAAATCTGGATCGTCGACGGTCCGAAAGTCCGGCAGCATCTGGATGGCGACTTCGCCTTCGCCGGTCACGGTTACAAGTTTGACTTCATTCCCAAAGATGAAATCTGGCTTGATTCCGCGATGTCCGTGGAGCAGGCATATTTCGCCCTTTACCACGAGATCAACGAAAGGCGCATGATTGCGAAGTCAGGCGATTACGACAACGCATATCCGGAGGCGCTCGCACTGGAATTGCGTGAACGCTCCCGTCACGAGAGTGTCTCGTTGAGGCATGAAGCTAATCTGGCTCCGGTCAGATACGGTGTTCGTGAGAGGGGCTATCGCAGAAACTCGTGAAGCGCAGAGAGCTGACTGTATTAATCATGCGGCTTTGAGTCGCCCTACGCAAGTAGAGTAGATTCATGGCGGGTGGCAGGAGGACGCGCTGCATCGCAGCCTCTTCTAGCCGCCTGCCTTTTTTCTGCACAGTACTATCGTGTGTCGTAAATTTGATAGATTTCGGTATTTTTTCAGTGGCCGTGATGCTTTGTCTTCCCCGGGTGTAACCACCTGGGTTCTAAATGCATGAAATCCGTGCCGTTTTGCGGTTTTTACCACTGATTTTATTGACTATGAATATGGTGATGATAGGCTCCCATCAGGTCCAAAAGGCAGATTTGAAACGAAAGGCAGGATTCTTCCTTGATGCGCAAGGCTACCAGGTTCTTTCTGAGCAACGACTACAGAGATATCCTCGGATATTCCTTGGCATTGGTGTTTTTCATCTATCTGGTCGTTTTTGCGTGTGTGGCTCCCTCCCCGGCTTTGACAGGTGCGGTCGCTTTTGAAATTTGCGTTTATTTCGCCTTTCTGACTTATAGACTCAAGCGCCGAGGCGCCAAATCAGTACACGCACGGCAAGCAGTAACCTCTGCTCTTATCCTTTCCATACCTGGCGCTGAATTAGTTTCTCGCTTATGCATGGCTATAGCTGCGCTTGGTGGGAGTGTTGTTCTTGTCTGTGCGCTTGTAGATGTGCTGTCGTTCGGTCTTGCCGCCGCTGGACAATATAAAGCTGCAAGTGCGATGTATTCTCGGTTTCCAGTTTCCGTCCTTGCTGGTGTGAATCCCGGATACACGATGGAACTTTTGTCGGGGGCAAAAGTAAAAGCCGGACAATATGCCGACGTAGAGCGCATGTATCAAGCTTTGTACGACATCAGAGTGAAACACTTTGGCGCCAGGAGTGAACGGATTTGTGACATGTATGCCGATTTCGGTGATCTGGCTGAGCGGCGCGGAGATGTGCAGAAGGCTGAGGCGTACTACGTTTACGCAATCAAGTTGTCGAATGAGATCAAGGTTCCGCAGGGTTGTGGAAAATATTTGACCAGGTTGGGGCAGCTGCAAGCTGATCATGGGCGCTATGAAGAGGCGCTGAAAACCCTGACGGAAGCGCGGTCAATGCGTAGCAGAATTTTTGGAGAACACAGTCAAAAGGTTGCCGACACGCTGTTAGTTACCTCTCGAGTTCATCAAAACATGGGGCATGGGGAAACGGCGAAAGCGCTTGCAGAACAAGCATTATCGATACATCATTCTGCGCCGAAGACGGAAGTGAGCCTGGCTTTATATTCTGCGTTCTTTTCCGTTTTCGTGATGCTTGCTACGTATCTGTTGACAGACAAAAATGGCTGGCTGACTAAGTTGGCTATAGCGAAGGCGCAGAATATTTTGAGCGAAGACAATGTTTCGCCGGAGAAAAAAGTCGAATTGGAGACTTACTTGCAGGTGCTCAAGGAGTTCACTGCAAGCTCGAAGAGCAAGGCGGCCAAGGCAAGTAACAGTCATGAAGCGGCTCACTTGAGCCTGATACTTTCGCTAACCTCGCAGGACTTGCGCTAACCGGAAAGTGCTGCACTACAAATAGTTTCAGACTTTGTAATAGAAGAATAAGTACTGGGCCAAATCGAAAGATTTTGGAAAAAATCATTTCCTTATGTGTATTTTCAGGCCTTTGACGTTGCCATAGTGTCGCTCAAATAGCTAGGTTCAAAGCAGTTCTCATTCAAACACACATACAGGCGACCCAGGCACAACAGGCAACATTTTTACCAACCGATTCGTTCTTCGACATGCACTTCCGGCAGTGCATGCCCTTTTACGCTTATGTGTGATTGAGCGAGAAGCTATCTCCTTCAACAACCTCCATCAACAACGGACGAGGACAAAAGATTTGGAAACCTACCAAGCACTTGCACATCATCTCGCGATGCAGCCGGACACCCTCAGCCTGTACCAACAAGGCTGGTTGACACGACTGCCGCCCATTCCTTCATCCGTGAAAACCCTGGCTGTAAGAAGCTGCGGCAACCTCTTCGACATTGGCGTCTCGCTTCCCGATGGGATCGAGACCATCAATCTTTACGGTGCAGTTGCGCTGACTCGTCTGCCCAAGCGCCTGCCCAAGGGGTTGAAGCGTTTGATGCTGAATTACTGCACATCGCTCAAGAGGCTGCCAGAGCTGCCCACGGGTATCGAGAGGCTGGACCTGGATGACGCCGGTTTGGTTGAAGTGGACGGACTGCCTGAAGGGCTCAAGGAACTCAGCCTCAATCGCTGTGCTTCCCTGACTCGCATCGGCAAGCTGCCCTCAACGCTTACTTCGCTGTGCGTTCGTGAGTGCAAGCAACTGGAACAGTTGCCCGAGCTGCCCGCTGGACTGGAAACACTCTTCATCACCAACTCGGGACTGAAGTCTCTGCCGGATTTGCCGGATTCGGTCAAGCTGCTCGATATCGGCGGCGTCGAGCATCTGCTCGCCGGAAGAAAAGCGCCTGCATCGCTACAGTCGATGATCGGCTTCGGCGGGTGGCTGCACCGCGGTTGATGCTTCAGTCGTGATTGGCTGATCCTTCGACTTTCGCTTCACTTACCGCCTGGGCAGACAACCCAGGCGGTTCTTCGCCGTCCCAAACACAACAACAAGGGAGCGGACATGTTTGGTCTCAATCGGGTAAGGACCCCCCACGGAGACAACGGGCAGCATCTCTTCAACATGCTGTGCTTTTTCCTGGGTGCCACCTTGCTTTCCATATCATTCGGCAATGTCGTTAGTGACGCGTCCGCGCTTTTGGGTGGCGGATTCATTGTCGGCGGCGTAGGTTTGGCGGCTGGGCTGTTGCTGACGATCGTCTTTCGCGTTTTGTTTGGTCTTGTACAGACCGGGCGTTTTCTTCAGTGCGCCTGCTTCTGGGCGGGCACTTACGCGGGGGTAGAGCTGGCTGACCGACTTTTCGCTGGCTTTTCCAGCGAGCATCCCATCATGCTCGCTTTTGCCGTCTTCGCTTTGGCGTTCCTGCTTGCCACGTGGGCAGGCGAAGTGCCAATTCGCGGCCGAACCTGGCTTCCCAAGAAGAAGCCTCGCTAGGTTGGTTCAGGCAGGAAAAAGATTTTTCGGCGAAAAATCTTTTTCTTGAACACAGGAGCAAACGCAGTTAGGTGCGGCCATGTTGCGTCTTCGGACTTGCAGCATGGTCGCATTTTTAAAAAACTCGCCATACTATGCTGGATAGTGAAACAACGATTAAAGTCAATCGGATAAGCTATTCGCGCTGCCGCTTGAGGATTCCAATTGGAAAAGCTCACCGAAGAGATTTTGCCGCAAGGCTTTAGCACGGAATTTGATGAGCAAGGATTGAAGGCGCGCTTTTATCCAGACGGACAGTTGTCCGAGTATGGCTATTACTGGGAGGGTGGACATCCTGCCTGCGGATGGATTCTTTACCTTGGCCATCAAGACATGCAGGCTCGTGTTGTTCGACGCAAGCGATACGCCTTTCCTGACGATGAGCAAGAGCGGTTCGACCTCAATGACCCTCAGGAATTGGAGAAAGCATGGGCTGATTGGCTGGATGGGTGGCTCGACAGCATTATTGAGAAATCGCACAATCCGTCTACTTGCAGCTTTTGCTACAAAGGGCGAGATGAAGTCGCAAAACTGATTGCCGGACCGAGCTCGATGATTTGCGATCAATGTGTGGCGTTTTGCCAGGATCTGATTGCCGACGAAAATAAAAGCGACGGTATTGAATGAAAAAGCTAACCAAAAACGATCTTCCAAATACCTGGCAGTCCGATAAGAAGTCCGGTATTTATGCGGAATTCGATAAGGATGGTTTCCTAACCCACTATGGATTCTATGGAGAGAGCAATGATACGGTGGAACATTTTTCCATTGCGATTGATTATGAAAATTGGCGGTCCGTAGTGGAACGCTATGACGAGAGAAGATTTCTTGCGTTCGATCCGGCGTTGGACGTTGACGATAAATTGACAATCGACGAAGCAATGAGTGCCTTTGTCAAAAAGTGGGTGGGCACAATCAGCGAGGAAGGCTCTCACTCTCCGCCCGATTGTTCATTTTGTGGGCGCAACTCCAGTGAGGTGCAAAAGCTTGTCGCTGGGCCGCGCAGCTACATTTGCAATGATTGCATCGAAGTCTGCGCTGACATGGTGAAGAAGAGCTGACCACCCGCCATTTTTGCATCGATTCACTGAAGTAGGTCGACGCCTATCGTCGACAGCAAGACTAGGTGGGTAACCGAAGAGTCCCAAGCATCACGGTTTACTGAGGTCTCGTCATACCACCCCTTTTATCCGTCCTGCTACATCGTTTAGTATCACTCGGGAAATGACAAAGAGAAAGAGAGTGCGTCTTCACATCATGCGATGCGTCGATGCAGCTCTCCTTCCCAGTGCCAGGCGTTTACTTTTTCTCGGGCAAGCTGGCGCCATTCAGCTTGACGGCTTTGTCCACGAGCAGCCGGATACGGTCGTTGGTGAACGCCTCCACAATCTGCTCACCTTCGAATGCGCCTTTGTCGGCGACAACGAAGGTCGGAATGATAAGGCAGCCGAAGTCCATCATCATGCTGTTGGACAGACCAAGGAATGCCATGCGGGATCCCTTGCCGCCAGCGGCACAGATGAAGCCAACCGTCTTGTCGGTGAAGGCATCGCCTGTCAGCTCGATCAAGTTCTTCGCCGCTGCGCCTACGTCGTAGTTGTAGACGGGCGCTGCGATGAGGATGGTGGTGGCGTTTTGGATTTTCTGCTTAACGCGCTTCACTGCACGCGACTGAGCGGTCTTGCCGCCGTCGAAGTGAGGAAGGCGTGCCTTTCGCAAATCCAGAAGTTCAGCTTTGCCTTTCAGGCTGAGGAGGCGGTGTGCCTCTTTAGCCAGCAGGAAGCTGCGACTTTCCGGATTCAAACTTGTGCTAATCACGAGATACGACATATTTGTCTCCATCCGGCGAAAACACCGAGTGCGAGCTGTTTTCACAACCGCACCCGGTGCTGCCGGGAAATCGCAGCTTGCACGCGTCCGGTCGATTCCAGTGCGCGTGCTTGCCGCTTACTTCTTCTTGGTTGCGTCCTTGATGAACGCCTTGAGCGCCGCCTCGGGCATGAAGCCCGAATGCAGCTTCAGGGCACCGTTGGCGGTGCCGGGAATGTAGACGCCCGTGGTGGGGATACCGCGGAAACCGTAGCGGCTCTTGATCGCCTTGTCGTTGTCGGTGTTGATCTTGACGAACTTCACCGCCGGCGACATTTCTTTGGCGACCTTCTCGTACACCGGCGCCTGTTTCTCGCAGTACGAGCACCAGGGCGCGGAGAAGAGAACAACCACCGGGACGGTCGACTTCAAGACTTCCGTCTCGAACTTCGCATCGCCGGTGACGAGGATGACCGAGCTCTTGCCGCTGGCGGCAGGCTTGGCCGCGCCCGTTTCAGCGGGCTGGTTTTTTCCGTTGATGGCATCCATGATTTTTCTGATGAGCTCCTTGAACATAGGTGTACTCCTTTGGAAGTAGAGATTTTGAGAGGGCACGCAAGTGCTCTCTGTCAGGAAAAACGGGCGGAAGCACAGACAATCTGCGCTCCCGCTTGGACGATTAGAGGCCGGCGAACTTGTCGGTCGCAGCGACGAGAGCGGCGGTGATGCCGGGCTCGTGCGCAGAGTGACCAGCGTCCGCGATCAGGTTGAACTCGGCCTCGGGGAAGGCGCGGTGCAAATCCCAGGCGCTGGTCATCGGGCACACCACGTCGTAGCGGCCCTGCACGATGACAGTCGGGATGTGCCGGATCTTTTCCACGTCGTCCAGCAACTGCGAGTCATTGAGCATGAACCCGCGGTTGATGAAGTAGTGGCATTCGATGCGCGCGAATGCTTCGGCGAAAGTGGCGTCGCCAAAGCGGTTGAGCAGGTTGAGGTCCGGGAAGAGCTTGCTCGTCGAACCTTCCCAGATAGACCATGCACGGGCAGCCGCCACGCGCACTTCCGGGTCTTCGTCGGTCAGCCGCTTATAGTAAGCCGCGACCATGTCGTGACGCTCGTCCTCGGGGATGTGATCGAAGTACGGCTCCCAGGCATCCGGGTAGATGTAGGAAGCGCCTTCCTGGTAGAACCAGTCGATCTCCTTCTTGCGCACAAGGAAGATGCCGCGCAAGACGAGTTCGCTGACGTGCTCCGGATGAGTCTCGGCGTAGGCGAGTGCCAGGGTGGAACCCCAGGAGCCGCCGAACACCAGCCACTTGTCGATGCCGAAGTGCTTGCGCAGCTTCTCCATGTCCTCGACGAGGTCCCAGGTCGTATTGTCCTCGAGCGAAGCGTACGGGCGGCTCTTACCGCAACCGCGCTGGTCGAAGAGAATGATCCGGTACTTCTCGGGGTTGAAGAACTGGCGATAATTCGGCGAGGTGCCACCGCCCGGGCCGCCGTGGACGAAGACCACAGGCTTGCCCTCAGGGTTGCCGCTCTCCTCGAAATAAATTTCGTGGACGTCGGACACCCTGAGGTGCCCGGTGCAGAACGGCTCGATCGGCGGATAGAGCGCAGTTTTCTTTTCGCTGCTGGACATAGGTGCTCCAGTCGTTATTGTTTTCTTCGCCTCCGCTTTTGGCGCGACGAAGTAGAGTTTGTCGAGGACCATCGAGTCGAAAGGCTTGGCGCCTTCCGCTGTCCGGTACGAGATGACGCCGCAGTTGGGCACGCCGATCTCGTCATCGAGACGCAGGAGTTCTTCAACCGCCAGTTCTTCCTCCATCAAGCGCCAGCACTGCACCACCACCTGGTGGGCGAAGATGGCAACGCGCTTGCCGGGGAAACGAGCGCGAATGTCTTCGCGCACGGAACGCAGGCGGAAGAGCACATCCACCCAGGCTTCTCCGCCGGGCGGCTGGCAATAGAACTTGCCTTCCAGCTTGAAGCGCTTCGCTTCAGCCGGATGCAGCTTCTTGATGCCGGTTTTGGTGAGATTGTCGAGAATGCCGTAGCCCTTTTCGCGCAGGCGTTCGTCGACGATGAAGATGAGCTTGCTCTTGTCGAAACCGGCGGCTGCGATGCAGTCGTCGCGGGTTTCGATGGCACGCAGGAAGGGCGACGCGATGATCACTTCGGGGCGTTCGTCTTCGGGCAAGCCGGCGAACCAGCGACCCAGGTCGAATGCCTGTTCGTGACCCAGGGGCGCAAGCGGCACCTTGGCGTTGGCGATATCGATATCGAGCTTGTCCAACTCGGAGCCTTTGGCTTCCTCGTGGGCGACGTTAGACAAGCTCAGACCGTGTCTGATCAGCCACAGAATGCTGGGGCCGTAGGGTTGAGACGTCATCATGTTGAGTTCTCCTGGTGAGCGCTAAAGGCTCAGGCGGCATGAAAGGCAAGGCGTAGCCGAGCCCGGAGTTTTGCGAACGAATGCCGCCCCTGTGAGCGCAGGTGCGCGATGCAGAAGCCCAAACAAGACCGAGGTGGTCTTTTCGCAACGCCCGTACGGATTTACCTCTCCATTGGGAGAAGTAAAAACTCAAAAAGTCGCGGGAATTGGCTTGTTCGGAGATTCCAGTTCGAAGAGAGGGGGGATATACAATCGGGATAGAAGCATCACCGATCTCTCTCTTTGAAAGCTAGAATCCGACCAGGGTCATGAGTTTTGAAAACGCTAAAAAAGGCAAGGAAATCAAGAATTTCAGGTCTTATTAGCTCTCAGAGCTGAATTATCTTGACTACGTAACGAAAATCTACAGCTTTTAAGTAATCTATTGCCAAGTTGTCAAGAATAAGTATAATGCCCAAAGCGTTGCGCGTACTGTTCAAAACCTGTTGCTTGCACCGGATATGGTGGCATGCAGGTGCATCACGAGAATCCGATGAATTCCATTCCGAAGTGCAAATCAGCTTTGAAAGCCGCAGTCCTTCTCGCGTTTTCGCTGCTGATGCCGGCCGCGTATGCCGATCATGGACTGGATGATGATACTTTGGCGCTCATCACAAAACTGTCTACAAACCCGCAACTGCTCGATGAGACTTATCTGTCGACAGTTCTAGGAAAACCCAGTACTACTGCTGGCCAACCCGGTGCTCCTTCCAACAAATACTGGTACAAACAGGGCTGCAAGGGGCCAAAGTACGAACTGACCAGTTACGATGAATCGGACGGCAAGCACACGACTTCTTTCGTCATTAATGACGCCTCTAGAGAGATGGATTTCGGAGATGTTGAGGAGCTTTTCGGGAAAAATCCTCTGCGCAGATTTGATCAGCAGGCTCGTCCCACCTCTATTTATTCGTTCTCTCCCAACACCTCTTTGATCTTTACAAAGCCGCAGAACACCTTCCGCGTCGAGAAGATTTCAATCAATTACGCCGGTCCTCCGTTGCCACCACCCTCGGTGTTTGATGTGCAAACGGCTTCTGACATGCGCAAGCAGCAGATTATGGACATGCATCAAAAGGGGCTGCACTGGGAGTCGCTTCCTAGTCTCGTGCAGCATGTGAAAGAGAATCCTGGTGATGCGGAAATGCACTATCACCTTGCTCGCGCTTACAAACAGTCTTGTTTCATAAACCAAGCCGTTGCTGAGTATTCGAATGCACTTTACCTTTGCCAGCCCGGCACTCAGGAGAACCAAGATCTGGCTCAGAAATGCATGGACGGTCTCGCCGAACTGAAAATGCACCCGCTTACTCCTGACCAACTGCAGCAGTATCACAACTATGCGATGTTCCAAAACGAACAGCGCATGAAGGAAGGTCGTGAGATTGCCAGCCGGCTGCCGGGTGTAAAGCACCCGAAGACCGGTCCATACGACGCGATCGAACAGCTTGATCCGCCCGCTTCGCACTTTGTGCCTGGTACGCTCATTCCCAAATCTTCTTTGCCCGATGGCGGTTTGATGCCGCAGACGGCGCCGGCTTTTAAGCAAGTTGAATTGCGTCCGAATACTGGGATGTTGAAACTGGAAGACGTGGTTTCGCCCGGCAAAGGCAGTTCGCCAATCACAGCAAAAACTTCCACTACCTATGCAAATGGTCCTAGTTCGGCAGGTGTTACTCTATTGCCGAACGGCGAACCCTTTTAGGAATTTTTGATGTCCATTAAAGAAACGCGGACTCTTGAGCCGGCACTCTGCAAGCAGCTGGTCGCCTCCGCCAAAGAGGCTGCTGAGAAAGCTTACGCTCCATACTCTAATTTTTTCGTCGGTGCTGCCCTTTTGACCTCAGACGGAAAGGTCTATACAGGCTGCAACGTCGAAAATCGAGTCCATGGCGGTTCTATCTGTGCAGAAAGGACTGCCTTTGTTAAAGCCGTTTCCGACGGACATAGAAACTTTCAGGCAATCGCCGTCTTTTGCAAAGCGGGCGAGGGTTGGCCTTGCGGAGTCTGCCGCCAATTTATCTCGGAGTTTGGTCCGGAAATCATCGTTATAGTTGAATCTGAAGGCGGAAATTTAATCTGCCATCCGATGTCCCACTTGCTGCCAGAAATGCCCGCCACTGCGACAGTCTAAGATAAAATGTGCTTGACAATCCTTTGCAAAATGGTCTAATTGATGAACTGGCACGGCGTGTGCCCGTACTTACTAAATAACTCTGCAGGTTTCTTTCATGGCAGTTGGCGACGGACTAATTAGAGAAGGTAAGCACACAGATGCTACGCCTACCAATGTTTTAGGCATTGAGCAAGTTGGTTTCAGAGACATGGAAGAGGGCTGGAAGTCCCTGGGGACTGGCTTTGCCAACGCTTTCTCGGGCTACAAGGACACAGCGCAAGACTTCTTGCCCAAAGTCGCTATCCAGGGCGTCAACGATAATTCGCGCTTGGGAGCCAACCTCGGACTGATCATGGCTAGCTTCGACGATCCTGCTAAAGAAGCAAGTCGCACGCAGGCACTGGAGAACATGCTGAGCGGCAATTTGACTCAAGCAGTCAACCAGAATTTGATTCAGGGCTCTGACCAGAGAAGAGGCTCCGCCTAAGTCATCGACTGCTTGCGGACCTGATTCATTTTCCGCTTGCCCGGATGGGTTAAAGTGGGATCTTTGACGTAGAAATTCTTTGGCTGTGGATTGAAAGTACGTTATCGCTATGTCTTGGTTTCCCTTATCCTTTGGCATTCTTTGCCGAATGGCGCATATGCGCGTGAACTTCCGACCGGTAAGCCACATCAAGCGACCTTCAATGCAGTCCGGCTAAATATGAATTGCGAGAGCCTTCTTTCGGAAGGCTCGGCGATGCTGCACGCTCATCGATTCGAAGAAGCCCTGGGCAAGTTTGACGAAGCCCTGAAAATCAAACCGAGATCCGCGCATGCGCTCAGTTTGAAGGCGAGAACTCTGCGCAATCTGAATCGCACCGACGAGGCTTTGGCTTTGACAAGAAAGGCGATTGAATGCGAGCCTAAATCGGTGCAGCCTTACTTGGCTCTGGCGAGTTTTAGTTTGAGAGACAAAAACATCGGCAAAGCAAAAGAGTATCTTGCTCAAGCAGAGCGAATCGAGCCGCATAATTTTGAGATTGCCGGGCTCATGTCCTCTTGCCTGGTGTTGGAGAAAAATTATAGAGGTGCTCTCGTTTATGCAAATGATGCTGTGAAAAGGCACCCGGATGCACATAGATTGGCTCAGAGAGCGGCGATCTACAGAATGCTCGGCGATCGAAATAAGGAATTGAGTGACTATGATAAGGCAGTTTCTCTCGATCCTAAAAATCCGGCATTTGCCACCGAACGCGCCACCACTTTGTATCAAACCGGAAAAATACAGCAGGGGATGGCTGAGGTAAATAGAGCGCTTTCACTTGATGACAAGTTCGCACCGGCTTATTACATTCGCGCCAATATCAACTGGGTTTTGAAGCAAGCTTCGCTGGCTCTCGCGGATTTGAATAAAGCTCTCACCATGGAGGAAAACGGCGGCTGGTATCACTTCAGAGGCGCAATCTACGAAGTGAAACGTGAGTACAGAGCCGCTCTCAACGACCAGTTGAAAGCAGACAAGCTCTCCCCTGACCAGGCTTATATTAAGGCTTCCATAAGCAGGCTTTATCACCGTTTATTGGAGCCAAAACTGGCACTGGCATACATCACGGCTGCGATAAAACTCGATCCAAAAAATTCTGAATATTATGACGAACGTTCGCAGATTTACCGAACCATGATGGAGTACGAATTGGCGTTGGCTGACGACACACGTTCGATCGAGTGTTCGAAAAAACCCCCGATCAATGCGCTTATCAATCGAATCCGTTATTACAGAGCGACAAAGAAGTTTGACCTGGCTCTTAAGGATCAAAACCGCATCATCAACTATTTCCCTCGTCGAGCGCGACTCAAGGAGGCGCGGGCACAGATTTATTACGAGCGCGGCGAGTATACCCACAATAAAGAAGACTACATGCGTGCCAAAGAAGACTTCGATAAGGTGCTTGCTGTTTACCCCAATGACGTCAACCTGGGCATGAGCGCGCGAGTCAATTTGAAGTTGGGAAATTTGACCAAGGCGCTTTCGGACATCAATCAGGCGATTGTAAAACAGCCGGGCATGAGCAGTTACTACCAGGTGCGTGGCGATATTCACAAAGCCATGGGGAGGCCGGAAGACGCGCGCAAAGACCTCGCTGCAGCAAAAGCAGCCGATGATGCGGCTTTGCCTCCGCATTGAGGACTATTGGAACTTGTCGGGGCGCATTGCCTGCGCCCAGTTCTCAGGGCGCAGGCAATGCGCCCCGACGCCTGGCAGACCAAAACGGGCGATGCGTGGCATCGCCCCTACGGGTTTAAAACGCGATCAACGGTCGGCTTCAGCAGTTCTGCGAGGAATTGATGACCTTTCTTCGAGAAGTGGTACTCGATGATCAATTCTTGTTTGCGTTTGTGATTGATAAACGGTTCTGAAAGATCAACGAAGTCATAACCCTCTGTTTTAGCCAAATTACCGAACAGCACTTGCTGGCGCTTCAGGTCGGGATAAGGCACTGTGTTGGGGAACATCATCACAATTAGACGTCCGCCTGTGGCCTTCACGTCTTTGTTCAAGCGCTCGATCAGTTTGGCTCCTACAAGATCGGGATTTTGAGCCGGATACGTTGCCGGCGGTATGGTAAGGCTTTGCTTGTGTTTTGTAAGCCACTGTTTGAGCTTCACAAAGCGTTTGTCGTTGATGGAAAGCGAGAAAAGTGTTTGATTGATCACGCCGTAAATACGGCTGTTTCTGCGCAACCAATCGAGTGCCGGATTCGGTTTTAAATCGTCGGCGCGCGCTTCCATGATCGCATTGTCGATCTTCAGTTCGTCTGTGGATGAGAGATAGCAATAAGGTTTGGGGTCCGAAATTGAGCGCATGGTGTTGTCGATTACGCTCTCGGCGGCGTCCTTGTGGTTGTAGAAAAGGACAACGATATCGGGGGAGAACTTTGCTGCTTGCGTCTCGTATTGCAACACTTCCTGCACTTGCGAATAACCGGCACAGCCGAAATTGAGGACTTCGAAACGCTGCTTGGAGCCTTTATCTTTTGCTTCTTGATTGAGCGTGTTTTGCAACACGATCGGGAAGGTTTCCTCGAGTGGCACTTGCAGACCTTCTGCCGCTGAGTCACCGAGAACAGCAATACGAGTGGTGCCTTCTGGCTTGGCGAGAATTCGCTCGTAATCACGCATTCCGTGGGAATTGAAGCGGTCGCGAGAAAGACCTTCCATGCGCCAGGTCACTTGCTTGGAGGGAATATGGCGAGCGCCTAAAACAGGATCCGGCTCGAAAAACTCTTGCTGTCCAATGCCGACGAGATTGAAAAACGACTCCAGGAGGCAGATCGCGACGGTTGCCGCTACAAGAGTCTCAGCCGCGGAACGCAAGACTGGCTTCCTCTTTTGTGCTGAAAGCTCCCTGCTTTGAGGCAGGCTTTGCTTTCTTTCGGCTCGTGTGGGTGTCTGGGTCATCTTATTGAGGGTGACTTAGAATTGGAAGTAGATGAATGGGGAAACGTGCAGAGGGGCGAAACCCAGGATGATAAAGGCAACGCTCGCATAGACGACTACCTGCGTGCCGAGGGACGTTTCAAAATAATTGCAAGCGGCAGAAAGGGCGCCTTTGAGTGAGCTTTCGGAATGGGAAACGTGGTCAGCCAACTTGCGCGCTGTCAGGTAGATTAGGTAAAGCGACAAAGAGACCGGCAAAGTCGAGTTTAAGAACATCGACGTTACTTCACCGCCGGCGTCACAAATGACGAGTTTGTGAGCGATTCTGAGCGCCTGTGGAATGGTTTCTGCTCTAAACAAAATGCCGGCCATGAAGAGGAAGAGCATGGTGATGGCAACACCAGACCAATGCCAGACTGGGTGCGGACGCAGTTTGGCGAGAAACGGCGTGCGTGCTGCGAAATCCGTCCATTCTTTGGAAAGAACCAAACCAGTACCGTGAAAGGCTCCCCAAACGACGTAATGCCAGGCGGCACCATGCCAGAGTCCGCCCAGTACCATAGTGAGCATAGTATTGAAACGCGCTCGATTCTGGCTTACACGTGAACCGCCCAGAGGAATGAAGAGATAGTCGCGCAGCCAGGTTGAGAGCGAGATGTGCCAGCGGCGCCAGAATTCGGTCAGATTGGCGGCTAGAAAAGGCCAATTGAAGTTTTCCGGAACTTTGTATCCAAAGAGCAGAGCCGAGCCTCTGCCTATGTCTGTATAGCCCGAGAAGTCAAAGAATATTTGAAACGTGAATCCCATAACTGCGATCCACGTATCCACGAGGCCCATGCGTGAAACATGGTTGAATCCAGTGTTGACGACATATCCCAGGTTGTCGCCCAAGACGATTTTTTTGAACAACCCTTGAAGAATGAGGAACATCCCTTCTCGAAAGTTAGCGTTCGAGAAAACCGGTTTTTCCAGCAACTGGTGAGTAAAGTCTTGAAAGCGCTTGATTGGTCCGGCGATTTGCGATGGGAAAAATGCCGCGAAGAGCGCGAAGTCGCGGAAATTTTTCACGGCAGCGCTGCCGCGATAAACATCGACGATATAGTGAATGAATTCGAAAGTGAAAAACGAGATGCCCAGCGGCAGAATTATTTTCAAAGCCGGACTTGTCCAGTCGTTTGCCTGATCCGGCAGGAGGAGCGCGTTGAGCCCGTGCAATCCTGAGAAGAGAGACTGCAAGAGGAAGTTGGCGTATTTGAAGAAGCAGAGGCAACCCAAATTGAAAATCAGCCCGCCAATCAAAATGGGTTTTTTATTCTCTTTGAACTTTTCCAGTGCCAGGCCGATCAGATAGTTGATCAGGGTAAGTGCAAGAATGAGGAGACCATATGCCGGTTTCCAATTCATGTAGAAAATGTAGCTTGCCACCAATAGTAGTGTCGTGCGGTAGCGGTTCGGAATGCCCCAATAAAGAAACACGACTGCCGGCAGAAACAGCATGTAGGTGAAGCTGTTGAACAACATACGAGTCTAAGTTTCCTGTCCTCTGACCTTGGTCATGTTCGGCAGTTTTGGGAGGTCGGTCCGGTTCGCTGATTGTGGCTCGCTGAGCCGCTTTCCGTGCAAGGCGGGAAATCAAGCGATGCAGATGATATCACGCGCTCTTCAAGAGTTTCCTTTGTTATTTCCAATGAGATCTCTAAATATCTCAGGCGTAGTTGTTCTTAATGCCAGGCTTCTTTTTGAAATTCCTTAACTGGACCACTTTTCAACTGTTTTCAGGAGCTTTGCGAACCCGCGCAAAGTGTCACACAGTGGACTGATGTCAAGCGCAAAACGCTTGCAAAGAAGCCTGATTTGCTGGCTTGCGCGGCGCTGACATCTTGGCTACCCAATTAATTAGTGCACATTAGTGTGAACTCTCTTGAGTACATCTTTGGTGTTTAGCTACGTTGTCCCAGCATCCTCCATTTCTTCCTTCTTCTCGTGTAAATCCAAACAGTCCATTCCCATCCGGCTTTTGACTCTTTCCATGCGCTTTTTTCGCGCTGAAGAGAAACACGACTCTTGATGGAAGTGGCACTGCAGGTGAGGTTTAGTTGGTTCGGAGGTATCTATGAGACGCAAACTCCCACGCGTCATCGCTCACCGCGGTGGCAGAAAGTGGGGACCGGAGAACACACTGGCTGTTTTCAGAAAGTGTGTTGATGCCGAGTTTTACGGTATCGAGCTTGATGTTCATCGAGCAAAAACAGGAGAACTGGTTGTCCTTCACTTTGACGACCTGTCCAAAACCACAAGTGGCAGAGGTCTCGTGAAGGACAAAAGCTTGGCGCAATTGAAGAAACTCAGCGCCGGCGCCTGGTTTTCCGCTGAGTTCGCCAACGAGAAAGTTCCGACTTTGCAAGAAGTTCTGGCACTTATCGACGGGCGGCTCATGGTCAACGTCGAGGTGAAAAACGCGCCTGATGCCTATCCAGGCATCGAAGACGATTTGATTGAGCTGCTGGACGCTTATGGTTACAGCGACAAGATCATCGTCAGTTCGTTCGATCATGCATTTCTCAAGCGCTTCAAAGAAAAGACAGACGCCTACAAGACTGGGTTGCTGATTAACGGCTTGCTGCTCGATCTTGCCGCTTACGCGCAAGAAGTCGGTTGCACTGCCTGGCATCCGCAATTCGTCAACCTGCGTGCCGACCAGGTCAAGCTGGCGAAGCAAGCGGGTATCGAGGTGAATGTCTGGACGCTCAACGAGGTCTGCGAGAGGAGGTCCGCTGTCCAGATGGGAGTCGACGGTATCGTTACCGACGACCCGGAAGGGTTGGCGACGTTTCTCGAAACCCTGCGCAGCAAGTGACTGTCGGGGCGACGCATGGCGTCGAGCCTGCAGCCAGAGAAAGCCTTTGAGGAAGTCAGAGACGAATAATTGTCGTGCTTGCACGCGTGCCTGAGTGGCTGTGAGGAGGTTGACGGCACGACAGTGTTGTCCGCCTCTTCTATCGGCTCAGGCGTCGGGAGTTTTGGACTGCAGCGGCTGCAAAACGAAGAAAAGGCAAAGGTTGGGTGGCGCTCCTCTGTTCTGCGAGTAAACTCGCTAGAACTTGAAAGTGGGAGCGTTTACTAATGCCGATGCCAGCCAAAGCGGTACTCCTGGTGCATGGAGGAGCGGGTGTCATAAACCCGGATTCCATGAGCGGAGCGTTGGAGGCGCGATACAAGAATAAGCTCGGCGACGCACTGGTTGCCGGGCACAAGGTTTTGAAAGCAGGAGGAGCCAGCCTGGACGCGGTCGTTGCCGCAGTGAAGGTGCTGGAAGACTCGCCGCTTTTCAATGCAGGCAAGGGCGCGGTACTGACCAGAGATAAGCGCATCGAACTCGATGCTGCCATCATGGACGGTGCGAGCTTGCAGGCTGGTGCGGTTGGCGCCATCACCAATGTGAAAAATCCAATCACCGCAGCTCGTGCGGTTATGGAGCACACCGAGCACGTCATGCTCATCGGCAAAGGTGCCGAAGTGTTCCTGCGCAATATTGCCAAGAAAATCGGCTTGACTCTGGTCGAGCCCGACTACTTCGTGACGGCGCGCCGCTTAGAGCAACTCGAAGATGCCTTGGCCCGAGAGGTGGAGCGATTCGATTCCACCCGGTCCCACAAGGGGCTGAAGCTTCGCAAGAGGCGTCGGGCTGTCGGTTTTGACGAGAACAAATTCGGCACAGTCGGAGCGGTTGCTCTTGATGAGGCCGGAAACCTTGCTGCTGCCACCTCCACTGGTGGTATCACGGCAAAACGTTATGGCCGAATTGGAGACTCACCTCTGATCGGCTCCGGGACCTACGCAGACAACAACACTTGCGCTGTCTCCTGCACGGGGCACGGCGAGTATTTCATCAGGCATGTTGCGTCGTACGACGTCTGTGCTCGCATGAAATATCTCGACGAACCTGTGTCAAAGGCGGTTAAGCAGGTGATTTCGTCGCTTGGCAAAGCGGGTGGAGACGGGGGCATGATTGCACTCGATCGTCACGGCAATGCCGTCATGTCGTTCAATACGTCCGGCATGTTTCGCGGCGCTATCACCGAAGATGGTGAAGTCAGCGTAGCCATATATTGTGACTGAGCGTCCCTTTTGAGGGTCGCTCGATTTGCACGCCGGGCTAGGGGCTTCCTGCCGCGGCGTAGTCTGAAGCACCAAAGTTAGACTGCCGACCACAGTTTGCAAGCGCTTCTCGAAAGAGTTGCGCTGTTTCTGTGCGCTCGCGTGGTCCGGTTAGTGCCGCTTCAGAGGACGTGGGGAAGCCATTTCAATCCGCGGCGTTCGCTTTCGTGCGATCTGCTGCTAAAAACGGAGACTGGTTATGAATCAGCCCAAGACTTCTATGTGGCGAAAGATTTTCGCCCTCTGCGCACCGTATTGGTTCGCGAACGATAAGCAGGCGGTTCCGCTGCCGTTTATCGGTTCTGTCAATGTACCGGCCAAGTGGGTGGGGCGCACTCTGCTCCTGTTCCTGCTCGCCGGTCTCGTGAGCATCAACTACCTCAACGTGGGTCTGAACTTCGCGTGGGGTGACATCATGAACTTCCTGCAGGAGTTCGCCGCCAATCAGGCGACGGACCCTGCCAAGGCGCAAGCCGCGAAAGACGGCTTCATGGCGGCGATTTTCGGCATCGGTAAGGTCTTCCTTATCGGTACGTTCATCGTCGTGGCGTATCGCTGGATTCGTGCCAAGCTGCAGCTCTCGTGGCGCACTTGGATGACCAACGACTTCATGAAGCGCTACCTGAACAAGGACGGTGCTCACTATCGCGTTGGCAACAACGTGCATATCGACAACCCTGACGAGCGTATCCATCAGGACATCGACGCGGTCGTCGCGCAGACTCTCGGTCTGGCGCTGACCTTCATCGATTCCGTGGTGACGCTGATCTCGTTCTCGGCGGTCCTCTGGGCCATCTCGCAGAACCTGACCTACATCGTTGTCGGTTACTCGCTGGTCGGCTCGCTGCTCATCCTGCTGTTCGGTCGCCGCCTCGTGGCGCTGAACTTCATGCAGCTGAAGCTGGAAGCGGACTTCCGTTACTCGCTCATCCACGTTCGTAACCACACCGAAGCGATTCGCTTCTACCGTGGTGAAGATCGCGAGCTGGGCACCGTGAAGGGTCGCTTCGGTCAGGCTGTGGAGAACAACCACAAGCTGATCAACTGGACCGCCAACGTCGGCTTCTTCCAGACCGCCTTCGACTACTTCGTCACCATCATCCCGTACCTGATCATCGCGCCGCTCTTCTTCGCCGGCGCCGCCAAGCTGGGCACGTTCCAGCAGGCGTCCATGGCGTTCGGCCAGATTCTTGGCTCGCTCGCCGTCGTGGTCACGTCGTTCCAGTCGCTGGCGCAGTACGCTGCCAACATCAACCGTCTGGGTGGCTTCGACGAAGCTCTGAAGGAGAAGCCCAACGCTGCCGGCAAGCCGACCATCAAGACGGTCATCGAGCCGCGCATCGAGATGAAGGACATGACCCTTCAGACTCCGGACTACTCGCGCACCCTGATCGCCGGCCTCAATCTGGCAGTCAAGGAAGGCACGGGCGTCATCGTCATGGGTCGCTCGGGTGTGGGCAAGAGCTCGCTGCTGCGCGGTCTTGCCGGTCTGTGGGACAGCGGCACCGGTACCATCGTCCATCCCGAACTGGGTGAGATGATGTTCCTGCCGCAGACCCCGTACATGCTGCTCGGCACTCTGCGCGAGCAGTTCACGTACCCGCGCTCCAATGCCAGCGACGCTGAGATTGCGGAGATGGCGGTGCGTGTCGGTCTGCCCGAGAATTTCATCGCCCTCAAGGGCGGTCTCGACGCCGAGGCCAAGGGCCTGTCGCTGGGCGAGCAGCAGCGTGTCGCCTTCGCGCGACTGCTTCTGTCGCGCCCGCGCTACGCCATCCTCGACGAGGCCACCAGCGCGCTCGATATTCCGCTGGAAGAGCGTCTCTACACGCTCCTGCGCGAGTCGGGCGTCACGTTCATCAGCGTCGGTCACCGCCCGTCGGTGATTCGCTTCCATGACGGCGTCCTCACCCTCACCGGTGATGGCGGCTGGACGATGGGTCCTGTGACCAAGGAATTCATCGAAGAGCACCAGAAGTAATTCGGGTGCACTCGGTGTAATCCGGGTCAACTGGTTCTGTTGCTTGGAGTTGCCTGCCTGGCTCGATTGAGTCAGGCAGGCGCTTCAGCGTCTGCTTCCACTTCTTCAACACTTCAACCTGCAACGCATAACAAAAAGTACAAGGACTTAAACGCATGAGCAAAGGCAAGCGAGGAAAGACCCTCACTTCCAGGAAGATTGTTCAGCTGCTGGTTCCTGCCGGTAGCGAACCGCGTCTTGTCGTTCTAGCCGGCTTGCCCGCTTCGGGTAAGTCTACTTTCTCCGATGGTCTCGTCGAGAACGGATTCGTCCGTATCAGTCTCGACGAAATCCGCAAGGAGATCTATGGCGATGCGAACATTATTGGTGACTGGAAGGTCACCCGTAAGCGCTTCGATGAACTCTACAATGCGGCGCTCGCCGAGAAGAAGAACATCGTAGTGGACAACACGCACTTCATGCGCAAACAGCGCCAACGCGTCATCGACATCGCGAAAGAGGCCGGCTACGTGGACATCCACGTCGCAGTCATGGACGTGTCGCTCGAGGAATGCATTGCGCGCAACGCCAAGCGCGAACGCGTCGTCAAAGAGGAAATCATCCGCGAGATGCATGGGTGGCTCTACGGCTCCCAGTTCCCCAACGACAGCGAAGGTCAGGTGACGGTGCTTGCTCCGACCAGTGATCGAAGCAAGTACAAGGTGTCCGGCTACGTGGCTTCGGCTGCGTAATCGACATCCTGCTTTTTTGAGAAACGCCCAGGGAGAGCAATTTCCCCGGGCGTTTTCTCTTTTTTGACAGGTCAATACGACAAGCGGTAGTAAGGTTGAAAGCCCAGTCTTCTAGCTCTTTTTGAAAAACAAAATCACGCGCAATTCGTTTGGTTGCAATTGAATTTCCAAATCTTTTGCAGAAACGAATTCAGTGAGCGGTTTTGAATCGGCGCGAAGTTTTTCAATCTGCTCTCTTGTAGGATATGTGGGAGAACCCATGGCCTGCCAGTTTCTATAAGAAGAGCCGTGCTCCCTATTGATCGTATGGCAGGTGCCTTGATCGTACGCTTTCGCGTCTTTGATTTTGAATTTGAAGCGACGAGCTTTTCCTTCGCTTTTTTCGCCGGCATAATTCCACACCGCCAAAATTAGCCAGCCATCATCTTTTTGCGTTGCTAAAACGGGCGCGGTCTCTGGTTCTACAGGCAAGCGTTTATCACCTAGTCTCTTCAATAGATTGAAGGCGTTGAAGGAGGCTTTTGGAATTCCATCCGGTGCGATGAGGCCAAAGCCGCCGTAAAACGGTTTCTTGAATACACCCTGCTCTTCAAAGACATCGCAGAAGGTCCAGTAAGCAATTTCATCTGCCAGTCCGGCGCTCAGCTTGATGTGATTGGCTATCCATGGCGCCATCATTTCGGAGTCGGTAACTTCCGGATAGTTAGCGTAGCTGGCGTTGTATTCGCTCCAGATAATCGGCAGTTCAGGTTTTGCCGATTGCTTCACCTGAGCGTGAACCTTCTTCATTGCCGCAGCGACCATCTCATCGCGCCCGATCGTGCGGTTTTCTCCGAGCACGTCTTTGGCGCTGTCATCACCATATACATGGGTAGTGACAAAATCGACAGGTGTTTTGTTTTTCTCGCAATATTCAATGAAGCGGTCAATCCAAGCTGCTTGAGCTGTGGCCGGGCCGCCTACCTTTAGAAGTGGGTTGACGTTCTTCAACGCTCGCGCCGTTGCGTCATATAGCTCATAATAGGTCGCCTCTTTTGGCTCTCCACCCCAGAAGTCGATGTTCGGTTCATTCCAGACCTCGAAATACCAGTTAGATACTTCGCCGATTCCGTAGCGCTCTACAAGATGATTCGCAAATGCGGAAATGAGATCTTGCCACTTCTTCATATCTTTCGGCGGCGCGACGTTTTGTTTGTACCAAAACGCGTGTAACTGCTCTTTCGAGGCGAGTTTCTTGGGCATGAAACTCAGTTCTATGAAGGGCCGCACGTTTTGAGCCAACAATCCATCATAGATTTGATCGACGTATGAAAAGTTGTAAACTGGCTTGCCATCAGCAGTTTCATCATAGATTCCCACTTCGTCGTGGAAGATTGCATGGAACCGAACGTAGCGAATATCAAAATTTTGTTTGCACGTTTTGAGGTCCTGTCGATAACTCTCACGCAGACTCAGAATGGCGCGCCCGGAACCGAAAATGTGCTCCCAGAAGTGTGGAAATCGCTCCGCTTTTTTGTCGGTGTCGATTACCACTGTTTCAGTTTTTATGGCACTTCTATCTGTACTGTTTTCGTCACTCTTCGCGCTTGCGCTGTACGGTGATGCAGCCCAAAGTGAGAATGAGTAAAGTAAGGCTAAAGCGCCTGTTTGTGCGCGTTTCGAAAGACCGTTTCTAAAAAGCATAGTGCACCGGAATCTGAATCTGTGTTCTTCTATTGTTTCACTGCCTTTGGACGAATCGCATTAGCTAGTGCGAGGTTTTTCTCGAGCGATGTTTATCTTGTGTGCGAGAAGCCTCTATTGGTGAGGCTTGCGGAATGGTGGCATCAATCTTAGTGGTGGCTCATTTTTGCGCTTGGATTTTGCTTAGCAAAGGCAAAGGTTTCTTATTGCAATTCACAGTGGGCCGTTTGTTTTTCCAAAAGTGGACTTGTGGTGCGAGATGCGCCAACAGAAGGCATCTCACGCTGTCATGTAGAAAGGTTACACGCTAAGCTGAGTTCATCACTTTATGTAAACGCTTGCCAAGTGGTCGGGTTTTTTGCCAGTTTGAAGAGCAACTTCATCCTTCACCTTCGACAAATCGCAAACCACCTCACAAGACAGACCCATACACCCACAGCGGTTACCTGTCCTCCATCTTCTTGATGGCATGTGAGAACGTCTTTGCGAAAACGAGGTCGGGATCGAGGTTTTCTTCAACCACCTGCAAACGTAGAAGGAAGCATAGCTATGCTCGTATCCGCATTCGGATTCTTCAAGATCCTCTACCTGATCGGCGCCGTCGCGTTCGGTGTGGACATCTACAATTTCCTCATCAAGCGCGGCATGCCCGGCCTGAAGGCGTTCTTCAACACGCTGCTCGCCGTGGTCATCCTCTGCGCCATCGTCGAGTTCCCCCTCGGCTTCATCGTGACGATCCCCGCGGTCGCCTACACCGTGGCCGGCCTCGCGACGATCCTCATCGTCCGCGCCGTCTACAAGCTGTACCGTCTCATCAACGGCGACGGCTCCGCCAAGTCCAACACGACCACGCCTCCGAAGAGCTGACGCCGATGGCGGCTGCTCATAGGTGAATTCCCGACGCAGAAAGCGTCCTCGCTTAGCAGCCGCTGAGGTGCCTGAAGTAAAGCTCGGTTCGCTGAATCTCTTGCTTGGGTTCAGCATCAAAACGCCTGGAGCGTGAAGACTGGCGATGCGTTCGCAGCTTCCTCCAGGTCCGTGAAACCCAGACTCAGAAGGAATTCCAACATGTCTTTCCTCGACAAGCTCCGTGCCGGTGCCGCCAACATCAACGCCGACCTGACCCGCCGCGTCGGGCGCTTCAAGAACAGCACGTTCCTGCAGGCCGCCATGGCCGCCTCCGCGCTCATCGTCGCCGCCGACGGCAAGGTGGAGGACTCCGAAGTGGAGGCCACCTCCGAGTTCATCAATTCGCACCCGGCGCTCGCCTGCTTCGAGCCCGGCGAGAAGGCCAAGCTCTTCCAGGACTACGTCGTGAAGGCCCAGGGCGCCATGACGAAGATCGAGCTGAACGGCCTCATCGCCAAGGCGAAGGGCAATGCCGAGATGGCCACCACGCTCATGGAGCTGGTGCTCGCTCTCGCCGCCTCCGACGGCAATTTCGCCGACTCCGAGAAGGTCGTCGCTCGCAAGATCGCGACCAACCTCGGCCTGAACCCCGCGGACTACGTCTAAGTCGCCGGCGGCGCCTGCCGCAAGTGACCGACGTCAAAAGAGACGGTGGGGGCATTCGCTCCCTCCGTCCAAGAGCTTCGGTGTTCTAGCCGAGCGGATGGCCGGGCGCAGATGCACAATTCCGTGCATCGGAACGGAACCGCAAGGGTAAAGATGACCAAGCAAGAAATCATGGCTGAAGAAGCGCTCCTCCGGGACCGCTACGGAAACCTCGTGGATGAGGTGTCCGCCATCATGTTCCGGCATGACACCGAAGGGTTGGCCAAGTTCGGCTGCCCCGACGATGAATACATGCCGGAGGTACGCCGCGTGCTCCAGCAACTGGACACGGTGAAAAGCGTTGATGACATGCGCAACCTGGTCAGCCGCGTGTTCGCTGAGATGTTCGACGAGGCGCTGGACGCCACGAACGAACAGCTCAACGCACTGGCTGACGAGTTGTACGAGCATGTGACCAGCGCCACCGCGCGGTAACCGCCTTGAGGGCTGTGTTACAGCATTCACCTGCTTGTGCCGCAGCCCTCTCGTTTTTTTTCGGGGTGTAGGACTATAAGCGGTAGTAGTGTTGCCTGGCAAGATGAAAGCTGGTCGGCTGCTCCAAGTCAGCGAAAGCATGAACAGCTTTGATGTTCTTATGCCTTGGTGGTCTTCAGAACTGTTTGATAAAGCGCATCAGTGGTTTGCTGCCCTTGTCTGAGAGCGGCATTCATTTGGGCTTCGGTGAAGACACCGCGTCCTTCCAAGACTTGTCCGCCCGGCATGAATTTCGCGAAACGGTTGCCGTCCCTCAACGTTGCTGTCGCAAAATCAGTGCCCAACATGGAATTCGCTTCGTACTTCAAATCGAAACCGCGAATCGGTCCTTTGCCGACAGTGGACGTAACTGAATGAACGCCGTCGCTGCTCTTCAGAAATTGGGCGGCATCGCCGTATCTGTTAATGGCATTGATCGGATTCAAACCAAGAAAATTGCTCTTGGTCGTCGACACAACTGTAGCGTCTGCGCCCATGAACACTTTGCCGTTCTTGTCGATGATCTCGCCGCCCAATCTCAGCGAACCGCGAAGGCGATCCGCCATTTCGGCGCCTAGCGTGTCTACATTGCGCGCTGCAACACGTGCATAAGGAGAAAGATCAGCAACTCCGGTGGCTGCCGTTTTCAGTGTTTCTATTCCTCGACCTGCCGCAGCGAGAACCTGCCTGTTTATACCTGCTTTCTGCAGTCCAGCTCCGCCCAGGAAGAGGGCGGCGCCCAATACGTAGTCGGCGGTGGAAAAACCTGATGAAGATTCGACTTCAGCGGCGTTGGCGGCCTTATCTTTTTCGGACTGTGCGCCCACAGTTTGTGCTTGGTCGGCGTGTGCACCGGCTCCTTGTGTCGATTCTAAAAGGGCTATTGATGGATCTTTGGTAGCGAGATTTTCTTCGCCCGGTCCTTCAATACTCGTAGTAAGTGTTTTGCCATCTTTGCTTTGTACTTCACCGGTCTTGGCGGTGTGTGCCGGATCAAACGATTCAACCATGTCTTTGCTCCTGGGGGTGACGAGATACGGAAATCTCGCAGAAGGTGGGGAAGCCCTATTAGAGCGGTTTTGCGATAAGTTTTATTGGAGGAAGTTTGAGCATTGTGCCATCGTAGCCTCACGCAGTCATTGGGGAAAATACGTAGTCGTTGATTAAATGCATTAACTATAAAATATAGCAAGTATGGGACAAAAACAAAGGAGAGTGAGGTTTGAAGCCTCACTCGCCTCTGTTTTTTAGTTATTTATTCGGCGTGTCGTCGTCAGGGTTCTTCGGCTTCTTATTTTTGGGGTCGAAGAACCGGATCATGCGCCACATTTCGACGCCAAAGCCCAAACCGCCCAGAAGCAGCATGAACGTCATCGACCACAGTCCGCCGCCCAAAAGGGTGCCGAGCCAGTGACCTATGTATCCGAAGACGAGAGCGGAGATTACCAGCGTGTAGGCAAATTGCGAACCCACCAGCATTCTGTTGCGCTGCTTGCGTTCTTCTTCCGGATCCGGCTTCTTGGGCTCGGTGGGCTGTTTCCCGGCGTTCTGCAAATCTTGCAGCTCCGGGATCTCTTTTAGCTCCTCCGGCAGCTCAGGCAAGTCCAGGTCGGGTTTTTCATTCTTGTTATCATCCGCCATGGCGGTTCCCTTTTCCCATTTGTGAGAACGCACTTTGTGCATTTCTCGTTGTGCTGCGAAGAACCACTCCCGGCAATGCATCGCATCGCTCGTTTCCCAGGTTCTCCGCAGCGGGTGGATTTAGAGATTCAAAACGAAATCAGCTCTTCGCTCAGGCAGCGAAGAGCTTGCGTGCGGCTTCGATGGCGGCGGTGCGCTCGGCTTCGGCCGGCTGCAGCACGTCCATGAGGCGCTGTTTGGCGGCGGCGGTATCAGCGATGAATCGCTGCACGGCCGCTTGGGCGTATTCATCGTGCTCCGCCTGGGTGATGTCGCCGGCATGCAGCTTGTTGGCTGCGTCGATGCGGGCGGTCTCCAGGCGAGCCTGGTCGGGCTCGATTTCGTTTTCGAAGCGTTCGGTAGCCGGACCAGCCTTGGCGAAAAACGCCACGTCAGCGGCTTCGACAGCGCTTGCGAAATCGGCTTCCTTGGTGTCGACAGCAGAAGCGTCGCCGGAAGCGTCACCAGGAGCAGGGCACTGCTCAGTCAGGCTGCGCTCGTAAAGCGACTGGAAGAGCTGCCGGAACTCGGGGTAGGGGCGCGCACCTGTCTGACGGCTCAATTCATTGCCGCAGTGATAGGTGGCGATCAGGGGGACGCTGCGTCCTCCCATCGCGAAGAAGCGCTCCTGATGGTCAGCGACGTTGAGAGTCACGACCTTCACTTTGCCGTCATATTCCTCGCCAAGTTTGTCGAGGAACGGTTTGATCATGCGGCAGGGACCGCATGTGGGCGAATAGAAGGCGACGACGACTGGAATTGGTGATTCCAGGACCTCGCTTTGGAAGGTCGCGTCAGTCGCTTCCACAAGCTTGCCATGCGAGCCTGAGGTTGATTGACCGGACATTGATTTTTCCTCTCGAGTTTGCGGAAATTTCCGGGTCTGTTGAAATGAGCCTGCAGGGGCGCGATTGCCACCCCTGCAGGCTGGTGAGAATTGCTAGTACGGCTTTGACGTGCCGACTAGACCAGCAGCGTAGAAAAGCTGCTGTAGAGCGGCGAGAACTTCTTAGCGGAAGTTCTTGTGCCCGGGCGGAACCGGATCCGGTTCGCGACCAGGCGGCACCACCGGCGGTATCGTGCCGGGATTGGGACCAGCGCCGGACGGCGGTGGCGTGTTGGGGCCTGGTTCGTAGATCGGCTGCACGGGCGGCGTCGGCACGATCGGAGCGGGCGGCGTGTACGGCGGCCGCGGCGGGCGAGGCGTGTGCGTGTTGTCGATGTTGGCAGCAGTAGCAGAGATTTTCTGCACATCGGTTTTCAGTTCGATGTTCCAACCGGAACCTTCGAACCGCGCGATGACAGCGTTCACCACTTCCAGGCTGATGCCTGCGCAGGGAACTTCGATGGGGACTTCATTGGCTTCCGGAGCCGATTCGATCGCTTCGACAACGGCGAAGTACAAGGCGTTGACGGCCTCTCTCTTCGCGCGACGCTTCTGATCATGATGGCCCTTGGGCCGCTTGTGTTCGGACATAGTGTTCTCCTTACAGCGCTCTCATTCGCGAGAGCATTGCGTGCAAGCCGCCATTACCGGTCAGGCGAAATTGCACTCGTTAGCTGATACATCACGTGGCGAACACCGGCTTTACCAATGTTGTTCGCACACGCCTGCTGCGATATCAAATGCGGTTTGTTTAGTGAACCCTGTCGAAGAGCTGCTTCAGCCGGTGGCGGCTGCCGAAACCATCGATTGGGGAATACTGGGCTTTGTCGCCGGGACCCATGTTTGGCAGGTTAGCCGGCGTCGGAATAACGAGCACTCCCGACGGTGTGCCATGCACACCAAGAATGCTCTCTGCATCGGGTACGTCCTCGACAAACACGCGCAAGAACTTGATCTTGCCGCGGTATTCGGAGGCGAGTTCGGCGACGACTTTGTGATTCTCGGTGCATTCGGCCGAGTTGCGGCACACTACCTCGACGTAAATCGGGGTTTGTGCGTTGGCTAATTCGCTGGTGAGCTCCTGTTTTCCAACAGTCGTCACATCGATGTCGGCGTGGAAATTCTCAACCAGGAATGACACTGGTACGAGAACCAATGCCATTAGCACAAGGGCAAGCAGGTACTGCTTTCCAGTTAGCATAAGCACTTCCTTCACTTCCGCCACTCTGCACACGCCAAGCAAATTTCGATATGTTCTGTATATCGAATCGGGCGGATCTCGTACGGAGCGGCGGAGAACGAGTCTGAGTCTGGGTCTTCGGAAACACGCGTTAGGCTCTTGCACAAGCAGCGGTCACGACTCAATCACCTGGAAGGAGGTGAAAAGAGGGTGAACGCTATGGGTAAAACGTGTGCGGGGTGTGGGTTAGGAGCTGTTTTGAAAGAAAAGAACGCGTGGAAGATCGAGCGGAGCCTAATAAACAGAAGCTATGAAAAGCGAGCCTAATAAACAACAACTTCACACGAAAATGGCTTTTTGAGGAAGTTTTAAACGCTTTGTTGTCAGGAGTTCTTATCCATGCGCGTAGAATCGCGCAAGTGTTCGTTTTTTCTTAACGGGCACTGCGCGAGGGTTTCGTTATTTCTTAATGGCCCCTGCGCTAACTGGTTATTTCTTGATCGGCATGACGCGCAGATTGTGAATGCCGCATCCGGCCGCTGCGTCCATCACTGCCACGACGAACTTTTGTCGAGCGTCGCCCTCTGCGGTGAGCATGAGCGGAATGTCTGTTTTACCGGCTTTCGCTTGTTCTGCTTTGATTGCTGCCGTGACGCCGCTGGAATCAGGCGGATTGGCAGGCACATTGTTGACGCGAATTTGTCCTGCGGCTGTGACTTCAACGTTGATCTTCGGTCCTTTGTCGTCTTCTTTCGCTTTCGAAGGTCCGGCACTTGGCGGATCAACCTTCAAAACGGTCTGATTGACGAGTGGTGCAATCAGAATCATGATGACGAGAAGCACGAGAAACACGTCTGTGAGCGGAGTTACATTGATCTCCGTGAAAGTTTCACCGGCGCGACCACCTATTGCCATGTGAACTGCCTCCTTACCGGGCGTCGTGTTCTCTTGTTTTGAGGACCAGATTACTAGTCTAAGCTCATATAGTAACTCGCAACCGGCCGGGCGTGCCACATGGTAAACCCTGACCTTCACACACGCCGTTCTCTGGGTGTTGGCCGAGCTGCGCTAGATCCCGCTTTTGTTGGGTTTCCGGACCCCAGTATTAGTTTTTTAGCCGCCTGCGCGAGCGTAGCGATATAAGCCTTAACTAAGACTATGAATCCATGGGCTTCTACGGGTTTCAGTCTATTGAATTTGTCAAGTGGCTCTTGCTAGGCTGAAATCCCATTTCTTTTCAATTCACAGGAGCTGAAAACACAGACTAGCGCGATAAAAAACCGACACGGTTCTTTTACTGTTTCGCCTGATGGGGGCGATAAGAACACACCGGTTGTGTTCTCGCAAAGACATGCTGTGGCTTTTCTCCTCGATTGGTTCAGGGCGCTTGCTGCTGACCAGATTTAGCACAGGCGTTTTTCGCCAAGAACTAGGAGTTACTATGACCAGAATGAACAAAATCAATGGCCTCTGGGTTCCCCAGCACGCCAACGTCGTTAACCACACGCACCTCGATTGCGTCCTGCGCCACCGTGATGTGGTGAGGCTCGCAGCTCAGGCGGGTTTTGAGACCTTCGCCGAGCCGTTTCCGGCCCTCACCCAGCAGCTTTGGCAAACCGCCGAGCTTCTCGGGAAGACCGGCGCAGTGACGGACCGTGCTCTGATTGCCCGGCTGCAGCGTCGCGCCGTTTCCGCCTACCGCGAAGACTGCTTCGCGCGCGGCGGTGACCTCACGGCGTATGTGGCTGCCATCGCCAATCAGCTCGTTCCGCTCATGCAGACCGTCGAGAATCTGAAGCTCTTCACCGAGCACTACATCGAAGACCTGATCGCCGACCACACCATCGGTGCTCAGATTCGCTTCGCTCCGCACCTGCACATTCACGGCGGCCTTTCGCTCGAGGCTGTTGTCGAAGCGGTCGCGGAGGTGATTGCCAACGCGCCCATCCCGATCAAGCTCATCCTCTGCGCCCTGCGCGGCGAAGACGGTGAAGCGAAGCGGAAGGAAGCGAAGGAAGTTGCTGACCTCTGCATCAAGTACAGCGCTCACGTCGGCGCCATGGACCTCGCCGGTGCCGAAGCACTCTGGGGCGGCATCCCGCAGTGGTGGTGGGTGGAAGCTCTCCGCGCTCGCGAGGCTTCCGGTGGCGAGTGCGGCATCACGCTACATCTCGGCGAAGTTCAGCCGGCGACGCCGGAGGAAATTCAGCTGCTGAAGGACAACGGCGTTTTCGTCGTCGGACACTTCCTGCACAATGACGACGACGAGCTGTACCAGGAGTGCTGCCCGCACTCCAACTTCACGCTCACGGCTCATCCGAGCCTGGCGAGTGGTCAGTTCCGCTGCCATTCTGTGGGGCGCAAGCTCAAGGAGAAGCAGCACGTCATGCTCTCGACCGACGGCACGACCCTGATCAAGACCAGCATGCGCATGCAGATGTCCCTCGGGCGTCGCGCGTTCGGCTGGACTGGCAAGGATCTGCATCAGCTGAGCCTGAACGCCATCAACGGCGGCTTCTATAACGAGGCCGACAAGAAGACCATGCGCAAGCAGCTCAAGCTGGCGTACGGCGGGAAGTAAAGCTTCCAAAAACTGTCGCAGTGGGCAGTTCGGATGCATCTTCGCAAGAGGGTGCTGATGAACTGTCCACTGTCGCACGGCAAGCACGCCTTCTGGCGTGTTGCGCCAAGCTCAAAGTCGGTTGCATGGAAGTGCAACTTCAGCGTTGGCTCTACCAGTGGTGGCATGAGTCGGCGCGCTATCGGTCAAGGCGGTGGTCCGGATACCGCTGCCATAGGCATCTCTGAGTGACCACTGCGCTCAGGGATCAAAGTACACGGAGAAGAAAGTATGAAGTTGGTCAATAGCCTGGAGATCCTGGGCAACCCCACTCGTGTCGACCAGCAGGTCGCCTGTCCCGGTTGCAGCGCGCGTGCGATGCTTTTCGATGACGGGTCGATCATGTGCATTGCCGAAGGCGGCAAGTGCTGGGCGCCCGAGTCGACGGACGGCGAGAAGTGGCAGATGCGCCAGGAATACGACAAGCGAAACGGGATCACCCCGTCCGACCGCTTGCTCCTTCCGGCTCAGGCGCAGCAGAGCCTCGACGAAAGTCGGCGGGGATAGCTCGTTTCTGGTGCCCTCTATCCACCCAAAACTTGTGCCAGGGTCGTTCTAGGCGTTTAACGCCTAACAGGTTCTCTCAGAACTTCGCGGCAGCAGCTGTGAAATTCGGTTGAACTTGACTATCCTGCCCCGGTTTCCGGTAGATGGAAAGCCAGAATCGGTTTCGAGAGCGGCGGGTGTAATCACCCGATTCCCCGCCGCTCTCATTTTTGGCACTCCCATTACTATATCAAGGCGTAGAAATGCATTGCGTGCGTCCGATTTTTTGGATGAAGCGTGTCAGGGTTCCTTCATCTTCAAAGAAACCCGTCGTCTTTCACTTGGTGTCTTTGTTTCAGTACTTTCGCACGGCGCCACCATCTATAGTGACAGTCGTGCCGGTGATGAACTCGGCTTTTGATGATGAGAGAAACGCCACCAGTGCGCCTAGATCCTCGGGTTTACCAAACCGTTTCACTGGAGAATACTTCTTCCAATCCTCCAGCACTTTTGCGCGCGTGGTTTTCTGCGCATTGGCATACTGCAAGGCGAGGTTCTCTACCAGCGGTGTTTCGAAATATCCAGGGCAGATAACGTTGACCGTTACGCCTTCCTCTGCAACTTCGGTTGCAATGCACTTTGCCATGGCGTTTAATCCGGTTCTCAGCGTACTCTGGACCACTGAGGAACTCTCTGCCTCCAGTCCGAAAATAGAACCGATGAAAATAATGCGCCCGTACTTTTGTTGTTTCATGGCAGGCAAAACGAGCCTGCTCAGGACAATTGGAGGGCGTAGTACGAGCTCTTCCCCAAGTTTCCACTGTTCGTCCGTTGCTTGAGAAAATGGGTAAGTGGGCGGGTGTCCGGTGCTGACAACGAGGATGTCGATGCCGCCGAGAAACTTCTCTGCATCGGTGAAGACTCTCTTCAAATCATCTTCTTTTGTCAGATCGGCGCTGATGCCGACCGTTTTCATTCTCGTTTGTTCTGATATTTGCGATGCGGCGCCCTTCACTTTTTCCTCGTCACGAGAGCAAATCGCGATGGAAACCCCTTCTTCAGCCAGCGCTTTCGCGCAAGCGTATCCGAGCCCATAACTTGCGCCGGTGACAAGCGCTCTCTTTCCTTGCAGTTGTAAGTCCATGTCTTAAACGCCTCGTTGCCGTGAGCATATTTTAGCGCTCCGCATTAAGTGGCGTTGTCAGTCGCGGTATTCGCGCATCATCCGCACGATCTGAGTTAGTTCACATTTCAAAACAGCCTTACTTCTCGTCTGATTAAGCATTGTTCTTGCCTAAATCTCTCACTTAGACTGAAAATCCAATTGCACTTTTCCATTGCGCCGAGAGAACTCTTTCCCGCACCACAGCAGGGCTATTGCACGAGAAGAATCTGTTTCCTCCGAGTTTTGACTTGGGTGGTGAAACATCGTCTGCTCATCTGTTTATGCGAGAAAGCGCATTTGTGAATCGACTTATGTTCCAGGTGAAGTAAGAGTCATTCAGAACATTATTTGCTTAGCAAATCTCAAAGCGCATGGAGAAATGCAGAACAAAACTATTAATCACCGCCGCATCAAAAAAATCGATCGGCACAAATCATGCAATTTTATGGTGTCAAATGCAGACCAAATCATCCCACAGGGAGAGATTCGCCGCTTTTCTTCGGGTAGTGTTCATAAAGATGTTTTAGAGCAAATTTTTGGAGAATGGCCGTCCAGCTTCGCAGAAAAAGACGATGATCCAAGGCGCGCCAAAGCGTTCGCAGTTGTTCGGCAGATCTTGCATTTTTATTACCACGAGCACGTTTTCGACAGATTCATTTTCGAAGGTTACATTGACGGTCTCACACACATGGACCGCTTGCTGTCGTTTTACTCCTACGAAAACGCTGTGAGCAAGGCGCATTCACTGGTACACGAACGCCTCGGCTTGCTCAACCACATCGAGGCTGTTTTCTTCAACACGACCGAATTGGGAGATCGCCAGCGCAAGCGCGTGAATCAAGCGGGACAGGCAGTTTCCGAGAACGAATCGTACGTATTTGCATTGCGCGAAGGGTTGAGGTATGGATTGCTTCTATCTCTGGCGCAGACCAGCGAAGGGCTCCAGCAGCCGGAAGTCGCGAAGTTCTACACTAGTGACCTCGATTTCATGGTTAACGAACAGCCGCGCATGAGTGTGAAACATGTCGATCGCCTTCATGTGCCCACATGCGATGCGTCCGCTAACGGCTTGAAACAAGCACTCGAATTCATCCGCATCGTTTCGATGGTGGAGGTTTGGAAGCGCCACGACAAGTCGCTATACAACCCAATCAGCGACCCTCTGTGCAATCGTTTCAAGCGCATTCTTGCGAACGATGACTTGCAAGTCTTGTTCGTAAAGGCGCTGCGTGCAAATAAGCAGATGTTCCACCTCTTTCGTCTGGGATGCGGTCATGGAGAGTGTTTGCCAGCGATAGGAAACTTCGTGTTTTACCTGGATGTTCCTGCTCACCAGGTCCCTTCATGTCACATCGCAGCCCTGTTGCATCCGCTGGAAATCGTTGCGGAGAGCAAGAAGGTGTGGATGAAGTAGAACGCTTCAAAAGTTAAAACAATGGAAAGGTGGCACCATAAACGGTGTCACTTTTCGTTTTATTCGAAAATACTAAAACAGGTAGTATGCGCCGGTTTTTTATGACTTCAGTAAAGGTGTTGCTTTGTGCTCCTCGCGTGTACTCACCTGGGTTTTACCGAAGGGTCGACGCATGGCTTCGACATCAGCCGGTTACTTTTGGTTTTCGGCTAATCAATATCCAGAAAGCTCCAAGCATGAACATTAAGCCAAACGGATTAATGAATATTGTCGAAATAGCGAATACCGTCGCGGCAATGCCGAGGAAGACAATCCCAAACAGCCCGTAACAGAAGAAGATAAACAGTTCGAATGCCATTTCAGCTAAATGCAAGAACATTAGCGGCATAAAACTGTGGAAAAGTCCCACAAGAAAGGACACTGCAATAAGCACTGCGCCGAGCACCACGATTTTTCGTTGCCGATTCTGCATACAAATTCCTGAAGGAAGTGTTTCCATCCTGAAGGAGCAATCGGCACCATGATAAGTTCCCAGCCGTGTTGCAAACATTATCTTTCGACAATTTAGCAGGGAGAGCTAACTCCAAAGGTTTGGCTACCGACGCGCGTGATGGATGAAATAGAGTGCGGCCGTGAAGAGTAAAACGAAGTGAGTAACTGGCGAATGAATTAGAAATGCCACGGCAGTAAGAAGTGACATTGCCATCACCCATAGGACAAAGAAGCATGCACTTCCTAGAAGCACAAATGAGCCGAGAACAAGAATTGCGAGGATCATTGCGATGTTAGCAAGATTGCTGTAAAGCAAGCCAAAGAGGAACAAACCACCGTCAGCACAGAGCCAGTTAACGCCAGTCGCTTTGTTTTGCTCATCGTATGGTTTGCGTTCTTGTTCGGATTCGATTCGTAAGTAACAGCGTCAAAATCAGCAATAAACCCACCGGGTTACCCACAAGGCAGACTATGCCGATCACGCTGAGCACGACTACATAGAAGGTAACCAACAGAAAAGCGGAACAGACTACAAAAATGGTGCAGAGAGCAGCAGTGGCTGCATTCCACAAAAATAGCGGCAAGATTTTGTTCGTTAAACCAACAAAGAAGGACGTCACCGTCAAAGCAGCACCGATTGTCGCAATTTTAGCGGTGCGGTCTCGCATTTGGTGGTCCTCCTGCTTCTTAATTCCAAGTTACCACCGTCGCAAAAATCTGGCTGTGGTCTTAAGAAAATCGAAACCGGCGTGACAGTCGATGCCGAACTGTTCAATTGTTCATTGAAAGTAATAGAAATAGGAAATCTTCTTGAGACTGATTCTCATCAGAGTATAATCGCCGTCTGCTGAAAGAGAGCCAGCGCCGACCTCGCAAGAAGGAGAGTTTTCCGTGACCGCCATTTCCACCTGGATGAAAGAAGAAAAACGCGATCTCGAAATGAACGAGTATCACGAACAGTACTGGAACAGCTTTATCAAGCGCATTTCGCCGAAAGACGAGATCAAGGGCAAAACGGTTCTCGATTTTGGATGCGGATGCGGCGGCTTCTTGCGTTTGCTTCAAGATCAGCGCCAATTCAAAGAAGGCGTTGGCATCGACATCGCTGAGAAGTCTTTGGAAACAGCAAGATCACTGGTAGCAAAACGCCCGATCGAGTACTTGTTGGCTAAAGATGCAGAGAAGTTCAAAGGAAAAGTAGACTACGCCTTCAGTTACGAAGTCATCTACCTTATGCAAGATTTGGCAGAGCACGCTGACTTTATGTCTGAATTCCTCAAGCCAGGTGGCGTTTACTACGCTGCAACCGGCTGCCACACTGGCAATCCGCAGTGGGAAGACTGGAAGAAAATTATTCTCGGCGAGTCAGTATTGCCTCTTATTGATTACGCGCCCGACGATTTCGTAGATGCTTTCAAGGCGAAAGGCTACAAGGTAGGCGTTTGCCGTTTGGACCACAGAGACTTCGTTTCTGTAATCCACAAAGACTATTTCCCGACTGTCGAAGATGCGATCAGATACTACGCTGACGACATCCAGGTCTTCCGTTTCGAGAAGCTGTAAAAGGCTGAGAACCCACAAGAGGGTGATTCAAAATTTTGGGCGCGTGCAACGCGCCCCCACGATTTCAGCTCATATATTGATTTCGAAAACGTACTTAGCACCCGCTTTCTGAGTGGGCGCTAATTTTTGTTTTTTTCAATAGCCAAACATATGTTCTCCTTCATGTGATCCGCCGTCTTTATGATCCCTAAAGGATCTATTTCTCACGGGCGCGACGTTTCCGGCTCCTTGACGTCAGAAAATTGCAATAACCTAACGATTGCGAAACTTTGCAGAAATAGGCCGCAAAATTTTGCTGGGACTAATTGACGTTTCAAACGTTCCAACCACAAATCCATCCCAACAATTTTTAGGAGAGCCGTTAATGATGGGAGTGTTTCACGATCTCGATGTCTACGGTCACGAACAAGTCGTTTTCTTCCATGATAAGGAATCTGGACTGAAGGCAATTATCGGTGTGCATAGCACCGTTCTCGGTCCTTCCCTCGGCGGTTGCCGCATGTGGAAATACTCCGACGAAGCTGCTGCTCTTCGCGACGTTTTGCGTCTTTCGCGCGGTATGACCTACAAGGCTGCCGTTGCCGATTTGAAACTGGGCGGCGGAAAAGCTGTCGTCATCGCCGATGCGCGCACGGAAAAGACCCCCGAGCTTCTCGAAGCATTCGGGAAGGCTGTTGAGTCCGTCGCCGGTCGCTACATCACGGCTGAAGACGTCGGTATGTCCGTCAAAGACATCGACTACATCCGCAATTTCACCAAGTATGCCGTTGGCGGAAGCAATGAAGGTGGCTCCGGCGATCCTTCCGTAATGACTGCTTTTGGCTGCTTCCAAGGTATTAAGGCTGCCCTCAAGCACGCCGGATTGGGCGAAAAACTTGAAGGTGTGAAAGTTGCCGTACAAGGCGTGGGCAACGTTGGCTACCACCTCTGCAGCTACCTTTCTGCTGCCGGTGCGAAGCTCATCATCACCGACATCTACCCGAATCAAGTAGAAAAGGTTGTTCAAGAGTTCGACGCCACCGTCGTAACCCCTGACCAAATCTATGCCGTTGATGCCGACATCTTCGCTCCTTGCGCACTGGGCGCCATCTTGAACGAGCGCACAATTCCGCAATTGAAGTGCAAAATTGTTGCCGGTTCTGCCAACAACCAGTTAGAAAACGACAATGATGGCAAAGCGCTGGCTGATAAGGGCATCGTTTACTGCCCAGACTACGCCATCAACGCCGGCGGCTTGATCAACGTCGCAGCTGAAATTGACGGCTACAACAAGGAACTCGTACTCAATAAAGTCAGCAAGATCTACGACACCATCGATCTGATCTTGAGCCGCTCGGAAAGCGAAGGGGTTCTTCCTCAAGAAGCCGCTGCGCAAATCGCCGAGCAAAGACTTGCTCAAGCCGCGTTCATCAAGAAAGCTGAAAAATCAATCGGCGCAAACTTCTTGAGCTCGACCTTGAGTTCTGAAACCAAAGGCGCGACAATTCGCTAGTAAGCAGTTCGTCGAACCTGGTTTTTCCGATTGACCTACAACACCGTCTATGCCGACATCCACTGCCCTTTTTGCAATGAAAAGGTGACTTCGGGCGTCGGCTTTCGGCTTGGTTGTTTGGAAAACAAGAACTACAAGTTGGGCGACAAGCTCAAGTGGGAAGGCGCAGTGTGCCGTCCGGAAACCCGTCCACAAGACGGCAGCATTCAATCGATAGGCTATTTCAACTGCGATTACGTCAAGTGCAAAACCTGGTCTGACTGCTTCCCGGAAGTGCAGCAGGCGCTTGTTACTATAAAAAATGACGTTATCGAGAAAGTCGAAGTTTACAAAGGGCCCTTAAGCGGCGAGCAATTTGAGATTATTAAGCCGGCTAAGGGCGGAGCCAAGAAATCGACCTCCAAGCCCAAGAATAAATAGCCGTCCCTTGAATTGAGGTGCGCCTGATGCAAGCACGCGAGTTCTTGATGATTCCCGGCCCGACTCCTGTTCCGGACAGGGTTTTGGAAGCTGTCGCCAGACATCCAATCGGGCACAGAACGCCTGAGTTTTCCAAACTCTTGCGCGGTGCCGTTGATGATCTGAAGTGGCTTGGGGAAACGAAAAAGGACCCGTTTGTTATTACATCGTCCGGAACCGGCGCGATGGAAGCTGCGATTGCGAACACCGTGAACAGTGGCGACGAAGTGCTTTCGTTGATCGTTGGCGTATTCGGCGAGCGTTGGGCAAAGATTTCAGAAGCATATGGTGCCAAAGTTGAGCGTGTGATATCCGCTGCCGGGCAGCCTGTAGATTTGGTTTTGCTTGCTGATAAGCTCAAAAAAGACAAGGACAGGAGAATCAAAGTCGTTACTGTCACGCACAATGAAACATCCACGGGCGTAATTAACGATCTGAAGGCAATCGCGAAGCTGGTGCGCGATCACGGTGCGCTCATCATAGTCGATGCTGTCACCAGCTTTGGTGCTGTTCATCTACCTATCGATGAGTGGCAAATTGATGTTCTTGTTACAGGCAGTCAAAAGGCGCTCATGTTGCCGCCAGGACTGGGCATTATCTTCTTTTCCGAACGGGCGACAAAGGTTAGCGAAAACTGCAAAACGCCTCGCTTTTATTTCGACTTGCGCAAGTACAAAAAGAGTTTGGAACAAGATACGACTCCGGCCACGCCCAATGTTTCTCTCGTTGCCGGGCTTAGAGAGTCACTTTTGATGATGCGGGAAGACGGTACTGAGAAAATTTTTGCTCGTCATTTGCGTTTGAAAGAGGCGTTGAGATCTGGCGTCAAAGCGCTTGGATTGAAGCTTTTCGTTGAAGACGAACATGCTTCGCCGACCATCACCGCAATTCTTCCTCCCGCTGGAATTTCTGTAGCGGACATTCGAAAAGGGCTCAAGGAGGAGTTTCGCATCCTTGTTGCTGATGGACAGGAAGATTTGAAAGGAAAGATTTTCCGCATCGGTCACATGGGTTATGTATTCGAAAGAGACATTTTGATGACACTGGCTGCGCTCGAATCAGTGCTGCGCAAATTAGGTCATGAAGTGAAACCTGGTAAGGCAGTTGAAGCTGCTTCCAGTGCCTTTGCCGTGCGGTAAATACTAATGAGATCGGTGAAAATCGGATCACAAATCGTTAGAGCTGCATAACTTAATGTGCAATTAGGTTCCCTTTTTGTTATTAGATCACTTGATATATGGTGATCTGGCACACAGCCGCCCAATTTATGGATTCAAGCGGCTGATCTGGAGGAGCAATGACTCTCCAATCCAAAAAAGTGTTTAGTGGCAAATTGAAAAAGGTCGCTATCTTTTGCGCTGCGGCCACCTTGTTGGTTTCGTCTGCAGCCCCTGCCCATGCGTATTACAACTACGCTTACGGCTTGGGCAATTTGCTGTGGCCGGTAAGAGCGCTCGTTTACCCGCTCGCGGTCACGCCTTGGAGTTACCGCAGCCCTACGTATATGGCGTCTACAGCGATACAAGCGGCGGCGAGAAGCTCTTATCGCGTCATTCCACAACAAGGTATTTACGGCACAAGCCTAAATTACACCGAAGCGCAGGTCGCAACTCAGAGTCCGACTTTGATGAAAGTACCTCAGGGGCCTTCCGATCAAATCAATTATGCTCGCTGGGTAAAACCTACAGATATGGCTGACCGTGAGCTTCTTGCACGTGCTCCTGGCGCTCCGGCACTACAGGCGGTGCAAAGTTCGGATCCAAACGCGCAAGGCAATTTTTCGCAAGTGGCGACAAATGGAACAGTAGCACCAGTAGGAGAGCCTCCTATCGGTGTTCCGGTCACTTATGGAAATCAAACTGCTTTCACGGCTGTGGACCCAAACACGAATGAACCAGTACCTGCGCCACCACTGACGAAGAACAAAAAGTCGAAGCACCCTAAACACTCTAATTCAGTTGCTTTCCAGCAACCGGTTGCTCCGATGAGCATGGCTCCGGCAAGTGCTGCTGCCAATGTTCCGCAGCATCTTTCGTCTCCACTGGCTGCGCACTTTATCGAAACTGTGAATGGCCGTTTTGATGGAGACATCGCCAAAGCGCTTAAACACAGCGAAACCCGCAATCTGGCCGAGGCGATGGGCCTGGTTGATCGTAAGGGCTTCTCTGTAAGCAGTTTGAATCAGGCAAGAATCGATGCGATTTCGCATATCTTCAAAGATCCATCGCTTGATGCGACGAGCAAATTAGACGCGATGAAGATTCTTCTTCGTGCAATGCCTGCTCCTGCTACTGCTCAAACTGAAGATCGTGCGTTCTAAAACGGCTTCTCGGTTTGGTCGGCTCGTTTGAAAGCGAACTGTTTGCGGATTGATTGTCAGGCGGCTTGCTAGCTGCGCTATGCAAAACAGTACTCGTTCTTTGGCGTAATGCTGATAAATAGCGGCTCTTTGCTACTTTGGCGCTCTTCATTTCGGAGCCTAGAAACGAGTAGTATCGAGACCTAATTCTTTATCGTTTCTTTTTCGGATTTACTTCTCCTCCCCTTTCTTCGCTTCCCAGTGACTTTGTTTTCTTCTTGCTCGAGCAAGAGGTGAGGACATGTCGCGCAAAGGTCGGGGCGAGAGCAGTTTTTCCAAAATCCATCGTCAACATCACATCCAGCTCTCCACGCCGGATCTAGACAAAAGGACATGTGCCATGGGCTCTCACAGAGATGTGTACCCCGATGTTCCTGCGCTCAGGTCACGGCTTAAGGACAAGCGTGACTTTCGGATTCGCTTTCGCGACCGCGGTGCATTCGCCACTATCGTTTCACCGCACGGAGGTTACATCGAAGAAGGGACATCTGCTCTGGCGCGCGCTTGTGCCGGACCGGATTTCAATTTCTTCGACTTCCAGGGGTTGCGAGCGGAAAATCCGAGCGAGCTGCATGTTACCTCTACTCACTTCCGTGATCCCGACCTGATGAAGATGCTCGATGCATCGCAGGTTGCGGTTTCAATTCACGGCATGGGCGACGAGGATGACATCACGATTTGGCTGGGCGGATTGAACAAAGAACTGAAAGAAAGCATGCTCCAAGCGCTCCGCGAGCAGGGCTTTTCAGTCAATCCGGACAGCCCCCGTCACCGTGGCGAAAGCAAACTGAATTTCGTCAACATGGCAAAGCAGAGAGGCGTTCAAATCGAACTGCCCAATAACCTGCTCAAGTCCATGTTCGTCGGACCTCGCTTTGCTCGCACCGGACGGCATGTCAAAACTACTCCTGTCTTCGACAAATTCGTCAAAGCAGTGCGTCAGGTTGTTCATGCCGAAAAGCGTCGCCAGAAGAAGCTGAGTGCAGATAAAGAAACCGGAACAGCGGCGGCGAAGTAGCTGGGAAGCGCTCCAACAGAGCCTTTCCAGCTACTTTTTCTTTTGGATTGCGTTCAATTATATGGGGTAGTACCATCTTTGATGGATAGTATGCTTTCAGTAAACCCGGCTGCTTTGTGTTCCTCGGATGTACTCACCTCGTTTTTACTGTAGAGTCGACGCCATGCGTCGACATCAGCGAGCCGATACCGAAAAATCATGTAGGATGAATTCATAGGGAGCCATTAATCCCACTGAGGGAGCATGCTGATGAAGCCAGGCCGGATATTGGAAGTCGGAGCACTGGCAGGTCTTTTGCTATTCTGTCTCGCGTTGTTGTTTGGTCTGTATGACAAAGACACACAGCAGAATTTCGCTTGGGGAGGCTGACCTACAAATGCGATGGATGCTGCGCGAAATGCAGACACGTCGAACTTCGACAATGTTCTGAAATTCTAGAACTGTTGTTTGGAGACTAGATAACTATCGTTCTGCGGCTTGGCCAGCCGGCTCCGACAAACTTGCATGGCGTCACGACATCGATTCTTTGTGGCGACATATCTGTGGAGTCGCTGTACTCGAGCCGTGATTTCATGCGCTTTTGCGAAACTAATTGCGCGTCGAGGCAGTTGTTTATCTGTGTGATGAGTTCGGGAACTCTAGGTGAGTCCATTTGGCTGGCAGCGCGTTTGAACTCGTTTACGAAACTATCGATCATGCCAATTTGAAGCAGGTCGGCCAAGACTTCTGGATCGCATTTGATGTTGTTTTTGGGAGCGTTCATGAAACAAGAAAGAGCGAAAAGCTGGGGGTAGGTTTTTGGATGTTGGATATAGTATGCCCACGCCGGATCTCCGTCCACCGTGGAAATACGCCGATAGCGATAGCCGCAGTCACGCGGGGTTGCGCGAGAATGGGCAGGAGTTGTTCTGTTAGCGTGTCAGTCCCTCAGATAAGGGGCCGCATAAATTAGGGGTTTTCCATAGACTGTCGAGGCATGCGAAGCCCAGCCCGTCGGTCTTCTTGGACTTGGCGGAACGTAGTTACGGCACGCGTGCTGCGTGCAGAAAAGTTTTTCGGCGAGAGGGTCTGCTGTGACTAGACGGGGGTGTCAGTCATCCAGGCCCAAAAGCGGCACCACCAGCTCGAACGAACCATGTCGAGCTTTTCGTTGACCACTTTCATCTCAAGATGTGTTTCAGCAAGATGCAGTTCGCGCTCGATGAGAAGTGTTCTCAAATCAAGCGATTCCTGCTCGAGCTCAGGCACTCTGTTTGCAATCGCCTCCACCATGGAAAGAATGCTTGTTTGCTCCTCCAGGTGTTCGACCTTACTTTCGAGATAGCCGATACGGTGCATTGCTGCTGCCAATCTGTCGTTCGCAAACTCCAGGCTGGCAAGCACAGTAGCCATGTTGCTCTGAGAGAGATCTTGCTCATTCAGAATCTGGATTACCTTTTCATCTTCTTGTTCGAGAATTTGAAAAAAGCTGTCCTGGATGTCTGTTTCCCTCGCTTGGGCTAGCATTGGAGCCAGCGCTTGGGCGGGGTTGTGCATATACTTTTAGCCCTTTCTAGCTATGTATTTTGGGTTCCAAATCGGACTGTGTGTGTGTGGTTGCGCATTTGAAATACTTCATCTGCACCGTCATTATGCTCCTACCGGCGGTGCCTGTCTAGTGCCACACGTGATACCACAACTGATGGCATTTGGTTTTTTACCACTTGACTATTAGGTGATATCGTAGAAGCGCCGCCAAGAGGAAAGGGCGTGAAGAATAGCGGTTGCCCGCTGCATCTCACGCCTTTCCTGTTTGCTACCGCTAGCGGTTGTTAGGGGCGAATGAGGCGACGAATCAAGTCGGCGACGTTGCCGACGGTGTCTTCGTCGTTCATGTAGTGGCTGACCCGGAGCAGCGCCTGCGTGTCGCTGGGCTGCGGGGTCATCTCGGGGAGCAGCTTCTCGATGCGCGGGCATCCTTCGCAGAGTCTCTTCAGGCGTTCGCCGGTGTAGCCCGGAAAGGCTCCGATCAACCAGGCGATCTGGTCGACGTCCAGGGCTCCGCCGTTCGTGTCGGCGTCCTTCAGTGCCTGCTTCAAGCGCTCTTCGATCATGTGATGTGTCCTCGTGACGGTAGATACCGTCGGGTTATGCGCGTTGCGGTTTGGCACCACCGGCAGTGGTGGCGCCGGGTAGCTACCAGCCTCGGTTGATGGCCGAGAAGGAAGCGATGACTGCCGCCACGAGTGCGACGACAGCGGTGATGCCTGCTGCCCAGAGTGCCGAGCCGCCGGAGAGGTGAGCGATCGCCGCTACAGCAGCAATCACCAGCACGCCCGGAAGCCAGAACTTCTTGAGAGCTGAGCCCAGAACCATGAAGAACAGTGCGATTGCGTATCCCATGTTTGCCTCGATTCTCAGGCGTTTGCCTGACTCAGAAGTTTTGGAAGTTACCGATGATCGAAACGCTCCGCACCCTCACGAGGAGCACGGCAATTGCCGTGCTCCTCGCAGGATGTAGAGACGTCAGTCTGAGTGCCGATGTGACTCGGCGCCGACGAAGCCTTAGTCGGCGAGCAGACCGTGCTGCTTCACCGCGGCGGTGAGGGCGGCGGCGTCGCCGTACTTCGCGACGGTGACGAGGCCTTCGTTGCCCTTGAGGATGCCCTTGCAGCGCTCGACGATGGCGTCGACCTTGGCGATCTTCGCAGCGTCTTCGCCGGCCTTGGCGCGCTCTTCGGCCGCCGTCAGGGTCCAGTCGCCCTTGAGCGCCGCCACGAGAGCGTCCGCTTCGCGGAAGCTGCCCTCGGCGACGATGACCGGGATGCCCTTGGCGATGGCTGCGTAGATCTCACCGTCACGCGTCACGGCGCCGCCGTTGACGATGAGGTAAGCCTTCGCCCAGTCGGTGAGCCCGTCGACGAGCCGGAAGCGGCTCTCGAGGTCGCCGTCCCAGTCGAGCACTTCGCTGGCGTTCTTCTGCACACCGGCCACGTGGTGGTAGCGGTTGTCGACCACGGCACCGTAGGCGTCCGTGTAGAGGTGACCGTGCTCGCGGTCGAACGCCCAGTCGTAAACGCGCGGGAAGGTGCCGATGGCGACGCACTCGTTCTCGGCGGCGAGGATGGCCGGGATCGAGGTGACGACGTCGCTCTTCAGCGTGCCCGTTTCCTTGTCGAAGTAGGCGGTACCGCCGGAGAAGGCGACGCCCTTGAAGCCCTTGAGACCTTCCGAAACCCACGGCTTCATGAGCGCGGTGTGCTCGGGCTTGAAGCCTTTCACGCCGCCGCCGATGAGCAGGAGTTCCATCGCGCCGGCCTTGCGGATCGAGGCGAGGAAGGTAGCGGGCATGCTTTCCTGGCTTCCCACGACGGAGAAGAGGCAGCCGCGAGCATCGACGGTGACGATCGGATTGGTTGCTTTGGTCATGCGTTTGTCCTTGAAATTTCAAAAGCCAGAATTGTTTGCCGCAAAAGCTAGCGGTTCCTCGGCCACAGGATCTGCTAGCTGCACTCGGGGAAATCCGAATGACTGCGACGCTTCTACCTGGTGTTACGCTTGCCGCCCTTGAAGATCGCGGACGGTTCGTACACCAGGGCTCCGAGTTCGAGAAGCGCAGCGCGAATCTCTTCCTCGGTGTTACCGCAGACGTTGATGGTCGGATGTTCCTTGCGGAACTGCTCATCGCGAGCGTACAGATCGGCCTTGCGACCGCTTCCGTCCACCAACAGCACTTGCCAGAAGGGGTCTTCTTTGCCGAGTGCTCCCCACTTCAGGATTTCTTTCTCGACGACGCCTCCACCGTTGTAGACGAGCATCAGACCTTGCCAATGCCCCTTACGCAGGTAGTCGCAGATGTCGATGCACTCATTTGCTTCATCGTCCCAAGATGCGTACCGGTCAGCGCTGGGCTGAACGAGCAGAGTGCTGTCCTGAGTGGGATGGACGATGGTGACGTAGTGTTCCGACTCGGGCTTCTTCTTGTCGCAGTCGTCTGAAACGACGATACCGTGACGCGAATGCCGCATGTCTCCGACCTTGGCAATGACACCTAGCGTTTTGGCGCCGGGGCAGAGCTTGTTGATCGGGGGAACAACTTCAGTGATGCCGGGGATGATGATTTTCGGCTTGTACCGATTGACCATCCGCGTGCCGCCGAACAGGCAGAAGCCGGTGAATTTCGGCAACGACTTGTTGCCGCGCGGACCACCGGTTAGGGCGTTCCGAACATTCTGCAGGCCGATGGCGTCCTCAGGACTCATCAAGCCGCAGCCCCCGGTGACTCTGAGCACAAACGGACGAATCCGAATGTCCAGGAATTTGCCGAGGAATTTTTCGCACGACTCCCTCCCCGTTCGAACGAAGAGGGCGGATGACGCATCGACGAATGACTTAGTCATAGACCCTCCTTTCTTGGGGGTTGGGGTGGTTGGATAAAACTACTTTTCTGCTCTTATTCTTGAGCAGTGAGCAGAGGGGAAGCCTATCCATCGAACTTGAACGCAGGGGAATTGCCGCACCCGCGTATCCGCTTGAACGTTCTTAGCGAACGTGTTTCAAAACAATCGCTTGCCTAACGACATCGAACTTCACGACAGAGTCGCGCGGTAGGACGTGTTGATTGGTAAGCAAAAGTTTGAGTAGTTGAGGGTGAACCCTGCATGAAAGCGGAAATGGAAAAGCTCTATCACCGTGTCAGAAGAGGTGGATGTCAAGCAATTAAATACCGCCCTATCACTTGAGATCTTGAATATTTGAGATGCGCTAACTAAGTGAGCTCGGGTTCGCGCGAGCTTGTTCAGGATCTCTTGTAAACCACGGAATTATTCACTTGAGTTAAGCCAGGCTTACTAATTACGTTCAAAAACGTACCTTCAATCTTTTCCCCCTAGGAAAAACACCCGACAAACAGCTCTTAATCACAGTTTTCCATCCGCCCACGGGCACTGATTTCGGTTTTGAACCGAACATTGGTGCCCGCGTTCGCAACCGGATCCGGAAAGCCGCTCAGAGCGGTTCTCCGACGCACTGAAAAGGTCACAAGCCTATGAAACAGCTCAATCCCGGTCGGACTTTGCGCCGTGTCCTAGTGATTCACAAGGACTCGACGTATCAGACCCAGGCTCTGGAGAAAAAGGACACCAGGTTCTTGAAGCTCCTTGCCGAAGGCTCCGAGGTCGTGAAAACGGTCCCGAAAACGCACGAACAGCACCTGCATTCGTTGGCTCAAGTTGTCGCGGCTCTGGAAGCTCGCGGTATCGCCTACGATGTGGTCAATCGTGCAGAGCCATTTACTGTCGCCGAAGACGTGGATCTCATCATCACAGTCGGCGGCGATGGCACCTTCCTGCACAGCGCCAGGGAGTGTTCCGATATCCCGATTCTCGGGGTCAACTCCGCCAAGCCGAGCAGCCTTGGGCATTTCTGCCTGGCAGACGGAGACACGTTCGGTGAGGTGCTCGACAGCATCATCGCCGGCAAGCGTCGGTGGCATCGGCTGGCTCGCCTGCAACTCGTCCTCAATGGCGAGGAGCTCGCGGTACCTGTTTTGAACGAAGTCCTCGTTCACGACGTCCATCCCGCCGGTCCGTGCAACTACATCCTCACCATCGGCGATACGACGGAAGTGCAGAGCACGTCCGGAATCTACGTCTCCACCGCTTCCGGCAGCACCGCGGTCAATCGCAGTGCCGGCGGTCGCATACTGCCCATCACGCAGCGCCAGTTCTTGTACCTGATTCGCGAACCAGGTATGCGTCCCGGCGTCGATTGGAAGTTGCGCAAGGGTGCGCTCAGCCCCCACGCTCAGGTGAAGATCGTGTCGCGCATGACTGACGGTCGGATCTACGCCGACGGCAAGTACGGCAAGGAATACCCGTTCCTGCAGGGCGACGAGCTCATCGTTCGTCTGCATCCGCAGGACGTCCGCGCCTACATCGACCCCACCGTCAACAGCCGCTATCAGGTGATCAAATAACGACCACCGACTGACTTCGTGCCTGACCGCCTGCTCGGGTGGTCAGCGCGAACTGTGTTCCTAGAACTTCAAAGGAGAACATTATGGAAGCACTAGCCCTGCTCTTTGGGCTGTTTCTGGTGGTCTTGCTTGGTATAGCATCGCTCGCCGCCATTCTGGCTGCGCTGCAAGGGCTCACGCTGGCGATCAATGCCGACAAAACGTTGGCTGTTCTCAGCGTGCTGCTCGTTTTCCCCGCGGTCATCTTCGGTGTTGTCTATTGGCTCAAGGGGACTGACCTCCCCGGCAAGCTCATGGACGACCTGCGAGAGAAGCATCGCCGCGACTCTGAGGAAGCCGAACAACCCAAGCCAGACGATCACCACGAGCCCGATGGAAACGGTCCTGCTGCCGGTGGAGGTGATACCCACGACAACGTGGATCATCACCTCATCGATCACGTCAAGACTGACACTCGCGACACGACTGCTACTCCCGACACGACCGCCGCCGGTCACGACGAGAGGCCGTTCGTGAGTGAGGTCACCGAAGGCGAGCCGATCAAGAAGTAAGTCGGGCGCCTGACCCACTGAGAATCAGCAGTGAAACACCTTTTACCGGGTGTTCTCATTGCTGATTTCTCTTTTGTGAGTGTTTTACTAAAGAGCATAGTAAAAGTCTTCCAGAGCGGTTTTTGGCTTCCGCTTGTAGTACTGCATGTGGTGGCACTGGGTGGGCGGCTTTTCTTTGCCTTTTCGAGTAAAACTGGTCGACTATCCATGTTTGAGTATTCTGCGTTGCTAGCTGCGCTAGAGACCAAGTACCGCTTGTCATCTAAAAGTTTGGCGAATATGTCTGTACGTGCGTGGCCTTACACCAATGTTTTTAATCGCAAAGACTACTCTGCCAAGAACTTGTACTAGGTTCTGCGAATAGAAATTTCGTAGGCTAGGACACTTCTATTTTTATTTCCTCTCTTCGAATCCAAAACCTAACCGACCCAGCCCGTTAAGCACACACCTGTTTTTTCGTTTCCGCTAACCCGGTCGAGACAACACGTGTGGCTTGGCGGCTTGGTCCTAGCAGCCTTGCTTCTCGAGCAGGGCGTTGAACTATGGGGGTATAACATGCCCAAAGGTCCCAACTACCTGTTCAGTGGGCTGGTCCCGCAGAAGCTCAAGGATGAGTTTCGGCAGACCTTTCGCTCACTGACAAACCCCCATATTCGCCTGTATTCACTCGGTCAGTTGGTTTCCAACGCCGGTACGTGGATGCAGTCGATGGCGCTCTCCTGGTTGGTGTATAAACTCACCGACTCGGCTGTTGCGCTGGGGATTGTATCGTTCGCCAGTTACGTGCCGATCTTGCTGCTCACCTACTTCGGCGGCATGCTCGCAGACCGCATCGATAGGCGCAAGATTTTGATGGCGACGCAGTTTGCAGGTTTTCTGCAAGCGACGTTGCTGACCATTCTTGTGCTCACCGGTGTGCTAAACGTCTGGATGGTTATCGTCCTCGCGCTCTTTCTGGGCTGTGTCACAGCAGTGGAGGTGCCCACCAGGCAAGCCTTCATGGGTGATCTGGTCGACAAGAAAGACCTGACCAACGCCATCAGCGTCAACTCGGCTATCTTCAACATCTCGCGCTTGAGCGGTCCCTTGCTGGCGGGTGTTCTCATCGCAGCGTTCGGCGAAGCGGTTTGCTTCGGCTTGAACGCAGTCAGCTATCTCTTTGCTGTCTTCACGCTCTCACGCGTTGCGAAGGCTGTAATCACCAAGCAAAAGGTGAAAGCGGCAGAAGGCGCGCAAGGCAGAGAGAAGCTCATGCAAACGCTCAGAGATCCTCGCATTCGCGGGCTTCTCACTCTGGCCGCCGTGACTTCGATGTTCGGCTTCCAGTACGGAGTCTTGCTTCCCATCATCGCTGACAAAATGGTCAACGGTGGTGCTGCGGCGATGAGTATCCTGTCGGCTGCCGGTGGCGTCGGAGCTCTTTGCGGCGCTCTGTTTCTTGCCCGCACAGGCAAGAGCATGTGGCTGCTCAAGGGCATCGGTGTCGCCATCTTCATGCTCGGACTCTTCACGTCGGTGATCGCTTTCTCGCACTCCCTCATCCTCACGGCTGTGGCTGCTGGTCTTGCCGGTCTCTGCGTGAGCATTCAGTTCTCCGGTGGTAATTCGCTCGTGCAGCAGATTGTCCCTGTCGAGATCAAAGGGCGCATGATGGGGATCTTCTCCGTCTGCCAGCTTGGTTTCACCCCGTTCGCTGGTCTCATGGCCGGCTGGACTGCGCAGCAGCTGGGCGTCTCGTATGCCCTTCTGATTGCCGCATCGGTCTGCACCTTCGCTGGTGCAGTGTATCTGTTCCGCTTCAAATCGTTGCCGCCCGAAAGCGACAACGGTCATGAAGACTCACCTCCTAAGTAAGGGGATGTCTATGAACGCTTCTTTGATTTGCCGCCTCTTCCTCGTGGGAGGGCGAGCTGTCTCGTGCGTAGCGGACTTCCTGGGATTGTCCGGAGGCGCCGAGGCGAACATCGTTGTTCTGCCTCACGCCTCCAGCGTTCCGGCTGAAGTTGCGCAGGAGTTTGTTGAAACTCTCAAGGCTCTCGGCGCAGTCGAATCCAAGATTCGCGTCGTCATGCCTGGAGAGAAACTGGTGCTGGACGGTGTTGACGGCGTGTTCATGCTGGGCGGCGATCAGTCTCGACTGGTCGACCTCCTCGGAGAGGAGGGTGTTGCCGAACTGAAGCGAGCCTTCAAGCGCGGCGTGCTCATTGGCGGAACCTCCGCCGGAGCCGCGTGCATTGGCGAGCTGATGATTTCCGGCGGCATGACCGACGGCAGCACCGACGCTTCCACCCTGACCACTCGCGATGGGCTTGGACTCGCTTCCGGTCTCGTTGTCGACACGCACTTCGCCGAGCGCAAACGCTTTCCTCGACCGCCGGCGGCGATGGGCCATGGTCTCAACAAGGGCTATGGCTTGCTGACCGGCGTCGGTCTCGATGAAGACACTGGTGTCTTGATCGAGTTTTGCGAGCGCGGTGCGCCCAAGTGCAAGGCGTATGGTGAAGGTCACGTCTGGGTCTACGAACCCGGCGGACGCAAAGCACGGCTTGTAAAGCACCGCAAGCATCGCAATGTCGGCCGCGTCTGCGAAAGCAAGTTCTCGAAAGGGGACAGCTTCCGTTTGAAGCGCGCGCGACCAGTTCGATAGTCGGGAAACGGGGGCGCGAGGATTGGTGAGGGGCGTTGAAGAACGCTCGTCATCAGCCCTCTGCGTCACTCGTTTCTTTTGCGGATTTTATACTAAAAAGGATAGTAAAATGTGGCAACAAAAAAGCACAGAAGAATCGCGATGTTAGAGTTTCGGCCTGACTCCACACCCTTCCCAGGGCAGGGCACACGCAGCGTGAATGTGTGCCCTGCCCGTCAAGTAACGATTCTGCAAACGGCATGATTGTGAGCGCGCTGACGGAGGTCAGCCGCTAACAAGCAACCATGCAATCAGCAGATTAGTCAGATGATGCACGTATTGGTCGAAGCCGAGCGAAAGCCAGTACGTTTTCATGCTGCGCTTTTGCTCTGGAGTGGCTGTCGGCATGTCGTGCGAGCAGAGATTTTTGTAGCGACCCATCATCCGGGGACTGGCTTTGATGCGGTCCATGGAGAAGTGAATGGCGAAGTCCAGAAGAGCAAGCCACCACATCGAAGGATTGACGAAGCAGACGATCGCCAGTGTGCACATTGCGTGCATGAGGCAGTGCAGCGCCAGCGGAGCAGCCCAGCCGGTCTGACGAAACTTGCCTTGCATGTAATCGTTTTGCAAAACGAAGTCTGCAACGAAGTGCTTGAGGTCGAATGCGAGCCACAAGAGCAGGACGGTAGTGATCATTGTCGTGGCGTCCGATTAGTTGCGTGGCGCCTTGCTACAGGAAGTGCATGATTGCGCCTTCCAGTACACGAGCAATTGCGTGTCACTCGTTTCCCAAAGTTTGCATTCTTCTTCGCAGCAGTTACCCGTTGAGCAGGCATTGTGACTACGAATAGTCTGCCTGCACATTGCTGTGCGCGAGTGAACTGATGGTGTTTGCGGAGAAGGAGGTGCTGTTGGGCTTAAAGCGAACGAATGAAACAAGACGAGGTCTACAAACTAGGCCTATCGTTCGGGCAGTTCAACCGGAAACGTTCTGCAATGCGGCTTCTTTACATGTGGGCGTGTCTGAAAACTTCCCCCTCCGCCTGTTTTTAGAAAACAAGTGGAGTTTGATTGCGTTTCATTTTGCTCCACGCAGTTGAAAACAACCTATTTCAGCTAGCGCGAGTTCCAAAAAGGTTCCGTAATCCGAGTTGAAAAACGATGCTAAAAAGCGTTCCTAACCATCGGAATTTTCCTTAATGGACTTTTCGAGTTCCTGACAGCAAGAGACTAATTCTTCAAACAAATACTGATCGGTTGCTTCCGCCATCGGCAAATAGATCTTCATTGTCTGCTTCAAATAGTCCTCTTGAAACTCGGTGTCAATCGAGTCAATTGATTCTCGGACATTGTCCAGGCGATCCGAAAGTTTGATCAAACGCGTGGGAATCGGCGCTTGATTGATGCGATCGTAGTATGTGCTCAACTGCTGACCGCGGCTCAAAGCAGCATCCCTGGGCGGTTTGCTGAGAGTAGAAACCATAAGGGCGATATTGCCGCTGAACTGCTGTTCCAAATCAGCCGTGGTGACGCGTCCTTCGGAATTCTCCAGAACATCGTGCAAAAGCGCCGCCGCAATCACTTCAGTGTCACGGTATTCCAGCTCTTCCAACAAAACCAATGCCACGCGCATCGGATGAATAATGTAGGGTTGCGCAGTTACGCTCTTGCCCGGCCGGCGAACCTGCTTTTCATGAACTTCTTCGGCCAGCGCCAGAGCCTTCCAGAGCATTGCTCTTTCCGCCGCTTTGTAGTCATCCAACTGGCTTACCAGTCGGTGTCTGACCACTCCCGCCAAACTCTTCTTCTTCATGGAAACTTCCACATCCTGGCAATCCCGTCTCCGGGATTCTTGTCACACCTCTTAGATTATACGGGTCTGAGAAAAGTCTCGTGCCTCATGGCATCGCAAATTGCAGGTTTTTGAGACGTGTCACGTAGAAGTAACGGTATTCGCCATACGCTAAAGCTAAGCTCTGAATGCCCCACCGGGGCACCTTCCTTCTCTCTTCTTTCGGTGAGAATATGAATACAGAATTCGATTCCGTTTGGAATTTATCTCCGACCGCAGACGATCGGCCAAGGTTGTTTGAGAGTGTTTTTTCCGAGCCGCCACCTTTCACCAAAGCCGTTACTCAAACGGAAGATGGCTCTCGACCTTTCAAACCCACCTCTTCTGATGTGGTCGACTTTCTTAAAGACCATTCTCTCTTTAGTCCTCTCGATTCGACAAAGTTGGATGCAATCTCAACGAAGGCAAGGGAGGATGGAAACGTTCGCAAACAGTTATTTTCGGAGTATTTGGACGCGCACATAAATGATGTTTCCAGTCTGTCAAATGACGGCGTGTCGGTGATAACCCGGGGAGACATGCGGCTTTACGAGAAATTCCTCCGCAACAACGAGTTGTCCCCTGACCCAAGCAACCCTAATCCAGAGGATTGGGAGAAATTGCACTATGAGTATGAGATCAACAATTCCGCACTGCCGTTGCTGGGAATGAAGGTAGGTCTTGCAGGTGGTTTCTATGGCGCGGAGAAATTAATGACTCATCCCACTTACCTTGATGAACTTGGGAAGTTGAAGACACGCAATCCGCGCGCTGCACTTTTTATGTTCGCTGGAACAAAGGTGGCTGCGATGCTCGGCGCAGCTCTTGTGGGGCTCAAGATTGGAGAAAAAGTAAACGTTATGGCAAACAGTGACGGCATTAAGCGTCACTTTGTAGATGAAGCCGCACCGGCAATGAAGCGTTTGTTGCAGGAGTAATCGACTCACTCACGAATCTCGCACGTCTGCAGCCGTAGGCTCTGTCCGCTGAATACTCGGCAGTGACATGGCTACGAGGCGTGCAACGTTTATGAAAACCGAATTTGAATCTCAACGCGGTCGCGATCAACATGATTTGCCCTTCTTCCACAATTTGAGCGAGCAAATGCTGCAGGAGGCAGTTGGTAGGCCTAACATTCCACAACAGAATATTCAAAGAACTCCACCTGTTGAGTCTGTCAAAGTTAAGCCACTAGATCCCAACTTTAGACCTACCTCGGTCGATATCGATCAGTTATTGAAAGACGAAACAATCAATGACGGAATGCAGCTTGATGGTCTGACCAAGGGTGACCTGAGAAAACTTTCGGTAAATGCAGCAACGAAAGGCGATGCGCGCAGGCAGCAAGTCGCCGAGTTTTTGTCTGCCAACTTTCAAGACGTGACGAAATTGTCGTCACTCGGAGGCAACAAAATTACTCGTGCCGATTTGGGAATGTACCACGACTTCTTGCGGGATCACGAACTTAAGAATAGCCCTGGCACACCTAATCTCGAAAACTGGAAGAAAATCCATTTCGACAAAGAAAAAAAAGTATCAAGCCTCCCTCTCGCCGTGGAGTTGAGCAGTCATCTCAGCACTGTTCTCGCTGTGAATGTGCTGAAAGATGTACCCTCTATTGCGACAAAACTGGCTGAATTAAAAGCGACGCGACCAGTCGCACTTTATGCCGGTCTGGCTCTGGGTGCTGCGTATCTCGCCATAAATAATCATTTTACCGGTCGGAATGTCGGCGAACGAGCGAGTGCTTATTACAACGGAGACACCATCAGAAAACATTTTCATGATGAAGCGGCGCCTGCGATGAAGCGCCTTCTCGGTAAATAAAGTGCCTTAGCGCCAACACTTCAGCGCAGTCTGAAACCTATATTCCCTCCCAGTTTTAACGGTATTAAAAAATGAGCATCGAAAAACAATCACAACTCGACAGTCCTCGCGCCGCCGGAGACCAGGTTTCTGAGCCGCTAATTAACAGACTTTACAGATGTAGGGGCCAACGCCATGCGTCGACCGCCGTAGCTGGCGCATTGCATGCGTCTTTTTTCTAACGAAAAGAACTCGAAAACATCGGCGGGCGGCAAGAATGCCGCCCCTACATTACTGGAGTTGCACTTTCTGTTTTTGAGCTGTTATTGAGTGTAGTAGGTGTGCGCGAAAAAACGAAAGATGGAGAGCGTCATCTTTCGTGAGCAACTGAGAAGACCGCCGGTTAAGACGGTCTTCTCGTTGCTGCTATGCGACTTTGTAACTGCACATGCAATGCGTCAAGTCGGCGTTGGTTCAAGCAGTCCGAAGACTACTTGTTCTTCTTTGCCTTCTTGGAGCACCCGCACTTGTGCTTCTTGCCGTTCTTCTTGCTCTTCTTGTGCTTCTTGGAGCACTTGCACTTCTTGGACTTCGACTCGTCGTCTGCTTTCGCCTTCGACTTGTCTTCGCCCTTGCCGTGCGCTTCACCGTCGCAAGCGACGCAGTAGTCGCTCAGCTTCGGCTTCACGACAGTGCCATCATCCTTGGTGCCGACGGGGATCTTGATACCCTTGGCGTCGACCGCGACATAAGTCGCTTCCGCTTCGGTGACTTGGATGATTTCGCCGCCGCGATTGACCTCCACGCGAATCTTCGTGGTGATCGATGTGTTGCCGATCTTGACGATGTCCGCCCAGCAGATGAGCAGGTCACCGCGCAGAACGGGCTTCTTGAAGATGACCGAATCCATCGCCACCGTCACCACGCGACCAGGGTGAGCCTGACGCGCGGCGATGGCGCCGGCGATATCGATCTTCGAGAGCAGAACCCCGCCGAAGATGTTGCCGGACGGATTCTCGTGCTCGGGCATCATCAGTTCGACCAGGGAGGGACATTTAGCTTTCGCTTCCATGAGAGTCTCCTGAAAGAGTTATGGGACCCGAGCTGCACCCGCAGCAAGGCTTTCCCGTCGATTTAGAAATATCTGGAGAGAAACGCACACACAGGCGGCGCTTTGGAGAAGCGCTCCTGGTGCGTCCAAGCGCCCGAGCAGTCAGCTCGGCGGCATCGGGAACGCTTTCAAATGACGCTCCGGTGCCCGCCTCACGCGCGCCAGTAGGACTAAACTCGTGGAACGGCAGCCGATGCTTCGGCTTGACCGCTTCGTCGTACCAGCCACCGTAATACTCGGGGTACAGCTCGCCAGTATTTGATGTGACCGCCTTGCGCATCGCCTTGAGGATGGCTGGCCGACCCCCGCGCTTGTAACGTCGCAGCCAGGACATCGAGTGGTCGTCAACGGTCAGACCGAGCTTGACCAGCTCGGCTGTCACCTTCACCTCATGCACGATGCAGTCGGTTTCGGCGTTGAGATTGAACTCGATGAATTCCTGGCGCCCCATCGTGCGCGGAATTGGGTCGGGAGTCGGCTTGACGATCATGTGCACTTTCTCGTGTGCAAGAGCAATGAGCTTCTGCGCGATCGAGCAGTGCGTTCCCAGATAGATGGTCATGCGCTTGCGCATCGAGTAAGCCTGGCAGTGCTTGCCTTCGCCTGACACCTTGCGGATCTTCACTCCGTGCTCTCTGAGCTCGGCGAGATCCGCAACCAGCGTAGGGCACTTCGCAAGCGTGTCCGCGAACTTACGACCGAATTGTTTGCGTAGTTTTTCCATTACCGCCCCCTTAAGTTTTTGACCTCCTTGACCAGGCGCACGAGGTCGGTGAGCGACGTCGTTGCATCGGTTTCGGAAGCGTCTTTCTGAGAAGGCAGGCACAGGAGACACTGGCTGTCATAAATGTCAGCCAAAGCCTGAATGCCTGTTGCCTGTATACGCTCCGCAGTTTTTGCGAAGTCGCGTTTGGTCGAAGCTCGCTCCACAGCCATGAGCGAGGCCGAGACGATATGACGCGCGTCGACAACGATGTCGACATTCGCGTCGCCCTGTTCGAGCTGCAAGCTGACCTCGCGCACCAGCTGTTCATCAGCTTCCGTCCATGTCATCACGTCAGTGAGTGAGTGGTTGGAAAGCGAAGCCAGCTTCGACTTGAGCACGGCGTCTGCCACCGTCGGCAGTACCGCACGCAGGTCTGCGAGCGGCATGTTCAGCACGTTGGAGCCTGACTTGCGAGTCCAGGAAACGTGAGTCGGCAGCGCGCCACCCATGATGGCGACGAGGCGGTCGTGCAGAGCGGACGCGTAGACTGGTGCGTCCTTGATCGGCAGCTTGCGCACCATCTCGATGGTGAGCATCACGCGGACCAGGTCCATCGGATACTCAGCAAATCCTGTCTGCGAGTCGTATTCCGACGTCGTCGACAGACCGCCGTTGTGGCGTGATCCGGACAGTAGCAGCATGCCGGCATCGACGAAAAGCGGACCCATGTTGATCAGTCCTGCGGCGTCTGCGGAGATTTCCGACACCCACGCACCGAACAGCTCACACATGAAGTCGCGAGTCGAAAGTGTCTTTTGCTCGCCCAGCAAGCCGGAGAAGAACGTCTTCCCGCGTGCAGGCAGCGACACCGCTTGCGTCGCTGTTTTCACTTTCTTGTCGTCGAATGCTCTGCGAATTGCCGCGCGAATCGCCTTCTGGATGTCCGACTGGAGTCCGTCGACGAGGTTGTGAATGCCGTGACCAGCCACTTCGTGACCGTCGGCAAGCCAGAGAGGCAGGCAGGTCGCCTGAGCAATCGGTTTGGCGATGATGGTGAGCGGCAGCTCGCGTGTGGCGCCCAGAGCATACGGACCGCTCTGGTCGACTGTGAAAAACGCCAGCGGGTCGAGGTCCGGATACAACAGCTTCAACTTGGTTGCCGACGTGATCTGCTCATCCTCGATGAAGCGGCGGAAAAGGTTGCTGGAAAGCGCGAGAAACGCCTTCAGCTCCTTCTGATACTTCGAACCGGACAGCTGCACGATTGGTGCGGCCAGAACGGTGAAGACGGATTCCAGCTGCGCAAAAACCGCTTGCCGACGAGCAGTGGCTCGAGGACCAAGTGGCTTCAGGGCTTCCTCAGCTTGCAGTAGCGCAGCGTTGAGAACGTCAACGTAAGGCTTCTGGTAGCGTGCGGGGAGGAATTGCCGGCCGTTTTCGATTGCTGCTTTGAACGCGTCGAGGCGAGATGCGCCGTGGAACGGTTCTGGCAATGTGGACGGGCGCGACAGGGCGCTGGAAATGTACTTAGACATAACGGGGTGTGAACCCAGTGGTATGAGTTTATCCATGTTCAACTCCATATTTCGCCTGCCCGACATCGTCAAACGAGGTCAAGACAGAACGGGACGCCAACGCGCGCTCTTAGTTCGCGGAGGGTCGGCATTTTTGCCGCCCGTCGTTCTACTTCGATCAGAAAAAACTTCTGATAAAAGAGCTAAAGAGTGGCGAGGGGCTTGGGCTTTGAGAACGAAGAGAGTGTCTAAAAAAAACTGACGGAAGAGAATTAGACATGCAGTCTATAAATGCTCTTGAATTCAAAGCAAGATAAGTAGCGAAAGTACACTATCTCTAAAGGCTGGATGTCATGGGTGATTCTCTTGTCAAGACGGACAATCGCGCAGATGGTGGAGCGACTCATGTCCTGCGAAAACGCTTACGCCTAAATCGTTTTGAGACTCGCTTGTTGTCATGTGTTATGGGTGGCTGTTCTGCTTGTATTGTCATGAGGGTTGGTGTTTGCCTATAGCGCGGCTTGTCTGCCTGTTGTTCGGCCAGCTCGCGCGTAAACAGCTATAAATCCAGGTGTTTCTTATGTTTCAAGCTCTTGAGTTTTATACGGCTGCTTGTCTAAGTTCAGGTTATTAATCACCAAATCTCCTCGGCATTCTCAAATTACTCGGTAACCCGCCCTCCTTCCACTCCACTGACCCTCATGGCACCACATTCAGTGTCATGGAGTTTGTCGCGAAGGTCTTGTCTGTTGCCTGTCGAGTTTGAACTCGTAGGACGCATCGTTGCGCCCTGCTTTGCCGACCAGTCCACCAGGAGATAACTATGATCGACAGCAATAAGAAATACCTGGTTGTGGCTCGCCACGGTCAGTCATTTGCCAACCGGCGTTTGAAAAAGGAGAAGAACGGCATCAAGTACTCACTGGCCGGTTCTGATGCTTCAATCGGTTTGACGGCACGCGGCAAGAATCAGGCTCGCAATAGCGGATCTGCGCTGCACATGCTCTTTCCCGGAGAGAGCCGCTTTCGCCGCATGTACGCCAATCGTTTTGAACGTGTTCGCCAGAGCGGTCGCCTGATTCGTTCGCGCTTCGACTACTCTGTCGATTGTGTCGAGGACAAGCGGCTCGAGAAGCGCAGCTACGGTGTTTTCTGGAATCTCACGTATCGGGGTGTGCAGGAGCTGTACCCTGGCGAGTACGCGATTTTTCAGGCTCTGGGACCGCTGCGTTATCGTCCGCCCGGAGGAGAGAACTACAACGATCTCTTCGAGCGCGTTCAAGACTTCTGTGACGAAGAGGCGCTCGCGTCCTTCCAAGGCAATCAACTCATCGTCACGAGTTCTGCCGTCATGCTCACCTTCCGCCGACTCTTTGCCGGCTTGAGCGATGCTGATCTGGTCGATCAATACGAATCGATGCACATCGGCAACGGCGATTTCGACATCTACGAGTTCGACGAAGAGTTGGGCACGTGGAAGTTGAAGTACATCTACGCCGCTAAATTTGCCGGACGCCCCCAGGCGCTCCGCGCAGCTTGATAGCAGGCACAAAATGAACCCCTTTCATGACCGGGTCCCCGTAAGAACGGCTCAACAGCTGCTCTCGCGAGGACCCGGTCTATTCTTGTTTCCGAAATTTTCTTTTGGATAATAATGCTAAAGCAGATAGTAGTAGGATGTTTGACGTTGTACTTGTCGCGTGCTACGTTAGGCGTATGATTAGGAGTTTCCGAGACAGAGATACCGAGTCATTAGCTGCAAACCGCTATGTTAAGCGCTTCGACAGCATTCAGTTGGTTGCACGAAGGAAGATAGAAGTTTTGCGCGCGGCGCGCGGGCTGGCTGATCTAGCATCAGTCCCAGGAAATCGGCTTGAGGCCCTACATGGAAGCAGAGAAGGGCAATACAGTATACGAATCAACGATCAGTACAGAATCTGCTTTGTTCCAGCTGGAGATGACTTTGAGAATGTCGAAATCACGGAATACCACTAAGCACAAAAGCGGTGAGAAGCTTCCGCCAATTCCACCGGGAGAGGTGTTACGTTCCGAGTTTATGGAGCCGCTAAACTTGAGTGCTAACAAGCTCGCCCTTCATATGGGTGTGCCTGCAACTCGTGTTACAGCCATCTTGAATGGGAATCGCACTATAACTGCGGATACCGCAGTAAGGCTCTCTCGCGTGTTTACAACATCGACCGAATTCTGGCTCAATCTCCAATCGAATTATGAGATAGCTATGTTGGATTACACTGGCGAGAAGGATAAAATTTGCAGCGAAACACGGCAACTGGCCTAGGCAATGAAGCTGAAGATAGAGCTGGACAGACAATCTGAGACACCGCTGCACAGGCAGCTGTACGACCAAATGGCGGGATTGATTTTGAGCGGTGCTCTGGAGCCCGGCGCGCGCATACCCGCAAGTCGCGCTCTGGCTGAAGATCTCGGTGTTTCTCGCCCGACTGTAATCGCTTGCTTGGAGCAGCTTGTTCAAGAAGGTTATATAGAAACGAAGCCAAATGCGGGAAGTTTTGTCTCCAGCAATTTGCGGCAAGAGACTTTGAAGCGTTCCAATCAAAAGAATGTTAAATCAAAAGGCGCATCAATAGCTGATTACGAACTTTCCAGTTACGGCAAGTTTGTCGCCCGAGAGTCGCAAGAAATGCAAATCTCGAAAGAACCGGAGATTTCTTTCTACTGTTGGAGACCGGCGCTCGATCAGTTTCCCCTTGCAGAATGGGCGAGAGTGCTTGGTCGTCATACGCGAACATCAACAGTAGACATGCTTGATGCAGATTACGATCCGCAAGGGCGACTCGATCTTCGCGAGGCGCTGGCTAAACTCGTGAAGAGCTTTCGCCAGGTTTCATGCCACCCGGATCAGATTTTTCCGGTGATGGGCTTGAATCAGGGATTGGATATCGTCAGCCGGCTGCATCTGGATCAGGGCAGCGGAGTGGTGCTTGAGGAGCCTGGCTTCTTCCCTCCCGCGTTCGAAGCGTGCGGCGCTCAGTTGTTTCCCGTGCCGGTCGACGAAGATGGTTTGTGCGTAAAGCGCTTGCCCGACAAAAGGGGGCGCGACAATTTCGACCTGGCGTATGTCACGCCCGCCCACCAGTTCCCCTCCGGCGCAGTGATGCCCTTGGCGAGACGGCTCGAGTTTCTTGAATGGGCAAGTGAGTGTGGCACTCTGGTTCTGGAAGACGATTACGACAGTGAGTATCAATACAGCGGTCAGCCCATTCCCGCACTCATGAGCCTCGATCGAGAGCAGCGCGTGATCTATCTGGGCACGCTTAATCAGATTATGTTTCCATCGCTCGGATTTGGTTACTTGATTGTCCCGCCACGCTTGGTGCCGGTGTATCGCGCTGCGCGTAAACTGGCTGGAGCGCAATTTTCTCCGCAATTCCAGGCGGCTTTGGCGGAGTTTATCAGCGAAGGGCATCTGGACAGGCATGTGAAACGGCTGCGTTCTCTCTACCGCAATCGTCGCGATGCTTTGATAAGTGCGTTGGAGAAACGATTTAAAGACAAGGTTGTGATTGGTGAAAGGCGGCGTGGAGTGTTTATCTCCGTTACCTTCAATCTGGTTTGGAGCGATGACGAAATAATCGAGAGGGCTCAACGTGCGGGAGTTGGATTGACTAGCGCGCGAGAGTTTTATCGGAAGAAAAAACCATCGGGTCAGTTCATTCTTGGATTCGGCAATTTGACCGAGAAGGAGATAGAGAAGGGCGTCCAAAAGCTGGCGTCAGCTCTGCTGGCTGCGTAGAACTTCAATCAAACCAGCGAACACTGTACCCTCGCTGGCTTAATAATTGGTAATAATGTTACGGCAAAATGAAATGAACCGACCTTACCAATTTTGCAGTGGGCGTTTCATTCTGTTTTCTGTGCTGGGAAACTCCAGCGCAGCCATTGGAGCTTCAGTAGCTAAAACCACAATTAATAGCAGGCATTGGCCCAAAATTTTCGACCAATGCTAGCTGTGATAATTGTGGTAAGACTGAAAATGCAAAAAATGCAAAATTGAGCTATCCACAATTTTCGCTTGTGTCATCACAATTTCTTAGCTATCCCCGTCAATATCGCGGTTTCCACTTTTTGACCGATCGGTTGGCGAATGATCGGGTTATCTCTCGTTCACTTGTTTCGCTTTCCGCACAGATCTAGGTTCTAACTGTAAGCAATTTTCTTCTTCCAGTCGGTTTAACCCAACCTCCAAAAGCACCATAGATTCCACGTGCAGCTCTGCACTCCTTCTGCCACCCGGCAGGGGCATCTCACCGCGTGTCATGTGTAGGTGCGATGCCATGCATCGCCCGTGTTCTGGAGACTTCCGCAGGGACGGCATCACCCACGCCCGAAGCAGGCGAGCCGCCGCTCCTAGGAAACTGTTCGAAGAAAAAGTAACTCCAAAGAAAGGAGACACCTGATGAACTTACATAACCTACAAACTCAGCTCGGGCTCGCCCTTGCGGGTCTGGCTCTTGTGATATCCGTCGGGTTCTTTGTTCACAAACCTGCGCCTCAAGTCACCGAGCCTGACATTCCTGCATCTCCGGTTTACTACACCGAAGTGATGCCGGAGTCGACGGGTGAGTCGTATCGCATTCATGTCCGCAACACGATGGGCGTTGAGACGGCTGTTCAGATCAAGTTTCTGGATGGTTCGGACGGCGTTCTGCAACTGTACCCGGACGGTGATACGAAAGAGGAGGTTCGCCTCTTCCTTGATAAAAGCGTCCGCAAGCAAGCGTCTTTCGACACGCGCGGGCAACTTACCCAGGGATTCGAATATCGAGAGGATCGCACACTGCTTTGGAAAGCGGCTCCATTGAGCGGCGGAAGGACTGTCACACAGTCTTACTGGCCGTCCGGTCCGCTCTTTTTGCAGCGCGTGTACGATCCGGAGAAACAGACGACGAGCCTTAGCTTTTATCGCGAGAATGGAACGCGCTGGCAAGAGTCGCTCAGCGTCGGGCAGGACGTGCTCCTCGAACAGCGCCTTTACGACGAAAGCTCTCGCCTGCGCACGTTGTATTCGCTGGTCCACGACGGTGTCGGCAGCCCCAAGATTCAGGTCCTCTATCTGAATGAAAAAGGTCAGCCGGACTTCGATCAGCATTACGGACACACTGCCGATTATTACTATGATCCGGCTAGCGGTGTTCCCAATCCCAATCGTTTGGCGCTCAAAAGCGTCGGTGTTTACGATGAGGCAAAGCTTGTCGGGCGCGTCTTTGTGACTTCGTCCGGACGGCTGCATCTCATTGAGAGATATCGAAGCAACTCCACTGAGCGTTCCTACATTCAGTCAGACGGCACCATCTCGCAGATTGAAGTGGTGGAGCCGGGTGGCAGTCGCAGTGCTCAGTATGATTTCGACGGGAAATTCGGCAAAGCGCCGCCCCTCGACGATCGTTTGCGCGTGCCGCTTCCCGATAGAACAGTTCCCTTCAAGCACTTCGATGCCGTTGAGAAGCTGCATCGAAAGGCAGTGACACAAAAATAGAAAGGACACCAGCATGCATGATTCGTATGCAGGCATTCTAGATTTCGTTACTGCCGCATTGTCAGTACGATTTCTAGCGAAAGCCATGTTGCTTCTCGTGCTCGTTTCTGTCGGCATGACGCTGATAAGACGCTGGCGACAGCCGGTTGAGCTTGTCACTTCATTGTCGGTTCAGAAAAATCTGCCGCGCTTTTCGGCTATCGGAATGGTTTCACAAACCCTCTTCCTGCTCGCCATGGTCAGTCTCAACCTCTGGCTGGCGCAGCCTGTGATCCCTGTTTCCAACGAAACGAGGACGCTCGAAACGCGCGACATCTTCGTCGCAGTCGACAAATCCGGCTCTATGGATTCGCCGATTCTCGACAATGACGCCAACGCAAAAGAAAGAAAAATCGAAGCTGCTGCCCAGGCAGTGAAGTTCTTCGTCGAGCGAAGGAAGGGAGACCGCATCGGTCTTGCTGTCTTTGACGACAACACCTACATGCACTGGCCGATGACCGACAATCTTCAGATTATCCTCAAAAAGGCTGATTTGATTTCGTCTTACGCAGGCGGTGGCACCAATTTCGAATCACCTACCGGACCAATCCAGACGGCAATCGACCACTGGAAGGACTACGGCAAGGCGCAGACGAAGGTGCTGATTATGGTCAGCGACGGTGAGGCTCCCATTAGCGAAGAGCGGATGGCTGAGCTTACCAAACAGATGAAAGAACTGGGCGGAAAAATCTATCTGATTGGTATTGGCGAAACCTGGACAGACCCAGCGAAAGCTGAAGACAGCCAGGTGCAGGCGATCAGAAAACTGATTGCCGGATTGAACGGCAGGATCTTTTCGGCTGCTGACAGCGAGCAAATGCTCGATGCCATCAGCACAATCGATGCGCTGGAGAAATCGAACGTCAAAGTTGAGGTGGTCACCACCTATCGCGATGTCTCGTTTTACTTCGGAATGCTGGTACTGATTTTCCTGCTGCTCTTCCTCGTGAGCGTCTCTCTGACAGGAGAACGCGCTTAGTTGTGACTTCTGTAGGGGCAACGCATGGCGTCGCCCCTGCGGAGCTTATGAAAGGAACTTAGCTATGAAACCAATTAAAAGTTGGTTCGAGTTGGGGGCGCTTGCAAGTTGCCTCTTGCTCGGAACAATTCTGCTCGTGGCCGGATACAAATTGGAGACCTGGCAGTCACCGCAAATCCGGCTCTACAACGAGGGATTGAGCTTGTACGAGCAGGCTCTCAAAGATCCGATGAAGATTGACGCTGCCATTCTTGCGTTCGACCAAAGTCTTGATGACTACGGCGCTGCGGAGAATCGTGGCGTGATCGAAAAGTGGATCTATCCCTCGCGTTCGCACGAGGTGGCAGCCCTTGCTTACAGCAAGAAGGCTGTACTCCTCCTGTTCAAAGACAAAGCCGAGGACGCTGTACGCGCATTCAAAATGAGCATCAGCATCAATTCCGGCGGCGTCGACCCCGACCTGCTCGAGCTGACCATGCCCGACCAGCAGTACTCCCAGGAAGATATTGCGCGGCTGGCTGCACAAGCCCATGTCGCCATACACAACCTGGAGATGCTGTTTGGGAAGAAACCGGCTCTGACCCAGACTCAGGGACAAGGACAGGGGAAGGGCAAAAATCAGGATCCTGAACAGGCTCCTGGTTCGAAACCCGCCCCGGGTGCCGGTAAGACCGGCGACCCGAATGCTATTTGATGGAGGGCGCCATGGGTTTTGCTTACACAGAGTACCTTTGGATGCTGCTCAGTCTGCCGGTTTTCGCTGGCTTGCTCTACGTTGGCTATGTCCTGCGCAGTCAAGCTAGCGAAAACTTCCGTTCTGAAAAGTTCCGGAAAATCCCGGGAGAGCGGCGTCCTTCGCTGCTCTGGGAGTTGTTTTACGGCGGCGGCACGCTGCTTGCCATTGCGCTCATCATCCTGGCGATTGCCGGACCGTATCAGAACAACAAGCCTATTAAGGTGCCGGAAGGTCCTGTGCAGGCTTGTTTTGTCGTCGACGTTTCTCGCTCGATGGCTGCCGAAGACTACCGAGACAGTATGCCTGCCGATGCGGGACAACGTCCTGACCTCGACTCTGCCTGGGGTTCTCGCCTGCAAATGGCGAAGTACCAGATTGAGAAAGTCATGGATGCGCTGCCCGGCAATCAGCTCTGTCTGGTGACATACACCGAGCATGGCTTCGGACAGGCAATTCTCGATGACGACTTCAACGCGCTTCGTTATGTCCTCAAGCATTGGGTGAAGATCGGCACCGCCCCCGGTGACGGTTCCAACTATGCCGACGGCATGCAAATTGCGCTCAATATCCTGACGGAATCTGGTACGCAGGGGAAGGACAAGGACTCGACGAGCGATGCTTCTCGGCAAGTTTCTCAGGAAACTTCCAAGAAACAGAGGGTAATCATCCTTCTGAGCGACGGCGGCTTCACTGGAAAACCTGATGAAGTCAAAGATGCTGTCGAGCGTCTCCAGTCTGAGAACGTGAAGTTGGTCATCGTCGGTATCGGCATGCCCGGCGAGAATGCTATTCCCATCTACGAAAATGGTATCCGCAAGGGTCAAATGGAGAAGGAGGGGAAACCGCTAACAACGTCGTACGAAGAGGATGCGATTCGCAGCCTCAAAACGCAAACGAACGCCAGCTATTCCCACATCGGACTGGATGCGGATAGCCAGGTGGTGACGATTGATTGGATGACGGAGATTAGCGGCTCGAAAATCGTTTTCGAGAAACGCATGCTGGGTGTTTACCTTGCAGGCGCAGCCTATCTCATCTTCACTCTTATCGTTCTCACTGGATTTTTCACCCGCAGGAACCGAATTGTTTGATCGGCTCGGTGCCTGCGCTGTCTCAACATCTAGACAAGAAAGATAAACAGATGTCAAACAAAATCAACCCCATTGAGGGCATCCTCAAAGAGGTTCGAAAGGTTGTCGTCGGTTATGACGAGATGACGGAGAAGGTGTGCTACACACTGTTTGCTCCCGGCGGTCACGTGCTCATGGAAGCTGTCTGGGGTCTGGCTAAGAGCGTCACGGCTAACGCCTTCGGGCGTGCCATCAAGGGCGCCACTTGGTCGCGATTCCAGATGACACCGGATATGATGCCTGCCGACATCAAAGGTAACCGCGTCTACAACCGCGAACTCGGCAAATACGAGATCATCCAAGGTCCCGTGTTTGCCAACATCGTTCTGGCGGACGAAATCAACCGCACCACGCCGCAGACCCAGTCTGCACTTCTCGAGCCGATGGCCGAGAATTCGGTGACGATCGCCGGACAGACCTTCCGAGTGCCCAATTTGTTCTGCGTCATCGCGACGCAAAACCCGCGGCAGAGCGAAGGTACCTACCCGCTGCCTGAGCCGCAGCTGGACCGCTTCCTCTTCAAGATCGACATGGGTTATGTGTCGGAAGAGGCAGAAGACCTCATCATGCGCAATCAGAACACCCTCAAAGGTCAAGACCCGTACAAGGACATCGTCCTGCAGGTCTCGGTCGAGGATATTCTGGCTCTGCGCGTGAGGATTGCTGAGACGTATGTTTCCGACGCGGCGCGCGCCTACATTCGCGCCCTCGTGCGCGGGACTCGTCCCGGAGACAAGCATTTCAACACGATCGTCGAACGCACCGGTGCCGACGGCGTTGTCTATCGCGATGCCATCGAAATCGGCGGCGGTCCTCGCGCTCTGCAGGCTCTGCTTGCGGCTGCGCAGATTCGCGCTTTCCACATGGGCAAGGGTTATGTTTTGCCCGAGCACATTCAGTACGTCTACAAGGACGTCATTCGGCACCGCCTCTTCCTGCACCAGAAGGCGCTTCTGCGCAAGACGGTGACGGTCGAGCAGCTGGTCGCCACTGCTCTCAAGGGTACTCCCCTGCTCACCACCGACGAGCGTGACTACGCGCCCCGTCAGCAGGTTTCGTAAGCGCATAAGCAAATGTCGCTCTAGAAATGGAGAACTCAGATGAAAGCAGAAACGGAACTGGAGATTGAAAACATTCTCCAGCGCGTCGCTTACTGCGCCATTCCCATCGACTGGAGAACGACAAGTTCGTTTCCCGGTGTGGGCGGTCGCAAGGGTGTGCGCCGCGGCCCCGGTCTGGACTTTCTCGGCACCGCCCTCTTCAAAGACGGCGATGACGAGCGTCATATCAACTGGGTCGCCACATCTCAAGCTTCTGACGATGAAGAAATCTACAAGACCATCTATCGTCAGCGCAAAGAGTTGCAGGCTCATATCTTCGTGGACATCAGCCTTTCGATGGACTATGGCACGGAGCGCAATACCAAGCGCGGCGTCGCTGCGGAGGTGGCTGCGTCGATTCACTATGCTCTGGATAAAACCAGGGACAAAGTCGGCTGCACCATTTACTCTGCCGACACCGTCATCGAGACAATACCTACCCGATCTGCGCGCCTCAACCTTATTCCTGCTCTGGTAAATATTCTGGAGTGCGAGCGAGCGGAGGGGCTCAAGTATGATCCCAAGCCTGGAAATGGGCTGGACAAGGCGCTTTCGCTCATGCCAATCTCGCGTCAACTCGTGTTCGTGATCAGTGATTTCTTGAACATGAGCGATGCGGACTGGGACGCTCTCGGCAATTTGGCAGTCGTCCACGACGTCATCTGCATTTACGTGCAAGACCGTCGTGAGCGCGAATTGCCTGAGCCCAAGGGCTTGTTGAAGCACCTGCACAGATTTGGGTACTTCCTGCGGATTCAAGATTCTAATGGCGATAGCAAATGGGTTTGGAACAATGCACGCACTCGGCAACAGTGGACGGAGAACTGGAAGGCTCATGAAGCCAGCGTTTCTGCCGCCCTAGCCGATCGCAATTGTGAGTGGCTCGTCCTCAGTACAGAAGAGGACGAGAGCGCAATCAATAGCGTTCTAAATCTATTTGCTGGTCACGCCTAAGGAGGATGTTTAGCATGACTGGCAAATCTTTAACTGTCCTATTTCTCGCGCTCGTGCTGGGGTTTTCCGCCCCGGCGTTGAGCGCGGAAATAGCGCCGCCGCTTCCGAAAACGCCTGAGCCTGTGGTTCCGGCGCTCGAGAATCCGGTGACCGGCATTATGGAAGCGGGGAGGCTGATCATCACCGTTTCCACCACTCGCAAGTACGCCGACGGTCCGTCGGTCAACTACGGTTATCGCACGGGACAGCTAATTCCCGTCACCGTCGTTATCTCCGCCGACCCCGGCGTGCTTGTCGACATCGAATCTTTGACCGACAAGACCGTGAGCAAAAACGGCTCGGACTTCGAGATCGTCGTCACGCCCACTCTCGTCAATTTGGAGCGGAATGGCAAAAACATTACCGTTCTTCAAGTCGTGGTTCGCACTTGGGCAATGGATCCGTCGCTCACATTGAGCTTCCAGTTCCACTACGCAACCAACATCCTGCCGGATAAGAAAACACCGGCATGGAAAGTGGGAGCCACGCCCGACTTCATCATCAGCACGTCCAGAACAGCCACAGAAAGCAGCAAGCAACTCCTCGATGGGGACATGGGCAAAAAGACGACCACCGTGCGCATTGCGAAACCGCTCAAATACGGCGGAATTGTCGTGATGCTCCTGGTGCCACTCTTTTGCTTGTGGCGCTTCTGGAACATCTGGCGGCTGGCTGAAAAGCTGACGAAGTCGCAGCGAGCCTGGAAAGTCATTGATGAGGTGAAGCGGCAGCGCAGCACCGCAGGTGGTGACTTCACCATTGTTCAGCTCGAGCAAATCTCGGCAGCCCTGCGCGAATACTTGGATATCGAGGAGGTTTCTACCGACCGAGTTCAAGAACCGCTGGGTATCTACTTCGCCGAGCACGAGCGCCAGGCCGACATGGTGGCGTATTGCCTCAGCGCATTCGCCAAGCTCGACCGTGCGATCTATGGAAAAGCAGAGTTGACGCACGAAGAGTGCGACGCCCTGCTGGAAGAGATCGCGCGCATCATCCCCCGCGAAACGTAGGGGCGATGCCATGCATCGCCCGGTTTTTTCATGAACCGCCAGCCTACGTACATCGCACATCGTCAACAGTTCGACCCCGTTTCGGTCGGACCCTAACAGGAGAGGCGGACGGCGAAAGCCGGTCGTTTTACTCCAGTAAGAGATGGAAATGAAACACATACGCACACTCTCGCTCGCCCTTTGCCTCTCTTTGAGCACATTCGGCGCAGCAATCGCAGAGGAGTCCGGCGACAAGAGTCCGCCCGTTCCTCCGCTGATGGACCACATCCGCGACCACGGCGAAACTCTCATGCCCGTGCCGCAACCCGACAACGCTCCAGGCGCAGGTCAAAAATTTGTGCCTGGTGACGGCGAAGGCGGCGTCTCGAAAGATGCCGGCGACGCAAAAGACACTGATAGCAAAGCGGTCCAACCTGGTCCTCAGGTGAAGGACATCAACGAGCTTCCGCCTGAGTTGCGCAAACTTCTCGGCGCGGGACAACCTGTCGTCACTGAAGTCGAGCCCACTCCCGCAATGCGTGAGCAGCTCTACAAGCAAATCTGGCAACAGATTGGCGCCGAATACTTCGACCAAACGAAGCTGAACGACTGGGACTCGCGCCTCACAAAGTACGATGGCAAGCTGAACAGCGCAGAAGAGCTTGACGCGGCTCTCACGGAACTCGTTGATAGCGTCGGTGATCGCTGGACCAAATACCAGAGCCCGACGCAAATCCGCGAGTTTAGCGCCATGCTTAAGGACGGCTTCGTGCTGGCCGGCATGGTGCTGCGGAAACACTCCGATAACGCGTGGCACATCGACAGCATGCTGTACGATTCTGCCGCTCAGAAATCGGTACTTCGTGAGGGAGACATCGTTGTCTCCATCAACGGCAAGAAGCTCAATAACCTCAGCGAGACTGAGGTGTTGAAGCTGAGCGCCGGGCACGAAGGCGAGGTGATGAACGTTGTTGCCGAGTGGGACGGTCAAACGCGCGAAGTGCAGTTGACACTCTTCCGCCCGATGAAGGATCGCGTGCAAGTTGCGAAACTTCCCGACGACGTTCTCTACATTCGGCTTCCGACCTACGATAAGCCTGAGATTGTCGATGACTTCATGAAGCAGCTGAAGGCGCAGTATTACGAGGCGAAAGGCGGTTTGACCGGCATCGTTCTCGACCTGCGCAACAACAGCGGCGGACTGGTCGACATGGCTTTGAAGACCTCGTCGCTCTTCTTAGAGCAAGGCACCATGGTCAAATCCACGGTGCACAAAGGGCAGTTGGAGACGGTCACCGAGTACAAAGTGAAACCACTGGTACCGTTTGCCAAAAGAATGATAACGGAGCCGCACATGCTCGATTTCTTCAATTGGCTGCAGAACACGCCAATGGTGATTTTGATCAATGGCAGCACCGCGAGCTCTTCCGAAATCACGACCGGCGCGCTCCAGGACAATGGTCGCATCTATGTGATCGGAACGCATTCTTTCGGTAAGGCCGTAGCATTCACCATTCAGGATCTTCCGAATGGCGGACGCTTTTTCCTCACTTCGATGAAGTACCTGACACCCAATGGCCACGACGTTTACGACAAGGGCATTCAGCCTGACCTCGTCGTCGAACAGCCTCGCGATGCGAAGAAAGATGCGCAGCTCATCGCCGCGCACGACTACATCGTGAAGCTGTCGGCGCAGCGTTTCAAGCAAGTGCAAGACGGCAAAGACCTTGCCGGAAAGCCAGCGACTGAACTTCAGCATCTTGACGCAAACCCGTATAAGAAGCCGTTGATTCTTCTCGGCTTCGTGATCGGCTTGCTGATACTTGCATTCACTCAGCTCGCCAGCCACAAGAAGAAATAGTTGTTTGACTAAACTTAGGGAGCAAGCCACGTTTGCTTGCTCCTTTTCTTGAGAATGCTTCTACTGGTTGATGTCGCAAGATGTTGTTTGAGTAGAATGGCTAAAGAGCATATGCAGGATTTCGGATGTCCGACGACGAGTTCAATGAGCTAGTAAAACGCAAATTCGCTGAGTTCGAGCGAACGAAGGGGCGCGTTCCGACACTTCAGGAACTTGCTGATATGCTCAGTATCGATTCGCGAATGCTGGCTAGGAAGCTTGAAAAGGCATTGATGGCCCTTGGTACAGAAAATCTTACCGAGGGAACTTCTGCGTTTAAATCAACACTTAGGGATTTGCTCAGTAAGAGCATGCTCTTCCGAGGTTGGCCTGGACTTATGGAGCTATGCGTGCTTTTGCAAGACGCCAAAGCAAATTGTCGCAGCGGTTCTCAATTAAGATGGTCTACGAAAGATGGAGAATATGTTCTGTTGCTCAGAGGGCTGCCATCATATGCTGAGTGGGTTCTGTTTCGAGGGAGAAAACTTCTCTTTAGCCATGATACAGAGAATGCATCCGATGTTTTTTTGTTGATTGAAGACTTGCGAAAACTAGAATCGCCCGAAGCGCCACAGGCCGAAGCACTTACTCGAGACAATGTGGTGCTGTTTCGAAAACCTTATCAGCACTCAGAAGATTGAGATGTGACGCATGAAATGATCGCGATTGTGAAGTCGCGTGATCTCTGAAATTCCCTTGCAGAGCCGCTCTGACGATTCACCGCCGCCGCCTCCTTCGCACTAAGGTTGTAGTGATTCGCTAAAGCGTAGCCGGCGAGTTGAGTGTCCTTGAGGCATTCTACTCGCCGGTTCTTGCTTTTCTTTTGTTCGAATTTGAAATACTAAAACAAGTAGTATGAATAGAAAAAATGGCAAAAGTGCCGAAAAAAAAGAGCGAACGCCCCGAGAAAACTCCCAGAGCGTCCGCGTCTTTATCGCCTCAGGTTCCGTAAAGGGCGATGCCATGCATCGCCCCTACGAAAGTCTTTACCAGTTGCGGAAACCGTTGAAGATACCGCTGAAGAATCCTCGAGGATTCACAACCGGCTCGGAATCGACCTTCACGAAAGACGTGAAAGGCACCGAATCCAGTTTCGCCAGATTCGCATTGCGAGCGGCGTTCGACTTGCATGCAGTCTGCGCGACCACAGCCAGCTTCTCTGCCTCGTTGATGAAGTGCTCAGCGCATTTCTCCAGGTCGATGGCGAGCTGCTGGCGGGTTGCGACGGCGTCCTTGAGTACGAGAGTCGACTCATAGGTGCCGAAGGGACGCTTGCCGCTGTTGCGCGGGGCAGTTTTGAGGTTGTGAGCCAGCATCAAATCGGCATACACCGAAAGATCCAGTCCATCCGGCAGCGTCACCGCAACCGATTCAGGCGCAGGGCTGTTTTCGTTCGCCATCTGTCTGGCAGCATCGGCAAGCTCCTTGGCGAGCAAAGTAGCGTTGCCGCTGATGATGAGAAGACCCATCGACTTCAAGCCGACGGTCTCAAGGCATGCCGATGTCTCCATCAGCACTTGAGCAAGGTCGCTGACACGCTTCAGAACGATAGCGCCACGACCGGGTTCAGTTGTATTCATTTGTCACTCCCACTGAACGGAGTTGGGAGCAAGAGATGAGTGGGTGTTCCGAAAAACACCCACCCAGTTTTGAGAATTGCCGAGACGCTCTTACTCTTGGCCGTCTTCGGTTTCGGACGATTGGTCCTTCTTCTTCTGCGGATACGCGAAGCGAACATAGTCCGCATCGGTAGGATCCGTGCCGAGAATTCTGTCGGCGAGTCCAGCCGCGACAGTCTCTTCGGCATCCAGCCAGTAGTCGGTCTTCTTCCAGCGCGCCTTGATCTGGCGCACCGTCAGCTTCGACTTGCTGGCGAGAATCTTCAGGAGTTTTTCCTGCAGGCGCGAAGTGAACTCGATGGAGTCCTCCATCTCGCTCACCTTGCCAGACGTACCCGCAGACACTTCATGCAGAAGCACGAAGGCATTGGGACCAATCAGGCGGCGGTCGCCGGCTTGCAGAAGAATCGAGCCCATCGACGCAGCGCGACCGAGAGCAACGACAGTCAGGTAGTGACCAGCGAGCTTCAGGATCGTCAGGTAGTCGAACAGTGCCAGACCCTCTTTGACCAGGCCACCAGGCGTGTTCAGAATCAGCGTGATGTTGGCTTTGGGAGCCAGGCGCGACCATTTAGCCAGCGTGTTGATGCAGTTGCTGACGCTCTTCTCGCTCACGCTTTCGAAGAAGTTGTAGACAAAAGCGCCGTCGGCAAATGCTTGGTCTGCGCGGCTGTAGAGATTGTCGAGATCCATCTCGCCCTTGGCGACATCGATTTCGAGCTTGCGCAGCTCCAAAGACTTGCGATATTCCTCCGGAGTTGGCGTCTTCTTGCCATCACCATTGGTGTCAGGAGCAGCAGTTTTCAGACTCTCGTCTTGCGCGGGAGTTTGATTGTTTTCCATGACTAGTCTCCTTCACAACCTCGAGCAAATGGGCTCCGGTTGCGATACTTGAGAGATTGGAGAAGGGGATTTAGAACGAAGTCAAAGAGCAGGTAAACAAAATGGGCAGAAAGAAGAAACTCTATGAAACTAGCAGTGGCTCTCTTTTTGTTTCAATTGCTCAAGGTTTGAAGCGTTGTCTGGGCGCGCGTAAAACTGGCAGCACGTGAGCGTTTGCGCTAATCACCGCTTGGATACTTCGAGTTAGTACACTTTGCAAAGCTTAGCGAGCTGTGCTTGGGTTGCTCATTTGCTCATTCTTGACTATTGCAAATGCCTGGCTTGGATTGGCAAGAAACCGCTTGGCTACTATCTGTCGTCTGTGTGCCCTGTTCTATTCATCCATATAGTTGACATCTGTAAACGTCCAAAATATGGAGCACTTGGGCGTTAACGCCCGCTCATTTCGGACGAGGAATAGGGAAGTCTGGCTGCCGATCGGCGTTTTCA
>Ga0164290_1000355_pt1 | contig 161854 bp, 162 predicted proteins | sample Micstemetagenome_FD_108782 | JGI IMG/M metagenome (GOLD analysis project Ga0164290, IMG submission 108782) | Contaminated culture microbial community from soil near Moab, Utah, USA - Microcoleus steenstrupii SON62 (Illumina Assembly) | ecosystem: Environmental > Terrestrial > Soil > Soil crust...
CCCCACCCGTTCACCGCCGACACCGGCGCCAGGTCCGACACCTGCACCACCCCCGACATCGGCGCCACCGTCGTCGTCGTCGCCGGCACCGTCGTCGTCGTGGTCGTCGTGGCGGGCCTCGTCGTCGTCGTCGCCGGCACCGTCGTCGTGGTCGTCGTCGGCGGCACCGTGGTCGTGGTCGTCGTCGGCGGCACGGTCGTCGTGGTCGTCGTCGGCGGCACCGTCGTCGTGGTCGTCGTCGCGGGCTCCGTGGTCGTCGTCGTGGGCTCCGTGGCCGTCGTCGTCGACGTCGTGGTCGCCGACGGCTCGGTCGTGGTCGTCGCCGGCGCAGTCGTGGTCGTGGTCGTCGCCGGCGCGGTCGTGGACGTGGTCGTCGTCGACGTGGTCGTCGTCGACGTGGTCGTGGTCGACGTGGTCGTGGTTGACGTGGTCGTGGTCGTCGGTGCGGGGATGGCGGCCGGCGGGACCACCGGTCCGCTGCCGTACACGGTCACGGCGCCCGGCGCCCCGTCGGCCCGGATCTCGATCAGCTGCGACGGGGCCGGCACGCCGGCCTCGTCGACCGCGTGCACGAGGTACAGCCCCGGCGGCATCATGTTCCGGTCGTTCGGCAGCGCGGCCGTCACCTGGGCGCCGGCCTGCGTGAAGGCGAGCGGGATCCGCCGCTGGCTGACGCCGTAGCCGTGGGTGACGGATCCGGCGGCGGTGACGGACATCGACGCGATCGCCCGGGCGTCCTTCATGCCGAACGCCATCGACCCGCCGTAGGCGATCGTCCCGTGCACCGTGCGCAGCTCGGGCCGATCGGCCCACATCGGCGTGCCACCGACGCCGCGGGTGAAGAGCTGGGGCGGGTAGTACATCTCGGCGTCGAGGTTCGACTGCGGGCCGGGCGCACCTCCGCCACCCGTGAACACGCCGCCGCTCGGCATCAGCAGCGAGCTCGAGTGGTACGTGCGGATCCGCGCGTTCGTGTCCGCGACCCGCCACCGGCCCGTGTCGGGGTCCCAGAGCTCGCTCGTGTACACGGCGGAGGCGCCGTCGATGGCCTGCGCTGTCCCGCCGTTCGCGAGCACGTCGCCGTCGGGCAGCACGGTGAGGTTCAACCAGTTGCGCGCGTAGGACATGGGCGAGGTCTCCGCCGCCGCCGGTGCCGAGCCGTTCAGGTCGATGATGGACGCGCCGGTCCGCCCCGGGCGCCAGTCCTCGTTCGTGCGCTGGCCGCCGCCGGCGAGCAGGATCTTCCCGGGGGCGAACATCACCGAGGACGCCGACGATCCGAACCCGGTGCCCGGGACGACGCCGTCGTGCCGGATGGAACCGCCGCCGGCGGTGCTCATGGTCCACATCTGGTCCTGCGAGACGCCGAAGATCGTGCCGTTCGGCGCGAGGTAGGCCTTCGGGTACCACCACCGGTAGTCGAACGGACCGAACAGGTCGGTGCTGTCCGCGCCGCCGAGGAGCTGCCAGCGACCGCCCGGGGTGTAGATCTCCGGGGTGTGCCCGAACGAGCTGTCGGGCATCGTCGGGCCGGCGTAGGGGACGCCACCGCCGATGGCCACCACCCGGTCGTCGGGCATCCGCACCATCGACGCGTACCAGCGCGGCTGCGCGAGGGGCGGCGCCGCCGTGTAGGTCATCGCCGTGGGGTCGTAGGAGCCGGAGGTGAGGTAGTAGCTGCTCGTCCCGCCGACCATGAAGAGGCGCCCGTCCCGCAGCGGCGCACCGATGTTGCAGAAGCTGTCGACGCCGAGGCTCGGCGACTGCACGTGCGCGCCGGAGCCGGAGCCCAGCGCGGGATCCCACGTGTCGAAGCGCGTCGCCCCCTGGGAGGTGCCGCCGACGGGGCTGCCGTAGGTGACGAGCCGCCCCGACTGGACGAGGCTCGCGTGGATCGCGATCACCGGCCACGAGACGACCGGCGAGTACATGCCGCGCTCGGGCGCGGTCGAGTCGGGTGCCATGACCCCGAGGAACGGATCCGGCGGCTGCGCCAGGGCCAGGCCAGACGCGGCGTGGCCCGCTGGTGCCCCACCGATCACGGACCAGGCGAGGCCCGACGCCACCACCGCCGTGGCGACCAGCACCCGTGCCCGCACGCCCGCGCCGCCCACGCGCATCCCGCCGCCACCCCTGCGTCCCCTCACGCACCCACCCCTCGCCGTTCCGCCGAACCCGCGCCTCGCCCGCCCGTCGCCGGGCGAAGGTAGCACCGGTGCGCGCCCGACTTGCCGATGTCGTGAGACTGCAACACTGCCGCTGAGCTGGTGTTTCGTGATCTCCCGACCACACTGTGTGGTCGGTCCTCACTCAGACGGGTCAACTGCGGATCGCCGCAGAGGGCTTGACGTGGCACGATGCGGTACGCGTTCCCGCAGGGTCCGGAGGCTTCCGGCACGGGTCCCGACGGCGGCGCGATCGACGCCCGCGGCGTCCCGCAACCCCCGCGTGTCTGGCGCCCCCGGCAGGGATCGAACCTGCGACCTGCGGTTTAGGAAACCGTTGCTCTATCCGCTGAGCTACGGGAGCGGGGCCGGCCCGACGATCCGCGCCCGAGCGCCGCGCCATCGCCTGATCCGACCCCGGAGGCTATCCCTCGCCACCCGCGCCGTCCCCTCGACGTGCGCCCAGCCCCCGCAGCTCGTGGACGAGCTTGACGACCATCGCTCCCTCGCCGACCGCGGTGGACACGCGCTTGGTCGACTGGGCGCGGACGTCGCCGATCGCGAACAGCGCCGGCAGGCTCGTCTCGAGCGGCATCGGCGCCCGGGCCTCGAGCCAGCCGGGGGGCCGGCCCGTGGCCGGGTCGACGATCAACGCGGATCCGGTGAGCAGGTAGCCCGCCGCGTCGACCTGGATCCCGCGCGGCGTCGCCCACTGCGTCTGCGGCTCCCCGCCGATGCAGACGAACATCGCCTCGGTCGGCAGCTCGGAGGTGCCGCCGGCGGTGGTCCGCAGGCGGACGCGCCGGAGCCAGTCGTCACCCAGCGCCGCCGAGACCTCCGTGCCGTAGCGGACCGTGATGTCGGGATGCGCCTCGATCCGCTCGGACAGGTACGACGACATCGAGGTGGACAGCCGGGCGCCGCGCACGACCAGCGTGATCGAGCGCGCCCAGTCGACGAAGAACATGGCCGCCTGCCCCGCCGAGTTGCCGGCGCCCACGATGACGACGTCCTTGCCGCGCAGACCCGGCGCCTCACCGGGTGCGGCGCCGTAGTAGATGCCGCGGTGCAGCAGCTCGACGACGCCGGGCCGGTCGAGCAACCGCCAGGCGACGCCCGTCGCGCACACGAGCGCCGACGTCCGCAGCTCGGCGCCGTCGTCGAGCACGAGCCGGTGGCCCTCGGCGTCCGTGCCCCCACCCTCGACCACCCGGCGGGCGAGCAGGATCTCCGCCCCGAAGCGCTCGGCCTGCCGGCGGCCACGGGAGGCCAGCTCGGCGCCGCTGATCCCGTCGGGGAAGCCGAGGTAGTTCTCGATCCGCGACGTCGTGCCGGCCTGCCCGCCCGGCGCGAGCGCCTCGACCACGGCCGTCGACAGGCCCTCCGACGCGGCGTAGACCGCCGCCGCCAGCCCGGCCGGGCCGGCCCCGACGATGACGACGTCGTAGCGCTCGCGCGCCGGGGGCGCCACGAGCCCGATCGCGCGGGCGACCTCGACGACCGTCGGATCGACCAGCGTCGCCACGCCGGGGATCTCGCACCACACGGCAGCGTCGGCGCCGGGGTCCGGGCGGAAGTCGAACGGGATCCGGTTGCGCACGAGGAAGTCGCGCAGCTCGAACGCTCCGGTCGACCCGCCGAGCACGAGTCGGGGCTCGCCGCCGGTGAGGACCCCGGCGGCCACCATCCGCCGCACGACCTCCGCCCGCTCCGGATCCTCGACCCCACCCACGTGCCGACCTCCGATCACGGGTTGCGCTGCACGGAGGCTACGGCCGCGTCGGGCCGTCGTCCGGCGGGTCCGGCAGGAGCGGCATCTCGATCCCGGGGCCCCGGCCGAGGTGGACGGCGCGCCCGAGCGCAGCGGCGCCGAACCGGCTGCGGATCTGGTCGAGCGCGCCGTCGAGCGCATCGCCGTCGGCGCGCTCGAACGGGAGGTGCAGCTGCACGGCGTCGGCCGAGGAGAGCTCGGACAGGGCGACGCCGACGAGCGTCGCGCCACGCTCGTCCACGATCTGGCGGGCGCCGGCGAGGAGCCGCCGCGCCGAGGCCAGCAGGAGCGCCGTCTCGGCGGTGGCGTGCGGCGCGCTCGTGGAGCGCGTGATGCGCGCCGAGTCGGCGAAGCGCAGGCGCACGGTGACGGTCCGCGCCACGCGACCTCCGTCGCGCAGGCGCCGGGCGGTCCGGTCGACGAGGCTCACCAGTGTCGCGTCGAGCTCCTCCCACGTGGTGCCGCGCCAGCCGAGGGCCCGCTGCGCGCCGACGCTGCGGCGGCGGCGTGCCGGCACGACACGGCGCACGTCGCGACCCCAGGCGAGCGCGTGCAGGTGCCGCCCGGCGTGCGGCCCGAGCATGGCCGCGAGCGCGTCCTCGGGTGCGGCGGCCAGGTCCCCGACGCGCGTGATCCCCCGAGCGCGCAGCTTCTCGGCGGTGCGCGGCCCGACGCCCCACATCCGCTCCACCGGCAGGGGGTGGAGGAAGTCGAGCTCGCCGTCGGGCGGCACGAGCAGGAGGCCGTCCGGTTTGGCGCTCGCGCTCGCCACCTTCGCGAGGAACTTGGTCCGGGCGATCCCGACGGTGATCGGCAGGCCGGCGCGGTCGCGCACGTCGGCGCGGAGGCGACGCGCGATCTCGACGGGCGGCCCGGCGATCCTGCCGAGTCCCCCGACGTCGAGGAACGCCTCGTCGATCGAGACGGGTTCGACGAGCGGCGTGACGTCGCCGAAGACGTCGAACACGGCGCGGCTCGCCTCGCTGTAGGCGGACATCCGCGGCGGCACGACGACCGCCTGCGGGCAGCGCCGCATCGCCTCCCGCCCGCCCATCGCGCTTCGCACGCCGTAGGCGCGAGCCTCGTAGCTGGCGGCGAGGACGACGCCGCCGCCGACGATCACGGGGCGGCCGCGCAGCGACGGCTGGTCCCGCTGCTCCACGGCCGCGAAGAAGCAGTCGAGGTCGGCGTGGAGGATCGTCGCCTGGCCGGTTGGCGTGCGTACCACGAACACATGTTCGCACAACTTCCCCTCGTCGTCGGCGACGAGGCTGCTCGCGCACCGGCACCTTCAACGACGACATCGCCAACTGGCCACACCGCCACGAGCTCGCTGTCCGACACACCCGGCACGTGCGGGTGGGAGCACCCGAGCCCGCGCCCGCGCGCGCGTCATGCAGCGTCGCTGCGGGGGCGTCGGGGTGATCGTTCGATGGTGGTCTGTCGCCTGCCGGTCGGGCGGGGTGGTGGGACGGGCTGGTCGGCGTCCGGTGGGCGGGGGTCGAGGCCGTGTGCGTGTCGCCATCGTCGGCGGAGGCGGTGGATGTCGTCGGGGGCGAGCGGTCGTTCGGGCCGTGGTGTCTTGTCCGGGTGATCGCGCGCCGCGTGGCGGTTGTGAGGCGGGCAGCCGATGCGTCCGTTGAACTGGGTGGTGCGCCGTGGGTCCAGGGGACGATGTGGTCGACGTCGCAGCGCTGGGCGGGTTCGTCACAGCCGGACGGGTGTTGGCAGCGCCGGTCGCGCAGTTCGATGGCGCGCCGCAGCCGGCCGGTGAACTCCCGTCTCGGTGATCCGGAGATGATCGTGTGGCCGTCGAACAGGAAGGTCTCCACGTCGGAGGTGGTGAGGTGTGGGATGAGGTGGCCGGGGGTGATGACGGTGCCGTCGGCGAGCTCGCACAGCTGGGAGAACCGGTCGTCGCCGAGGACGACGCTGAACAGCGGACGCGGCCGCCGGCCTGGTGGTGCGCTGGTGGCGCGCTGGGCCATCTCGACCAGCGCGGCCGCGCGGCGCATCGGGATCGTGCGTGTGATCCCGGTGGCTTGGTCGGCGAGGTGGAGCTCGCGTTCGATGCGGTCCAGGACGGTGGTGACGGTGGCGCCGGAGATGGGGTCGAGCTCGGCGTCGAGGCGGACCATGCCGTCCAGCATCGGTGACGTCCGCACGAAGGACCGCTCGGTCTGCCGGCGGGCCACGGCCTGCGGGTCTCGACCGAGCGTGTCGTCGGCGGCGGACGTCCAGTAGCGCACTATCCGGGCACCATCGCTGTAGCGGAGCTCGGCGCAGCCGTCCACGAGGGCCTCCTCCGCATCGGCGAAGGCCTGGTCGCGGCCGTGGGCGCGGGCAGCGGCGAGCACGTCGAGGTGGTCCATCGACACCCGCCCCTCCACCACCGCCGCAGAGGCGACCGGCATCGACGCGAGCGCGCGTGCCCGGCGGATCGCGGTGCGGGCGCTGCCGATCGACTCGTGGACCTCGTTCGCCAGACGCGTTGCGGCGGAGCGCGACCCGTCAGAGGCCCACACCCCACGCTCCACCCATCGCGCCAGGTGCCGGCATGCGACGGCAGCGAGAACGTGGGACGCCCGGTGCATCTCGACCACCTCCACGGAGTTGATCGGCTCGCAGGGTCGCTGCGAGCGCGGCATCCAGAGGTCCAGGCGTGGACCGTGCTCCCCGGAAGCCGCTCGCACCCGACCTCTCACGACAGCCGGGCCCCGCGGTCAGGCCCCGGCGGGGCGGGTCAACCGACGGAGCCGGTCGAGGGCGAAGCGGCCGGTCGGGCGGACGGACAGCCGCTCCGACACGAGCCGGTGGGCGAGCTCCGTGCGCCCCGATCGGACCGCCGACTCGAGCAGGGTGCGCTCGAGCAGGTCGCGCTGCGCGTGGGACCCGCCGAAGCGGTGGAACGTCGCCCGGTGCGGGAGCAACGCCTCGACGACGCCGTGGTGGTCGCCGCGCCCGAACGCGACGATCGCACGAGCACCCGGCAGGCCGGCGAGCGCGGTCATGGACCGGTTGGAGCGGTGCTCGTGCGTGCTCGCCAGCAGCTGCGACTCCATCAGGCCGACGACACGCTGCGCATCGGTGATGCGCCCGGCGCCGACCAGGGCGACGACCGCGTGGAGGTCGTTGAACGCGTACCAGCCGTCGTCGGCCTTGGGCGCCCACGCGTCGGCCAGGACGGCGAACCGGTCGCCCCCGTCGACGCCGTCGAGGTGCAGCCGCCAGAGCATCGCGCTCGCGTCCAGCATCTCGATCGGGACGCCGGCGGAGCCGCCGTGGTGCACCCGCTCGTCGTAGATCGCGAGCACGTCGTCGATCTCGCCCAGCTCGAGGTGGTAGAGCGCGAGGTGCCACCAGTTGTGCACGGTGAACAGGTTCCCGTCGCCCCAGTCGCCCACGCGGGCGCGCATGAAGGCGACGCCCTCGTCGACGTGGCCCTGCATCTCGAACGCGTGCGCTGCCGCGTGCAGCGCCCACACGTCGTCGGGGTGCGCGTCGAGCGCGCTCCACGCAGCGTCGAGCGCGTGGCACCAGTGGCCCGACTCCTCGAGCCCGAACGCGTGCATCCCTCGCACGAACGACGCGTGCGGGCGCCCCTCGAACGCGCGCAGGCTGCGCCCGACCCGGTCGCGCAGGTTCTTCGCGTCGCCGGTGAAGAAGTCGAGCTGGTGGCCGATCATCAGCGCCAGCAGGTCGGTCGGCCACCGGACGAGCAGGTCGTCGAGGGTGCGGGCGGCGCCGTGCCAGTCCCCCGCCAGCCAGAGCTCGATGGATCGCGCGTGCGCCGCCTCACGCTCGTTCGTGCGGCACGCGTCCATCGCCGCCAGGTGCGCCGCGGCCGCGGCGAGGTCGGCGCGATCGGTCGACATCAGGTGCAGGTGCGCGGCCAGCGCGTGCCCCATCGGCGCGTCCGGGTGCTCCGTCACGAGCGTCTGCATCGCGTCGACGACCGCGGGGCGGAAGCGCACCAGGTGGTCCATCGCCTGGTCGTACGCGAGGGCCGCCTCGGCGGAGCCGGTCATGCGGTTGCCGTGCGAGTCCAGGCACGAGCGCCCCGCCGTGGAGGTGCCGCCCGTCCGGTCGTGGAGCTGGGGGATGTCGTCGGTGATCGTCATGTCGTCCTCGTGTCGTGGTGGGAGGTGGATGGAGGCGCGTCGCGCATCCGTGGCGGCGCTCACGGCCGCGGCAGGCGCCAGAGGGTCAGGCGGGTGATCGGCAGGAAGCCGAGCGCCTCCGCCAGCGGGCGGCTGAGGTCGCTGAAGACCCCGGCCACCCAGTGGTCCGGGTGGGCGAGCACGCGCACGGCGGCGAGCGAGCGCCACGCACCGCGGCCGCGCGCGCCGGGGAGCGTCGCCCCGAAGGCGAGCGACGCCAGACCGTGCGACTCGAAGGCCGCCCCGGCGCCAACCGGTCGCCCGTCGTCGCTCGCCGTCCACAGCCGGACCCGGTGATCGCTCAGCAGCGCCGGCGGCGCGAACGCGCCGCGAACACCGGCCACGTCGTCGATGGGGTACGCCTCCACCGCCACCCGCTCCCAGGCGGCCAGCGCGTCCTCGTCGCGGACCTCGGCCACCCGGGTGGTCGGGCCACCGGTCGCGAAGGGCGGGAGGGGCGCCACGGTGGCGGGTGGTCGGAGCAGGACGGGCGGGTGGCCCGAGAGCTCCCAGCCCTGCTCGCGCAGGTCCGGCGTCGGCCACGCCGACCAGCACCACACGTCGCCACGGCCACCGCGCACGGCCTCCCCGAGGGCCGCCAGCGTCGCGCGCCAGTCGGCAGGCGGCTCGGTGAGCACCACCGCGCTCCAGTAGCCGAACGGCCGGCCCGCGTCGGCGACCTCCATCCCGTCGAGGGTCCTCGGGCGCGCGCCGGCAGCGGCGACGAACGCCGCGTTCGTCGCGGCGAGGTGGTGGAGGAACCGGCGGAGGAACGTGTCGTCGACCGGTGCGGCGCGATCCCACCCGGTCGTCAGGTGCTCGTGGACGTCGGTCATGGGTGCATCGTGCGGCGCGGTCCTCGCACGACGATCGCACGACGATCGCACGCCGATCGCACGACGGTCGCCCCTCCCACCCGCGGGTCGGTGGCCCGCGGACCCCGAACCGGGCGAGCGGCCCCGCCGTACACTCCGGCGATGCGGTACCGGGTGCTCGGGGCGGTGGAGCTGGTCGGCGACGACGGGCGGGCGACCACCATCGGCAGCCGGACGCAGCGACTCGTGCTGGCGGTGCTGCTCGCACGGCGCGGCGGTGTCGTGACCGTCGACGAGCTGGTGGACGCGGTGTGGGGCGACGGGCCGCCGGCGAGCGCCGTCGCGTCGCTGCGCACGTACATCTCACGCTTGCGCGCGGCGGTCGGGCCGGGCCTCGTCGGGGTGCCGGGCGGGTACCGCCTCGACGTCCGCGACGGCGAACTCGACGCCGACGATGCGGAGCGGTGCATCGCCGCCGCCGACCAGGCGCCGGCGGAGGCCGCCCTGGAGCTGCTCGACGCCGCGCTGGCGGCGTGGCGAGGTCGCGCCTTCGGCGACGTCGCCGACCACGACCTGCTGCGTGCCGAGGCGATGCGGCTCGACGACCTGCGGCGGACGGCGCGCCTGCGCCGGGCCCAGGCGCTGGCGGTGGCCGGCGATCCACGGCGCGCCGCGGCGGACGCCGAGGCGCTCGTCGCCGATCACCCGCTCGACGAGGCGTGCTGGTCGCTCCTCGTCGATGCCCTGGTGTCCGCCGGGCGGGCGGGCGAGGGCGTGCGCGCGGCAGCGAGGGCGCGCGACGCGCTGGCCGACGCCGGGCTGCAGCCGTCGGCCGGGTTGCTCGGCGCCGAAGCACGTGCGCTCGGCCTCGACCTCGACCCGCCCGCGCCGGCGGTGCTGGACGGCCTCGCGACGGTGGCGGGCGAGACGGGTCCACCGCCGGCGGCGCACGGCCTCGCGGCCGGGGCGCCGACCGGCCGCTGGCCCGCGTCCTCGCTGGTGGGCCGGGACGAGGACGTCCGAGCCGTCATCGAGCTCGTGGGCCGCGCTCGCGTCGTCACGCTCGTGGGGCCCGGCGGGGTGGGCAAGACCCGCCTCGCGACCGAGGTCGCCCGCCACGTCGCGGCGACGCGCCGCTGGTGCACCGTGGAGCTCGCCGCCATCGCCCCCGCGGTCCGGCCGCCCGTCGCCGGCGACGCCGACGACCTCGCTGCCGACCCGGAGGCGCTCGCGGCCGTCGTCGGCGCCGTCACCTCCGCCCTGGGCGCGGCCGTCGCGACGAACGACCCGGCGGAGGCGCTGGCGCGGATCGGCGGCCTCGACGTCGTGGTCGCGCTGGACAACGCCGAGCACCTGCTGGACGAGGTCGCCACGGTCGTCGAGGCGATCGTCGGGGGCGGCGGGCGCGCGACCGTGCTCGTGACGAGCCGCGAGCGGCTGGGCGTGGACGGCGAGCACGTCCGGCGCGTCGAGCCGCTGGCCGTGGGCGGCGAGGACGCGCCGGCGGTGCGGCTCTTCGTGGAACGCGCCACGGCCGCGGGCGTGCAGGTCCGCGCCGGCGACGACGGGATCGCCACCGTCGTCGCACGCCTCGACGGGCTTCCCCTGGCGCTCGAGATGGCCGCGGCGCAGCTGTCGACGACGTCGCTCCCGGAGCTGGTCGACATCGTCGAGCGCCGAGTCGTCGAGCTGCGCGCCCCCCGCCGGAGCGCGGCGCCGCGCCAACGCTCGCTGGGCGCGCTGGTCGAGTGGTCGCTCGACCACCTGAGCGCCGACGAGCTCGGCGTCCTCGAGCGGCTTCCCGTGTTCGCCGGGACGTTCACCGCCGCCGACGTCGGTGCGGTGCTCGGCGGCGACGCCGTCCCGCTCGTGCGCCGTCTCGCCGACCGCTCCCTCGTGACGGTGCGCACCGGGGCCCTGACGAGGTTCGGTGTGCTCCAGACCGTTCGGGAGGCGGTGCTCGAGCGACGGCCGGTGGACCTCGACGACGTGCGGCGCGCCCACGCCCACTGGTGCCTCCGCGAGCTCCGCCACCACGACGCCCTCCTCGGCGGCCCGGGTGAGCCGGCCGCCCGCCGGCGCATCGTCGAGCTGCTGGACGAAGCGCGGGCTGCGCACCGGTGGGCGTGCGAGCACGAGCCGGCGACGGCCCTCGCGATGTCGGCTGTGCTGCACCGGGAGGCGCAGTCGGCCGTCGCGGACGAGGTCCTCGGCTGGGCCGCTCGCGCCATCGCCGCGGCGGGCGACGGCGGCGACCGGCGAGACCTGGCGGTGGCCACGGCCTCCGCAGCGACGCACGCGATCAACCGGGGCGAGCACGAGCGAGGCATCGCGCTGGCCCGGCGGTCGGTGGAGATCGCACCCGACGACGCCGCGGCGCTCCCCGGGCTGGAGGCGCTCGGCGACGGCGCCACCTACGACGGCCGGCTGGAGGAGGGCGCCGCCGCGTTCGCCGAGCTCCGCCGCCGCGCGGCGCGCTGCGGTGACCGGTGGCAGGAGCGGGGCGGAGCCGTCGGCGTCGCCCTCGTCGCGGTCTACCGGGGCGATCCTCCCGAGGTCCTCGACCGGTACGTGGAGGAGCTGGTCGCCGCGGAGGGAGCTGACCGCGACGACCTCCCCCCCACGTCGCGCTCGATCACCGCCTACACGATCGGCGAGCTGCTCGGCGACCGCGACGCCGAGCGGGCCCTCGAGTGGTACGCCCGCGCGCTCGAACGGGCGCGCGCCGTGCCGAGCCCGATGCTCGAAGGGGTCGCGCTGGTCTCCGCGGCGGCGCTGCGGTCGCGCACGGGCGACCTCGCCGGATCCGCGGCGACGTTCGTCGAGGCGATCGAGCTCTGGCTCCGGCGGGCCGACCGGACCCACCAGCTGACGACGCTGCGCAACGCGGTCGTGCTGCTCCAGCGGCTGGACCGCCCGGGCGAGACGGCGGAGCTGCTGGCAGCGGTGCGCCGCGACGTCGCCACCTACGGCGACGAGGCCGCACGCCTCGAGGCCGCCCAGACCTGGGTGCGCGGACGTCTCGATCCCGGGCTGCTCGCGCAGCGCGAGCACGCCGGGAGCCAGCGCGACGTGGAGGACGCCGCGCGGTGGCTGCTGGACGAGCTCCGCCGCTGAGGGGTCAGGGCAAACGGTGCAGCACCAGCGGCAGCACCTCGCTCGCGCCCGCCGCCCGCAGCAGGGACGACGCGACGGTGAGGGCCCAGCCGGTCCGCATGGTCGCCGCCACGAGGAGCACCGGCTCCGGCGGGAGCCGGAGATCGCCGCGCAGCCCGAGAGCGCGCTCGAGGTGGGTGACGACCGCCGCCGAGGACACGTCGGCGGGCGGGGCGCCGCCGCGCCAGGTGAGCGCCTCGACGACCGGGAGCCGCCCCACCCGCGCCACGTGGTCCGCCAGCCGTGCGGTGGCGGCAGGGGCGGCCGAGGCGAGCGGGACCACGGCCGTCGGGCGGACGCCCCACGAGGGCGCCCACCGGCGCAGGGCCTCGACCGCGCCGGCCAGGAGCTCGTGCGGCACGTCGCCCGTCCGCCCCAGCAGCGCCAGCTCGTCCGACCAGCCCGGGTCGTCGGCGAACGCGACGGCGCGGCCCTCCGAGGCGCCGACGATGCGCCCGCGACGCGACACGCCCGACGGCCACAGCTTGCGCGGCTCGATCACCACGTCGACCCCGCGCGCGAACCGGCGGGCGGCGGCCCGGCGTTCCTCCGACGGAGCGGCTCCCGGCGACGGCACCAGGCCGGTGCACACGGAGCACCGCCCGCAGGGCGCGGGGTCCGGATCGTCGAGGGCGATCTGCAGGAACGCCATCAGGCACCCCGCGCCGCGTGCGTACCGTCGCATCAGATCCGCCTCGGCGGCGCGCACCTGGGCCAGCGCGGCCCACTTCGCCGCGTCGTGCACGTAGGGCGCGCCCGTCGCGACCCAGCGCGAGGCCGCCCGCTCGACCACGCCCGCCACCGCGAGCACCTTGAGCAGGGACTCGAGGCGCCCGCGGCGGACGCCGGTGGCGGCCTCGAGCTCCACGAGCGACGAACCCTCGCCGCCGGAGCGCCCCAGCGCGGCGAGCACCGCCTCCGCGTGCGCCGGGTCGGGCACCGACGAGGTGGCGAAGTGCTCCCAGATCCGTTCGTCGGACTCCGACGGGAGCAGGACGGCGTCGGCCCGCTCGACGCTGCGACCGGCTCGGCCGACCTGCTGGTAGTACGCCACGGGCGTCGACGGCGAGCCGACGTGGACGCAGAACGCGAGGTCGGGCTTGTCGTAGCCCATGCCGAGCGCCGAGGTGGCCACCACGGCCTTCACCTCGTTGCGTCGCAACCGCTCCTCCACCTCGACGCGGCGGGCCGGCTCCAGCGCGCCCGTGTACGCGTCGACCGCGAAGCCCTCGGCGGCGAGGAAGGCGGCCAGGCGCTCGGCCTCGGCCACGGTCAGGACGTAGACGATCCCGGAGCCGGTCATCCCGGAGAGCGCGTCGGCCACCCACGCGTACCGGTCGATCGGCGTCAGGCCCGGCACGACCGAGAGGCGCAGCGAGGTGCGGGCGAGGGTGCCCCGGAACGTGACCGTGCGGTGACCGAGCTGCACGGCGACGTCGGCGGTGACGCGGTCGTTGGCGGTGGCGGTGGTGGCGAGCACCGCGGCCGACGGCGTGGCGAGCAGCGCGCCTGCGAGCCGCTGGTAGTCGGGACGGAAGTCGAACCCCCAGTCGGAGATGCAGTGCGCCTCGTCGATGACCACCAGGCCGACCCGCTCGAGCAGCGACCGCAACCCCGCCGCGAACCGGGCGTTCCCCAGGCGCTCCGGGGACACCAGCAGCACGTCGAGCGAGCCCGCGTCGAGCTGCGCGAACACGCCGTCCCACTCCTCGACGTTGGTCGAGTTGAGCGTGTCGGCGCGGAGGCCCGCGCGCCGGGCGGCGTCGACCTGGTCGCGCATCAGCGCGAGGAGCGGCGACACGATCAGCGTCGGGCCGCCGCCGCGGGCCCGGATCGCCGAGGTGGCCGCCCAGTACACGGCGGACTTGCCCCATCCCGTCGCCTGCACGACGAGCACGCGGGCGCGCGGCTGGAGGAGCGCGGCCACGGCGTCGAGCTGATCGCCGCGGGGGTGGGCGCCCTCACCCGCCAGCCGGTGCAGCACGGCACCGAGGTGGGCGGCGGCGTCGTCGGCGGTCGTGGCGGGCACCGCGCCAGTGTCGCAGCGGGGTGCGCGCCTCCGGCGCGGGTTGAGCCGGAGACCCGTGGGGTACGGCTCGGTCCCATGCGCGACCTCGGGCCGGACGTGCACCGTGAGCCCTTCCTCCACCTGGCGGGGATGTCGGCGACGGAGGCGATCATCGCCTGGGGCGCGTTCTTCTTCCGCCGCGACGGCGGCGGGCCGTGGCGGCTGCTCGACGACGAGGAGCTCGGCGAGGTCGATCCCGGCCGGCAGGGCTCCATCGGCGCCAGCTCCACCCCCTACGGCGCCGCGGTGGTCGAGCTCACCGACGAGGCCGGCACGGTCGTCCGCCGGCTGAGCACGTCGACGGCGAACCACGTCGAGATCTCCGACCTGCAGCCCTCCACCACCTACCGCTACCGGGTCAGCGTGGACGGTGAGCCGTGGGCAGCAGGTGAGCGCTGGGACTGGATCGGCGGCGCCGAGCACGAGGGGGGCCACCTCGCGCCGTCGGGCCGAGCGTACGCCTGCACGTTCCGGACGCTGCCGCACCACGACGACCCCTCGCCGGTCCGCCTCGCCGTGCTCGGCGACCAGGGCGTCGGGTTGCAGGCCGAGGAGGGCCGCGGCGCCCAGCAGCGCGCCGTGGCGGAGGCGCTCGACGCCGCGGTCACCCAGGGCCTCGTGCAGCTCGTCGTCACCACCGGCGACAACATCTACCTCGGCCCACGCGACACGACCTCCGGCAGCGGCGACGAGGACGACGACTGGTACTTCAGCTACTACCAGCCGTACCGGTACGTGATCGACCGGGTGCCGGTCTACCCGAGCGTCGGCAACCACGACACCTCCGACACGGAGGCGAGCGACGACCGCGAGCAGCTGGCGGACAACCTCTTCACCGAGCAGCGCTTCGCGAGCGGCGCCCACGTGGATGCCGCGTCGGTCGAGCCGGGGCTGAACTACCGGGTGCGCGTCGGCTCGCTCGTCGAGCTGACGTGCATCGACACGTCGCTCGCCACGGACCTGGAGGAGGAGCACTTCTTCGAGCACCCGTCCCACCGCGCGTTCCTCGAGGCGTCGTTCCCGCCGAGCGACGGGCCGCCAGAGCCGGGGGCGGGCCTGCCCGTCTGGCGGATCCCGTTCTGCCACCACCCGCCGTACACGGCCGGGCCGAGCCACCCGAACCACGACGAGATGATCGAGCAGCTCGTGCCGCTGTGGCGCCGCGCCGGCGTCCGGCTCGTGCTCGGCGGCCACGAGCACAACTTCCAGCACAACGTCGTCGACGGGATCACCTACGTCGTCAGCGGCGCCGGCGGGAAGCTGCGGACCGAACCGCCGCGCGCCCTGGCGCGCGCCGGGACCCGCTCGTGGTCGGCGACGTGCCACCTCTGCCTGCTGTCGCTGTGGCCGGACGAGGCGGTGCTCACGGCGATCGGCCGCGTCGAGGACGGCCGCCTGGTCCCGATCGAGCGGATCACGGCCGAGGGCGGGCGCACGAGCGACCCGATCCGCATCCCCGCCGGCCCGGTCAGCGCAGCGCCTGGACCTCCGGCGGCAGCGGCACCCGAGCCTCCGCGTACGCCCGCACCGCGCGGCTGACGAGCTCCGACTGGCTCCGGGCGTTCGCGGCCGCGGCCAGCGCCCGGTGCGCCTGCACCTGGCTCGGGTCCTGCAGCTCCGCGGGCAGGTCGAGCTCCTCCACCGCCTCGAACCACAGCAGCTCCGAGCGCCAGCCGACCCGCCGCACCCGTCCGTGGTTCGCCGCCAGCCGCGCGCAGACCATCCCCAGCGACTGCGGGTTGCGTGCGAGCTTCACGGCCATCACGTCGGCGATCTCGTCCGCGTGGCGGCGCACGGCCACCTCGAGGCGGCGCAGGGTCGTGCGCGCCACCCACCCCAGCACGACCAGCACGACGGCCACCACCGCGGTGCTCCACAGGAACACGTCGGCGTACTCGAGGACGGCGAACACCAGGGTGCCGAGGGCGACGCCGAGGCCGAGCACCCAGCCGCCGAAGCGCCGGGCACGGGCGAGCGAGACCATCCCCGAGGTCACCCAGTGCGCGTCGTCGGCCCACAGGTGGGCGAGCTCGTGCGCGCACATCGCCTCGACCTCGTCGCGGGTCAGGGCGGAGCAGCCGGTGGTGACGCACAGCGACCGGCTGCGGGTGGACCGCACCGACAGCGCGTTCGGCACGGTGTCCTGCACGACGTGGAGCGTGGGCGTCGGCTTGCCGAGCCCGATCGACAGGGCCTCGACCACGTTGTGCAGCTGCGGCCACTGCGACCGGTCGAGCGGGACGGCGTGCACCTCGCGCAGGACGCTGCGCCGCGCCCCCACCCAGAACCACCAGAACGCGCCACCGAAGCTGACCACCACGGCGAGGGCGGCCAGCGCCCCCGCGCCGCCCGGCGCCCACGCCCACACGGGTGCGTCCTCGATGCCCTCGCCGGTCGCCCAGCTCCATGCGCGCGCCACCGCCGCGGCGGCCACCACCACCAGCGCCGCAGCGGTGAGGGCGAAGACGCTGACCCCGAGCAGGCAGGCGGCGACCGCCTGGAGCCGCGCCCAGCCGCGCCGGCGGTCGAGGGCGACGAGGGTTGCGCTCACGTGGACATCTTCGCTCGCGCGGGTGACGCCTCGGTGAACCTCCGCGAGCGAGGACGCGCTCACCTACGTCGCCACCAACGGGTGCGGCGCGACCGCCACCGCGACGGCCACCGTGCGGGTGCCGGTGGGACGGTCGAGGTGAGCGGCCGGCGGGTACGGTGGGCCGCATGACGCACTTCCACGAGCTGACCATGACGTCGATCGAGGGGGAGCAGGTCCCGCTCGAGCGCTTCCGGGGCCAGGTCTGCCTGATCGTCAACGTCGCCAGCTATTGAGGCCTCACCGGCCAGTACGCAGGTCTGCGTACGCTCCAGGACGAGCTCGGCTCGCGCGGGTTCACCGTGCTCGGCTTCCCGTGCAACCAGTTCGGGGCCCAGGAACCGGGCACCGACGCCGAGATCCTCGAGTTCGCCCGGACGAACTACGACTGCAACTTCCCGCTGTTCACCAAGATCGACGTCAACGGTGACTCCGCGTGCGAGCTGTACGACTGGTTGAAGTCCGAGCAGCCCGGCGGGGGCGCCACACCGGACATCACCTGGAACTTCGAGAAGTTCCTCCTCGACCGCGACGGCAACGTGGTGAAGCGGTTCGCCCCTCCCGTGACGCCTGAGGACATCCGGCCGGAGATCGAGCAGCTCCTCGGCGACGCCTGACGGGCTCTTCGGCCCCCGGCGCACCCGCCCCTCCCACACCACCGCGTCCGTGAACGGGCGCCCCTCCTCGGTGGCTGCGTCCACGAACGGTGCCTGCCGCGGCGCGCGCCGCGGATCGGCAGGGTTCCGTCAAGATCGGTGCCCGCGCGTCACGTGACGTGTCGACGTCGGCTCTTCCGCTCGGTCACACGAGACGGGAGCGGGACGAGCACATGTACAGGACACCGACACCGACGTTTGTCGGGGGCACGCTGGGGGTCACCGGCCTCAGCGCCGGGGCGCCGCTGCTGATCGGCGTCGCCCTCGTCGTCCTCGGGCTGCTCCTGCTGCGCCTCGCGCTCGTCGGCTCCGCGCGGCGGCGGGCATGAGCACCGCAGCCATCGGGCGGTCCCGCCCCGCCGGCGGGAGGTGGGCGCTCGCGGGCTCCATCGTGACGGTGCTCGCGGTCGCCGGCGCGCACGGTGCCTCGTACCGCCGCACGGAGGCGGCGCTCGCCGCGCGCGCGTGGAACCTGCTGCATTCCGAGGACGCCGTCGCGTCCGGCGCGAACGTGTGGTTCGGGCTCGGGCGCAGCGACGCCTACGGCCTGGCGATCACGCCGCAGTGCAGCTCGCTGTTCCTCGTCATGCCGGTCGCCGCGATCGCGGTCGCGGCACTCGCCCGCCGGCAGCTGCGGGTGCGGCGGATCGTCGCCGCGCTCCTCGCCGGCGTGCTCGTCGTCGCTGCCGGGAACGTCGTGCGCGTCGCGACCATCGCCGGCCTCGTCCAGCGGTGGGGGATCCGTCGCGGCTACGACTGGGGCCACCTCGTCATCGGCTCGGTCCTGAGCGTCCTGTTCGTCGCCGCGAGCCTCGCGGCGCTCGCGCTCGTGCTGCTCCGTGACGGCCGTGCCGCTCGCGCCGGGGCCGCCTCGTGAGCTCGCTCTCCACGCTCGGGTTGGCGCAGGCGATCGGGCTCGTGCTCAGCGTGATGTTCCTGTCGTACGTCGTGTTGATCGTGCTGCCGTACCGGCGCCACCGCGCACGCCCGGCGGGTGACGCGTCGCTGCTCGAGTGGCACCTGTTCGTGCCGGCTCGCGACGAGGCCGCGGTGATCGGCGGCACCCTGCGGACGCTGCGCGGGCGGTTCCCCGCCGCGCACGTGTGGGTGATCGACGACGCCAGCCTCGACGCCACCGCAGAGATCGTGGCCGCCGCCGCCGAAGCCGATCCGCAGGTGCACCTCGTCGCCCGCCGGCTCCCCGACGCGCGCACGGGCAAGGGCGACGCCCTGAACGCGGCCTACCGGAGGCTCGACGCGCACCTCGGGGCGCGGCGAGCCGCGGGCGGCGCGATCGATCGTGCCGGGGTCATCGTCGGCGTGGTGGACGCCGACGGCGAGCCGGCCCCCGACTGCCTCGACGTCTGCGCGGCGCCGCACCTGTTCGGCGATCCCGAGGTCGCCGCGGTCCAGGTCTGCGTCCGCATGGTCAACCGCAGTGAGCGGCGCCCGGCACCGGGGCGCGGCCGGTTCGGGAACTTCGGCCGGCGGATGCTCGTGCGGATGCAGGACCTCGAGTTCTGCGGGCCCATCGCCGCGGTGCAGCTCACGCGGCAGCGGACGCGCACCGTGGGCCTCGGCGGGAACGGTCAGTTCACGCGACTCGCCGCGCTCGACGAGATCGGCGGTCTCGTCGACGGGCGACCGTGGCACGGGTCGCTGCTCGAGGACTACGAGCTCAGCCTGCACCTGCTCGTGGCCGGGCTGCGCAGCGAGTACACGATGGACACGCACGTCGAGCAGGAGGGCTTGACGAGCCTTCGCCGCTTCGTGACGCAGCGCACGCGGTGGGGCCAGGGCACGATGCAGTGCTGCACGTACCTGCCGCGGATCTGGGCATCGCCCCACGTCACGTCCGCCGGCGTCTTCGAGGCGACCTACTACCTGCTGCAGCCGTGGTTGCAGCTCCTCGGGACGTTCGTCTACGGCGTGCCGGTCGTCCTGCTGGCGATCGCGCTCGCAGGCGATCCGGACGTGCTCGACACGTTCACGACGCCCGGCGGCGCGTCGCTGCTGGGGCTCTACGCGGTGCTCGCGCTCGGACCCTTCGTCGTGTGGGGCCCCCTGTACGTCCGGCGCTGGGAGCCGGGTGTCGGGCGCGTGCGCGCGCTCGGCTTCGGCCTCGCCTACGCGGTGTACGTCCTCGCCTTCTACGTCACGTCGTGGCGGGCGTTCGGCCGCATCGTCCGCCGCCGCAGCGGGTGGGCCAAGACCCGCCGCAACGCGGAGGTCACCGCCGGACCCGTGGCGCTGGAGGCGTGACCGTGCCCGCCACGGCCGGCGACGGGGGTGCATGACGACGACCGGCCACCGACCTCACCCGCCCACCACACGACACGACGCGAGGTGCTCGACCGAGCGCCCGCACCCCCTGGAAGGACACACGACATGACCACCTCCCGCACCCCCGCACGAGCTCGACGCCTGCTCGCCGCCGCCGCGCTGACGGTGACGCCCGCGCTCCTCGCGTCGGGCGCCGCGTCCGCCGCCGGCGACGCGAACGGCGCGTTCGGCGTGAGCGCCGCACCCGGCCCGTCCACCAGCGCGACCCGCATCACCACGGTCGCGCCGATCCCGGCCGTCACCGGCACCAGCGGGAGCCGGAACCGGTCGAGCATCTACATCGGCGACACGGTGGCCGATCGCCACGGGACCGTCGGGAGCGCGACGGTCTCCATCAGCCCGACGTCGGCGAGCTCGACCGCGAGCACCGTCCGCCTGTACGCCGCCGTCACGTCGGACACCGCCGAGCTCGCCGCGGACTCCATCGCCGCCAGCTGCTCGTTCGACCCGGCCACGGGCGCCGTGGCGGGTTCCACGACCGTCACGAACGGCAGCCGGACGAACCTCATCGGGATCTCGACGGCGCTGCCCGCGAACCCCGGCGTGAACACGCCGGGCAGCGGCGCCGCGACGTCGTACCTGCTCAACCGGCAGACGACCAACGCCGATGGCAGCCTCACCGTCGACGGCCTCGTCTACACCGACAGCTACGGCAACGTCATCAGGATCGCCTCCGTCACCTGCCAGCCGGCCGAGCTGCTGGCGGTCCCCGTCGCGTCGCCGCTCGTCGGCGGCCTCGCCGCGGCCGGCGTCGCCGGCGTGGTCGGCACCGTCGCCCTCGCCCGCTCGCGCCGTCGGCGGCTCGCGGCCACGGTCGCCTGACGCCCGACCACCCTCGTCCGGGGACGCGCCAGCCGGCGCGTCCCGGACCCCCCCGACGCCATGCGCACGATCCTCTTCGTCTACGGCACGCGCCCCGAGGCCGTGAAGCTCGCGCCCGTGGTCACGGCGACCCGCGAGCGCGGCGGCCTCGAGGCCGTGGTGGCCGTCACCGGTCAGCACCGGGTGATGCTCGACCAGGTCAACGAGATGTTCGGGATCGTCCCCGACCACGACCTCGACCTCGCCGCGCCGCGCCAGACGCTGACCCACATCACGACGCGCGCCCTCGAGGGCGTCGGCGCGATCCTCGAGCAGCGCCGCCCCGACATGGTGGTCGTCCAGGGCGACACGACGACGGCGTTCGCCAGCGCGCTGGCGGCGACGTACGCGAGGGTGCCCGTGGCGCACGTCGAGGCGGGCCTGCGCACCGCCGACCGGTGGTCGCCGTTCCCGGAGGAGATCAACCGGCGGATGGTCGGCGGGTTGGCGACGATCCACCTCGCCCCGACCACGGCAGCCGCGGGCAACCTGCGCGCGGAGGGGGTCGACCCGGCGACGGTGCTCGTCACCGGCAACACCGTCGTCGACGCGCTGCTCGCGACGGCACGGCGGCGGGTGCCGTTCCGGGATCCGCGGTTGGCAGAGCTGGGTGACCGCCGGACCGTCCTGGTCACCGCGCACCGCCGCGAATCGTGGGGCGCGCCCATGGCGGCGTGCGCCCGCGCCGTGGCACGTGTCGCGTGCTCCCACCCGGAGGTGGCGTTCGTGCTGCCGGCGCACCTCAACCCGGCCGTGCGCGAGGTGCTGCTCCCGCCGCTCGCCGGCCTGCCCAACGTGATCGTCACCGACCCGCTCCCGTACGGCGAGTTCGTCCGCCTCATGGGCGACAGCCACCTGGTGCTCACCGACAGCGGCGGCGTGCAGGAGGAGGCGCCGATCCTGCGCACGCCCGTGCTGGTGATGCGCGCCTCGACGGAGCGGGTCGAGGCGCTCGCCGCGGGCACGGTGCGCCTCGTCGGAACCGACGAGGCGGTGATCGTCCGCGAGGTGGAGCGGCTGCTCGCCGATCCGGGCGCGCACGCAGCGATGGCCACCGGTGCCAACCCGTACGGCGACGGCACCGCCGGCCGGCGCTGCGCCGATGCGATCGCGCGGTGGTTCGCCAGCACGCCGGGCGCCCGAGCACGCGTCCGTGGACCCCGGCACCGCCACGGTGCGGGGGTCCACGAACGCAGGGTGGTCGGGGCGACCTACGATCCCGAGATGAGCGACATCGCGGTGGTGACGGGGGCCAACTCGGGGATCGGGCGGGCGATCGCCATCCACCTGGCCGGTCAGGGCATGACCGTCCACGGCACCGTGCGCAGCGTCGACAAGGCGGCGAAGCTGCAGGCGATGGCCGCCGACGCCGGCGTCGACGTGCGCCTGGTCGAGCTGGACGTGGGCGACGACGCCTCCGTCGCCGCCGGGTTCGCCAGGATCCTGGACGAGACCGGTGGGGTCGTCGACGTCCTGGTCAACAACGCGGGGATCGGCGGCAACGCCGTCGCCGAGGAGTGCCCACCGCAGCTGTACCTGGACGTGATGAACGTCAACCTCTGCGGCGCGGTGCGCTGCCTCCAGCAGGTGCTGCCGGGCATGCGCGAGCGCCGGCGCGGCTCGATCGTCAACATCACCTCGATCGCCGGCCGCGTCGCCGCGCTCGCGCAGTCGCCCTACGTCGCCTCGAAGTGGGCCTTCGAGGGGCTCAGCGAGGGCCTCGCGCAGGAGCTCGCGCCCTTCGGGATCCGGGTCGTGATCGTCGAGCCGGGGGTGACGAAGAGCGCGATCTTCGCGAAGAACATCGACGCGCCGAACCAGTCCGGCGCGTACGAGGCGCACTACCGGCGCATGTTCGCGTTCTACGCCGCGGGCATGGCCCGGGCCACCGACCCGCTCGAGGTCGCGCGCGTGATCCACCACGCCGTCACCACCGACGAGCCCCAGCTCCGCTACGCCGTCAGCTGGGGCGGGGCGGAGCTCGTGGGCGGTCGCGCCGCGATGAGCGACGCCGCGTGGGTGGCGCTGGGGGCGCACCAGGACGACGACGCCTACTACCGCGAGTTCGAGGCCGGCTTCGGCCTGGACGTCCGGCCGGCGGCGCCGCCGGTCAGCTGACGACCGACGGGTCCGCTGCGGCCGGGAGCGCCGGCCGGTGCAGCACCGCGGCCGACGGCCGCACGACCACGGCGTCGCCGTCCGCGGCGGCGAGGCCGTCGACGATCAGGCTGAACCCGCTCGCGCTGGACGGCGGGAGCACGAGCGCCACGTCCGGCCGCGCCGCGGCGTGGCGCCGCGTGGACGCGCCCACGTCCAGCCGGAACACCTCCCGGTCGAAGCGCACGGGGACGGCGACGGCGTGGGCGCGGCCGTCGTCGCGCACGGTGACCAGGTACCCCCACGGGAACTCCCGCAGCGCGACGCCCAGCTCGGGCAGGGGGACCGGGATGCTCACCCGCGGCAGCGTACGTCACGCCTGATCGCCGGCGCGACGGCGGACGACCCGCCGCCGACCCGCCCGAGGAGCCGCGGCACCGGGCCGGGCCGCCGCGGCGGACCCCAGCGCGCGCCCGCGCCGCGCCCGCGATTCCCGACCGGATGTGTCGGGTATCGCGCTATCGTCCCCGCTGCAGCGCCCGAACGAGCGCGTCCCACACGACACACAGGAGACCGACGATGGCCGTCCGGATCGGCGACACCGCACCCGACTTCACCGCCCAGACCACGCAGGGCGAGATCCACTTCCACGAGTGGCTCGGCGACAGCTGGGGCGTGCTCTTCAGCCACCCGAAGGACTTCACCCCCGTCTGCACGACCGAGCTCGGCTACGTGGCGAGGATCAAGCCGGAGTTCGACCGGCGCAACGTGAAGGTGATCGGGCTGTCCGTCGACCCCGTCGAGTCGCACGAGCGCTGGGAGCAGGACATCGCCGAGACCCAGGGCACGCCGGTCAACTTCCCGATGATCGGCGACGCCGACCGCACGGTGGCCGACCTCTACGACATGATCCACCCGAACGCGAACGACACCCTCACCGTCCGCTCGGTGTTCGTGATCGGGCCGGACAAGAAGGTGAAGCTGAACATCACCTACCCGGCGTCCACGGGTCGCAACTTCGACGAGATCCTCCGGGTCATCGACAGCCTGCAGCTGACCGCGGCGTACAAGGTGGCCACGCCGGCCAACTGGCAGGACGGCCAGGACGTGATCATCGGGTCGGCGGTGTCCGACGACGAGGCGAAGGAGCTGTTCCCGCAGGGGTGGACCGCCGTCAAGCCGTACCTGCGCACCCTGCCGCAGCCGGGTCGCTGAGCGCCCGCGCCGCGCGTGCCGCGCGACACGATCCACCGGGAGATGGTTCGCACCGCTAAGTAGCTAGGCTCACCACATGAGCCTCACCACCGCCGCGACCGGAGCGCCTCGCGTCCGACCCGGTGACGCCGAGCTGGCCGGAGCGCTGCGCACGGGCGTGATGCGCCTGTCGCGCCGGATCCGCAACGAGCGCGACCTGGACGGACCGAGCGTCGGCCAGCTCGCCGTGCTCGGCTCGCTCGACCGCTTCGGTGCACGCACGGTCGGCGAGCTGGCCGCGATCGAGCGCGTGAAGCCGCCGTCGATGACGCGCACGGTGAACGGACTGAGCGCGGCCGGCCTGGTCGCTCGTCGGGCGCACGCCACCGACGGCCGCCAGGTGGTCGTCGAGCTCACGGACGCCGGCCGCGCGCTGCTGGCCGAGGAGCGCCGGCGGCGGGACGCGTGGCTGGCGCACCGCCTGCTGGAGCTCGAGGCGGACGAGCGCGACCTGCTCCGGCGGGTGGCGCCGCTGCTGGAACGGCTGGCGGCGTCGTGAGGGCGACGTTCGCGGCGCTGCGCGTCCGCAACTACCGCCTGTTCGCGGTGGGCGCGCTCGTCTCGAACGTCGGCACCTGGATGCAGCGCGTCGCGCAGGACTGGCTCGTGCTCGCGCTCACCGGCAGCGCGGGCGCGCTCGGCATCACGACCGGCCTGCAGTTCCTGCCGATGGTGGTGCTCTCGCCGGTGGCCGGCATCGTCGCCGACCGGTACCCGAAGCGCCGCGTCATCGCGATCGCGCAGGTCACCATGGGCGCCACGGCGGCGCTGCTCGGCGTGCTCGCCGTCACCGGCGCCGTCACGACGTGGCACATCTACGCCCTGGCGCTCGTGTTCGGCACGGGCGCCGCCGTCGAGACGCCCGCTCGACAGGCGTTCGTCAACGAGATGGTCAGCCAGGAGCAGCTCGTCAACGCGGTCGGGCTCAACTCGGCGTCGTTCAACCTCGCCCGGATGATCGGGCCGGCGATCGCGGGCCTGCTGATCGCGGCGCTCGGGTCGGGGGTGTCGGCCACCGGGTGGGTGATCCTCGCGAACGCGCTGTCGTACGCCGCGGTGCTCTGGTCGTTCAGCCGGATGCGCGACGACGAGCTCGTCCCGAGCGCCCGGCTCGCGCGGGCGCCCGGCCAGTTCCGCGAGGGCGTCGCCTACGTCCGCGGCCGGCCCGACGTGCTCCTCGTGCTGGCCGTCGTGTTCTGCGCCGGCACGTTCGGGCTCAACTTCCAGATGACGACCGCCCTGATGGCCACCGACGTCTACGGCATGGGCGCCGGCGAGTACGGCGCGCTCGGTTCGATCCTCGCGATCGGCTCCCTCGCCGGCTCCCTGCTCGCCGCTCGGCGGCCCGTCTCGCGCCTGCGCCTCGTCGTGGGCGCAGCCGTGGTGTTCGGGGCGGTGGAGGCGGTGGCGGGGCTGATGCCGACCTACCTGACGTTCGCGCTGGTGCTCCCGCTGTGCGGGATCAGCGCGCTGACCGTCATCACCGCCGCCAACGCGTACGTCCAGATCACGACGGCGCCCCACGTGCGGGGTCGCGTGATGGCGTTGTACCTCGCGGTCTTCATGGGCGGCACCCCGGTCGGGGCGCCGATGCTCGGGTGGGTCGCCGATCGGTTCGGCGCACGGTGGACGCTGGTGGGCGGCGGCATCCTGACCGCCGCGGGTCCGCTGCTCGCCGCCGCGGTCTACGCACGCCACCAGCACCTCGGCCTGGCGTCGATCGGCGGGCACCGGGCCGCCGGGGACGGGGCGGACGACGCGGTCCCCGCGGGTGCCGCCGGCGGGACGCGATAGCGGCTGGGGGGCTGGCGCAGCTGCGCGAGACTCGCACCCGTGCGAGGTGGGACGGCGGTCCTGGTGGCGGCGCTGACGGTGCTCACCGCGTGCTCCGACGGGATCTCGCTGCCCGCCACCACCACCACGACGACCGCCGGCGAGGGCGGGCCCGGCGCGCCGGGGACGATCCCCGTGGAGACGCTCCCGGACGTCGCCGACGAGCTCCCGGTGCTCGAGGACGTCACGGCGCCGGCGTGGGAGCCTACGACGCGCAGCGAGCAGCTGATGGACGAGATCAACCGCTCGCTGGCGGCGGGCGAGGAGCTGACCGTCCAGCAGGCGGTCGACGCCTACTCGCTCGCGATCGTCGAGCTGCCCGGCGCGACGCCCACCGAGCTGCCGGCGGGGGACGAGATCGACGCGACGTGGGCGACCAACGCGATCTCGATGGTGCGCGAGGAGCTGACGGCGGAGCAGCGTGCGGCGCTCGACGCGAGCCGCGAGACCGAAGGACCCCCGGTGACGGTGTCCCCGGCGAGCGCGTCGGCCCCGGCGGCGCCGGAGCTGGAGGGGTCCACCACGACCGTCGCGGGCCTCCGCCACCGGGCCGCCCAACCCCTCTCGCCCCAGCTGGTCCGCGTCGCGACCCTCCTCGCGCAGGCGATGAACGAGTGGTTCGCGTACCGCCCCGACCTGCCACGACCCGTCGCGGTGGTCGACATCCTGCGGATCTCCTCGACGAAGTTCGCCGCCCAGGCCAACGCGATCCGGCCGGCGGCCGAGGCGTGCCGCATCGAGGTCTTCCGCCGGGCCCTCAGGGAGTCCGACGCCTTCCTCGTCCAGGCGCTGTCGCACGAGTACTTCCACTGCATGCAGTTCCGTTGGGATCCCAACCACTACCTGGACCGCCCGCTGCCGGACTGGCTGGTGGAGGGCAGCGCCAAGTTCGCCGACTTCGACCTCGCGCTGCGCAGCGGGCGCCAGGACGCCGGCAACTACCTCTCGCTCACGTCGTGGTTCACGGCGGGCGCGGCGCCGCTCGACTCGCGCAGCTACAGCGCGTGGCCGCTGTACGCGACCTACCAGGCCCACGTCGGCGACCCGTACGAGGCCATCGCCGAGGCGTTCGCGTCGGGCGGCCCCGAGACGCCGCGACTGCTCGAGTCGAGCGGGCTCGGGACGATGCGCGCCCGCACGTTCTGGTCGACCGCGGCGTACCGGTCGACGAGGTACCCGCCCGAGTGGACGGTGCCGTGGATGACGCCGAGCCGCACCGGCGGCCCGCAGGACCTCACCGTCGCGCGAGGCACGCGCGGCATCGGCCGGTACCGCGTCGCGTCGACCCCCGGGTTCTCCCACCCGCAGTTCGTGGTGACGATGTCGCGCGACGTCGGGGTCGTCACGGTGACGGCACGCGGCTCGACGTTCAGCACGCACACCCGTGACGGGACGGTGCACGTGGCGGAGGGTGACAGCGACTCGTTCTGCTTCGCACCGGGCGGCTGCGTGTGCCCGGGCGGCGGCGGCACCGGCGCGCATCCGATGGCCGGGCGGGCGATGGCGTTCTCCTTCGCGGCGGCGCTGAAGGCGCCGTTCGGGCAGGTGGTGGCGACGAGGTGGGATCCCGACGAGATGTGCGAGCAGCCACGCGACCGTCGCGGCTCGAGCAACGGTGACCCGCACCTGACCACGTTCGACGGGCTCGGCTTCGACGTCCACGCCCTCGGCGAGTTCACGCTCGTGCGGGGCGACGGCTTCGAGGTGCAGACCCGGCACGAGCCCATCCCGTTCGGCGCGACGAACACCGCCGTCGCCATCGGGATCGGGGGCTCGCGGGTGACCTTCACGGTCGCCGACATGGGTGACGACGTCGTGGTGGTGCGCGTCGACGGCGAGGAGGTCGATCCGGCCGGTTCGTTCGACGTCGGCGGCGTCGCCGTCGACCGCTCGCCCCCGGGCCACGCGCCACGCTGGGACCTCACGCTGCCCGACGGCACGACGATCGAGGTGCGCTACCGGTCGAGCTTCTTCGTCGCCGTCGGGCTCGCGACGGACGACGCCGACGTCGAGGGCCTCCTGCCGGCCCCGAACGGCGACATGTTCGACGACCTCACCTTGCCCGACGGGACCGTCCTCGACGAGTACGACCGGCGCGGGATCGACGAGGAGTACGCGCCGCCGTGGCTCGTCGACGACCGCACGACCCTGTTCGACTACGCGCCGGGCGAGTCGCCGCGGACGTTCCGCGAGGCCGAGCGGGTGACGCCGAGGCCACCGGACGACGACGCGCTGGCGCGCTGCCGAGACCGGTTGGGCGACCTCGCGACGACGTTCGAGGTGTTCTCGTGCGGGTTCGACCTGAGCGCGACCGGCGACGAGACGTACCTCGACGCGTACGCCGAGGAGGTGGCGGACCGCGAGGACTCGATCGGCGCGCCGGGCGGGCCGGCGGCGAGCCCACCGCCGGACGTCCCGTCCGCGCCCGAGCAGACGACCACGACCGCGCCGCCCGCGCCCGTGGAGCCGGTGTCCGGAGCGCCGACGCTCGTGCTCGAGGGCGTGCTCTGGGACGGCATCAGCCCCACCTCGGACCGCACCGCCGTCGCCGCCCTCGCGGGCAGCGTCCGGTTAGAGGACGGCGCCGTGGTCGTGCTGCGCGCCGGCGGATGCCCGGCGGACATGGACCTGACGGTGGAGCTGCACGAGCGCGAGACGGATGCGGGCCGGCGCCTGGACGTCTGCGACCCGAACGACCTCAACGGCGCGCTCGCCGGCGAGGACGACGAGGTCGTGGACGACGAGGTCTACGCCTGGACGACCTCCGGCGGCGTCTACGACGTGACCGTCACGACCTACTCGTCGACCCCGGCGCCCGTGCGCCTGGAGCTGTTCACCGATCCGGAACCCGTCGTCGTCGATGCCGACGACGCGCTGGCCGCGGGCTGGACCGGCACGCTGGACGGGGTCGGCGACACCGCGGTCCTGCTGCCGAGCACCGGCGACACCGGTGCCACCTGGGCGATCGACGGCCTCGACGAGGCGTGCGGCGCCGAGCTCTACGGACCGGTGTTCGGGGACCCCGGCACGTGGCCGGTGGCGTTCTGCGCCCACCGCTCGGGCTCGATCGCCATCGGCGTGAGCGGCGACCTCGTCGTGCCGATCCTGGTCTTCGCCCGTACGGACGAGCCGATCGACGTGCGGATCACCCCCAAGGGCTGAGCGGGGGGATCGTCACAGCAGGTTCGCCTCGACCCACCGGCGGACCGGCGGGGCCAGGCGGTCGAGGTGCTCCGCCGGCGCCTCCCGGATCTGCGTCGCGCTGATCGGCACGGCGGTGCGCTCGGGGTCCACGGCCACCGCGACGGCGCCGAAGCGACGCGCCAGCTCGTCCACGTAGGGATCGCTCGAGAACAGGGCGTGGGGACCCCCGCGGAACTCGGGCTCCTCCGGCCAGTGCGCCCGGAACAGCGCCATCCACCGCCGCCACAGCTCCTCGTCACCGAAGTCCGTCGGCAGGTCGTGCGCGACCTCGATCACGCGCACGTCCGGGTGCAGCTGCGCGAGCCAGCCGGCGCGCAGGTCGCCCGGGACCAGCTCGCCCCGCCGGGTGTTGACGAACACCACGAGCCGCTCGCACGCCGCAGCGGCACGCTCGATCATCGAGCTGTGCCCGAGGTGCGGCGGGTTGAACCGGCCGACGATCAGCCCCGTGGGGTGGCGCGCCCCCGTCACGCCCGCGGCCTCAGGAGCCGGGCGTCGGCATCACCGTCACGTCCATCTCCGCCGGCTCGCACCCGAGCGTGATGAGCAGCTTCGAGAAGCCGTGGAAGAGGGCGAGGCCGATGCCCATCTCGACGAGCGCCTCCTCGCCGAACTCGTCCACCAGCGCCCGCTGCACCTCGGCGGGAGGTGGGCCGGAGGCGCCGAGGAACGCGTCCGCGAACGCGAGCGCGAGCTTGTGGCGAGCGGAGAGGGCCGACCCGGCGTGGCCGTCGTCGATCTGCTCGACCAGCTCCTCGTCCAGTCCCTGCTGCTTCGCGACCGCGAAGCGGACGTTGCGTCAATACCCGCAGTCCGTGATCCGCGCGTTGCGGATCCGCACCGCCTCCTTGCTCGGGTGGTCGAGCACCCCGGCCGACCAGAACTCGGCGTAGGTGTCGCGGAAGCCGACGGCGAGCTCGGGTTGCAGCGCGAGGATCGTGCCGAAGTCGGCGTCGCGACCCGGGATCCCGCTCGGCAGGCGCGGCGTGGTGGACATCAGGGAGCCTCCTCGGGGCGCTCGGCGGGGACGCCGGCGACGTGCGCGAGCTTCGCGAAGCCGTCGGCCAGCGTGAGGTGGAACAGGATCGCCAGCTGCTCGGCCGGGGCGTAGTGCGGGGCCAGCGCCGCCACCATGGCGTCGTCGATCCCGTGCGCGTCGACGAGGAACTGCTCCGCCAGCGCCACCACGGCACGCTCGCCGTCGTCCAGCTCGCCGAAGGCCTCGAGCGAGCCGGTCCCCTGCACGAGGCCGGCGACGCGCGCCGACACGAGGTCGGCGGTCCGGCCCGGCGCCCGCGAGCGAGCGTCGGCGCGCAGCGCCTCCACCCGCTCCGCCAGCGGGCCCCGCCGCCCGAGCACCTCGGCCTCGGTCGCCCCCAGCCAGCTCACGCCGCACGCTCCGGCGCGGCGAGCGCACCGACGACCCGGCGCCAGCCGTCCCCGAGGACGTCGACGTCGCCGTCGCCGCTGTCGTGCGGGCGGCCGATCACCTGGACGTGCGCCTGCTGGAGGAGGGCGATCGCCACCACGTCGCCCACGCGCAGGCACTCGTCGAGCGCGGTGAGGAGGACCTGCTCCGCCGCGTCGAGGTCGCCGAGCGCGCTGGCCGATCCCGCGGCCGCGACCGCGGCCATCGCGCGGTCGAGGTAGGTGGAACCCGTCGTCGCGACCACGCCCGCAGCTTCGCGCACGGCGCGCTCGTGCTCACCAGCCAGCGAGTGGACGAGGGCTGCCCCCACCTGCGCGAAGGGGTGCTCGAGCTCGGCCTCGGTCAGCTCGTCGACCACGACCTGCGCCTCCTCCACCGACCCGACCTGTGCGAGCGCGATCGCGCGCACGACGCGCGCCTCGTGCGACTCCGGGCGCGCCGCGCCCAGGGCGCCGAGGGCCCGCTCGGTCAGCTGCAGCGCGGACGCGCCGTCCCCCCGGTGCATGGCGGCGCCGGCGGCGGCGAGCACCGGCACCGGTCCGAGGGGTGACGCCTCCGCGAGCGCGAGGAGCTCCTCCGTGCTGCGCTGCGCCGCGGCGGTCCGCCCCAGCGCGACCTGCGCCCGGACGAGGGCGGCGATCGCCTGGATCAGCCCGAACTTGTCGCCGAGGCGGCGGAACTTCGCCCGCGCCTGCTCCGCGTTCGCGAGCGCCTCGTCGAGCTCTCCCTGCCACAGCCGCAGGTCGGCGATGAGCGTCTGCATCATGCCCGCGGCCCAGTCGTCGCCGCGCTCCGTCGCCTCCACCCGCACGATGGTGGCCAGGTCCTCCGCCTCCGCGAACCGGCGCTGGAAGAACCGCACGAAGGCGAGGAGGCCGAACGCCCATCCCACGCCGTTGCGGTCCCCGAGCCGGTTGAGGGTGTCGGCGGCCCGGTGCAGGCGCTCGTCGGCCATCCCGAGGTCGCCCGACACGAAGCCGAGCCACGCCCGGTGCTGGTCGACGTAGGCGAGCCCCCGCTCGTCACCCAGCTCCCGGTACGCGCCCTCGGCCTCGCCGAAGAACCACTCCGCGTCGACCAGCGAGCCGCCGAACAGCTCGATGAACCCGCGCTGGCGGAGCGCGCCGGCGAGCAGCGCGGTGGAGCCGCGCTGGCGGAGCTGCTCGACGCTGCGGCCGAGGTCGGCGCGCGCGGCCTCCTGGTCACCCTCGAGGTGGTGCAGGCTGCCGCGCAGCCACAGCGCCTCCCCCTCGAGCTCCGCGTCGTCCAGCGCGACCGCCTGCTCGAGCACGAGCTCGAGATCGGCGCGCGCGGGCTCGTACTCGTGCATGTCGATCCACCCCGCGCTGCGCAGCAGTCGGAGCCGCAGCAGGTCGCACTGCTCGTCGTCGTGCCCCGTGAGCAGCCCGATCGCCCGCGTGGCGTGGTGGATCACGAGCCGCGAGCTCCCGGTCTCGCGCGCCCGCTCGGCCGCCGCGGTGAGGTACCTGATGGCCTCCGCGCGGATCCCGTCCGGCACCCCGTCGACCGCCCCGAGCTCGCCGACGATCTCGGCCGCGGTCGCCGTGTGGTGCGCGAGGTCGTCGAGCGCGCCCGGCGAGTGGCTCGCGTACGACTTCGCCACCCCCGCGTGGCGCTGGGCGCGGCTGGTCTTCGTGAGCATCTGGTAGGCCGCCTCGCGCACCGACTCGCTGCGGAACTGCCACCGGCGCCCGTCGAGCAGGAGGAACCCCTTCGCGTCGAGCTGCACCACCGTGTCGACGTCGAACGACTGCCCCATCGCGCGGGCGAAGCGCTCGAGGCTCGAGACGTTGCCCTCGGGGCCGAGGACCGCCGCGTTGTCGACGACGCGGCGCTCGTCCGCCGGCAGCTGGTCGAGCCGGGCGACGATCAGCGCGCGCAACGAGTCGGGCAGCTCCGCGACCCCGCGCTCGCCCACCCGGACGGCCAGCTCCTGCAGGAAGAGCGGGTTGCCGCCCGAGCGGTCGTACAGCACCCCGAGCAGGCGCTGGTCGGCGGGCGTCCCGTCGACGCCGTCGCCGAGCAGCTCGAGCGCCAGCTGGTCGCTCTGCTCGCGCGCGAGGGGCTGGACCGTGATCGACACGACCGTCGTCCGGTCGCTGCCGGGGGGCCACGCCACGTCGCTGCCGGGACGCATCGACGTCACGAGCACGAACGGCAACCGGCTGCACGACGCGACGAGGTGGTGCAGCAGGTCGATCACCACCTGGTCGGCCCAGTGGAGGTCGTCGACCCAGAGCACGAGCGGGCCGCGGTCGCAGCGGCGCTCGACCACCTGGGCGACCGCGCGGTGCACCGCGTCGAGGCGGGCCGGCGCGTCGAGCGCATCGAGCGCGGAGGGGTAGCCCAGCAGGTGGACCAGCACCTCGACCATCCGCTCGAGGTCGGCGCCCCCGGCGGCCGCCTCGAACATCTTCATCGCCTTCGCCGCAGCCCGGACCCGCACCTCGTCCGGCTCGAGCGAGGCCTCGAGCCCCAGTTCGGTGGTCAGCGCCCCCGCGATCGGGAACCAGACGTTGCGCTCGCCGTAGGGGGCGCAGACCCCCTCCAGCACGAGCGCGTCGTCGCCGAGCCGTCCGAGGACCTCCTCCACCAGGCGCGTCTTGCCGACGCCGCTCTCGCCGACCACGTTGAGGAGCAGGCTCCGCCGCTCCACCAGCGCGAGGCGCAGCGCGGCGTCGACGAGGGCCAGCTCGCCGTTGCGGCCGACGAGGTGCAGGTCGTTGCGCCGCCGCCGCGAGCCCGGGGGCGCAAGCGTCTCGCGCGCGAGCCACGCGACCACGGGCTGCTCGCGGCCGCGGGCCTGCAGCTCGATCGGCTCGCCGTAGTCGATCACGCCGGCCGTCAGCGCGTGCGTGGCCGCGCCGACGAGGACGCCGCCGGGGGGTGCGTCGGCCTGGATCCGCGAGGCCGTGTTCACGACGTCGCCCATGGCGGTGTAGTCGGTGCCGGCGAGCGTGCCGACGAGGACCTCACCGGTGTTGATCCCGATCCGCATCCGCAGCGGCACGGGCGACGACGCCGTGACCGCGGCGATCGTCTCCTGCATCCGCAGCCCGGCCCGCACCGCCCGCTCGGCGTCGTCCTCGTGGGCCACCGGCGCCCCGAACAGCGCGAGGATGCCGTCGCCCAGGAGCTTGTCGATCCGGCCGCCGAACGCGCGCACGTCGCCCACCAGTCGCTCGAAGGCGCGGTCGATCAGCTGCTTGACCTGCTCCGGGTCGAGCTGCTCCGCCAGGCCGGTGAACCCGACGACGTCCGCGAACAGCACGGTCACGATCCGGCGCACGTCGCCCTGGCCGCGCGCCACCGCCTGGCCGCAGGAGGGGCAGAACCGCGCCTCGACGGGCAGGTCCGCCCCGCACGTGGAGCACGGGATCACGGCGCGGCCCCGCGAGCACGCCCATCAGCACCGTGCGACGCCATCGGCATCGCAGCGTAGAGCAGCCGCTGCTCCCCCGGGGTGGCCGTTCCGCCCGCCGCGCCCCGATGTCATCCTCCGGTCGGAGGCGGATCGTCCTCGGGACGGACGACCCGTGTCGCAGCGGCGCGGTACAACGGTGGGATGACGATTGCATCCCCCCAACCCGTGGTACCTCCGGCGCCCCCCGCCCGTGCCGCGGCCGGCGCCGTCGACGCGACCAAGGTGTACGGCCGAGGCGACAGCGAGGTGCGCGCGCTCGACGGTGTGACCGTCGCCTTCGAGGCCGGCCGCTTCACGGCGATCATGGGTCCCTCCGGCTCCGGCAAGAGCACCCTCATGCACTGCCTCGCCGGCCTCGACTCGCTCACCAGCGGCACCGTCCACATCGGCGGCACCGAGCTGGCGACGCTCGGCGACAAGCAGCTCACCGAGCTGCGCCGCACGCAGGTCGGGTTCATCTTCCAGGCCTACAACCTCGTCCCCACGCTCACCGCCGAGGAGAACATCACGCTCCCGCTGCTGCTCGGCGGCAAGAAGGGCGACCGCGCCTGGGTCGACCGCGTGATCGACACCGTGGGCCTGCGCACCCGCCTGTCGCACCGGCCGAGCGAGCTCTCCGGCGGCCAGCAGCAGCGCGTGGCGGTCGCCCGCGCGCTCGCGACGCAGCCGACGATCATCTTCGCCGACGAGCCGACCGGCAACCTCGACAGCCGGACGGGCGCGGAGATCCTCGACTTCATGCGGGTGGCCGTGCGCGAGCTCGGCCAGACGATCGTGATGGTCACCCACGACCCCGGCGCCGCGAGCTACGCGGATCGCGTGATCTTCCTCGCCGACGGCCGGATCGTCGACGAGATGGCGGACCCGACCGCCGAGCGCGTGCTCGACCGCATGAAGCGCTTCGGGGAGTGACCCCGTGCTCCGCATCGCGCTGAAGGGCGTGCTCGCCCGCAAGGGCCGCCTCCTGCTGACCTCCATCGCCGTCGTCGCCGGCTGCGCCTTCCTGAGCGGGGTGTTCGTGTTCTCGGACACCATCCGCGCCAGCTTCGACCGGCTGTTCGCCAACGCCTACGAGAACACCGACGCCTTCGTGCGCTCCTCGAACGTGATCGAGGGCGACTTCGTCGAGAGCCGCGAGCGCCTCCCCGACACCGTGATCGCCGAGGTCGCCGCGGTCAGCGGGGTCTCGTCCGCCGAGGGCGACATCATGGCCTTCGCCAGCATCGCGACGACCGACGGCGACAACATCGGCAGCAGCAACGGCCCGCCGAAGTACGGCGGCGTCTTCTCCGACTCGGACGCGTCGCCGTGGGACCTCGCGGAGGGCTCGCCACCCTCGGGACCGGACCAGGTCGTCATCGACCGGCAGTCGGCGCAGGACGGCGACCTCGCCGTCGGCGACCAGATCGACGTCACCACGGCGGAGGACACGCGGCGCGTCACCGTCACCGGGATCGCGACGTTCGCCGGCTCCGACACGTCGGGCGGCGCCACGTGGGCGCTGTTCGACCTGCCGACGGCGCAGGAGTTCGTGATCGGCCAGCCGGGCCGGATCGACGCGGTCATCGTCCGCGGTGACGGCTCGGTGGGCGACGAGGAGCTGCAGCGCCGCATCCAGGAGGTCTTCACCGGGCGCGACGTCGAGGTGCTCACGGGCGCCGAGATCACCGAGGAGAACCAGGACGCGGTCGAGGAGGGCCTCAGCTTCTTCACGATCTTCCTCACGATCTTCGCCGCGATCTCGCTGTTCGTCGGCAGCTTCATCATCTACAACGTCTTCAGCATCAGCGCCGCGCAACGTCAGAAGGAGAACGCCCTGCTGCGCGCGATCGGCGCGAGCCGGGCGCAGGTCACCCGCAGCCTGTTCGTCGAGGCCCTCGCCGTCGGCGCCGTCGGGGGCCTGCTCGGCTTCGCCGGCGGCGTCGGCCTCGCCGCCCTGATCCTGGCGGCGCTGCAGGCCACGGGCTTCGGCATCGAGGACGCGCCCCTGACGGTCAAGGCCGGCGTGCTGGTCACCACGATGATCGTCGGGATCCTCGTCACGCTCGTGTGCGCGATCGTGCCGGCGCTGCGGGCCGGGCGCGTGCCCCCGCTCGCGGCCATGCGCGACGTCTCCGTCGACCGCTCCGACGTCTCGAGGGCGCGCCTCGTCACCGGCGCCGTCTTCGCGGTCGTCGCGATCGGCGGCACCGCGGCGGGCCTCAGCGGCGACCCCGCCTGGCTCGGGCTCGGCATCGTCGGGCTGTTCGTCTCGCTCGTGGTGCTCGGCCCCCTCTTCGCCGGACCCATCGCCCGCCTGCTCACCGCGCCGCTCGCCCGGACGCGCGGCGTGACGGGCGAGATCGCCGGGCGCAACGCGGCCACCAGCCCGAAGCGCACGGCGCTGACCGCCGGCGCCCTCGGGATCGGCCTGGCGCTGCTCGTCGGCGTCTCCACCCTCGGGTCGTCGATCCGGAGCTCGATCCGCGAGACGATCGGGTCGCAGTTCCGCGGCGACTTCGCCGTCAGCACCGGCGACGACCAGGGCATCGGTGGCCTGCCGATCGCGCTCTCCGAGCAGTTGAACGAGCTGCCCGAGGTGGGCGACGCGCTCGGGATCGGCGTCAGCCTCGTGCGCATCGTCGAGGGGGGCGAGCCCGACGAGGAGCTCGTCCTGACCGTCGACCCGCAGCGGGCGGAGGGCATCTACGACCTCGACTTCACGGAGGGCGGCTGGGCCGGGCTCGACGCCGGCTCGGTGCTCGTCGACGTGGACAAGGCGGCCGACGAGGGGTGGTCGGTGGGCTCCACCGTCGACGTGGTCCTCCTCGACGGCACCACCCAGGCGGTCACCGTGGGCGGCGTCTTCGAGGGCGACGGGTTCGGCACCGTCATCGTCGACCGGCAGCTGTTCGCCGGCCAGACCACCGACCTGTTCGACTTCCAGGTGCTCGTCTCCACCGCCGACGGCGTGAGCGAGGGCGAGGCGCGAGCCGCGATATCCCCGGTGGTCGAGCGCTACCCGACGGCCGACCTGAAGACGCGCGGTGAGTTCATCGACGACCAGTCCGCGCAGGTCGACGGGTTCCTCAACTTCATCTACGCGCTGCTCCTGATGTCGGTCTTCATCGCGATCCTCGGCATCGTGATCACGCTGCTGCTCGCCGTGTACGAGCGCCGGCGGGAGCTGGGGCTCGTCCGGGCGATCGGCATGACCCGACCCCAGGTGCGCAGCAGCATCAGGTGGGAGGCGGTGATCACCGCCATCATCGGCTCCATCATGGGCACGGCCCTCGGCCTCGCGCTCGGGTGGATCGTGGTGTCGGCGCTCGAGGACGAGGGCCTGAACACCTTCAGCGTCTCGCCCTCGTCCATCGGGCTGTTCGTCGTGGCGGCGATCGTCTTCGCCGTCGTGGCGGCCTGGATCCCGGCCCGCAAGGCGGCCAAGTCCGACATCCTCCAGGCGATCGCGACGACGTAGCGCGGCGGTGGGATGATCGTCACGTGCTGGACCCGACGGACCTGCCCGCGGCGGTGCTCGCGTTCCTCGCCGAGCGCCACCTGGCGACGCTCACGACGTTGCGGGCCGACGGCAGCCCGCACGTCGTGCCCGTCGGGTTCAGCGTCCACCGCCCGGCGGGCGCGGCGCCCGTGGTGCGGGTGATCACGTTCGAGTCGTCGGTGAAGGTCCGCAACGCCGCCCGCGGCGGCCGTGCCGCGGTCAGCCAGGTCGACGGCGGCCGGTGGCTGACGCTCGAAGGGCCGGTGCACGTGCGCCGTGACGCCGAGGGCGTGGCGGCGGCGGTCGCCGGCTACGCGGCGCGGTACCGGCAGCCGGGCGAGCGGGCCGATCGGGTCGCGCTCGAGATCACCGTCGACCGCGTCCTGGGGCGCGCGTGAGCGCCGGGTACTCGGGCACGCCGTTGCCGAGGAAGCTCGGGATCGGTGACGACAGCGTGTTCACCGTCCGGCGCGCGCCCGAGGGCTTCGCGTCGACCCTCGGGAACATCGGCGGGGCCGTGTGGCAGCGGTCGCTGATGGCCCCCCTCGACGTGGTCGTCTCCTTCCACACCGCCCGGGCGACGCTGCTGGCCGACTGGCCGAAGCTGACGGCGGCGGCGGAGCCGGACGGCGCGGTGTGGGTGGCGTGGCCGAAGCGGACGAGCGGCGTGGACACCGACATCACCGAGGACGTGCTGCGCGAGCTGCTGCTGCCGACCGGGTGGGTCGACAACAAGGTCTGCGCGATCGACGAGACGTGGAGCGCCCTGCGCTTCGTGCAGCGGCGCGAGCACCGCCGCCCCCGCGACCGCGCCCGGCGGGGCTGAGCGCGGGGCAGGCGGCCGGCCGATCAGCCGGCGAGCGGGTCGTGACGGCGCCAGGGCAGGTCGGCGAGGTACTTCGCCGCCGCCGGGTGGGGATCCATCGGCCGCTCGTCGCGGACCGCCGGCGGACGATCGGGCCGGTGGCGGACCTGGCACCCCGGGCACCAGTAGAGGAGGCGGGCGTGCTCACCGGAGCGGCGGACCTCGACGGTGTCGCCGCAGCGTGCGCAGCGGTGGCCGTTGCGGCCGTAGACGGCGAGCCCGCTGCGCGCGGCGGCGGTCGTGACGCGCTGGTGGTGGTGGAGGTTGGCGCGCAGCAGGCGTGCCGCCGCGTTCACGAGCTGGGCGCAGTCGTCGCCGTCGAGGCGCTCGACGCGCGCGAGCGGGTGCATCTCACAGGTCCACAGCACCTCGCAGCGGTAGACGTTGCCGACGCCGCACATGACGTGCTGGTCCAGGAGCACCTCCGCCACCGGCGCCTCGCGGTCGTGGTAGTGGTACAGCCGGTTCGCGCACTCGTCGAGGTCGGCGTCCGCGTCGCACAGGTCCGGCCCGAGCGGGCCGAAGCCGGGGTGCCGGGTCCGGTCGAAGTGCCGGTACGTCTCGACGACGGGCGCGTTGAAGCAGACCGCGATCCAGTCCGCGACGGCGAGGACGACCCGCACCTGGCGCACCGGGCGGCGCCAGCGCTCGCCGGCCCGGTAGAGGTGCCAGCTGCCCGTCATCCGCATGTGCGTGTGCAGGTGGAGGCCGTCGTCCCAGACGATCTCCAGGTGCTTGCCGTGCGAGTCCACCCGCTCCACGGCTCGGCCCAGCGTGGGCATGGGACCGAGCAGGCGCGGCGCCTCGAAGCGCGTCATCGGCTTGCCGACGAGCGCGGTGCGCAGCGCCGCCGCCGTGCGGTGGATGGTGTCCCCCTCGGGCACGTCACGGAGCGTACGCGACGGCGGCCACCCGCCCGTGCGATGGGAACGTGCGGCCGGCCACGCGTGCAGCTCGGCACGCGACTCCGACCCGTTCGCGCGACCCGTGGGCACCGGACCGCCGGTAGCGTGCGGCCGTGGCCGAAGCCCAGCGCCCGCGGCACGACGCCGACGCCGAGTCCGAGACGGCCTCCCCCGCCGGCCCCGCGCAGCAGCGCCAGCCGGATCCCTTCGCCACCGACGACCCGGACCTCGCCGCGAGCGACGACCCGGGACCCGACGGCGAGCTCGTCGGTGAGCGCCTGGAGCCGCTGCCGGGGGCCGCCGGGGGTCCGCCTCGTCGCAGCGGCGGTGTCGGCGCGGCGATCGGCGCCGCGATGCTCGGGCTCGACCAGGCGATGGGGCGCAAGCCCCGCGAGGAGGCCCCCATCGTCATCGACGCGTCGGGGGAGCCCGGCGACATCGACGCCGACGGGATCGAGGTGCGCCTCGGCGACGACCTCGCCGTCGTGGCCCCGCCGCAGCCTCGGACGTCCGCCGTCGGACGCGCAGCCCGGCGCACGAGGCGTCGCCGTGGCTGACGGCCGACGCCGCCGGGCCGCGCTCGCGGTCGCGGCCTGGCTGATCGCGATCGCCGGTGCCGCTCCGGGTGTGGCATCGGCCGACCCGCCGGCGCCGCCGGCGCCGATCCTCGATCCGGGCCTGCTCGACGCGATCGACGAGGCAGCGACCGTGTCCACGCGCCTCCCGGTCGAGATCGTCACCGACGACACGGTGGGGGCCGCCGCGTCGGCTCGGGCCGTCGGCGGCGTCGTCGTCGGCAGCGTGCCCGGCGAGGTGGTGCAGGTCTCGGTGGCGGCCGGGCTGGTCGACGACCTCGCGCGCGCGGTGCCCGGTGACCACCTGCAGCGCGCACGCCGCGTGCACCGCCCGGTGCCGCCGGCGGAGGCAGCGGGGTCGGCCGAGCTCGGACCCGCCGGCGCGAACGGCGCGGGCACCGTTGCCGGGGCGGCCGCGTGGCACGCCGCAGGCATCCGCGGGGGCGTCAAGGTCGGCATCATCGACTTCTTCGACCTCTCGTTGTGGAACCCCGCCGAGCACGGACCGCTGCCCGCCGGCGACCACCTCTTCTGCCGCGACACCTCCGGCGTCCCGCCGCCGTCGTCGTACTGCCCGATCCTCGGCCAGAGCGGCGACGGGCTCGAGCACGGCGTGGCCGTCGCCGAGGTCGTCAAGGACGTGGCCCCGGACGCCGAGCTGTACCTCGCGACGGTGGGCACCGTCTCCGACCTCCGCGCCGCGATCGACTGGTTCGCGGCCCAGGGGGTGGGGATCGTCAGCCGCTCGCTCGGCGCCGCCTACGACGGGCCCGGCGACGGCACCGGGCCGCTCGCCGCCGTCGTGGATCGCGCCGCGGCGAGCGGCATCACCTGGTTCAACTCGGCGGGCAACGACGCCGACGGGTCGTACGGGCGCTTCACCGGCGGCGTCACCGCCGACGGCTACGTGGACTTCGACGCGTCGCCCGGGGTCGACACCCGCCTGCTGCTGTCGGGCCAGTCCATCGGCCTCGACGGCATCCGGTGGTCCGACTGGGGGAAGCCGGCGGCCGCCACGACGGACTACGCGATCGAGTTCTACGACCCCGGCGCGCCGCAGCCGTTCCTGCGGCTCGACGCCCCCCAGCGCGCCGGCGCGCCGCCGCTCGAGGCCGTGGACGTGCACAACGAGGGCTCGGGGCCGTTCGAGATCGCGATGCGGGTCGTGGCACCGGGCGACGGCACGAACGACGTCGTCGAGGTGGGCGTGTTCGCCGGCGGCGTCGAGCGGAGCTCCGTCGCGTTCAGCGCGGCGAAGCCGGTCGTGGACTCCCGCAACCCCGCGCTGGTCGCGGTGGGCGCCGTCGAGGGGCCCTCGTGGAACACCGTCGCGTTCTACTCCTCGCAGGGCCCCACGAACGACGGGCGGGTGAAGCCGGACGTCACCGCCGCCTCCTGCGTGTCCTCCAGCGTCTACGCGCCCGGGCCGCGGTACGGCTCCGCCGCGTGCTTCCGCGGCACCAGCGCCTCGGCCCCGTCGGCGGCGGGCGTGGCGGCGCTGCTGCTGTCGCGCGGCCTCGCGCTCACGGGCGCGCCGCTCGCAGCGCTGGTGCGGGCCAACGTCCGCGATCTCGGACCCCCGGGACCGGACAGCGCGTTCGGTGCCGGCTTCGTGACCCTGCCCGCTCCGCCCGCCGGGATCGACACCCGACCGTCGCAGTTCGTGCCGGCCGCGACGGCGCAGCGGATCCTCGACACCCGCGCCGCGTCGGCCACGCCCGGTGCACGCGTCGGGCCGTTCCCGCCGAGCGAGCTGCTGACGCTGGCCGTGCCGGCCGCGCCCGGCGGCGTCGCCGCCTCCGCCGTCGCGATCAGCCTGGTCTCGGTGGACTCCGTCGTGGCGAACTACCTCCAGGCGCTGCCGACGCTGAACGGCCAGGTGGCCGGCTTCGCGAACCTCAACGTGGCGTTCCCCGGGCAGATCAAGCCGAACTTCGCGATCGTGCCGCTCGGGGCCGGCGGCACGATCTCGGTGTACCTCCCGACCGGCGGCAACGTCGTCGTCGACCTGATGGGCTGGTTCACCCCGACCGGCGGGGGCGCCGTCGCCGGAGGCCGCTTCGTCGCGCTCGACCCGGTCCGCGCGCTCGACACCCGGCCCGGCTACCCCGGGCCCGTCCCCGCGGGGTGGGTGGCGCACAAACCGGTCGCCGGCGAGGTCGTGCGCGTGCCCGCGAGCGTGCCCGCCGACGCCTCGGCGCTGGTGCTGAACGTGACGGCGACGGAGGCCGAGCAGCCGGGCTTCCTGCGCGCCCAACCGACGGGCGCGACCGGCCTCGGCACCGCGAACGGGAACTTCGTCCCGGGCACCGACTCGGGCACGATGAGCATCGTGCCCGTCGGCGCAGACGGCAGCGTGAGCGTCTACACCAGCGCCAGCACGCACCTCGTGGTCGACGTCACGGGCTACATCACCGGCGCCGGCTCCACGCCCGGCACCGACGGGCTCTTCGTCCCGCTCACCCCCGGCCGCGCGTACGACAGCCGGCTCGGCGACGGGATGTTCGGCGACGGCGCGACCCGCACGTTGCAGCTCACGGGCGTCGGCGGCCCGGCCGCCGGCGTCACCCGAGCCAGCGCGCTGTCGATGAACGTCGCCGCCGACGCGGCGCCGAGCCCCGGCTTCGTCACGCTGTCGCCCGCCGGGTCGCCGCGGCCCGTCGTGTCGAACCTGAACTTCCCCAGGGCGAGCCCGATCTCGAACGCCGCCATGGTCCGCCTGTCGGCGGGCGGCGCCCTCGACGCCTACGTGAACCGCGCCACCCACCTGATCGTCGACGTGAACGGCTGGTTCACCGGGCCCGCGTGAGCCTGCGTCCACCAGCGCCGCCGCACGCCGCCGCGTAGAGTGCTGCACCGACGACGTCGCGGCGAGGTGCAGCTCCCAGGGCCCCGGCCGTGTGCACGGCGTCGGCGACCTGAGACTCCACGGGGACCACGTGAGCGACCAACTCGATCTGAAGACCGGATGGCTCGACCGCGAGCTCCTCGAGAGCATCCGGGCGAACGTGCCGCTCGTGTACGTCGACGCGGTCCCGGTGCGCGTCGACGAGTTGGGGCAGGTGACCCACGTCGGCCTGCTGCTGCGCCAGGCGCCGGACGGGTCGATCAGCCGGATGGTGGTCACGGGTCGGGTGCTGTTCGGCGAGCGCGTCCGCGACGCGCTGCTGCGCCACCTCGAAAAGGACCTCGGCCCGGTCGCGCTCCCGCGGATCCCCCCGGACCCGTCCCCGTTCACGGTGGTCGAGTACTTCCCCAGCCCGGAGGTGAGCGGCTTCCACGACCCGCGCCACCACGCGGTCAGCCTCGCGTTCGTCGTGCCCGTCGACGGCGACTGCCAGCCGAGCCAGCAGGCGCTCGACCTCGAGTGGTACACGCCGGCAGAGGCGGTCCGGGAGAGCATGCGGCGCGAGATGACCGGCGGGCAGGACCGGCTGATCCGGCTCGCGCTCGCGCACGTGGGCCAGCTGCCGTAGCGTGCGGGCCCGGCATGCACCGGGTCGCGGGTGGACCGGCCGGTAGGCTCGGCCGCCGTGAGACCAGCCGAGCGCCGAGCGCTGCTCATCACCGGCGTCGCCGCGTCGCTCGCATGCGGCGTGATCGCCCTCGCGGAGTCGGGCGGCGGTGACGACCCCGTCACGGCCGCCGGATCCGGCGCGCTCGTGGCCGACGCCCGCGCGGCGGACCCCGCACCCGGCGTCGGCGCCGGCGCCGCGCCGACCACGCTCGCGCCGGCGGCCGAGGCGGACCTCGTCGGCGACGAGGGCGAGGAGGCCGCGGGCGAGGGCTGCGTCATGACGGTCACCTCGCTGCGCCTGGGCGAGTCGGGCGAGAGCGTCGTCTGCCTGCAGGAGGCGCTCATCGCCGCCGGGTTCCTGACGGGCCCGGCGACCGGGCGGTTCGACGCCGCCACCGACGCCGCGGTGCGCGAGCTGCAGGCCGACCGCGAGCTGTACATCGACGGCGTCGTCGGCCGCGAGTCGGCCATCTCGCTCGGGGTCTGGCCGGACGAGGACGCGCTCGTCGTCCGCACCCCGCCGCCGCCCCCCGGTGCGGTCGACCTGATGGGGTACCCGCTGTCGTCCGTGTCGGTCAGCGGCCCGGACGCCCCGCCGCTGCCGGCGGGCTCCGGGTCCGGCAAGCGCGTGGTCTACGAGCGCGCCGGTCAGCGCGTGTGGGCCGTCGACGCGAACGAGCGCGTCGTGCGGTCGTGGCTCGTCGCGGGGAGCAAGTACGCGAACGAGCTCCCGGGCACGCACGAGGTCTACAGCCGCTCCGACGTGTCCACGGCCTGGAACGGCAAGGCCTGGCTGCCCAAGATGATCCGCTGGCTCGACACCGAGCGCGGCGCGATCGGCTTCCACGCCATCCCCTTGCACGTGGAGGACAACTCGCCGTACCAGACCGAGGCCGAGCTCGGCCAGCGCCTCTCCGGAGGGTGCCAGCGGCAGGCGAACGCAGATGCCGCGTTCCTGTGGGACTTCGCGCCGGTGGGCACGAAGGTCGTCGTCGTCTGAGCGGGGAGCACGTGCGCATCATCGGTCTGGACCACGTCGTGCTGCTCGTCGCCGACGTCGAGCGCTCGGTGGCCTGGTACCGCGACGTCCTCGGCCTCGAGGCGCTGCGCCTGGACGAGTGGCGCCGGGGCGAGGCGCCGTTCGTGTCCGTGCGCGTCTCGCCGGGCACGATCATCGACCTCCAGCAGGGCGAGGTCTCCGGGACGAACGTGGACCACGTCGCCCTCGTGGTCGAGGACGCCGACCTCGCGGAGCTCGCCGCCTCCGGCCGGTTCGGCGAGGTGCACCCGCCGATGCGCCTGTACGGCGCCCGCGGCGCAGGCGAGGGGATCTACCTCCGCGACCCCGACGGGCACGGGATCGAGCTGCGCACCTACCCCTCACCCCGCTGAACGGACGACGGCAGCGCGACGGCGCGCGGCCGGGGCCGGTCGCGTTCACCCGCACGGGATCTTGACGCTGGGGCGATCCACGGCCACGATCCGTGGCGTGCGAGCACGGCGGGTGGCGGGACTGTTGGCGGCGGTGTGCGTGCTCGCGACGGCGGCCCCGGTGCTGCCGGGAGCGCCGGGGCCGCCGAGCGTCGCGCACGCGGGGGTCGTGGGGAACCTGGTCGCGAACCCGTCGGTCGAGGACTCCTCGAGCACGGGCGCGACCGGTTGGCGCAACGGGTGGTGGGGGTCGCTGCGCGCGTCGTTCTCCGTCCGCACCGGAGGTGCCGCGGAGGGCACCAAGAGCCTCTTCGTCGAGGTCACCAGCCGCACGAGCGGCGACGCGAAGTGGTGGTTCGAGAAGGTGGCGGTGACGCCCGGGTCGGTGTGCACGTACAGCGAGCAGTACCGCAGCAACGTGATCACCGAGATCCTCGTCGAGTACACGAGCACGACCGGCGCGACGAGCTGGGGGTGGCTCGGGACCTTCGCGGCGAGCTCGGCGTGGACGCCGGCGCAGCGCCAGTTCACCGTGCCGGCCGGCACCCGGGCGTTGAGCGTCATGCACGTCATCTCGAGGGTCGGTTGGGTGGGCGTCGACGACGTCGGCCTCGCGTGCACCGGCACCGCCCCGGCGACGACGAGCACGACGACGAGCACGACGACGACCACGATCGCTCCCACCACGACCGCTGCCCCCACGACCACGATCGCTCCCACCACGACCGCGGCCACCACCACGACCGCTGCACCCACGACCACGGCGGCCACCACCACGAGCGCTGCACCCACGACGACCGCCGCCACCACGACGACGGCGGCCCCGACGACGACCGCGCCCGGCGGTGCGGCCGGCAACCTGATCGCCAACGGATCCGCCGAGACCTCCACCTCCACGACGGCGACGGGGTGGCAGCCGAGCTCGTGGGGCAGCATCAGCCCCACCTTCACCGTCCGATCGGGCGGCGCCGCCGACGGGCTGAAGAGCCTGCGCGTCACCGTGACGAGTCGCACGAGCGGCGACGCCAAGTGGGCCCACGCCGCGGTGCCGGTCACCCCTGGCGCCGTGTGCACGTACTCCGAGCAGCACCAGAGCAACGTGGCGACGGACCTCGTCGCCGAGTACGTGAGCTCGACCGGCGCCACGAGCTACTCCTGGCTCGCGACGCGGCCGGCGGCGGCGAGCTGGGTGGCGGGCTCGCGGCAGCTCACCGTGCCGAGCGGCGTGCGCTCGATGCGGGTCCTGCACCTGCTGGCCACGGTCGGTTGGCTCGACATCGACGCCGTCGCCCTGCGCTGCAGCGGCACCACCACCACCACGACGGCCCCCACCACGACGGCCCCCACCACGACGAGTCCGACCACGACGACGGCGACCACCACCACGCTCGCGGCGTCGACCACCACGACGGCGTCGACCACCACCACGCCGGCGACCACCACCACGCTCCCACCGACGACGACCACCACCACGCCGACGAGCGGGGGCTTCGCCCGGCCGCTCGTGTCCATCGAGTTCGACGACGGGTGGCGCAACGCCTACGAGCTCGGCCTCCCGGTCGTGGAGAGCTTCGGCTTCCGTCCCACCCAGTACGTGATCACGGGGATGACGTGGAGCGAGTACATGACGCAGGCGCAGATCCTCGACTGGAACGCGCGCGGCGACATCGGGGCCCACAGCGTGACGCACCCCAACCTGACGCAGGTGTCGGCGTCGGCGCTCGAGTACGAGCTCGCCGAGAGCGACCGCGCGCTCGAGCAGCTCCTCGGACGACCGATGGACATCTTCGCCACGCCCTACTGCGCGTGGAACCAGAACGTGGCCGCCGCCGCGAAGCGGTACTACACCTCGATGCGGAACTGCGACGCCGACGTCAACCGGCGCGGCTCGTTCGACCCCTGGAACATCCGATCGGTGATCGTCACGAACACCACCACGCCGGCACAGATCCAGCAATGGCTCGACCGAGCCCGCGCGGATCGCGCGTGGCTGGTCCTCGTGTACCACGAGGTCCGCCCGGTCGCCGACAACACGTTCAGCATCACCCCCGAGGCGCTCCGGAGCCACATGCAGCTCGTCCGTGACAGCGGCCTGGCGGTGGTGACCACGAGGACCGCGCTGGCCGAGATCCGCTCGCAGGGCTGAGCGGGGCGCGCGGCCGCTACACCGTGGTGAAGGTGCCGACGGCGGTCGCCACCGGCGTGCCGTCCTCCGCGGTGACCTCCGCTTCGGCGATGGTGATCCGCTTGCCCTGACGCGTGATCGTCCCGGTCGCGGTCGTCCGCCCGGGTGGGGCCGGTTCGAGGTAGGTGACCACCAGCGACACGGTGACCGGAGCTGCGTCCGGCGGCGTCGAGGCGTTCAGGACCGCCCCCATCGCGATGTCGGACAGCGTGGCGAGCACGCCGCCGTGGATCGAGCCGTGGGGGTTGAGGTGCTGCTCGCCGGCCGACAGCGTGGCCGTCGCCACCTCCCCCTCCACCTGGACCTGCACGCCGATCACCTCGTGGAAGTTCATCGGCGGCGGGTACCCCCGCCCCCAGGGGTCGAACCTCGCGCGCCACGGCTCCCCCGGATGCGCGACGATGCACCCGTGGGGACGACGGCGAGGGCGGTGGTGCTCGCTGCGGCCGCGTGCGCGCTGCTGGCGGGGTGCGGGAACGACGGCGACGACTCGGCGGCCGGTGAGCCACCGGTCGACGCCGCGGAGACGGCGCCGGCGGCGACCTCCGCGGCGGGCGGTGCCGTCGGCGAGGGGACCGGACAGGCGGATCTGCCGGCGGAGCGGCAGATCGTGGTGACGGGACAGGTGTCCGTCCGCGTCGAGGACGTGGCGGCGGCCGTCGACGTCGTGCGCGAGCGGATGGTCGCGCTCGGCGGCTACCTGGCCGGCAGCGACGTCGCCCTCGAGTCCGACCGGCCCACCGCGGAGCTCGTGTTCCGCGTGCCGACGGATCGGTACGACGCGGCGGTGACCGCCGCCGCCGAGTCGGGCCTGCTGCTCTCGCAGCAGGCCTCGACGGACGACGTGACGCGGGAGGTCGTCGACCTCGACGCCCGCGCCGGTGCGCTCGAGACCAGCATCGAGCGGCTCACCACGTTCCTGGCGCAGGCGAGCGACGTGGAGGACCTCGCGCGCCTCGAGGCCGAGCTCGTCGAGCGGGAGACGGCGCTGGACCAGATCCGCGCGCAGCAGCGCACGCTGGCGGACCGGGTCGCCGATGCCACGCTGGCGGTCCGCCTCTCGACGCAGGGCCGCCCGGCCGCGCAGGACGACGAGGACGACAGCGGCTTCGTCGCCGGCCTCGAGGCCGGCGCTCGCCTCCTCGTCGGTGCCGCGGTCGTGGTGGTCACCGTGCTCGGCTTCCTGCTGCCGCTCGTGCCCGTCGCCGCCGCCGTCGCCGCGGTCGTGCTCGTCGTCCGCCGCGTCCGGGGCGGGCGCCGGGACGAGGCCGACGACGGGGGACCCGACGACGGACCTCCGCCACCGGCGCCCGAACCGCAGCACGTGCCGGCGGATCCGTCCCCCTCCGCGACCTGAGCCGCGCGCCACCACGAGACGCATCGGTCCGGCACCGGGCGCACGCTGCGGTGCGGTCAGCCCGGTGCGCCGACCAGGAGGGTCACCTCGTTGCGCTCGGCGACCTCGGCGATCTTCGGTCCGATCTCCTCGAACGAGCCGTTCGGCGGGACGTGCTCGTCCAGCTCGGCGAAGAACCTGCCGCCCGCGGGCGTCAGGCTGACGACGAGGATCTTCGCCGACCCGCTCGTGACGGTGAACGCGTGCGGAGCGTTCGGCGGGATCGTGATCGTCCCGCCGGCGGGGAGATCGGCGGTCCGGGCGCCGACCTGCACGGTGATCGAGCCGTCGACGACGTAGTAGGCCTCGGCCCAGGGGTGTCGGGACATCGGCGCGCCCGAGCCCTGCGGGGCGTCCAGCTCGAACAGCTCGTAGGTGCCGTCGGTGTCGTCGGCGGCGACCTTGATCGTGGCGTACGAGTCGACGACGAACAGGCGGTCGCCCTCGCCGGGGCCGGTGATGCGGAGGTGGTGGGACATGGCTGGTGCGCTCCTCGGTGTCGGGGACGTGGCCGCCGTGCGGCGGCGGGCTCAGCGTGCGCAGCCCGGCGGGAGCAGGTCGATCCCAGCGAGCTGGGGTCGCGGCGCCCGGCGGTTCCCATGATCCTGGGATCGCCCCGCCGGCCCGGAGGCGCCAGGATGTGAGACGTGGTGAGCAGCCGGACCGCCGACGTCGTGCGCCGCGACCTCGCCGCACTCGCGGACGCCGACGTGCCCGTCGACGGGTTCCACGAGGCGGCGCTCTCGCTCGTGGCCCGGGTCGTCCCCCACGACGCCGCCTGCTGGGGTGCGGTCGACCCGGAGACGATGGTCCTCACGAGCGGCACGACGATCGGCTTCACCCCGAGCGCGGACGAGGAGGAGCGGTTCGTCACGATCGAGTACGGCGGCATGGACGCCTCCTCCTTCAGCGAACTGGTGGCGCGCGGCGAGCCGGTGCTGGGCTCGCAGGGCGTGGCGCCGATTCGCCGGCGTGGGTTGCGCTTCAACGAGGTGACCCGGAGCCTCGGCTTCGGGCACGAGCTGCGGACGGCGTTCCTCGCCGGCGGCCGGTGCTGGGCGGTCGGTGACCTCTACCGGTCGCCGCACAGCCCCGACTTCGACGCGGACGAGATCGCGTTCGTCGAGTCGATCGCGCCGATCGTCGCGCGCGGCACCCGGCGGCTCGTCCTCGCGCGCAGCGCCGCGACCGCCCCGCCTCCGCAGGGCCCGGCGGTCATCGTGCTGCGGCCCGACGGCTCCGTCCGCTCGATGACGCCCGCGGCGCGCGAGTGGACGGGCGGGCTGGCCGAGGGCGCGCCGGCGCGCTTCGCCCTCACGCTGCGCTCCGTCGCCGCCACGGTGGCGGCGGGCATGCCGGCGGCGACGGCCCGGATGCGGGCCGGCGGCGTGTGGGTCGTGCTCGACGGATCCCCGCTCCACGGCGGCGACGGCGCGGAGCCCGACATCGTCGTGGCCATCCACCCGGCCGCGAGCGCGCAGGTGACGGAGCTGCTGCTCGAGGCGCACGGCCTCTCGCCGCGCGAGCGCGACGTCTGCGCCGAGGTGCTCGCGGGGCGCTCGACGGAGGAGATCGCGCGGCGCCTGTTCATCGCGCCGTCGACCGTGCAGGACCACCTCAAGGCGATCTTCGCCAAGGTCGCGGTCCGCAGCCGGCGAGAGCTCGTCGCGACCCTCCGCGCCGAGGACGACCCGGGCTGACGCCGGCCTCTCCGTCGGCCGCGCACCCCGCCCGCCCACCTGCATGCGCTTGCGCATATATACGCCGTGACGTATGCTCTGGCGGTGCCCGCCGACGCCACCGTCCTCGAGGTCATCGCGGAGCCGACCCGGCGACGGATCCTCGATGCCGTGCGCGGCGGCGAGCGCTCGGTGGGCGAGCTGGTGGAGCGGGTGGGGATGCACCAGCCCGGCGTGTCCCGCCACCTCAAGGTGCTGCGCGACGCCGGCCTGGTGGAGGTGCGGCGGGACGCCCAGCGGCGGCTGTACCGCATCCGCCCGGAGCCGCTGATGGAGCTGGACGCCTGGTTGGAGCCGTACCGCGCGGAGTGGACGGCGCGGCTGGACTCGCTCGAACGGCACCTGCGCCGCACCGCCGCACCGGTGGCGCCGAGCGATGGGGACGCCCGATGAGCGACCTGCCCGAGACGTCGGCCGACGGCGTCCTGGAGCGGACCGCCGGCGGCGGCGTCATCCGGTTCGAGCGCCGCCTCCCGTACGCGCTCGCGGACGTGTGGGCCGCGATCACCGAGCCGGCACGTCTGGGCGACTGGTGGCTGCCGTTCGACGCCGACGTCAGCGTCGACCTGCGCGCGGGCGGCCGGATGGTGTTCGCCGGTCGCGGCGACCAGCCGGTGACGATGACGTTCACGATCCTGCGCGTCGAGCCGCCGACCCTCCTCGAGCACACCCACGCCGATCCCGGCTCGGTCATGCGGTGGGAGCTCGAGCCGGTGGACGGCGGGTGCGTGCTGCGGCTCAGCCACGTGGTGAGCGACCCCGACGCGGCGATCCGCGGCCGGTACGTCGTCGGTCTGCACACCTCGCTCGCCCGGCTCGAGCCGTGCCTCGCGGGGCGTCCCGTGCCGTGGGACTGGGACGCGTTCGCCGCCGCCCACGCGCGCTACGCGCGCGTCGGCCTCGCGCCGCCGGTGGACGCGCCGTGACCGGCGGCCGGCGACGCGAACACGACCCGGGGACGGAGCGCGGACGATGCCGCAGCTGCTGAGGGTGCAGAACTTCCTCCTGTCGGCCGACGGGTTCGGCGCCGGCGAGGGCCAGAGCCTCGAACGGCCCTTCGGGCACGCCGACCCCGCCGCCCTCGGCTCGTGGGCCTTCGCCACGGCGAGCTGGCCGAACCGCACTGAGCCCGGCGGGACCCGCGGGCTCGACGACCTCTTCACCCGCGACTACGCACGGAACATCGGCGCCGAGATCATGGGCCGCAACAAGTTCGGACCCCAGCGCGGCCCGTGGGAGGACCTCGACTGGACCGGCTGGTGGGGCGACGACCCGCCGTTCCACACGCCCGTGTTCGTCCTGACCCACCACCACCGGCCGAGCTTCACGCTCGGCGACACCACGTTCCACTTCCTCGAGGCGACGCCGGAGGAGGCGCTGGCGCGGGCGAAGGCCGCGGCCGGTGGCCGCGACGTGCGGCTCGGGGGCGGCGTCGCCACGGTGCGCGAGTTCCTGGACGCCGACGTGGTCGACACGGTGCACGTCGCCGTGGCCCCGGTGGAGCTCGGCCGCGGCGAGCGCCTGTGGACCTCCCCCGACGAGCTGGACGGCCGGTTCCACCACGAGTCCGTCGCCAGCCCGAGCGGCGTCACCCACCACCTGTTCTGGCGCCGCTGAGCGCGACCGGCCCGTGTGGACTACTCGATGCGCAGGCCGCTGATCGCACGGGCGATGACGAGCTGCTGGATCTCGCTCGTGCCCTCGAAGATCGTGTGGATCTTCGCGTCGCGGTGCCAGCGCTCGACCGGGTACTCGCGGGTGTAGCCGTAGCCGCCGAGGATCTGGATCGCCTCCTCGGTCACGCGGACGGCGACCTCGCTGGCCTTGTACTTGCTCATCGAGCCCTCGCCGTGCTGGAACCCGCCGTTCTTCGCCAGCCAGGCGGCACGCCAGATCAACAGGCGGGCGGCGTCGATCTCGGTCGCCATGTTCGCCAGCTTGAACGCGATGGCCTGGTGCATGACGATCGGCTTGCCGAACGCGCGGCGCTCCTTCGCGTAGTCGAGCGAGTACTCGTAGGCGGCGCGGGCGATGCCGAGGGCCTGCGCGCCGACCGTCGGGCGGGTCGCCTCGAACGTGCTCATCGCCGGCTGCTTCTCGCCGCTGCGGCCGACCTCACGGGCACGGGCCAGCTTCGCGTCGAGCTTCTCCTTGCCGCCGAGCAGGCACCGGCCGGGGACGCGCACGTCGTCGAGGACCACCTCGGCGGTGTGGCTGGCGCGGATGCCGTGCTTCAGGTACTTCTGGCCCTGGCTGAGGCCCTTCGTGCCGGGCGGGACGACGAAGCTCGCCTGCCCTCGGCCCTTCAGCTCCGGATCCACGGCCGCGACCACCACGTGGACGTCGGCGATGCCGCCGTTCGTGATCCACGCCTTGGTCCCGTTGAGCACCCACTCGTCGGCGGCCTCGTCGTAGACGGCACGGGTGCGCAGGTTGCTGACGTCGCTGCCGGCGTCGGGCTCGCTGACGCAGAAGGCGCCGAGCTTCACGTCGTCGGCGGTGCCGTAGCAGGCCGGCACCCACTCCATGACCTGCTCGGGCGTGCCGTTGCCGCTGATGCCGGCGGCCGCGAGCGCGGAGCCCATGATCGCCATGCCGATGCCCGCGTCGCCCCAGAACAGCTCCTCGACGGCGACCGGCATCGTCAGCCCCGTCGGGTCGCCGAACGCGGACATGAGGAACTCCCAGCCGTAGAGGCCGATCTTCGCCGCCTCCTGCACGATCGGGTACGGGAACTCCTCCCGCTCGTCCCACTCGTGGGCGGCCGGACGGACCACGTCCTCGGCGAACCCGTGGATCCACTTCTGGATCTGGACCTGGTCTTCGTTCAGCGAGAAGTCAGCCATCCCCGCAAGTTACCCACCGGTAACACCCACCGCAACCCCTCGGCTTCACGCCGGCGGGCCGATCCGGCCGGCTGGGGTGAAGTCGTGAGGATGCGACACCCCTGCGGGAACCTCGGCCCGTGACCCAGCGCTTCACTCCCGTCGCCGCGCTCGCGGCCGATCAACACGGCGTCGTCGGCGGGCGCCAGCTCGCAGAGCTCGGCGTCGACGCCTCGCTGCGCGCCAAGTGGGTCGCCGCCGGGAAGCTCCTGCGTGCCGGCGCCTCGTCGTGGGCGGTCCGCGGCACACCCGCGACCTGGCAGCGCGAGGTCATGGCAGGACTGCTCGATCTCGGGGGTGTCGGCGCCGTCGCCGGCCGAACAGGCATGCGGTTGCTCCGCCTCGATGGCGCGACGGCCGACGACGTCCACCTGCTCGTGCAACACCGGCATCGCAACCGACGTGCGGCGGGCGTCGTCCGATCCACGAGCCGTCCGTTCGACGCCGGCGATCTGGTGATGATCGACGGCTTCCGCTGCCTCAGCGCCGAGCGACTCATCCTCGACGCACCGCTGTTCGGGCTCTCGCGGCGCGAGATCGAGGACGCGATCGATTCCGCCATCCGTCTCCGCCTCGTCTCCGAGTCCCGTCTCCGGGCGAGGGTGGTCAGGGATCACGCCCGCGGGCGGCACGGAGGGCGTGCCCTGCTCGAGGCGCTCCAGGACACCGGCGGCGAGAGCCGCCTCGAGCGGATGCTGCTGACGCTGTTGCGCCGCGCCGGCTTCACCCGGCCCGAGCTGCAGATCACCTACCGGGCGGGCGCTCGGACGATCGCGCGGGTCGACGTTCGGATCGCGCGGGACCTGGTCGTGGAGGTCGCCGGCCACGCCACCCACTCGTCGCGACGCCAGCGGCAGATCGACGAGCAACGGCGGACGGAGCTCCTGCTGCATGGCGTCCGGGTCATCACGTTCACACGAGGACGTGCGCGACCGTCCGGACTGGGTGGTGGCGCGGCTCCGTGAGGCGATGACGCTCCCGGCGTCGTGACATCGAGTTCACGGGAGCGGGCGGATACGGCCCGACTCGGTGAACTCGTGCGTGGAGCGGGCGGGTCAGCGACGGAGGATGGTGCCGGACTTCGTGGTCTCGACGGTCCAGCCCTGGCCCTGCAGCTCGGCGCGAAGCGCGTCGGCGGTGGCGAAGTCCCGCGCCGCCCGAGCGGCATCGAGCGCGGCGGCCGTCGCGGCGGCCTCGGGCGGCACGTCGGCGGCTTCGCGCACCTCGATGCCGAGCGCGACGCACATCTCCCGCACCGCCGCCGCGAGCGCAGCCGCCGCCGGATCACCGGCGTCGAGCGCGGCGTTCGCCCGGCGGACCGTGCCGAACAGCAGCGCGGTCGCCCCCGGCGTGTCCAGGTCGTCGTCCATGTGCGCCCGGAACCGGTCGAGCACCTCGCCGTCGGGCTCCGATGCGCCGAGGCCGGCGGTCCTCGCCGCGAACGCGTCGAGCCCGGCGAGCGCGGTCACGGCCGCCTCCAGGTTCTCGAGGCCGACGGACACCGGGCTGCGGTAGTGCGACTGCACGAGCAGCATCCGGTAGGCCCGCGGGTCGTACCGCTCGAGCAGGTCGAGGACGTTGCTCACGTTGCCGAGGCTCTTCGACATCTTCTCGCCCTCGGCGTCGACGACGAAGCCGTGGTGCATCCAGTGGTTCGCGAACCGCTTGTCGAGCGCCACCGCCTGGGCCCGCTCGTTCTCGTGGTGCGGGAAGCGGAGGTCCATCCCGCCGCAGTGGAGGTCGAACCCCTCGCCGAGCAGGTCGAGGCTCATCACGACGCACTCGCTGTGCCACCCGGGCCGCCCGGCCCCCCACGGCGACGGCCACGATGGCTCGTCGGGCTTCGACAGCTTCCACAGCACGAAGTCGGCTTGGTGGCGCTTGTGCTCCGCGCCGAGCACCTCGCGCTCACCCCCGCCGCTCAGCATGTCGTCGACGCGCTGGTGGGCGAGGAGCCCGTAGTCGGGGACCGTCGTGACGTCGAGGTAGATCCCGTCCTCGGTCGCGTACGCGCTCCCGCGCTCGACGAGCTCGCCGATCATCGCGACCATCTGCTCGACGTAGTCCGTGGCGTGGGGGACGTCGGACGGGCGCTCCACGCCGAGGCGACCCATGGCGTCGAACCACACCTGCTCGCAGCGCGACGTGATGTCGGTCCACGGCCGCCCCTCGCGCTGGGCCCGCTCGATGATCTTGTCCTCGATGTCGGTGATGTTGCTGACCAGGCGGACGTGCACGCCCCGCCACTCGAGGTAGCGACGGAGCACGTCGTAGACGATCGTCGACCGGCCGTGACCGAGGTGCGGCGGACCGTAGACAGTGGGTCCGCAGAGGTAGATGCTCACCGTTCCGGGCTCGCGCAGCTGCAGCTCGCGCACCGATCGCGTCGCGGTGTCGTACAGGTGGAGCATCGGCACAGACTACGGGCGGGCCTCCGCACGGATCTCGGAGTTCGCGTCATCCGTGCCCCCCCGGTGCGTCGTAGACAGGTGGGCGCCGGTGGTGGCGCCCGCAACCTCCCCCCGTTCACCGGGCGGGGCCCGCTCCTCCCCGTCCGGAGCGGTCCCCGCCCGGTGTCGCGTCCGAGGTCGTGTCATCCGCCGGGGCGACCGCTCCGAACACCCGTCGCCGGCGTAATTGAGCACGAAACTGCCGGCTCGACCCAGGGAGGGATCCACATGAGGAAGCGCACACTGCTGTTCGGCCTCGCCGCCGGCCTCACGGCCGTCGCCGTCGCCCCGGCTTCGACCGCACCCGTCGGTGCGCAGGGCTCGACGATCGCGTCGGTGCTGCTCGCGGACGCGGGCAAGGACGACGCGAGCGGCTTCGACCGGAACTGGCACGACTACGACATCGTCACCCAGGCCGTCCTGCTGTTCCCGGACCTGGTGGCCGCGGCGAGCGACCCGAGCGCGCAGCTCACGGTGCTCGCGCCGAACGACCAGGCCTTCCGCCTGCTCGCGCAGCAGCTCACGGGTCGCGGCCTGCGCACGGAGGCGGCCGTGTTCGAGGCCCTCGCCGGCCTCGGCACCGAGACCGTCGGCACCGTCCTGCGCTACCACATCGTGCCCGCGAAGCTGGCGCCGTCGGCGGTGCTCGCGAGCGACGGGGTCCAGGTGGCGACGCTCTCGAACGGCGCGACGTTCAGCGTCGACGTGATCAACCCCCGCGTCGCCTTCGTGCAGTTCGTCGACGGGGATCCGAACGCCCGCAACCCGTTCCTGCGCCGCATCAGCGTCGGCGGCGAGCTCGCCAACGGCTTCATCCACGGCATCGACCGGGTGCTCCGCCCGATCGACCTCTGATCGCCGCGCCGCAGGCGAGGCACCCGTCCCGGGCCGGTCGGCGGCGAACGGCCGTCGGCCGGTCCGCGGTGCACGGGTAGCCTCGGGCGGCGATGACGAACCTGCCCGACAAGCCGTCGCTCGACGGCATCGAGACCCGGCTCATCGAGCGCTGGGAGGCGGAGGGCACCTACCGCTTCGATCGCAGCGCCGAGCCGCAGGCGGTGTTCGCGATCGACACGCCGCCGCCGACCGTCAGCGGCTCGCTGCACATCGGCCACGTCTTCTCGTACACGCACACCGACACCGTCGCCCGGTACCAGCGCATGCGGGGCCGTTCGGTCTTCTACCCGATGGGTTGGGACGACAACGGCCTCGCGACGGAGCGCCGCGTGCAGAACGTCACCGGCGTGCGCTGCGACCCCTCGCTGCCGTACGAGGAGGGGTTCCGCCCCCCGTTCCACGGCGACGTCCCGAAGGACCACCGGGCCGTCCCCGTCAGCCGGCCGAACTTCGTCGAGCTCTGCCGCGAGGTGACGCACCTCGACGAGGCGGCGTTCGAGGAGCTGTTCCGCCGCCTCGGGCTCTCCGTCGACTGGTCGCTCCTCTACACGACGATCGGTGAGCGGGCCCGGCGCACGAGCCAGCGCGCCTTTCTCCGCAACCTGGCCCGGGGCGAGGCGTACCAGCAGGACGCGCCGACGCTGTACGACGTCGACGAGCGCACGGCCGTCGCCCAGGCCGAGATGGAGGACCGCGAGGTCCCGGGGGCCTACCACCGGCTGGCGTTCCACCGCACCGACGGCGGCGGTGACCTGGTGATCGACACGACGCGACCGGAGCTGCTGCCGAGCTGCGTCGCGATGGTCGCCCACCCCGACGACGACCGGTACCGCCCGCTGTTCGGCACCACCGTCACCACACCGCTGTTCGGCGTGGAGGTGCCGGTCCTCGCCCACCACCTCGCCGATCCGGACAAGGGCACCGGCATCGCGATGATCTGCACCTTCGGTGACGTCACCGACGTGACGTGGTGGCGCGAGCTGCAGCTGCCGACGCGGGCGCTCCTCGGCTTCGACGGCCGGTTCGCGGGCGAGCCCCCCGAGTGGATCACGACCACGGCCGGTCGGGACGCGTACGCGGAGCTCGCCGGGCGCACGCCGAAGCAGGCGCAGCAGCGCGTCGTCGAGCAGCTGCGCGCGAGCGGCGAGCTGCTCGGTGATCCGCGGCCGATCACGCACCCGGTGAAGTTCTACGAGCGCGGGTCGCGCCCGCTCGAGATCGTCGGGACGCGCCAGTGGTACATCCGCAACGGCGGCCGCGACGGCGAGCTGCGCGAGGCGCTGCTCGCACGGGGCGGGGAGCTGCGGTGGCACCCGCCGTACATGCAGCACCGCTACGACAACTGGGTCGGCGGCTTGAACGGTGACTGGCTGATCAGCCGCCAGCGCTACTTCGGGGTGCCGATCCCCGTGTGGTACCGGCTCGACGCCGACGGGAACCCGCGACACGACGAGGTCCTCGTCCCCCGCGAGGACCAGCTGCCCGTCGACCCGTCGACCGACTGCCCCGACGGCTTCACGCCGGACCAGCGCGACGTGCCCGGCGGGTTCACAGGCGATCCGGACGTGATGGACACGTGGGCGACGTCGTCGCTCACGCCGCAGATCGCAGCGGGCTGGGAGGACGATCCGGAGCTGTTCGAGCGTGCGTTCCCCATGCACGTCCGGCCGCAGGCGCACGACATCATCCGCACCTGGCTCTTCTCGACGGTCGTGCGCGCCCACCACGAGCACGGCCGCACGCCCTGGTCCGACGTCGCGCTGTCGGGGTGGATCCTCGACCCCGACCGCAAGAAGATGTCCAAGAGCAAGGGCAACGTCGTCACGCCGATGCACCTGCTCGAGCAGTACGGCACCGACGCCGTCCGCTACTGGGCGGCATCCGGTCGCCCCGGGGTCGACACCGCGTTCGACGAGGGGCAGATGAAGATCGGCCGGAAGCTCGCGCTGAAGCTGCTGAACGTCAGCCGCTTCGTGCTGGGCTTCGGGGCGCCGGCGTCGGACGAGGCGCCGACGGCGCCGCTCGACCGGGCGATGCTCGCCCGGCTCGGCTCCGTCGTCGACGAGGCGACCGCGGCGTTCGACGCCTTCGACTACGCCCGTGCGCTCGAGCGGACGGAGCTGTTCTTCTGGTGGTTCTGCGACGACTACGTCGAGCTCGTCAAGGCCCGGGCGTACGGCACCCACGACGACGAAGGCGCCCGGTCGGCGCGGGTCGCGCTGCGCGCTGCGCTCGGTGTCCTGCAGCGGCTGTTCGCGCCGATCCTGCCCTTCGTGACGGAGGAGGTGTGGGGGTGGTGGCGCGACGGCACGGTCCATCGTGCGACCTGGCCGACGGCCGACGAGGTCCTCGCCGGAGCGGGCCCGAGCGCGTCCGAGGCGGACGCGCTCATCGATCCCGTCGGCGAGGTGCTCGCCCACGTGCGGCGCGCGAAGACCGAGGCGAAGCTGAGCCAGCGCGCCGAGGTGGAGCGGGTGCTGGTCGAGGCGCCCCTCGCGGTGCACGACGCGATCCGTGCGGCCAGCGACGACCTGCGCGACGTCGGCTCGATCGGCACGATCGATCTGGTCGACGGGGAACGGATCCGCTGCGACGTCACGATGGCGCCTGCGGCGGGCTGACGGAACGACCCCCCTGCACGGGGGTCAGCTAGTGTCCCCGCCGATGCGCGCCACGCCGCGACTCCTCGCCGCCGCCCTGGGCGCGATCTTCCTCGCGGCCGCCGTGGTGCCGCCGGTCGACGCGCAGGACGAGTCCACCACGTCGTCGACCAGCTCGACCGAGGCCCCCGCCGCCGTCCCAGCCGCGGCCGCCGTGGACTCCGCGGACGCCGCGGACGCCGTCGATCCGTCCACCACCGCGGTCCCGCTCCCGCCGGGCGACCCGTCGAGGACGGCTGCCCGAGGCACGACCGCGCAGGTCACCGAGACGTCGCCGCCGCCGCCGCCCCCGCCCGCTCCTGCCGGTGCCGAGCTCCCGGGGGACTCCGGCAGCGGCCGGCGCGTCGTGTACTCGAAGGGGCAGATGCGGGTCTGGCTGATCGAGGCCGACGGGAGCCTGACGCGCACGTACCGCGTGTCGGGCCGGATGGACCAGCCGCGCTACGGGACGTACCAGGTGTTCTCGCGCAGCCCGTACACGTGCGCGATGAAGCGCCCCGACATCTGCATGCGGTTCATGGTCCGCTTCACGAAGGCGTTCAGCGGGGACAACATCGGCTTCCACGAGATCCCGGTGCGCGCCGGGCGCTACCCGCTGCAGTCCGACGCCCAGCTCGGCCAGCCGCTGTCGGGCGGCTGCGTGCGCCAGTCGACCGCCGACGCCATCTTCATGTGGGAGTGGGCGCCGGTCGGCACGACGGTCGTCGTCATCCCGTAGCGGCCGGCGCCGCTCGGCCGGGCGAGCGCCCGGTGAAGGCGATCAGCTTGGTGCAGTCGTCGGCGGTGTCGGCCACCTCGACCTTCGGGCCGTAGTGGCCGCTCTGGCGGAGCACCTCGTCGAGCGGTTGCATCCCGTGGAGCATCTCGGCCGCGATCCCGGCGTCGATCGTCTCGTCGAGTCCGGTCGCTCGTGCGAGGTCCCACGTGTGGATCAGGATGTCGCCCGTCATCAGCCGGTCGATCGCCGTCTCGACGGTCATCCGCCCGGGCGGCCCCGCGTCGAACTCCCGGGTGGACTCGGCGGGATCGTCCAGCAGCGCTTGGAGCTGCCGGCTCAGGCCGTCCCACGCGCCGGCCGGGTCGGCGTCGACGGACGGACCCGGCACGATCGTGACGTCGGCGGCGCGGAGGAAGCCGGGGATCCACTCCACGAGGTGGCGCACGACGTCGCGCGCGACCCAGCCGTCGCACGGCGCGGGCCGCTCCCACGCGGACGCGGGGACCTCGGCGACGCGGTCGCCGAAGCGCCCGGCGACCCGGCGGAACCGCTCCGCCGGCCGGTCGGCGATCGCGAGCAGGTCGTCGAGGCGGTCGAACGTCGCCTGCATCCCGGGCTCCATCCCCGACGAGATGTGCCCGTCCCGGTTGGCCCGGGACTCGTGGACGACGAGCGTCCGCAGGGTGGTCACGCCGCCCTCGTGGGTCAGGGTCATGGTGGTGAGCGCCGCGGCATCGGGGACGCCCTCGAAGACCTCCGTCGACACGACTCGGCGCGGCGCCTCGATCTCGACGTACGTGCCGTGCCACCCGAGCTCCTCGCCCGACTCCTCGCGGCAGACGTAGCGCCACGACCCGCCGACGCGCAGGTCGACCTCGCACGCGACCAGCGGGCAGGTGGGCGGGCCCCACCACCGCAGCAGGTGACGGGGCTCGGTCAGCACCTCCCACATCAGCTCGAGCGGCGCCTCGAAGGCGCGGGTGATGAGGATCTCTCGTTCGGAGGGCAGGGTGACGGTGGCGCTCGAGTACCTGGTGGACATCAGCGGTGATCCTTCCGGGAGTGCTGGAGCTCGGCGAGGTGGTCGTCGAGCCGGTCGTAGCGGGCGTTGACCAGCGCCTCGTACGGGGCGAGCCAGGCCTGCAGCGGTCGCAGCGCGGGCCCGTTGACGCGGTACCGGCGAGCTCGGCCGTCCGCACGCGACCGCACGAGATCGACGGCGCGCAGCACCGCGAGGTGCTTGGACACCAGCGGCTGCGCGATGCCGAGCCGGTCGACGAGCTCGCCGACGGTGATCTCGCCGGCGCGGAGCACGTCGAGGATCTGGCGGCGCCGCTCCTCGGCGACGGCGTTGAAGACGTCGGCCGTGGTGGCGGTGCGTGCCATGCCCGCATCATATACCTATACGGACATGTGTCAAGCCGACGGCGCCGCTGCGAACCGCACCGTCACGGCCGCACCGGCCGCAGGTGCTACAACCCCCGCATGAGGACGCGCGCGGCGGTGCTGTGGGGGACGGACCAGCGGTGGCAGGTGGAGGAGGTCGACGTCCACCCGCCCAAGGCCCGCGAGGTGCTCGTGCAGTGGAAGGCCGCCGGCCTGTGCCACAGCGACGAGCACATGGTCACCGGCGACATGGTGCCGCCGCCCGAGGCGCTGGCGATGATGGGGATCGACTCGATCTTCCCCCTGATCGGCGGCCACGAGGGCGCCGGGGTGGTGCTCGAGGTGGGCCCCGGCGTGCGCTCCGTGCAGCCCGGCGACCACGTGTCCGCGAGCTTCATCCCGTCGTGCGGCCGGTGCCGGTACTGCTCCACCGGACGCCAGAACCTGTGCGACAACGGCCGGGGCACGCTCGGCGGGGGGATGATCACCGACGGCACCCACCGCCACTTCGTGCGCGGGGAACCGGTCGGCCTGATGGCCAAGGTCGGCACGTTCGCCGAGCACGCCTGCGTCGCCGAGGACTCCATCATCAAGGTCGACGAGGACCTGCCGCTCGAGTGCGTCGCGCTCGTGTCCTGCGGGGTCGCGACCGGGTGGGGGTCGGCGGCGAACCGCGCCGAGGTGCGCCCGGGCGACACCGTCGTCGTCGTGGGGATCGGCGGCATCGGCATCAACGCCGTCCAGGGCGCGCGGATGGCGGGCGCCAAGCACGTGATCGCGATCGACCCCGTGGAGTTCAAGCGCGAGAAGGCGATGGAGCTCGGCGCGACGCACACCTTCGCGTCGATGGAGGAGGCGTTCCCCGCCGTCGGCGAGATGACGTGGGGCCAGATGGCCGACGAGGTGATCATGACCCCGGGCGTGATGTACGGCGACATGATGCAGCTCGGCACCGCCCTCGCCGGCAAGGGCGGCACCATCGTCGTCACCGCCGTCGCCCCGATGACCCAGACCCACTCGGCCGTCAACCTGTTCGAGCTGGCGATGTGGAACAAGGAGATCAAGGGGACGATCTTCGGCTCCCTCAACCCGCGCGCCGACATCCCGAAGCTGCTGGGCCTCTACCGCGAGGGCAGCCTGAAGCTCGACGAGCTGATCACCCGGCGCTACACGCTGGACGAGATCAACGACGGGTACCAGGCGATGCGCGACGGCGAGAACATCCGCGGCGTCATCGTCTACGACTGAGCCGTCGCCGCGGGTGCGGCCGGCGGCGTCGGCGGCCGCAGCGTCCCGTCGTGGAACCGTGCGAGCGCGAGCTCGCGCCACGCCCGCCGGACCTCGTCGTGGCGCCCCGGCTGCGTCGCGACGACGATGCGGTAGACGAGGCGGTCGTCGCGCACGTCCGTGAGCCCGACGACGCGCGGCGCGCCGTCGAGCACGGACGAGACCGCCTCGTGCGCCTCCAGCGCCGCCCCCAGCTCGAGCGCGACCGCAGCGAGGACCGGGACCGGCGTGCTCCGCTCCACCTCCAGGTCGAGCGCCGCGAGCGGGGACTTCGACAGGTTGGCGACGCGCACGACGTTGCCGTGCGGCACGTACCACACCCGGCCCTCGGCGTCGCGCACGCGCGCGCTGCGCAGGGTGATCCGCTCGACGGTGCCGGTCGCGTGGCCGAGATCGACCTGGTCGCCCACGCCGTACTGGTCCTCGGCGAGGACGAAGAACCCGGCGATCACGTCGCGGATCAGGGTCTGCGCGCCGAACGCGATGGCGCCGCCGATCACGGTCGCGGTGGCCACCACGCCGCCGACGTTGACGCCGAGCTCGCCGACGACGGTGATCACGGCGACCGCCCAGATCACTCCGACGAGCGCCGACCGCAGCGACGACGCGAGCGCCTGCTGGCGAGCCTCGGTGCGGATCCGCTCACCGGGATCGAAGCGGCCCGCGAGGACGACGGTGCGGCGGGCGATGCGCTGCGCGAGGCGCGACAGCACGATCGTGAGCCCGACCGCGACGAGCACGATGACGACGATGCGCAGCGGCGTCAGCAGGTGCAGCTCGTCGAGCCGGTCGATCCAGGCCGGGCTCCCGCCGTCGCGACCGGTCTGCCGGGGGCGCACGACGGTCGTCACGTCGGGCCGGGCGGGCATCGGCGTGACTCTAGCGGCGAGGCCTCCGGGGTAGCCTGAGCCCTCCATGACCAGCGACGACGTGCCGGTGCCCGACGAGCAGCGTCGCCGCCACCGGCCCCGCCGGACGTGGCCGCAGCGGCTGCTGCTGGCGCTCGACCTCCTCGTCGTCCTCGGGTGCTTCGTGGGCGCGGGAGCGCTCGTGATCGGGCGGTCGTACGCGAACAGCATCAACCGCGTGGAGATCGTCTCGCCGGTCACCTCGACCGGGGCCACCACGCCCGGCACCAGCCGCCCGCCGGACGGGACGGCCGCGCCCGGCCAGACGCTGCCGCCGGTCGAGACGGCGCCCGTGGAGACCTTCCCCGCCGCCGACCCCGGCGCCAAGAACTTCCTCATCACCGGCGCCGACAACAACGCCTGCATCGACCCGGACTCCCCCTACGCGCCGGCGTTCGGCGACCGCGAGTCCATGGGCGAGCGCAGCGACACGATCATGGTGATGCGCATCGACCCCGCGACGAACCGCGGCGCGGTGCTGTCGTTCCCCCGCGACCTGTGGGTGAAGATCGCTGGGCGCGGGTCGAACCAGCGGATCAACACGGCGTACGTGCGCGACGAGCCCCAGCGGCTGATCAACACGATCTACGAGAACTTCTTCGTCCCGGTCGACCACTTCGTCCAGGTCGACTTCTGCGCGTTCAAGCGCATCGTCGACGGCGTCGGCGGCGTGGCGGTGCCGTTCGAGTTCCCGGCGCGCGATCCGAACACGGGTCTGGACGTGCCCGAGGCGGGGTGCTTCACCTTCGACGGCGACCACGCCCTGGCGTACGTGCGGTCGCGCAAGTACCAGTACTTCGCCGACGGCGAGTGGCGCAGCGACGGCGTCAGCGACCTCGGGCGCATCTCCCGCCAGCAGGACTTCCTGCGCCGCACGCTGTCGGCCGCGCTCGACCGCGGGATCTTCGATCCCTCCGTGGCGCGCAGCCTGATCGACACCGTCGAGGACTTCGTGGTCGTCGACCAGCAGCTCACCCCGAACGGGATGCTCGAGCTCGCCGGCGTGCTGCGCGACCTCGACCCGGCGGCGATCACCACGTACCAGATCGAGACGACGAACGCCCGCCGCGGAGACGCCTCCGTCCTGCTGCCGAACTTCACGGACAACATGAACGCGATCCTGGAGATCTTCCGGGGGCGCGCCCCGCTCGCCGAGGCACCGCAGCAGGTGTTCGCCACCACGACGGTCCCCGGCGCCGGCGACGGCGCGGCGCCGGTCCCGGCGGGCTCCACCGCCGCCGCGCCCGCCGCGCCCGCGGCGCCGGCGGGCCCGGTGACGACGCAGGGCGCGCCCGCCACGGCGGCGACCACCGTGCCCGCGCCGGAGGAGAACGCGCAGGGGATCGTGCCGCCCCGCGACGTCCCCTGCTGAGCGCCTACTCGAGCACGCGGGCGATCGCCTCCGCCACCTCCGCCGGGCCCGCCGCCGTCGTGATGCGGGCGCCCACGCGGCGGGCGAACGCCTCGGCCTCGTCGCTGTCGCCCGCCGGCGCCACGATCAGCAGCTCCTCGAGCGCGGCCGCCGCCGCGACCGGATCGCCCTCCACCGTCGCGCGGCAGTCGCTGAGGAGGATCACCACCTTGCGCGCGGCCCGGCTGCGTGCCAGCTGCGCTGCGGCCACCTGGAGCGCAGCGGCGACGTCGGTGGTGCCGAAGCCGCGCAGCGACAGGACGTCGTTGACGACCCGGTCGCCGGGCTTGTCGCCGTCCTGGCTCTTCGCCACGACGACGTCCTTGCCGAACGCGAGGACGCTGTAGTCGGCGGGGCTGCGCGTGGCGACGGCCGCCGCGGCGACCGCGGACGTGGCGAGCGGGGCGCCGCCCATCGAGCCGCTGCGGTCCACCGCGAGGCACAGCGCCGTGCCCGGCCGCGTCCACCCACGGACGCGCAGCCGCTCCGGGTCGACCGCGCCGCCGGTCCCGCCGGCGTCCACGAGCGCGTCCATGCTCGCGTCGAGGTCGAGGTCGCCGCGGTCCGGCCGGTAGGGCAGCTCGACCATCTTGCCGATGCCGCGCGGCCGCGGAGGCCCGCGGCGGGCGACGTCGAGGAACAACCGGCCGGCGAGGCGCCGAGCGAGCTCGCGCAGCTTCGGGTCCGTCGCCCCCGTGAGGTCGGCGAGCAGGGCCATCGTCGCGTCCGGGTCGTCGGAGAGGCCCTCCTCGACGGCGGCCTCGTCGAGCTCGCCCACCTCCGGCGAGATCTGCTCGAAGCGCGGGTTGCGGGCGAGCTCCCGGCGCGACGTGGTGCGCTTCGACGCGTCCGCCACCGCCTCGTCGGCCTCCGCGCCCTCCTTCGCGTTCGGCGGCTGGTTCAGCGCGAACTGGTGGCCCCGGTCGGGGCGCCAGCTCCCCCCTCGGCACCACCGCCCTCCGCGCGCCCGAAGACCTCCTGCCAGAGCTCGGTGATGATCTCCTCGCTCGTGCGCGCGCACCCCTCGCGGAGCCGGACCCGGCCCGACAGCGACACGATCGCGGCGTCGAGCCCCACGCTCGGGCTGCCGAGGGGCAGCGCGCGCAGCTCGGCCAGCGACGCCGCGACGACGGCGCTGTCGATCGCGCCGCGCACCGAGGATCCCACGCGCAGGTCGGGGTGGTCACGGGTCCTGCGGACGAGCTCCACCACGCGCTCCAGCCACGCGTCCGGCGCGGTCGCGCCGCCGCGGCCCTCGAGGGCCCGCCGCACGATCGCGACCTCGTCCGCGGCGCTCTGGTACGTCATCGACAGCCGGCACATCCGGTCGTACACGGCGCTGCTGATGCGGGCGGTGCCGACGGCGTCGAACGGGTTCATCGCCGCGACCAGGCGGAAGCCCGCCTCGCAGGCGACGCGGCCGAAGCGGGGGACGTGCAGCTCCTGCTCGCTCATCACGGTGATGAGCACGTTCAGGGTCTCCTCCGGGATCCGGTTGATCTCCTCCACGTAGAGCAGCGAGCCGGAGATCATCGCGGTCACGAGCGGCCCGTCGACGAAGACGTCCGGCGCGTACCCCTCGGCCAGCACCCGAGCCGGGTCGAAGTGGCCGACGAGGCGCGCGGGCGTCAGCTCGGCGTTCCCCTCGACGAACTCGAAGCCGAGCCCGAGCTCGTGGGCGACGGCGCGCAGGAGCGTGCTCTTGCCGGTGCCGGGCGGCCCTTCGAGCACGATGTGCCGGTCCGCCATCAGCGCGGCCACCAGCAGCTCCAGCTCGCGGCGGCGGCCCACCACCTGGCCGAGCACGCGCTCCACCAGCGGGCCCGCCGCCGCGGCGGGGTGCGCGACGTCCGTCACCGGCGCGGCCGACCGGTCAGTCGTACTTCATGACGCCGCGGATGTTCGTCCCGGCGCGCATGTCGTCGTAGCCGTCGTTCACGCCGTCGAGCGTGTACTCCTTGGTCACCAGGCCGTCGAGGTCGAGCTGGCCCTCGCGGTACAGGCCGATCAGCTTCGGGATGTCGGCCCGGGGGTTGCCCGAGCCGAACAGCGAACCGACCACCTGCTTCTCGAACAGGGTCAGGTCGAGCAGGCTCATCGACGCGCTCGCCTCCATCGCCGGGTGGATGTTCGTGACGACCACGCGGCCGCGCTTCGACGCCAGCGCGAGCGCCTGCGCCATCAGCTCCCCGGAGCCGACGCCCATCGTCATGATCACCTTGTTGGCCATGGTGCCCCACGTGAGCTCCTGGATCCCCGGCAGCGCCTCCTCCATCGACGAGAACGTGTGGGTCGCGCCGAACTCCATCGCCTTCTCGCGCTTGAACTCGATCGGGTCGATGGCGATGACGCGCTTCGCGCCGGCGAGCTTCGCGCCCTGGATCGCGTTGGCGCCGATGCCCCCCACGCCGACCACGGCGACCGTGTCCCCCGGCGACACCTCGGCGGCGTAGACGCTCGATCCCCACCCGGTGACGACGCCGCAGCCGAGCAGGCACGCCCGGTCGAGCGGCACGTCCTGGTCGATCTTGATGCAGCTGGCCTCGTTGACGACGGTGTGGTGCGCGAACGTGCCGAGCAGGCACATGAGGCCGAGGTCCTTGCCCTGCGCGTGGTGGCGCGAGCCGCCGTCGGTGATCTGCATGCCGAGGCCCATCACGGCGCCGAGGTCGCAGAGGTTCTGGTGGCCGGTCGAGCAGCTCGGGCAGCGCCCGCACGAGGGGATGAAGCCGAACACGACGTGGTCCCCGGGCTGCAGCCAGCTGACGCCCTCGCCCACCTCCTGCACCACGCCGGCGCCCTCGTGGCCGCCGATGATCGGCAGCGCGAACGGCAGGTCACCGGTGACGAGGTGCTCGTCGCTGTGGCACATCCCGCTGGCGGCGATCTTCACCAGCACCTCGCCGGCCTTCGGCGGGTCGAGCTCGATCTCCTCGACGCTCCACGGCGAGTTGGTCTCCCACAGCACGGCTGCCTTGGTCTTCACGTGATGACCCCCCAGGTCGTCCGGCGCCATCCTCCTGGCGACCGCGCCGACGTTACCCCGTCCCCCCGACCCGGGCGCCAGCCGTCAGGCGAGATCGAGGACGGCCGGCGGCGGCGCGTCACCGACCAGGTGGAGCACCTGCACGGCGCGGGTCATCGCGACGTACAGGAGCCGCGCGCCGCGCGCGGAGCCGTCCGCGACCTCGTGCGCGTTGACGACGACGACGCCGTCGAACTCGAGCCCCTTCACGGATTCGGGGTCGAACACCGGCACCTCGTCGCGCTCGAGGTGCTGCACCCGCCCGGCGGCGCGGAGGCCCGCCTCGGCGAGCGCTCCGGCGAGCTCGGGGTGCAACCGGGCGGGTGCGACGATGCCCGTGTTGCGGTGCCGGTGCCGCACCGCGGCCGCCACCGCGGCGACCTCGTGCGCGAGCGCCGCCGTCGTCGCGACGTGGACGGCGGGCGGTGCGCCGCCGACGCGCACGCTGGTGCTGGCCACCGTGGGGACCCCGGTCGACGGGAGCAACCGGTTGGCCACGTCGAGGATCGGGCCCGGGACCCGGTAGCCGATCGTCAGGTGCGCGACCGTCCCGTGACCGGCGCGCCGCGCCGCGGCGGTGAGGTGCCCGAGGGCGACGTCCCAGTCCTCCTGCCCCGCGGGCGTCGTCGACTGGGCGAGGTCGCCGAGCACGGTCATCGAGCCGGAGGGGCTGCGCCGGCCGATCACGCGCAGGGCGACCGCGGAGTGGTCCTGCGCCTCGTCGACGACGACGTGGCCGTAGGTGAACGGCGTGCCGTCGAGCAGCGACGCCGCCTCGTCGACGAGGAACTGGTCGGCGGCGGTCCACCGGCGGCGGCGCCCGCCGGGCCCGTGGCCGAGCCCGGTGAGGAGCTGGTCGACCATCCGGACGGGCTTCATCGACGGCCAGCACCGCTGGAGGAGCGCCCGCAGCCCCGGCACGCGGTGCCAGGCGTCGTCGCTGCCCGTGCGGGCGAGGAGGGCGCGGCGGACGATCGGCTCCAGCGAGGCGCGCCGGCGGTTCACGGGCAGCGCCCCGTCGAGCGCCTGCACGATCCACCCCCCGACCTCCTCGGCCTCCACCACCAGCGTGCGCGCCCCGAAGGGCTCGCGGTGCACCTCGACCGGGAGCGTGACGTGGCGGGTGCTCGCCCCGGCGAGCAGCTCGAGCATCTCCGGTGCGCCCTTCGCACGGCGGGCCGAGTCGTCGTCCGTCGCGGTGATCTCCACCTTGGGCACGCACAGCTCCAGCGCCGTGCGCTGCTGCACGCTGCGCTCGCCGAGCGACGGGAGCACGTCGGCGATGTAGTCGAGGAACACGCCGTTCGGACCCACCACGAGGACCCCGTCGCGCACGAGCCGGCGGCGGTGCTCGAAGAGCAGGTAGGCGGCGCGGTGCAGCCCGACGGCGGTCTTCCCCGTGCCGGGACCGCCCTGCACCACGAGGCACCGCTCGAGCGGCGCCCGGATCACCACGTCCTGCTCGGCCTGGATCGTCGCGACGATCTCCCGCATCGAGCCGGTGCGCTCGGCGCCGATCTCGGCGAGCACGGGATCCGGCACGCCGCTGCCGGCACCGGCCGCGTCCGGGTCGTCGAGCTGCTCGTCGAGGTAGGCGGCGATGTCGCCGTCGGCGAGCGTGAACCGCCGCCGGTGGGAGAGACCGAAGGGGTCGGCGGACGTCGCGCGGTAGAAGGGCGCGGCGATGGGGGCGCGCCAGTCGACGACCACCGGCTCGTGGCGCTCGTCCTCGATGTGCCGCCGGCCGATGTACCACCGGTCGCCCGCCCCGTCGGTGCCGGTGCCGGTGCCCGCGCCGGCGGTGTCGATGCGGCCGAAGAAGTCGCCGGCGCCCGGCGTGCGGAGGTCCTCGAGCGCCTCGGCGACGGTGACCTCGACGTACTCCTTGGTGACCTCGTCCGCCGCGGCGTCGGGGTCGACCGAGCCGAAGCGCTCGATCATCCCGTCCCGGCAGGCGCGGGCGAACGCCAGCCGCTCGCGCTCGAGCCCGAGCTCCGGGAAGGGATCAGCCGCCACAGGGGCCTCGACGCTACCGGCCTTCCGTGGCGCTCCCGGCACGCTTCGGCGTGCCGGCACCGCCACAGGTCGGGGGGTGGGCGGGGCTGGCTGCCGCGGAGCGCGCCTGGGTACGCTCCGCACATGGAGAACGACCTCATCGCCCCCGCGACCGCGGCGCTCGAGCCGGCCGAGCAGGAGCTCGTCGACGACGAGCTGCTGGTCGAGGAGATCTCGATCGACGGGATGTGCGGCGTCTACTGACGCCCGCCGCCGCCGTGCTCGACCAGCCGCTGGAGCTGCACCCGCAGGTCGCGCTGCGCCCCGAGCCGTTCGGCGCGCTGGCGTACCACTACGGCAACCGGCGGCTGGTGTTCCTGAAGCACCCGGACGTGGTCGCCGTCGCGCAGCACCTCGCCGAGCACGCCACGCTGCAGGCCGCCCTCCAGGCCCAGGGCGTGGCTCCCGGCCGGTGGCCGAGCTTCGATCGCGCCTTCACGTCCCTGTGCGAGTCCGGCGTCGTCCGCGTCCGCGACGTCGCCACGGCCGGGGCGGGGCGATGAGCGTCCAGACGCTCGTCGGGCAGCTGAAGAGCGGCCTCGACGCGCCGATCTGCCTCACCTGGGAGCTCACCTACGCCTGCAACCTCGCCTGCGTGCACTGCCTGTCGTCGTCGGGTCGCCGCGACCCGCGCGAGCTGACCACCGCCGAGGCGAAGCGGGTGCTCGACGAGCTGCACGACCTGCAGGTCTTCTACATCAACATCGGCGGCGGGGAGCCGATGATCCGCCGCGACTTCCACGAGCTCGTCGACCACGCGATCTCGCGCGGCATCGGCGTCAAGTTCTCGACCAACGGCGCGTTCATCGACGCGGAGGCGGCACGCCGCTTCGCCGACACGGACTACCTCGACATCCAGATCAGCCTCGACGGCATCGACGCCGCGACCAACGACGCCGTCCGCGGCGCCGGGTCCTACGACGTCGCCATCCGCGCCATGCGGCACCTGGTCGCGGCCGACTTCCCCGGCCGACGAGGGCCGTTCAAGATCAGCGTCGTCGTCACCCGCCACAACGTCGACCAGCTCGACGAGTTCAAGGCCCTCGCCGACGCCCACGGCGCGCAGCTGCGGATCACCCGCCTCCGCCCGAGCGGCCGCGGCGCCGACAGCTGGCACGACCTGCACCCCACCAACGCCCAGCAGCGCCAGATCTACGAGTGGCTGCTCGCCCGCGGCGACGACGTCCTGACGGGGGACTCGTTCTTCCACCTCAACGCCCTGGGCGAGGCCCTGCCCGGGCTGAACATGTGCGGCGCCGGGCGCGTCGTCTGCCTGATCGATCCCGTCGGCGACGTGTACGCCTGCCCGTTCGTCATCCACGACCAGTTCAAGGCGGGCTCGGTGCGCGACGAGGGCGGCTTCGCCCGGGTGTGGCGGGAGAGCGAGCTGTTCCTCGAGCTGCGCGAGCCGCAGTCCGCGGGCGCGTGCGCGAGCTGCGGCAGCTACGACGCGTGCCAGGGCGGCTGCATGGCCGCGAAGTTCTTCACCGGCCTCCCGCTCGACGGACCCGACCCGGAGTGCGTCGGCGGCGAGGGCGAGGAGCTGCTGGGCCACGTCGACCGGGCCGGCGCACCGCGGCCGGCGATGGACCACTCCAAGCCGGTCCGCCTCGGCACCACCCGCCGCCCAGCGCCCGTCGCGGGGGCCTGAGCGGGGCGCCGCGGGCGGATCAGCTGCGGGAGCCGAAGAGCGCCTGCGCGGCGGCGGCGACCGCGACCGGCGCCTCCTCCGGCAGGAAGTGGCCGACGCCGGGGAGGACCTCCACGGACATGTCGTCGGCGTGGTCCTCCCAGCCGCGCAGCAGCGACCTCGACGCGATCGGGTCGCGGGCACCCACCACGAGGCGGGTCGGCACGGTGAGGCGCCGCTCCCGGTAGCGGTCGAGCTGGGGCACCTCGCGCAGCAGGAACGTCCGGTACAGCTGCGACGACGCCTGCGCCCGCGCCGGGTCGCGCAGGACCTGGCCGTACAGCTCCAGGTCGCGCCGCGAGAACGCAGCCCGGTCGACGGAGCCGGCGCGGATCGCGGTGGTCACCACGCGCGACGAGGCACGAAGCATCGACGTCGACACGAACGGCGTCGCCAGCAGCACCTGGTAGGCGCCCCGCCACGCCTGCAGCGCGCGCCCGAGCGACGGCCGCTGGAACGGGTGGATGATCCCGAGCGCGAGCAGCGCCCGCACCCGCTCGGGCTCGCGCAGCGCGGCGAGGAACCCGACCCAGCCGCCCCAGTCGTGGCCGGCGAGGGCCACCTGCTCGACGCCGAGCTCGTCGAGGAGGCCGAACAGGTCCGTGACGAGCTGCTCCTTCTCGTAGCCGCCCGGGGGTGCGGCCGTCCACCCCATGCCGCGCAGGTCCGGCACGATCAGCCGGTACCGGTCCTCGAGCAGCGGGATGACGAGGCGCCACGACCACCAGTGCTGCGGCCAGCCGTGCAGGAGCACGACCAGATCGCCGTCCGGCGGGCCGGCCTCGGCGACGTGGATCGTCAACCCGCCGACGTCGACGAAGCGGTGGTCGACGCCGGGCAGGTCCGGCAGCGGGACATCTCGAACGGGCGGCACGGAGGGACCTTCCCCACGGCGTCGGCGGTCGAACGTCGCGCCAGCTCCGGCCCCGCTGGCCCGTCACGGACCGCGCCCGCCGGACCACCTCGTGTCGCTGGCGCCCGACCCACGTCGTGATCCTCGTCGTGGTGCTCCGGTAGCGTCGCCACGGTGCTCGACGCCGCCGACCCGTTGCTCGAACCGCTGCCGCTCGGGGTCGCCGGCGCCGTCGCGCCGAACCGCGTCCTGTTCGGGCCGCACGTCACGAACCTCGGCGACGACGCTCGCCGGCTGACCGAGCGCCACGTCGCGTACTACGCCGCCCGGGCTCGCGGCGGGTGCGGCACCATCGTCGTCGAGGGCGCGAGCGTCCACCCGAGTGACTGGCCGTACGAGCGCGCGCCGCTCGCCTCGCGGTGCGCGGCCGGGTGGCGTGCCGTCGCCGACGCCTGCCACGCCCACGGCTCGCTGGTGATCGCGTCGCTCGACCACGCGGGCGGGCAGGGCTCCAGCGCGTACAGCCAGGCACCGCTGTGGGCCCCGTCCCGGGTGCCCGAGGTCAGCACGCGCGAGGTCCCGAAGTGGATGGAACCGCACGAGATCGCGGCGGTCGTCGACGGGTTCGCCGGGGCGGCCCGAGCGGCCGTCGACGCGGGGTGCGACGGGGTCGAGGTCAACGCCGGCCAGCACAGCCTGGTGCGCCAGTTCCTGTCCGGCCTCACGAACCAGCGCGGCGACGAGTGGGGGCAGGACCGCCTCCGCTTCGCTCGTGACGTCCTCGCCGCCGTGCGCGGCGCGGCGGGCTCGGCCGTCGTCGGCCTGCGCCTCTCGTGCGACGAGCTCGCGCCCTGGGCGGGCGTCACGCCCGACGCGGCGCCCGCGATCGCCACCGCCCTCGCCGAGACCGGCATCGACTACCTCGTCGCCGTCCGAGGCTCGATCTTCTCGGTGGAGAAGACCCGCCCCGACCACCACGAGCCGCAGGGGTTCAACCTCGAGCTGTGCCGCTCGGTGCGCGACGCGCTGCAGGGCGCGCCGCGCGCCCCCGCCGTGTTCCTCCAGGGGTCGGTGGTGCGCTGGCAGCAGGCGGCGGACGCCGTCACGGCCGGCGCGTGCGACGGCGTGGAGATGACCCGGGCCCAGATCGCGGACGCGAACCTGGTCGGCCACCTGCGCGAGGGCCACGCCGAGCGGATCCGACCGTGCATCCTCTGCAACCAGGCGTGCCAGGTGCGCGACGCCCGCAACCCGCTCGTCAGCTGCGTCGGCGAGCCCTCCTCCGGGCACGAGACGACCGATCCGGACTGGACCGGACCGGCGCGCACGGCGCGCGACGTGCTCGTGGTCGGCGGCGGCGTGGCGGGGCTCGAGGCGGCGCGGGTCGCGGCGGCCCGGGGCCACCGCGTCAGGCTCGTCGAGCGGGATGCCTCGCTCGGTGGGGTCGCCGCGATCGCAGGTCCGGGCCGGCCGCTGGTGGACTGGCTCGTCGCGGAGTGCGAGCGACTCGGGGTGCGAGCCGACGTCGGCCACCAGCTCGAGGCCGCCGACCTCGTCGGCGGCAGCGCGGTGGTGCAGGCGACCGGCGGTCGGCCGGGACGCCGCCAGTACGGCATCGCCGAGGGTGCGGTCGTCGTCGACGTCGTGGACGTCCACCGGCGGGCGGTCGAGCTGCCCGCCGACGGGACGATCGTCCTCTTCGACCCCATCGGCGGCCCGATCGCGGTCGAGCTCGCCGAGCGGCTCGGCGCGCGGGCGCTGCTCGTCACGCAGGACCACATCGTGGGCGGTGAGCTGAGCCGCACCGGCGACCTCGCGCCGGCCAACGTCCGGCTCGCGCAGCGCGGGAGCCGGGTGCTCAAGCGGGCGCTGCTGCGCGAGGTCCGCCCCGGCGAGGTGGTGGTCGAGGACCGCTTCACCGGCGAGCGCACGACGCACCCCGCCGCGGCGGTGGTCGACTGCGGCTTCCGCCTGCCGACCGAGCCGCTCGAGGGCGCGGTGGCGATCGGTGACGCCGTCGCGCCGCGCACGATCCTCGAGGCGGTCCTCGAGGGCCGGCGGGCCGCGCACTCGCTCTGAACGGCCCGAGGGCGCGTGTCTGCCACGATGGGCCTCGTGAGGACGCCCGGATGACGCCCGTCCTCGACCCCCGACTCGAGCGCGCCCGGCGCGACCTCGCCGACCGGCACCCCGAGAGCCGGCGGCGGTTCGACGAGGCCCGCCGGTACCTGCCCGGCGGCCACACCCGCACGGTGCTGACGCACCCGCCGTTCCCGCTGACGTTCGTCGCGGGCGAGGGCGCGACCCTCACGGACGCGGACGGCCACACCTACGTGGACCTGCTCGGGGACTACACCGCCGGGCTGCTCGGGCACGGCGAGCGCCGCGTCCTCGACGCCGTCGACGCGGCGCTGCGGACCGTGGCGAGCGTCGGCGGGATCCACCCGGCCGAGACGGACCTCGCGCGGGCGATGTGCGAGCGCTTCGGGCTGGAGCGCGTCCGGTTCACGAACTCGGGCACCGAGGCGAACCTGATGGCGATCACCACCGCGATCCACGCGACGGGGCGGCGGCGGATCCTCGTGGTCCAGGGCGGGTACCACGGCGGCGTCCTCTCCTTCGCCGGCGGGGCGGCGCCGTGGAACGCGCCCTACGAGTTCGTCGTCGCGCCCTTCGGCGACCTCCCCCGCACCGAGGCGCTGGTGGACGAGCACGCCACGGAGCTCGCCGCGGTCCTCGTCGAGCCGATGCTCGGCTCCGGCGGGTGCCTCCCGGCGACGTCCGAGTACCTCACCGGCCTCTTCGCAGCAGCGCGCCGGGCGGGCGCCGTGTGCATCGCCGACGAGGTGATGACCTCGCGCCACGGGCGCAGCGGGCTCGCCGCGCTGCTCGGCGCGCAGGCCGACATCACCACCTACGGCAAGTACATCGGCGGCGGCTTCTCCTTCGGCGCGTTCGGCGGGAGCGCGTCGCTGCTCGACCACTTCGACACGTCGGATCCGACGCGGCGCTCCGTCATCGGCCACGCCGGCACGTTCAACAACAACATCGCCTCGATGACCGCGGGCACCGTGGTGCTCCGCGAGGTGTTCACCGCGGACGTGGCCGAGGCGCACACGGCGCGCGGCGACGACCTCCGCGCCCAGGTGGCCGCGGTGCTGGCGCGCCACGACGCGCCGTTCAGCGTCACCGGCTTCGGGTCGATGATGTCGCTCCACGCGCTGCGGGAGCCGCCGGTGGTGCCGCCCGACCTCTCGCGCCGGGACGAGGTGCTGCAGGAGCTGCTCCACCTCGCGCTCCTCGACCGCGGCGTGTACATCGCCGCGCGCGGGATGGTGAACCTCGGCCTCCCGCACACCGACGACCAGCTCGCCGCCGCCCTCGACGCGCTGGACGACGCCGTCGGGTCGATCGCCGGCGACGGCGCGTAGCCTCGCCGCCGTGGAGGTGTTCGAGACGCCGCTGCCGGGCGTCGGCAAGCGCTACGAGTTCACGAGCGCCGCGGGTGACCGCATCGGCGTCGTCGTGCGGCGCGACACCCGCCGCGAGCTCGTCGTGTACGACCGGGCCGACCCCGACGCAGCGCGTGACGTCGTCGGTCTCAACCCCGAGGAGGCGGCGCTGCTCGTCGAGCTCCTCGGCGGCACGAAGCTGACCGAGCGCCTCGCCGACCTCCGCCACGAGGTCGAGGGCCTGTCCATCGAGTGGGTCACGATGGTCGCGGGGCGCGGCCTCACCGGGGCCACCATCGGCGAGGGTCGCATCCGCACGGAGACGGGAGCCTCCGTCGTCGCGGTCATCCGCGGGGAGCGCTCCGTGCCGGGCCCGGGACCGGACCTCCGGCTCGAGCCCGGGGACGTCGCGCTGCTCATGGGTTCGGCCGACGGCGTGCAGCGCGCCGTGGCGCTGCTGACGGGGGCGTGAGCGCCGCGCTGCTCGCGTCCGCGAGCGGGCGCGTGCTGCTCGAGCTCGGAGCCGTGCTGCTGCTCCTCGCGGTCCTCGGGCGCATCGCCGCCCGGCTCGACCTCCCGTCGATCCCGCTCTACCTCGTCGCCGGGTTGCTGCTGGGCGAGGGCAGCGGGGTCTCCCTCGACGCCAGCCAGGACTTCATCCGCGTCGCCGCCGACGTCGGGGTCGTGCTCCTGCTGCTGCTCCTCGGGCTCGAGTACACCCCCGAGGAGCTGCGCGACGGGATGCGCACGAACTGGCGCGCCGGCTTCGTCGACGTCGTCGGCAGCGGTGCCCCGGGGTTCCTCGCCGGGATCCTGCTCGGGTGGGAGCCGCTGCCCGCGCTGCTGCTCGCCGGGATCACGTACATCTCCTCGTCGGGCATCGTCGCCCGCCTGCTCGGCGACCTGGACCGGATCGGCAACCGCGAGACGCCGATCGTGCTGTCGATCCTCGTCTTCGAGGACATCGTCATGGCCGTCTTCCTGCCGATCGTGGGTGTGCTCATCGTCGGCGCCGCGCCGCTCGAGGGCGCCCTGTCCGTCACCGTCGCGCTCGCGGTCGTCGTGGTCGCGCTGGTGGTCTCGGCCCGCTACGGGAGCGCCATCAGCGGGGCGCTGCACGCCGCGTCCGCGGAGCTGCTCCTCCTGACCGTGCTCGGGCTCACGCTGCTCGTCGCCGGCTTCGCGGAGGAGGTGCAGGTCTCCGCGGCCGTCGGCGCGTTCCTGCTGGGCGTCACGCTCTCGGGACAGGTGGCGGAGCGGGGCCGGGAGCTGCTGCTCCCCATCCGCGACGTCTTCGGCGGGTTCTTCTTCGTCTTCTTCGGCATCCAGGTCGACCCCTCGACGCTGTCGCCGGTGCTGCTGCCGGCGCTCGCGCTGGCCCTCGTCACCGGGGCCACGAAGGTGGCGACGGGCTGGTGGGGCGCGAGCCGCGCCGGGATCGGCCCGCGGGGCCGCCTGCGGGCCGGGCTCTCACTGGTGCCGCGCGGCGAGTTCTCGATCGTCATCGCCGGGCTGGGGGTCGCGGCCGGCGTGGAGGACGACCTCGGCCCGCTCACGGCGTGCTACGTGCTCGTGCTCGCCATCGGCGGATCGGTGCTCGTCCGCTACGCCGACCGGCTGCCGCTGCCCGGCGCGGCGGCGCCACCGCCGCCACGTCGTGGCGCTCCCTGACCACCCGGCGGCGCGGGCGGGTCCGCGGCCGGCGCGCCGCGACACCCGGCGCGCGCGGAGGCGGCTGGTAGACACGCGCGCATGACCTCGGACCTGTTCGACCTGACCGGGAAGGTCGCCGTCGTGACCGGCGGCAGCCGTGGCCTCGGCCGCGAGATGGTGCTCGCGTTCGCGGCGCGCGGCGCCGACGTGGTGGTGGCGAGCCGCAAGCTCGAGAACTGCGAGGCGGTCGCGGACGAGGTGCGTGCGCTCGGGCGTCGTGCGCTGCCCGTCGCCTACCACGCCGCGTCGTGGAGCGGTGCCGACGCGCTCGCCGCGGCGGCCTGGGACGAGTTCGGGCGGATCGACGTGCTCGTCAACAACGCCGGCATGTCGCCGCTCTACCCGTCGGTCGACGCGGTCACGGAGGACCTGTTCGACAAGGTGGTCGGCGTGAACCTGAAGGGTCCGTTCCGGTTGTCGGCCGTGGTGGGCACGCGGATGGTGGCCGACGGCGGCGGGTCGATCCTGTTCGTGTCGTCGGTGGCGTCGCAGCGGCCGAGCCCCGCCGAGCTCGTCTACGGCGCGGCCAAGGCCGGCGTGAACAACCTCGCCTACGGCCTCGCCCGGACGCTCGGACCGACCGTGCGCGTGAACTGCATCGTGCCGGGGCCGTTCCTGACGGACATCTCCAAGGCGTGGGACCTCGACGCGTTCGAGCGGGGGGCGAAGACGGGGTTCGCGCTCCAGCGCGGCGGGCAGCCGCACGAGATCGTCGGTGCGGCGCTGTACTTCGCCAGCGACGCCGGCTCGTACACGACCGGCACGACCCTCAACGTCGACGGCGGTCCGCGCTGAGCAGGCCCTCGCCCCGCGTGGGAATGCTTGCGGTCGCAAGGATGTTCGGAGGAGCATGACCATCACCATCCAGCAGCCGGACGAGCGGGCCGTGACCGACGCGGGCTGGCTCGACTCGAAGCACTCGTTCAACTTCGGCGGGCACCGCGCACCGGGCAACGACGGGCACGGGCTCCTGCTCGTGAACAACGACGACCGGGTGGCGCCGGCCAGCGGCTTCGGCACCCACGCCCACCGCGACATGGAGATCGTCACGTGGGTGCTGAGCGGGACGCTCGAGCACCGTGACAGCGAGGGCAACCACGGGGTGCTCTACCCCGGGCTGGCGCAACGCATGTCCGCGGGGACCGGGATCCGCCACAGCGAGATGAACCCGGACCCCGACCGGCCGGTCCACTTCGTGCAGATGTGGGTGCTCCCGGACACGCCGGGCGTCCGACCCGGCTACCAGCAGCTCGACGTCAACGAGCAGCTCGCCGGCGGCGGCCTCGTACCGATCGCCTCCGGCCGCGGCCACGAGGGCGCGATCGCCATCCACCAGCGCGACGCGGTGCTGTGGGGCGCCCGCCTGTCGCCCGGCGAGGCCGTGGTGCTGCCCGACGAGCGCCACGTGCACGCGTTCGTCGCGCTCGGGTCCGCCGAGATCGACCTCGGCGACGGGAGCGCCGGCGCGCTGGCGCAGGGCGCCGCGGCACGGCTCACCGACGCGGGCGCCCGGACCCTCACCGCCGGCCCGGACGGCGCCGAGGTGCTGGTGTGGGCGACGGCCTGAGGCCGCGCGGGCACCGCCCCGCATCGTGAGGGTCGCGCCGCGGGCGGCGCCTACCATGCGCCGCCATGGAGATGCACTTCGCCACCGTCTGGGAGACCATCGCCGACGAGATCGGTGACGCCACCGCTCTCGTCCACGGCTCGACGCGACGGACGTGGGGCGAGTTCGACGACCGCGCCGCCCGCGTGGCCGCCGCCCTCGTCGAGGCGGGGCTGCAGCCAGACTCCAAGGTGGCCCTCTACCTCTACAACGGCAACGAGTACCTGGAGGCGCAGTACGGGGCGTTCAAGATGCGCGGGGTCTCGGTCAACGTCAACTACCGCTACCTCGACGAGGAGCTGCGCTACCTGCTCGACAACTCCGACGCGGAGGCGCTCGTCTTCCACGCCTCGCTCGCCGACCGCGTCGCCCGCGTCGTGGACGGGCTGCCGAAGCTGAAGCTGCTCGTCGAGGTGGACGACGGCGCGGCGTCCGGTGCGGCGACCGGCCAGGTGCCCGGCGCGGTGCCGTACGAGGAGCTCGTCGCGGGGCACGACCCCATGCCGCGGATCACGCGCGGCGAGGACGACGTCTACATGCTGTACACCGGCGGCACCACGGGGATGCCGAAGGGCGTGATGTACGCGATGGGCGGGCTCACGTCCGGGTTCGTCGTCAGCGGCTTCCCGCTCCTCGGGCTCGCGCCCCCGAGCGACGCGTCGCAGGTCGCCGGCCTCGTCAAGGGCGCCGTCGAGTCCGGCAACCAGCTCGTCTCGGTCCCGTGCGCGCCGCTGATGCACGGCACCGGGGTGTGGCTCGGCGCGTTCGTGCCGCAGCTCGCCGGGGGCACCGTCGTCACGTTGCAGAGCCGGTCGCTCGACGCCGACGAGCTCCTGCGCACCATGCAGGCCGAGCGCGTCACGAACATCACCATCGTCGGCGACGCGTTCGCCAAGCCGATCGTCGCCGCGATCGACGCCGCGCGCGAGGCCGGGCGGCCCTACGACACGTCGTCGCTGAAGATGGTGATCTCGAGCGGGGTGATGTGGACGGCCGAGGTCAAGGAGTCGCTGCTCGACCGGATCGAGCAGGCGGTGCTGGTCGACGCCATCGGCTCGACCGAGGGGAGCATGGGGCTCTCCATCTCCATGAAGGGCGTCCCGCCGTCGACGGCCAAGTTCGACCAGATGCCGACCACGAAGGTCTTCACCGAGGACGGGCGCCCGGTGACGCCGGGCTCGGACGAGGTGGGGATGGTGGCGGCGGGCGGCAACGTGCCGCTCGGCTACTACAAGGACCCGGAGAAGAGCGCACGCACGTTCCGCGTGATCGACGGCGTGCGCTACTCCTTCCCCGGTGACATGGCGCGGGTCGCGGCCGACGGCAGCCTCATCCTGCTCGGACGGGGCAGCCAGGTGATCAACTCCGGGGGCGAGAAGGTCTTCCCGGAGGAGGTCGAGGAGGCCGTGAAGCGCGTCGAGGGGATCGAGGACTGCCTCGTCGTCGGCGTCGAGGACGAGCGGTTCGGCCAGGCCGTCACCGCGGTCGCGTCACGTGCTGCCGGCGCGGAGGTCGACGAGTCGGCCGTGATCGCGCGGGTCAAGTCCGAGCTCGCCGGCTACAAGGCGCCGAAGCGGGTCGTGTTCGTCGATCGCGTCCCGCGCGCCCCCAACGGCAAGGCCGACTACCGGACGGCGAAGCAGCTCGTGACGGACGCCGCGGGCGCCTGACGGGCGCTCACAGCATCGTCCGGCTCGGCCCGGCCGGCGAGCCGCGGAACATCGCGGCGCTGTCGAAGCCGAGGCGCTCCGTCGGCACGAGCTCGATGACGCGGCGCCGGGGCGAGTCGAGGTGGGCGACGAACGCCGCCTGCTGCTCCGTCGAGTCCGGGCGCACCCGCGCCGCGAGCGCGGGGTAGAACCAGGCCTTGGTCGCCTCGTCGTCGTGCACGACGACGTCGCCCCGGTAGGTCACGCTCCGGCTCGTGCCGATGTCGGTCCCCCGGCTGGAGATCGCGACCGCCCCCCGCGGGTGGCGCGCGAGGTCGGCGAACCGCTGGCGCTGCCCGCTCGCCGTGAGCCAGAACGACCCGCCGCCCTCGGCCGGGGCACGGACGAAGTTCATCACCACCCCCATGGGGTCGCCGTCGCCCGTGACCCACATGAACACGCACTCGGTCTGCTTCGCGACGAGCGTCGCCTCGTCCTCGGCGCTCAGGCGGAACACGCTGACGTCCTCGTAGTCACCTGCCACGGCCACCACCTCCCGTGCCACCGTAGGTCGCGGTGCTCGGTACAGTGCCGCCCGGACGCGCGGCGGGGGCCGAGCGGCCGCTGCACTGGAGGTTGCTCACGTGGCGCTGCCCGACCGTTGGATCACCGACACCGAGCTCAGCCCGCGCTTCCCGTACTACACGCGTGCCAACGCGGACGAGGTCGGCCCCGAGCCGTTCACGCCGCTCGGGTGGACCCTCGGGTGGGTCAAGGGGTGCATCCCGGGCGTCGCCGACGGCTTCGTCGAGTTCGGCGTGATCCGCCGCGACGAGCTCGTGGTCGACCCGCCGGAGGTGTTCGGCTGCTGGGGCGGCTACTTCTACAACCAGCTCTCCCTGACCAGGGTCATGGGCGCCCGGATGCCCGGTGCGTCACCTGCCGCGATCGACGCCGCCTACTTCGGGGACCACCCCGGCGTGCCGCCCTACCACGCGCATCCGGACGACGACGACGAGGTCCAGGCCGCCAAGCTCGGCGAGACGATGGCGTGGGCGATGTCGACCGACTCCTACCCGCTGATGGAGCACCACGCTCGGCTCGCGGAGGAGGCCCGTGCGAACCGGCCGGACCTCGCGGGCCTGACGGACGCGGACCTCGTCGCCCACGGGCGGGCGATCGCGGCGAAGGTGCACGAGGCGTGGGTCCCCTACTGCGTCGTGTGCCTCGCGGCCAGCCTCGGGCCGGGCGCCGTGCAGGCCGCGTGCGCCGCGCTCGGACGCCCGCAGGACGCGGTGACGCTGCTGTCCGGCTTCGGCGACGTCGCATCGGCGACGACCTCGGGGGTCGTGTGGGACCTCTCGCGCCGCGTCCGCGGCTCGGTCGCGCTGACGGCGCTGTTCGAGGGCGAGCGGACCGCGATCGCGGAGCGGCTGGCCGCGAGCGACGAGCCGGATGCGATCGCCTTCCGCGCCGCGTTCGCCGACCTCCTGGCGCACCACGGCCACCGCGGGCCCAACGAGTGGGACCTCGGCGCGACCTGCTGGGACGTCGACCCGTCGATCCCGCTCGGGATGATCGAGCGGCTGCGGTTCCAGGACGAGGACCGCTCGCCGCACGTCGCCCGCACGCGCGCCGCGGAGGCGCGCGAGTCGCTCCTCGCGCAACTGCTCGCGCAGAGCTCCGACCAGCCGGAGGTGCAGGGGATGCTGCAGGCCGGCGTGCACTCGGCCGCGGTCTTCCTGCCGACCCGCGAGCTCGGCAAGAACGCCGTGATCACCCTCATCCACGAGGCCAAGCTGGCCTTCCTCGAGCTCGGCCGGCGGCTGGTCGGGCGCGGGCACCTCGAGCGCGTCGACCACGTGTTCATGGCGACGGAACCCGAGCTGGACGACCTCGTGGCCGACCCCGCCCCGTTCGCCGGCGAGCTGGCCGCGCGAGCCGCGACCTTCGCCGAGCTGGCGACCGTGGAGCCGCCCTACATCGTGCGTGGCGAGGACGGCGTGGCGCCGATCCCGAGCTGGCCCGTCCGCGGGTCCGGCCGCTCGAGCGCGCCGGCCGGAGCGGGTGAGGTGCTGCAGGGCGGGCCCGGTGCACCCGGCACCGTCACCGGGACGGCCCGGGTGATCCTCGATCCGATGCAGCCGGGGGACGTCGGACCCGGGGACATCATGGTCGCGCCCACCACGGACCCGTCCTGGACGCCGCTGTTCCTGTCGGTCGACGGCGTCGTCTGCGACGTCGGTGCCGTGGCGAGCCACGCGGCCATCGTGTGCCGCGAGCTGGGCGTGCCGTGCGCCGTCTCCGTGCTCGGCGCGACCACGCGGATCCCCGACGGCGCCACGATCAGCGTCGACGGGTCGACCGGGCGCGTCGAGGTGCTGGCCGTCCCCTGATCCGGCCTCAGCCCGCGTGCAGCGCGGCGCGCAGGAAGGCGATCACGCGCTCGACGCTCGGTTGGTCGCGCTGCTCGGTCAGCACCGAGTGGTCGGAGCGCGAGCTGCTCGGCAGCTCCACCGCCACGAAGGCGTCGCCGAGCAGGCTGCGCAGCGTCTCGAACCGGCGGCCGACGAGGCGGTCACCGGTGAACCGCAGCCCGAGCACCTGGCAGCCGGATGCAGCTCGCTCGGCGACGGCGAGGGCGTCGTCCGGCGACAGGCCGACGTCGCGGTCGCGGCCCGAGCGGCCGACGGCGAGCGGGAGCGAGGGCTGCGACAGGACGGGGGCGACCATCACGTCGTCGACCATCATCCCGAGCGCGAACCCGCCGCTGAAGCACATGCCGACGGCGCCGACGCCGGGGCCGCCGAGCTCGAGGTGGAGCGAGCGGGCGAGCGCGCGCAACCACGCCACGACCGGCGAGGTCTCGTTCCGGGCCCACGTCGTGAACTCCCGGGCGATGCACACGCGCGCGAGCGACCGGAGGGCGTAGGGGGTGGACATCGCCCGCCCCGGGGTGCCGACGAGCGACGGCATGACCACCGTGAACCCCGCGGCGACCACGTCGTCCGCGAAGCGGACGACGGCCGGCGTGATCCCCGGGACCTCGTGCACCACGACGACGCCGGGGCCGCTCCCGCGCCGGAACGTGCTGCGTGTCATCCCCGCCGCCGTGAACGAGCCGGCCGTCCACCCCGCGAGCACCTCGGCGCGGTCGGCGCCGCTCACGGCAGCCGCCGGACGGCGTCGAGGGCCCGCTCGGCGAGGCCCTCCACGCCGATGCGGAAGCGGTCCACGTCCACCTCCTGGTCACCCATCGCCCCGTGCAGGTACCGGGCGTAGACCCCCTCGCTGATCACCGCCAGGCGCCACGACGAGAACGCGACGTAGTAGTCGATGCCCGACAGGTCGCGCCCGGTCCGGGTGGCGTACCGCTCGAGCAGCTCGCGGTACCTGGCGAACCCACCGGCGCCGGTGGGGTCGTTGTCGCGCCCGCTCGCGTGCTCGTCGTCGGACCAGTACACACCGAGGTAGCCGACGTCGGCCAGCGGGTCACCGAGGGTGCACAGCTCCCAGTCGAGCACCGCCGTGATCCGCCCGGCGCCGACGTCGGTGAGGCAGTTGCCGAAGCGGAAGTCGCCGTGCGCGATGACGACGTCGCGCTGCACGGGCATCCGCGCCCGCAGCCGGGCGGCGACCTCGTCGATCGCCGGGAGCTCGCGCGTCTTCGACTGCTCCCACTGCGTCGACCACCGCCGGACCTGCCGCTCGACGTAGCCCTCGCGCTTGCCGAAGTCACCGAGCCCGACCTCGTCGACGTCCACCGCGTGCAGGTCGGCGAGCACGTCGATCAGGTGGAAGCTGGCCGGCCGGCGCAGCTCGAGCGGGAGCTGCGCCGCCTTGTCGACGCCGTCGAGCACCGCGCCGTCGACGAACCCCATCACGTAGAACGGTGCGCCGTTGACCGACTCGTCCGTGCACAGGGCGAGCGCCGGCGGGACGGGCACGCCGGTGCGGCCGACGGCGGCGATCACGCGGTGCTCGCGCGCCATGTCGTGCGCCGTGGCGAGCACGTGGCCGAGCGGCGGGCGGCGCAGCACCAGCCGGCGGCCGTGCGCGTCCGTCACCCGGTACGTCAGGTTGGAGCGGCCGCCGGCGATGAGCTCGACGGCGAACGGGCCCTCGACGCCCTCGACGTGCTGCTCGAGCCACGGCGCGACCCGCTCGAGAGCGATGCCGGCGGGCACCGGGGATGCGCTCGTGTCACGGGATCCCCCGGCGCTCGACATGGCCGCTCACCGTACCCGTCCCGCCCGCGAGGGCCCGCCTCCGACCGGGCGGGTCAACCCGGCCGGGAGACGCCGACGACCTTGCCCCAGCTGACGGACGTGACCTTGACGACGTCGCCCGTGCGAGGCGCGTGGATCATCGACCCGCCGCCGATGTAGATGCCGACGTGGCCGATCGGTGAGTAGTAGAAGATCAGGTCCCCGGGTTGCACCTGGTCCTTCGGGACGTGCGGCGTCGAGGCGTACTGCTGGGCCGACTGGTGCGGCAGCCGCACGCCGGCGCGGCCCCAGGCGTACTTCGTGAGGCCCGAGCAGTCGAAGGCGACCCCCGGCTGCTCGGCGGCGAAGCGGTAGGGCACGCCGAGCTGACCCTGCGCGGCGCTCACCGCGATCCCCGCGGTCGACGCGGGTGCCGGCGCCGACGGCGTCGGATCGGCGGCCGGGGGGTCGTCCGACGCAGCCGGAGCGGCGGGGGGGTCGGGCGTCTGCGTGGGGGTGCTCGGCGTGGCGGTCCCCGACGCGCCGCCAGACGCTGGCGCCGCCACCGCACCGCCCCCGCGGACGGGGCTCGCGCCGCTCGACGGCCGCTGTTGCTGCTGTTGCTGCTGTTGCTGCTGCTGTTGCAGCTGCCGCTCGCGCTCCTGCGCGGCCGCGACCTGCTGCGCGACGCGACGCTCCTGCTCCTCGCGGAGCAGGTCACCGAGCTCGGCCTCGGCGGCTGCGTACTGCTCGCGGTAGCTCGCCGACAGCTCCTCGCCCTGCTGGCGCTGCTGCTCGAGCCGCTCGATCAACCGCCGTTGCTCCTCCTGCTTCTCACGCAGGACGGCGGACTCGACCTCGAGCCGATCGAGCACGTCCTGGAGCTCGTCGCTGGTGCCCGCACCCCGGTCGAGGGCGACGCGCGAGAGCTCGCTGCGCTGCAGGCTGTCGCTGAACGACCGCGCCGTGGAGAACAGGGGGGCGAGCCCGGAGGCTCCTCCGGAGGTGAAGCTGTCGACCGCGATCGCGGTGAGCTGGCCGCGCAGGCGCTGCAGCTCGGCGAGCTGCGCGTCGACGCGCCGCTGCGCCTCGGCGATCTCCTCGACGAGCTCGTCGAGGCGGTCCTGCGCCGCGCCGTGCTCCTCCTCGATCCGGCCGATCTCGACGTCGAGCGCCTCGAGCTGGTCCGCGATCGCCGCCACGCGCGCCCGCTGGTCGTCGATCTCGTCCGCCTGCACCGGCACCGCCGTGATCCCGACCAGGAACACGATCGCGGCGAGGAGCAGGGAGGCGGCGGTCGGTCGGCGCATGGCGGGCGACAGCATACCGATCATGACGAAACGATGTCATTCGTCGCGGCCGCGTGTCGGCGCCTCTCTCCCACTCGATCGTGCCGGGCGGCTTCGAGGTGATGTCGTAGGCGACGCGGTTCACGCCGCGGACCTCGTTGATGATCCGGTTCGAGATCGTCTCGAGCAGGTCGTAGGGCAGCCGTGCCCAGTCGGCGGTCATCGCGTCGTCGCTGGTGACGGCGCGCACGATGATCGGGTGCGCGTAGGTCCGCTCGTCCCCCATCACGCCCACGGAGCGGATGTCGGCCAGCACCGCGAACGCCTGCCACAGCTCGCGCTCCAGCCCGGCGCGGGCGATCTCCTCGCGGACGATCGCGTCGGCGTCCTGCAGGATCGAGACGCGCTCGGGCGTGACCTCGCCGATGATCCGGACGCCGAGGCCGGGCCCGGGGAACGGCTGCCGCCAGACGATCTCGTCGGGCAGGCCGAGCTCGTGGCCGAGCCGGCGCACCTCGTCCTTGAACAGCTGGCGCAACGGCTCGACGAGCGTGAGCGTCATGTCCTCGGGCAGGCCGCCGACGTTGTGGTGGCTCTTGATGACGGCCGCGGTGCCGTCGCTGCCGCCGCTCTCGATCACGTCGGGGTAGAGCGTGCCCTGCACCAGGAAGGTCGCATCGGTGAGCCCGCCGGTGTGCTCCTCGAAGATGCGGACGAACAGCTCGCCGATCGCCTTGCGCTTCTCCTCCGGGTCGGTGACGCCGGCCAGGCGCTCGAAGAAGCGGTCGCCCGCGTCCACGTGGATCAGCTCGATCCCCATGTTCCGCCGGAAGGTCTCGACGACCTGCTCGCTCTCGCCGCGGCGCATGAGGCCGGTGTCGACGTACACGCACGTCAGCTGCGGGCCGATGGCCCGGTGCACGAGCGCGGCCGCGACCGCGGAGTCCACCCCGCCGCTCAGCCCGCAGATCGCCCGGGCCGTGCCGACCTGCTCGCGCACGGCGGCGACCTGCTGGTCGATGATCGATCCCATCGTCCACGTCCGCGGCGCGCCCGCGAGGCGCAGGAAGCGGTCGAGGAGCGCGGTGCCGCCGGGCGTGTGGACGACCTCGGGGTGGTACTGGACCCCCCAGATCCGGCGCGCCGGGTCCTCCAGCGCGGCGACCGGTGCGTCCGGGGTGCTCGCGGTCGCGACGAAGCCGGCGGGCACCTCCGTGATCGCGTCGAAGTGGCTCATCCAGACGTCCTGCTCGCTCGGGCCGTCGTCGCCGAGCAGCTCCGACGCGGTCGCGCCGAGGCGGGTGAGGCGTGCCCGTCCGTACTCGCCGCGCGACCCGCGGCCGACGGTGCCACCGAGCTGCTGGGCGATGAGCTGCGCGCCGTAGCAGATGCCGAGGATGGGGACGCCGAGGTCGTAGACCTCCGGGTCGAGGCTGGGCGCGCGCTCCACGTGCACGCTCTTCGGGCCGCCCGACAGGATCACCGCCGACGGCCAGCGCGCCGCCACCTCCGCGGCCCGGATCCGGTGCGGCACGATCTCGGAGTAGACGTCGAGCTCGCGGACGCGGCGGGCGATCAGCTGCGCGTACTGCGCCCCGAAGTCGACGACGAGCACGGGGCCGGCGGCGGCCCCCCGAGCGTCGTCGTGCGGGGCACCGGCGGGAGGGGCGTCGGCCATGCGGCGATGGTAGGTGGCCGGCACCCGTCGCGGGTCGCCCGCCCGGCGTCACACGCCCGGCGCGAGGGCGATCGACCCCGCTGCTGGCACGATGGTCGCGTGCGCGCGCCACGACGCCTCCTCCTGCCGGTCGTGGTCGCGGTGGCCGCGTCGCTCGGCGCGTGCAGCGACGGCGGCGACACCGTGCCGAGGCCGGAGGGCGTGCCGGCGGTGACGGCGTCGCCCGTGGTGCCCGCGACCGCGGTCGACGGCGTGGTCGCCGACAACGAGTTCGTCCCGGACGACGTGAACCTCGGCGACTGCGTCAGCTCGCTGCCCCGCCCGGGCTGCGGCAGCGAGTCGCGCACCAGCGGCAAGACCGTGGCCACGCTCGGGGTGCTGATGGCCGGCATGGCCTTCATCGGCTGGCGGGTGGTCCGAGGCGTGCGCCGCCGCGACGCGGCGCAGCCCGGGAGCTGACCGCCGGCTCAGCGCGCGGCCGCGAGCAGGTCCGCGCAGAGCGAGGCGGTGCCGCTCACGAGCGCGTGGGGCGCCTCCCACGGCACGAAGTGGCCGCAGTCGCGCAGCAGGAACGGCCCCACGTGGTCGGCGAACACCTCGGCGGCCATCCGGTCGAACGCCGGGTAGATCACGTGGTCGCTGGTGCCGTGCAGGACGAGCGTCCTCGTCCGCTCGTTGCGCCCGAGGATCGACGCCTCGCTGCGCGCCGAGGGGGAGAACGCGCTCTCGTAGCCGCCGAACCCCGCCCGCAGGCGTGCCGCGTCGGCGAACGGCCCGGCGTGGAAGGCCACGGCGGGCTCGTCGAACGCGCCCGGGTGGGCCCAGAACCGGCTGGTGTAGAACGTCGCGACGTAGCGCACCCGCTGCTCCGGCGTGGCCAGCTCCGCGGCGAGGCCGTCGGCGTCGGTGCCCTGGCGGACGAAGTAGTCGCTCGCCTCCGTCGCCGGCCGTGTGCCGGCGATGCCCGCCATCCGGTCGCGCAGGTACGGGAGCGGGCTGTTGAACAGCACCATCCGCTCGACCCACCCCGGGTGGCGCAGCGCGAGGTCCTGCACGACCGGGCCGCCGAGGTCGCCGCCGAGGAGCACCACGTGGCGGTGACCGAGCACGTCGTGGACGAGCGCGTGCAGGTCGCGGGCGTGGCTCGGCACGTCGTGGAACCCGTCCGGACCCACGTCGCTGTCGCCGAAGCCGCGGAGGTCCGGCACGATCACCTCGAACCCCGCGGCGGCGAGCGGTGCGATCACCCGCCAGAAGATCCGCTTCGACTCGGGCCACCCGTGGACGCACACGACGGGCACGCCGCGGCGCGCGCCGTTCGTCGGCGGCTCGTGCACGTAGGCCTGTGAGAACCCCCGCGGCGACGCGCGGTGCGTGCGGAACCGCCCGGGATCCACGTCGGCCCCGCCGGCACCGCCGTCGCGTGCCCGCCCGACGTCCCCGTCCTCCGTCGCCACGAGCGGCACGGTACCCGCCGTAGGTTGGCGCGATGACCCCCGAGGAGTTCCGCGAGCACGGCCACGCCCTCATCGACTGGATCGCCGACTACGTCGAGCACGTCGAGCGCCACCCGGTCGCGTCGCCGGTCGCGCCGGGTGACGTCCGCGCCGCGCTCCCGCCGGAGCCGCCGGCGGCGAGGGAGCCGTTCGCCGACGTGCTGCGCGACGTCGAGCGGGTGATCGTCCCGGGCCTCACGCACTGGCAGCACCCCAGCTTCTTCGCCTACTTCCCCGCCAACTCGAGCTACCCCTCGATCCTCGGCGAGCTGCTCTCCGCCGGCCTCGGCGTGCAGGGCATGAGCTGGGTGACCAGCCCGGCCTGCACCGAGCTCGAGACGCTCGTCCTCGACTGGATGGTGACCCTGCTCGGGCTGCCCGAGCGCTTCCGCTCCGACAGCGCGACGGGTGGAGGCGTCATCCACGGCTCGGCGAGCGAGGCGGCGCTCGCCTCGATCCTGGCGGCGCGGTGGCGGTCGACGGGGGGCGAGGTGAACGACGCCGGCGTCGCGGGCTCGGCGGCCGGCCTGGTCGCCTATGCCACGGCGCAGGCGCACTCCAGCGTCGAGAAGGGGTTGCGCATCGCCGGGTTCGGCACGCAGCAGCTGCGCGTGGTGCCGCACGACGGGGCGTTCGCGATGCGGCCGGACGCGCTGGCGGCGATGGTCCGCGAGGACCGAGCCGCGGGGCTGCGGCCGTTCTGGGTCTGCTCCACGCGCGGCACGACCAGCTCGATGGCGTTCGACCCCACCTCCGCCATCGCCGACGTCGCGGCCGACAACGGGATGTGGCTGCACGTCGACGCAGCGATGAGCGGGATCGGCGCGCTCGCCCCGGAGCACCGGTGGGTGAACGACGGCGTCGAGCGGGCCGACAGCTGCTGCACCAACCCGCACAAGTGGATGGGCGTCAACTTCGACTGCGACCTGTTCTGGACGGCCGACCGCGCCGCGCTGCTCGGGGCGCTCAGCATCCTGCCCGCCTACCTCCGATCCGCCGCCGCGGCGTCCGGCGCGGTGATCGACTACCGCGACTGGCAGATCCCCCTCGGCCGCCGGTTCCGCGCGCTCAAGCTGTGGTTCACGATCCGCGACGGCGGTGCGATCGACGCCGCGGCGATGATCCGCCGCCACGTCGACCTGACCCAGCAGCTGGCGGCGTGGGTGCGCGAGGACCCCCGCTTCGAGGTGGTGGCGCCCCACCCCCTCAACCTCCTCTGCGTCCGCCTCCGGGCGGGTGACGAGGCGACCGACGGGCTGATCGAGCGGGCGAACGCGACCGGCGCCGCGCTGTTCACGCGCACGGTGCTCGACGGCGCCAGCGCGCTGCGCGTGTCCGTTGGCGGCCGGGCGACGCAGGAGCGCCACGTCCGAGCCGCGTGGGACCTGCTGCGGGGGCTCGCCGGCGGCGGGGCTTGACGGGCGGCTGCCGACGCGCTTCGATCTGGGCCGCCGCCCGGAGGTCCCGGTCGGCTGAGGAGCACCGATGCGCAGAACCCTGCACGTGCTCGTCGCGGTCACGAGCGTCCTGACCGCCGCCACCCCCGCCCTCGCCGAGGCGACACCGTCGCGCTCGGCACCCGCCCCCAGCGCCGCCGCCGAGGACGACGCCTGGTACGTCGAGCACCTGCTCCACGAGATCCGCCTCACCGACTTCGTGGCCCTGGCTGCCGCGGGCGACGGGTGGTTCGACATGTCGACCGACTTCTGCACCGCGCCGCTCGTCGGCACGACGGGCCGGTCCTTCGACTTCCACGACGCGTGCCGCCGCCACGACTTCGGCTACCGCAACCTCAAGCTGCTCGACCGCCGCTACCACTGCGCCGACCGGCCGCCGGACCGCGTCTGCTCGTCACCGGGCAGGCACGGGCGGTTCTGGAACGCCTCCAGCCGGGCGCGCGCCGACCGGAGGTTCCTCGCCGACATGCGCGGCCACTGCGCCGCGCGGCCGTGGTACGAGGAGGCGACGTGCCGCGGGTGGGCCGAGACCTTCTACCGCGCCGTGCGCGTGGCGGGCGGCCCCTGACGAGCGGGCGGCCCCGCCGGGGACGCGGTGAGCGGCGCGAACCGGCCGTCACCAGCCCGGCGGCTCCGGCCCGCCCACGCCGTGGGCGAGCCGGAGCAGCTGGTGGAGCATCCGCCCCGTCGCCCCCCAGATCGTCTCGTCCGGGAGCTCGAAGAACCAGATCGGCCGGTCGAGCGGGGGCGTGCCCCACCACTCCTCGCGGAACACGGACGGTTCGGACAGCTCGTCCAGCGAGGCCCACAGGATCCGGTCGACCTCGTCGGGTGCGGCGCGCAGGGCCGGCGCGGCTTCGACAGACGCCACGACCGGCACGATGTGGCTCCGGCTCACGACCGTCGACAGGTGGTCGAGCTCGCCGTGCACCCGCACCAGCGTCGGGTCGAGCGCCACCTCCTCGGCCGCCTCGCGCAGCGCCGCCTCGACCGGCGTCTCCCCCGGGTCGATCCGCCCGCCGGGGAAGCTGATCTCACCCCGGTGGTTGCGCAGGTGCATCGAGCGGCGGGTCAGCAGCAGCGACAGGCCGTCCGGGAGGTGGGCGAGGAGGACCAGCACCGCGGCGTGGCGGGCGTCGGGGAACGTCGGCACCGAGCGCGCGGCCGGCCGGTCCGCCAGCGCGGCGAGCACGTCGTCCATCCGCAGCGGCCGGCGGCGCGACCGCTCCCACGGCGCGCCCGCGCCGCGCCGCCACGCGGGCGGGCGGGGGATGACCTGGGCACCGGGCAACGGAGGCTGCCGGCCGGCGGCTCAGCCCGGTCCGGCCGTGCCGGGGGTCCAGCCGGCTGCGCTCAGCTGCTGGAGCACCGCCGGGAGGCCGGCCGTCTTCAGCTTCGAGAGCACCTTGCCGGGCGGCTCCTCACCGCGCTCCCACTCGTCCCAGGCAGCGATCAGCTTGTTGAGGTCGGGGGGCGGCGTCTCGAACGACATGGGCGCAGGCTACCGACGGCGCCGCGGGCGGATCGTGGCGACGTCGGGCGTTCAGCGCTTGCGGAGGCGGCGCGCGAGGTTCACCCCGTCGCCGACGATCCGGCCGGCGAGGCGACCGACCTCGGCGCCGCGACCGTCCTCGACGCCGATCGGCGCGCGCCCGGCGCGCGGCTGCTTCTCCGCGAAGCTGCTCTGCGCCCACACGAAGCCGTGCACGAGGGCGACGCCGACCATGGTGGCGCGGGCGCTCGCCTCGACCTCCACCCACGGTTGGACCGCGGCGATGACGACGGCGGCGATCACGACGACGTCCAGCACCCGGTGGAGCGAGCGGCGCACGAGATCGAACGCCGACAGCGGGCCCGCGACGAGGGCGGCGTTGACGACGATCAGCGCGCCCGCCGCGGCCGGCAGGGCAGGGGTCGGGCTCTGCAGCCCCTGCGCGACGAGCACGATCCCGACGAGGTACTCCGCGAGCTGGTGGAGCCAGAACGGCCGCTTCGGCCTGGAGGGCTTCACCGCCTGCACGGGTCGCGACACGTCGCGCACGCTAACGCGCCCGGCCCCGAGCGGCTCGTGCACGAGGGCCCGGACGCGACGGCCCCGGCGGGTGGTCCGCCGGGGCCGTCGTCGTGCGTCGTGGTGGGGCTGAGCCCTGGGGGCTACATCATCCCCATGCCGGGCATGCCGCCCATGCCGCCGCCGCCGCCACCGGGCATCGCCGGGGCCTTCTTCTCGGGCTTGTCGGCCACGAGGCACTCGGTGGTGAGCACGAGCGCCGCGATCGACGCCGCGTTCTGCAGCGCCGCCCGGGTCACCTTGGCGGGGTCGATGATGCCGGACTTGAACATGTCCACCATCTCGCCGGTCGCGGCGTCGAGGCCGGTCGCGCCCTCGGCCGCCTCGACCTGCTGCACGGTGACCGCACCTTCGAGGCCGGCGTTGTCGGCGATCAGCCGGGCCGGGGCGGTGAGGGACTCCCACACCGTGCGGGCACCGGTGGCCTCGTCACCCTCGAGGGAGTCGACGACCGCACGGACCGCGGGCCGCGCCCGCAGCAGCGCCGTGCCGCCACCGGCGACGACGCCTTCCTCGATCGCCGCGCGGGTCGCCGAGACGGCGTCCTCGATGCGGTGCTTCTTCTCCTTCAGCTCCACCTCGGTGGCCGCGCCGACCTTGATGACGGCGACGCCGCCGGCCAGCTTCGCGAGGCGCTCCTGGAGCTTCTCGCGGTCCCAGTCCGAGTCGGTGTTCTCGATCTCGGCCTTGATCTGGTTGATCCGCCCGGCCACGTCGTCCTTCTCGCCGGCGCCGTCGACGATGGTCGTCGTGTCCTTGGTGATGATCACGCGCTTGGCCCGGCCGAGCAGGTCGAGGGTGAGGTTCTCGAGCTTCAGCCCCACCTCCTCGGAGACGACCTGGCCGCCGGTGAGGACGGCCATGTCCTGCAGCATCGCCTTGCGGCGGTCACCGAAGCCGGGCGCCTTCACGGCGGCGGAGTTGAAGGTGCCGCGGATCTTGTTCACGACGAGCGTGGCCAGGGCCTCGCCCTCGACGTCCTCGGAGATGATCACGAGCGGGCGGCCGGTCTTCATGACGGCCTCGAGGGCCGGCAGCATCGACTGGACGCTCGAGATCTTCGCGCTGTGCAGGAGGAGGTAGGGGTCCTCGAGGACCGCCTCCTGGCGCTCCGCGTCGGTGACGAAGTACGGGGACAGGTAGCCCTTGTCGAACTGCATGCCCTCGGTGAACTCGAGCTCGGTGCCGAAGGTGTTGCTCTCCTCCACCGTGACGACGCCGTCCTTGCCGACCTTGTCGATCGCGTTCGCGATGACCTCGCCGACCGAGGCGTCGGCGGCGGAGATCGTCGCGACGCTGGCGATGTCGTTCTTGTCGTCGACCTCGCGCGACTGCGAGCGGATCGACTCGACCGCCGCGGCGACCGCCTTCTCGATGCCGCGCTTCAGCCCGAGCGGGTTCGCCCCGGCCGCGACGTTGCGCATGCCGTGGGTGACCATGGACTGCGCGAGCACGGTCGCCGTGGTGGTGCCGTCACCGGCGACGTCGTTCGTCTTGGTGGCGACCTCCTTCACCAGCTGGGCACCCATGTTCTCGAACGGGTCGTCGAGCTCGACGTCCTTCGCGATCGAGACGCCGTCGTTGGTGATCGTCGGCGCACCGAACTTCTTGTCGAGCACGACGTTGCGGCCGCGCGGCCCGAGGGTCACCTTGACCGTGTCGGCCAGCTTGTTGACGCCGGCCTCGAGGGCGCGCCGGGCGTCGTCGTCGAACTTCAGCTGCTTGGCCATGGGCTCAGCTCTTCTCCACGATGGCGAGCACGTCGCGGCTCGTGAGGATCAGCAGGTCCTGGCCCTCGATGGTGACCTCGGTGCCGCCGTACTTCGAGTACAGCACCGTGTCGCCGGCCTTGACGTCCAGCGCGAAGTGCTTGCCCTCGTCGTCGCTCCACCGGCCGGGGCCGACGGCCAGGACCTCACCCTGCTGGGGCTTCTCCTTGGCGGTGTCGGGGATCACGAGACCCGACGCGGTCGTCTGCTCGGCCTCGTTCGGCTTCACGACGATGCGGTCATCGAGCGGCTTCAGGTTCATGGATGCAGGCCTCCGTTGGCTCTGGCGTCAGGGGTTGTGCTGGCGGTACGAGGGGTTAGCACTCGACCGGTTCGAGTGCCAGACTACGCGACGGGCGGGAGCGTTAGCAACCGCGAGCGACGAGTGCTAACCGGCGGCCCATCACCCCGGGCGAGGTGCTGCAGCCCGTCGGCGCCGGCGCGAGACTCGCCGGCGTGGGGCATCGGGAGCACGGGGGGCCGCGGCGCTCGCGCGCCGCCACGGCCGAGCTCGAGCTGCTGGCACCCGACCCGACGCTCTTCGGCGGGGCTGCCGAGGCGAGCACGACCCGATCCGGCGCCGGCCCTGACGGCTTCGACGACGACGGCCCGCCGAGGTCGGCGACGGCCGTGGCCGGGCTCCTCGTGGCGGCCGTCGTCGCCGTGGGCGTCCTGGCGGCCGCACCGTGGTCGGGCGACGACGCCGCACCCGTCCCGCCGACGACCGCCGCGACCACGACCACCGGCGTCGCGCCGTCCACCACGACGGCACCGAGCCCGCGGCCGGACCTCGCCCGTGCGGACGGCGCGTACCTCGCGACGCCCCCGCCCGGGTTCGAGGTCCGCGACGCCGGCCGCCGCCGGCAGGTCGCCCGCATCTCGGAGTGGTTCGAGCTGTGGTCCACGCCGGGCGCCACGCGCACGCGCGGGTCGTGGTTCGCGCTCCAGATCGGCGGCCCGCAGCTCCCGCTGTGGTCGCAGGGCGGCCGGCGCGTCGAGGTGGCCGGCGGCGTCGGCCTCGTGCGCGACACCGTCGACGGCATCCACGAGCTCCGCTACGAGCGCGACGGCGTGGGCGTGACGATCACCTCGTTCGGCTGGACGGACGCCGGGGTCGCGACGCTCGTGGACTCGCTCGAGGTGAGCGCCGACCGTCCGCCGGTGCTGCACCCGGTGCAGCTCGCCAGCGCCCACCGGCGCCTGCTGTGGGCCCCCCGCTCGTTCGGCACGCTCGAGCGGCAGTACCTGGAGACCGGGCTGGTGTGGGAGGCCGAGTACGAGCGGCCGTCGGACGGTGCCTGGTTCGGCGTCGCCGTCGCCCGAGCCGACTCGGAGGCCGAGACGCTGGCCCGCTTCGTCCTCGTCACCTCCGACGACCGGCCGCTCAGCGGGCCGTCCGTCCGCCTCGACGTCGCCGGGCGGGCCGTGACCTCGGGGACCCTGCCCGGTGGCCACGGCCCCGCGCTGCAGGTGGCGCGCTGGCGCGAGCCGCGACCCGCCGCCGACGACGTCGTCACGGTGGTCGGCGACCTCCGCCTGTCGGATCTGCTCGAGATCGTCCCGACCGTCACGCCCGCCACGGAGGCCCGTTGGGCGGACGCGCTCGCCGAGGCGCGGCAGCGGTGGGCCAGCGCCTACCCGACCGCGTTCACGACCGTCGGTGTCGGCACCCTGTCGGCCGGCGGCGAGTGGCGCTTCGCGGTCGACCCCTCGGGCACCTACTCGCAGGTGCTCCTCCCCGGCCGGGGCTTCGAGTGGCGCACCATGGTGCTCGGCCGCGACCCGCTGACCGTGCTCGCCGTGCGGGCCGCGACGGTGGTGGTGGCCCAGCCGCCCGACGAGCTCGGCGCGACGCGCCTGCGGGTCACCACCGTGGCCGGCACGACGGAGCTGGACCTCGTCCCGATCGACCCCACGGGGAACGCGGGCGCCGGCCCGGGACGTGCGAGCTCGGCGGCCGCGTTCGCGTTCGACGAGCTCGGCCCGATGACGGCGGAGCTGCTCGATGCCGGCGGCGCGGTCGTCGTGACGATCGCGAACTGACGGCGCGAGACTCGCGGCCGTGGCACCCGGCACCAGCGGCGGCCGTCGCGGCGCCGACGACCTCGAGCTCCTCGCTCCCGATCCGGCGGCGTTCGGGGGCGCGGGCGCGGCGCCGTCGCCGGACGGCCCGGGGAGCGGCGTCGACGCGGGGTTCGGCGACGACGCACCGGTGCACGGCACGCGCCTCGCCGCGCTCGCGGCCGTCGTGCTGCTCGTCGTGGTCGCCGTGGTCTCGGCCGCCCCGTGGGCGGGCGACGAGGGCGCGGCGCCCCCCACGCTGCCGTCCACGAGCGCGCCGGCCGTCGCGCCGCCGACGACCGCCACGTCGCCCCTCCCGGTGCGATCGCCGCCTCGAGGATCCGGTCACCTGCTCAGCCCCGTGCCCGACGGGTTCACGCTGCGCCGTGCCGCGTCGCCCACGGGGGCGGCGCGCGTGGGGCGCTTCGAGCTGTGGGCCACGCCGGGGTCCAACCGCACGAAGGGCTCGTGGACCGCGATCCAGGTGGTGGAGGGAGCCGGTGGGGTCCGCGCGCTCGACGCCCGGCGCGTCGACATCGGTGGGCGAGCCGGTGCCGTGCGCAGCTCGCCCGACGGCGTGGTCGAGGCGCAGGTGGCCATCGACGAGCGGCGATCCGTCACCGTCACCGCCTTCGGGCGCTCCGAGGACGAGCTCGTGCAGCTGCTCGGCTCCGTGGGCGAGGTCGACCTGCCGTACGCGCTCGCGCTCACCGCCTCCGTGCGCGGCCAGGTGCTGGTGCACGCGAGCGGCCACGGGGCGCCGAGCCTCGCCGCCCAGTACGTCGCGGAGGGCGCCCGCGCGACGGCGCGGTGGGAGCGCGCGAGCGACGGTGCCTGGCTGGAGGTGACCTCGGCCCCGCTCACGATGGACTCCGAGGTGCTCGCCCGCTTCGCCGTGGCCGGCGTGCCGTCGCTGATGCTGAGCGGGCCGAGCGTCCGCTTCGACGTCGGTGACCTGAGCGTGATGACGGGCGCGCTGCCCGACGCCGCTCCCGCCGCCAACGTCGCGCGCTGGATCGAGTACGGCGAGGAGGCCAGCGAGGTGGTGACCCTCACGTCGTCGCTGCCGGCGGACGAGCTGCTCGACCTCGTGCCCGCCGTGCGGCGGGCCGGCTCCGACGCCTGGGCGGACGCGGTGCAGGTCGCCGCGGCCCACGGCGACGGCGCCGACCAGATGCTCGAGATCCCGCAGCTGATCGGCCGCGGCACCGTCCGCGCCGGACCGTGGACCGCGTCGCTGCACGCGGGCGAGCTCGTCCGCGTGGCCGTGCCGGGCGGCGCCGGCGCGCTGTTCACCACCGCCGTGCTCGCGACGTCGCCGGTGGCCGTCGTCGCGCTCGACGACGTCAGCGTCGTCGTCGCCCGGGTCCCCGCCGACCTCGGCGCGGCGACGCTGTCGGTCACGACCGCGTCGGGCGCGGGGTTCGCGGCGGATCTGCACCTGCTGCACCGCCCGGTGCCCGGCAGCGATGGACCCCGGGAGGCGGCCGTCGTCGCCGTGGACGAGCTGGGTCCCCTGCAGATCGCCCTCGAGGACGCCTCGGGGCGGGTGGTCGCGACCCACGCCGTGTAGGCGGGGCGGGCTCAGGACGTGAGGTCGACGCCGACGCGCCGGGCCAGCACCACGAGCGTCGTCAGCGGCAGGCCGACGACGTTGCTGACGCTGCCGCGGACCGACGCGACGAAGACGCCGCCGGCGCCCTGCAACCCGTAGGCGCCGGCCTTGTCGAACGGCTCGCCGGTGGCCACGTACCACTCGGCGGCGCGCGGCGACACCGGCGCGAACGTCACGTGCGTGGTCGCGACGTCGGTTGCGACGTCGGCGCCGCGGGCCACCGTCAGCCCCGTGTGCACGCGGTGCGTGCGCGCGGACAGGCGGCGCAGCATGTGGAGGGCCTCGTCGCGATCCGCCGGCTTGCCGAGGATCTCCCCGTCGAGGTCGACGGTCGTGTCGGCCGCGATCACGACCGGCGGCGAGTCCTTCGAGGGTCGCCGCGCGACGTGCGGGGCGGCTCCGCCCCCGCGAGCGGCGAGGAGGCGGTCGGCGGCCGCGGCCTTCTCCACGGACAGGCGGCGGACGTAGCGCACCGGGTCCTCCCCCGCCAGCGGGGTCTCGTCGATGTCGGCCGGCAGGACGTCGAACGTCACGCGCAGCTGCCCCAGCAGCTCGCTCCGGCGGGGCGACCCGGAGGCGAGCACGATCCGCGTCATCCGCCCGACAGCGCCATGACGTCGCCGTCGTCGGGCACCGCGAGGTCGTCGAGGTGGTCGAGGTAGCCGGCCGGGAGCGCGACCCTGATCGGCCCGTTCGTGTGCCCGCGCCGGATCCGCTCACCCCCGTCGACGATCCGCAGCGAGTGGTCGAGCGTGGCGACGTGGTCCTCGAGCTCGGCGATCGACGAGATGGTCGCGAGCCGGCGGCGCACCTCGCCGCCGACGGGGTAGCCCGTCAGGTACCAGGACGTGTGCTTGCGGAAGTCGCGGGCGGCGATCGGCTCGCCGATCTGCGCGGCGAGGAGCCGCGCGTGGCGGACCATCACCCGGCACACCTCGCCGAGCGGCGGCGACGGCGCGACCGGACGCCCCGCGAGCGCGTCGACGAGGTCCGCGAACAGCCACGGCCGCCCGAGGCAGCCGCGGCCGACGACCACGCCGTCGCACCCCGTCTCCTGCATCATCCGCACCGCGTCGTGGGCCTCCCAGATGTCACCGTTGCCGAGCACGGGGATCTCGGGGACCGCGTGCTTCAGCTCGGCGATCGCCGACCAGTCGGCCGTGCCCGCGTAGTGCTGCTCGGCGGTGCGGGCGTGCAGCGCGATCGCCGCCACCCCTTCCTCCGCCGCGATCCGGCCCGTGGCGACGTGCGTGAGCAGGGAGGGGAAGAGGCCGGTGCGGAACTTCGCCGTCACCGGCACCCCGTGGGGCGCGCCGGCGGAGACGGCGGCGCGCAGGATCGCACGGAGCAGGTTCGGCTTCGCCGGCACGGCGGCGCCGCCGCCGCGCCGCGTCACCTTCGCCGCCGGGCAGCCGAAGTTGATGTCGACGTGGTCGACACGGCCCTCGTCGCACAGGCGGCGGATGGCGTCGCCGATCATGACCGGGTCGCTCCCGTAGACCTGGAGGCTGCGCGGCCGCTCGTCGGGGCCGAACGCCATCATCTGCTCGGTCTTCGGGTTGCGGTGCACGACCGCGGTGGCCATCACCATCTCGTTGACGTACACGAGGCCCGGCGCGAACTCCCGGCACAGCGACCGGAACGACGCGTTGGTGACGCCCGCCATCGGCGCGAGCACGACCGGCGCGACCGGCGCGAACGATCCGATCCGGAGGGGCGGCACGCCCGCCAACGCTACCGACGCGAGCCGTTCAGAACAGGCTGAGGTTGGGCGACGCCCCCGTGTCGAGCCCCGAGGGCCCGTCGGCTCGCAGGCGGTACCAGCCCGCCGCCGCGATCATGGCCGCGTTGTCGGTGCACATCGCACGGCTGGGGAGGAAGCCGCGGATGCCGTCGGCCACGCACGCGTCGAGGAACTGCTCGCGCAGCGACGAGTTCGCCGCGACGCCCCCACCGAGCACGAGGCCCTTCGCGCCCACCTGGCGGGCCGCGCGCCGCGCCTTGGCGACGAGGACGTCGACCACCGCAGCCTGGAACGACGCCGCCACGTCCTCCGAGGACACGTCGGGGTGCTTGCGGACGTGGTTCACGACGGCGGTCTTCAAGCCGCTGAAGCTCAGGTCGAGGCCGTCGTCCATCATCGCCCGCGGGAACGCGATCGACGTCGGATCGCCGGCCACCGCCTCGCGCTCGACCGCCGGACCACCCGGGTAGCCGAGCCCGAGGAACCGGGCGACCTTGTCGAACGCCTCACCCGCCGCATCGTCGATCGTGCGCCCGAGGAGCTGGTAGTCGCCGTGGCCGCGCATCTCGACGAGCATCGTGTGCCCCCCGGAGACGAGCAGCACGACGAGCGGGAACTCGAGGGTCGGGTCCTCGAGGAACGCCGCGTAGAGGTGCGCCTCGTGGTGGTTGACGGCGACGAACGGCACCTCCCACGCCAGGGCGAAGGACTTCGCCGCGGCCACGCCGACGAGCAGCGCGCCGATCAGGCCCGGCCCCGTGGTGCACGCCACCGCGTCGATGCGCTCCTCCGGCACGCCGGCCTCGATCACCGCCTGGGCGACGACCGGGTTGAGCGTGTCGAGGTGCGCCCGGCTCGCGATCTCGGGCACGACGCCGCCGTAGCGCGCGTGGAGGTCGACCTGGCTGCTGACGACGCTCGACACGACGTCGTGGCCGCCCATCACGAGCGCGGCTGCGGTCTCGTCGCAGCTGGTCTCGATCCCGAGCACGAGCGTCGACGCGTCGACGTCGCCCCGGGCGCCGGGCTCGCCGCGGCGACGGCGGTCAGCCACGAGCGGCCTCCGGGCAGAGGCGCTCGAGCCGCTCGCGGTGCGAGGCCTCGCCGATGTCGTGGCACCACATGACGATCGCGTCCTCGACGTTCTCGTAGTACTTCTGACGGATGCCGACCGGCGCGAACCCGAACCGCCGGTAGAGGGCCTGCGCGCCGGTGTTGCTGCGCCGCACCTCGAGCGTGAGCGCCTGGCACCCCCGCCGGATCGCCTCCCACGACAGGTCGGCGAGCACGCGGGTCGCCACGCCCGAGCGCTGGTGGTCCGGGTGGGTGGCGATGTTCGTCACGTGCGCGTCGCCGACGACGAACATCAGCCCGCCGTAGCCGACCAGCTCCCCCTCGCGCCGCGCGACGACGTAGTAGCGATCGCCGCGCCTGGCGAGGTCGATCTCGCTCTGGAACACGCTCGGCGACCACGGCCGCGGGTAGGCCACCTGCTCGATCGGCTGGATCGCGGCGAGGTCGCGGCGGCGCATCGGCTCGACCACGAGCTGCGGATCGCCCGGGCGGCGCAGCAGGCGGGACAGGACGCTCATCGCATGCCCCCGGCGGCGCGGCCCGGACCCGCCTGCTCGCGCGTCGACCAGTTGATCTGCGCGTCGGGGAGCCGGAGGTACAGCGGCTGGATCTCCCACGGGTTGACCCACTCCTCGCGCAGGGCCTGCGCGTGCGCGAGCTGGACCAGGGGGGCCGCCGACGGCCGGGACAGGAACTGCTCCGCGAACTCGCACCGGAGCTCCGCGCCGATCTCCGCCCGGTACCGCAGGGCGCCGTCGCCGACGCACAGCACGTCGCCGCCACCCGCCATCACGTCGGCGACGAAGTCGTCGACCGACCCGCACGCCGGCTCGCTGACCCGTTGCACGCCGCCGGGGACCGGGCGGTAGAAGGCGTAGAAGAGCTCGCCCTTGCGGGCGTCGACGACGGCGGCGATGGTGCGGTCGCCGTGGCGCAGCGGGAACGCGAGCAGGTCGAGCGACGTCATGCCGATCATGGGGATCCGCAGCGCGTGGGCGAGCGCCTTCGCCGCGGCGAGGCCGACGCGCATGCCGGTGAACAGGCCGGGCCCCACGTCGACCGCGACGACGCTGATCTCGGCGAGCTCGACGTCGGCCTGCCGGCACAGGAACTGGATCGCCGGCGCGAGCGTCTCCGCGTGGCGCCGGCCGCGACACACCTCGAACAGGCCGAGCACGCCCTCGTGGCCGCCGATCGCGACGCTGACCTGCTCGGTGGCGGTCTCGATGCCGAGGATCAGCACGACGAGGACGCCTCCGCCAGCGCTCGCTCGAGGCGCGCCCAGCGCGTCGCCCACGCGCGACCGAACGGGGTGACGGTCACGTCGCGGCGGTCCTCGTCGTCGGGGTCGTGCTCGAGGCGCACGAGCAGGTGGTCGCCGAGCGACGCCGCCACCACGTCGCCCCACTCCACCAGCAGGACGCCGTCCGCCTCGGCGAGCTCCGCGAGCGCGAGGTCGGCCACCTCGTGCTGGGTGCCGAGCCGGTACAGGTCGGCGTGGTGGAGGGTGAGGCGGCCGACCGGGTGGCTGTGCACGAGGGTGAACGTGGGCGACGTCATCGGCTCCCGGACGCCGAACGCCGCGCCGAAGCCCTGTGCGAACGCGGTCTTGCCGGCGCCCATCTCGCCGGCGAGGACGACGACGTCGCCCGCCGTGGCGAGGCGGGCCACCGCTGCTGCGAGCGCGTGCGTGCACGCGATCGAGGTGGAGCGCAGCCGCAGCATCGCCTCGATGATACGAGCCGCCCCCACCCACCCACCCACGCCCCCCACCCCGCCCGACCGGTTTACGTAAACCGGAAACGGGCTCGACCTGCACCGGCCCGTCGCGGAACGCGCACACGAACCACGCGCCACCCACGATCCGCCTGCGTTCGCGTGCGTGTCCCGGACGCGCCGCCGCAGGTCAGCGCCGTTCCCGGTTTACGTAAACCTGGGGTGGCGGGGGATGCGGCGGGAGATGCCGCAGGTGATCTCGTAGCCGATCGTGCCGAGCGCGTGCGCCCACTCCTCGGCACGCACCTCCTCGTCCCCCTGGCGCCCGAGCAGCACGGCCGGGTCGCCGACGGCGACGGGGTCGTCGCCGACGTCCACCATCAGCTGGTCCATCGTCACCACCCCGACGATCGGCCGACGCACCCCCCCGACGAGCACCTCCCCGCCGACGGCCGACAGGCGCCGCGGCACGCCGTCGGCGTAGCCGATCGGCAGCGTCGCCACCGTGGTCGCCCGCGGGAACCGGTGCCGCAGCCCGTACGAGACGCCCTCGCCCGCCTCCACCCGCTGCACGTGCGACACCCGGGCGTGGAGCGACATCGCCGGCCGGAGGTCGCCGACGACCGCGTCGGGGACGAGCTCGCCCGGCCGGATGCCGTAGATGGCGATGCCGGCCCGGACGACGGCCCGCCGCGCCGCGGGGTGGCACAGCCCGCCGGCCGAGTTCGCCGCGTGGACCACGTCCGGCCGGTGCCCCGCGGCCGCGAGGGCGGCGAGCACCCGGTCGAACGTCGCGAGCTGGGCCCCGGTGAACGGGTGGTCCGGCTCGTCGGCGACCGCCAGGTGCGTGCACACGCCCTCCAACCGGAGCGACCCGCCGGTGGCGGCGATCGCCCCGGCGAGGGCCACGGCGTCCTCCGGGCGGCACCCGACCCGGTGCATCCCGGTGTCGACCTTCAGGTGCACCGGGTGGTCGTGCGCCCCCGCGGCCACCAGCGCGGCGATCTGCGCGCGCGAGTAGACGGTCGCCGCCAGCCCGTGGCGCACCAGCTCGACGGACTGCTCCGGGGGCTGCTCGCTCAGCACCAGCACCGGCGAGCCGATCCCCGCCGCACGGAGCTCGATCCCCTCCTGCACGAGCGCGACGCACAGCCCGGTGGCGCCGCCCCTCGTCGCGGCGCGCGCTGCGGTGACCGCCCCGTGCCCGTAGCCGTCGGCCTTGACCACGGCCCAGACCTCCGCGGGCTCGACGGCGGCGCGCACGACCCGTACGTTCGACTCGATCACGCCCTCGTCGACGGCGGCCCAGGCCCAGCGACCCGAGGGGCCGGTCGTCACCGCCGCGCCGGTCACAGCCCCGCGACGACCGCTGCCACGAGCGGCGGCAGGTCCGACGCGACGAGCCCCGCAGCCGGTGCGAGCCGTCCCGCCTGGCCGTGCACCCACGCGCCGGCCGCGGCCGCCTGCAGCGGGGCGAGGCCGCGGGCGAGCAGCGCGCCGACGATCCCGGCGAGCACGTCCCCCGTCCCCGCGGTGGCCAGCCGCTCGTCACCGGCCGTCACGACGAGCACCTCCCCGTCGGGCTCGGCGACGACGGTGGCGGGGCCCTTCATCAGCACGGTGCAGCGCATGTCGCGGGCGAGCCGGCGCGCCGCCGCGATCCGGTCCGGCCCCGGACGCCCGCCGGTCAGCAGCTGGAACTCCCCGTCGTGCGGCGTCAGCACCGTGGCCCCACGCCGCTGGTGCAGCAGCTCGGCCGCCCCCTGCGCGTGCCACGCGAGCGCGAACAGCGCATCGCCGTCCACCACCATCGGCAGCGGCGTGTGCACCGCCATGTACCTCGCGCTGGCCGCGGTGTCGTCGTTGCGCCCGAGGCCGGGGCCGAGCACGACGGCGTGGAAGCGGTCGAGCGTGCGCAGCGCGCTCTCCGACCACCCGCTCGGCGGCAGCGGGCGCTGGACGGCCTCGACGGGCAGCGCCGCGGGCGCGTCGACACCTGGGGTCGAGACGTGCACCATCCCCGCGCCCGTGCGCAGCGCGCCGGCCACGGTGAGCGCCGCCGCGCCCGTCATCGTCCGGCTGCCGGCGATCACCCGCACGGCGGCGTCCCACTTGTGCGCCGACGGGTCGCGGTGCGGCCACCACGCCGACACGTCGCCGCGCTGCACGAGGTGCGCGGACGACTCGCCGAGCTCACGGCCCACGTCGAGCCCGATGTCGACCAGCTCCAGCTCCCCGGCGAGGGCGCTCCCGGGCGGGAACAGCAGACCCGGCTTGAGCGCCGCGAAGGTCACCGTGCGGTCGGCCGGCAGCACGCCGTCACCCGCCGCGCCGGTGAGGCCGTCGACCCCGCTCGGGATGTCGACCGCGAGCACCGGCGTCGCGCCGGGATCCGGTGCGTGCCAGGTGCCGCGGAAGCCGGTCCCGAACGCGGCGTCCACCACGAGGTCGGCCGCCGGGAGCACCGGCGGGCACGCATCGACCGGCAGCAGCCGGACGCGCACCCCTCGCCGCTCGAGAAGGCGTGCGGCCTCCCGACCGTCGGCGCCGTTGTTGCCGGTCCCGACGATCACGTTCACCGTGCGCCCGTACGTGCCGCCCATCATGCGGATCGCAGCGCGTGCGACCGCGGCTCCCGCTCGCGCGACGAGCACCTCGATCGGCTCCGCCGCCCAGGCGTCGATCGCACGCATCTCCTCGGGCGTGACGATCGGGAGCACGGCGAGAGGCTACTGCCGGCCCCGCGGGCGCCCCCGCGTGCGGAGCGACCCGCCGGAGCTGGCGACGACGTACGCGATCGCGACGCTCGAGGTGTGCGTGAGGGAGAGGTGCCACGTGCCGACGCCGGCGCGGCGGGCGAGCTCCGACGCCGCACCGGACACGACGAGGCCGGGCTCGCCGGAGTCGGCGCGCCGCACCCAGACGTCGTGGAAGCCGAACGCGCCCAGGCCGACCCCCAGCGACTTCATGACCGCCTCGCGCGCCGCGAACCGCGCAGCGAGCGAGGGCACCGGGTCCGCCATGGGCGCGACGTACGCGAGCTCCTGGTCCGTGAAGAGCCGCTCCCGCATGGTCGGCGTGCGCTCCAGCGAACGCCGGAACCGCTCGACGTCGACGGCGTCGACGCCGATGCCGACGACACCGCTCATCCGCCCGCCGGCGTCAGCGGGTCCGCCACCGGTCGGCGACGTCCGAGATCGGCGCGATCAGCAGGTCCGCCACCGGGATGTCGGCGAGGAGGTCGTCGCGGAACGTCCCCTCCGTCTCCGACACCCAGTCGACCAGGCGGTCGTAGCGGCGGTCGTACGCCTGCAGCACGCCGCGCGCGGCGGCGACCGGCAGGCGGTCGTGGAAGCGCACGTGGAGCAACGTGATCCCGGTGCACACGCCCGCCTTCACCTCGGGCACGAGCAGCACGGTGCGGCCGTCGGAGCGGCCCCGCACGACGAGCACCTCGCGCTCGCTGGCGACGCGGCGCTTGGTGCCGACCAGCTGGCTGTTCACGTCGACGCGGCTGGGCACGTCCCGTGACAGCCCGCCCCGGTCGACGACCGAGATCGTGGCGGCCGCCGGTCCCGTCGGATCACCCTCGATCGCGTAGCGGGTGAAGCCGACGACGGACTCGACGGCGGGGTCGAGGTCGGCGACGACCTTGAGGGTGCGGTACGTCAGGCGGTCGCGGCTCGCGCCGGCCCCGAGCAGCGCCTGGACGAGCTGCCGGTCGAGCACGCCCTCGTCGTTGCGGCTGATCCCGACCGTCACGGTCTTCGCCTGGTGCTTGATCGCGTCCACCGGGCGGGTGAGCTCCTCGATGGCGCGCGTCAGCGCAGCGGTGAGGTCGTCGATCAGGCTGCTCGGCGTGCCCACCTTGCCCGAGTCGCGCTGGTAGGCCTCGAGGGGGACGTCGCTGCCCAGGTCGCGCAGCAGGATCGCGAGCCGGACGGCCGTCGAGGCCTCGAGGTGCCCGTCGTACCCACCGGCGCGCAGCGTGTCCGAGTACCGGTCGGCGTGGGCGCCGATCTCCCGGCGGACCCGGCGCAGCACCTCGTCGCCGTCGGGCGTGGCCACGACCGCTCGGTCGATGACCTCCCGGGCCTCGCGCAGCGGCCGGGCGGATGCGTCGATCGCGAGCGCCGCCTCGTAGCCCCACAGGTGCCCGACCATGGCCGACAGCACGAAGCCGAGCGCCGGGTCGACGTGGGGCACGGCGAGGACCGCCGCCGCCGCCGCGAACCGCTCGTCGGCCTCCGTCGCGATCACGATGGGCGTCGCCTTGTGGGCCTTGTAGATCGCGACCTCCTTGGCCACGTCGTCGGCGGTCCCGCCGACGAGCCCGGCCGCGCACACGAGGATCAGCGGCTCGCTCGACAGGTCGATGTGCTTCTTGTCCTCGGTGACGTCGCAGGCGATCGACTTGTAGCAGAGCTCGCTGAGCTTGATCCGCACCTCCTCGGCCGCCACGACGTTCGGACCGTTGCCGACCACGGCCCAGTACCGCTTCGAGGGCGCGAACCGCTGCGCCGACTCGGCGATGGCCGGCCGGCGCGCGATCACCTCGCGCATCGCGGCCGGGAGCTCGCGCAGCGAGGCGAGCACCTCGTGGCGCCGGCGGTCGCTGCCGACGCCCGCGGCCTCGGTGATCGCGCAGGCGAGCAGGGTGCCCGCCGCGACCTGGGCGTAGAACGCCTTCGTCGACGCGACGCTCATCTCCACGTCGCGGCCGTCGCTGGTGTACAGCACCCCGTCGGCCTTGTCGGCGAGGTCGCTGTTGCGCCGGTTCACGATCGCGAGCACGCACGCCCCGCGTCCGCGCGCCAGGTCGACCGTGCGGTTGGTGTCGGTCGTGGTGCCGCTCTGGCTCACGGCGATCACGAGCGTGTCGCTCATGTCGAGGCGGAGCTGGAAGCCGCTGAGCTCGGTGGCGGTGACGGGATCGACGTCGAGCTCGCCGTCGGAGAGCGCGTCGAGCACCGCGGCCGTGCTGCGGCCCGCGACGGCCGCGGTGCCCTGGCCGATCACCCGCACCTTGCGCAGCCCGCCGGCTCGCAGCCGCTGGACGATCGCCGTGGGCAGCGCCCGCTCGCCGACCGCTGCGTGGAGGACGCCGCCGGCGTCGACGATCTTGCCGCGCAGCGTCTTGCGCAGGCTCTCCGGCGCCTCCGTGATCTCCTTCAGCAGGAAGTGGGGCGCGGCGCCTCGGTCGATGTCGCGGGTCGTCACCTGCGCGACGCTGACCTCGCCCGCGTCGAGCGGCAGCGGGGTGCCGTCGTGCGCCATCCGCCGGATGCCGGCGAGCTCGCCCGCGAGCGCGCCGTCCAGCACCACGACCTGACCTCGGCTGCCGGGGTCGTCGGCCCGCGCGGGCGTCTCGCCGTCCATGCGCACGTAGCGGAGGGTCTCCTCGACCACGCCGTAGGGCTCGCTCGCGACCACGAAGAGGTCCTCCGCGAGCCCGATGTACAGGCCCTGACCGCTGCCGCGCAGCGCCAGCTGCAGCTGGTCGGGTGCGTCGGCCGAGGCGGCGGCGATCGCGACGCTGCCGTCGAAGCCGGCGACGGACCGGCGGAAGGCCTCCGCCACGTCGCCCGCGGTGCCGGCGGCGTGCCGGGCGACGGCGGCGGGGATCACCTTGGCGTCGGTCGTGATCGGCCCCGGGATGCGCAGGCCGAGCTCGACCTTGACGTCGGCGTGGTTGTCGACGTCGCCGTTCAGCGCGGCGACGACGTACGGCGCGGCGTGCCCGCCCGGCGTTTCGCTCTCCTCGCTGTTGACCGGGTGGCAGTTGGCCTCGCTGATGATGCCGACGCTGGCCCACCGCGTGTGGCCGAGCACGGTCGTCCGTGCCGCGGGGTGGCGCAGGGCGCTGCGCAGCAGCGGGTCGGCGTGGATCGCGGCCCGCAGCGCGGCGGTGTTGTCACCGAGCTCGCCGATCTCGGCAGCGGCCTTGTACACGAAGCTGAGCACCGGCGCACCGGCTCCACCCGCCACCCGCACGGACCCGCTCTGGAACAGCGGGTCGAGGGAGCGCTCCTGCAGCAGCGCCGCGACCGACGGGTCGCGGAGGTCCAGGCCGTGATCCCGCACGAACAGGTGCAGGCCGGCCGAGTCACGTCCCCGCACCTCGAGCCGGTCGATCGCCGACAGCGCCTGCTGCACGGCGAGGTACCCGGCGAGCGCGGCCTCGCCCGCGTCACGTCCGGCGAGGGCCTCCACGGCCGCCGCCGTGCGGAACCGGTCCTCGCGGATCGACCACGTCGCGTCGCGCAGGGCGATCAGCTCCGCGCCCGCCACCTCGAGGTCCTCCGGCGACAGCTGCGCCGCGGCCTCGAGCGCCGACTCCCGCGCGTCCGCCGCCGCATCGATCCGGTCGAGCCGCTCGGTCAGCGAGCGCACGAGGTCGCCCGCACGCACCAGCGCGTGGACGCCGGGCACGCCGTGGAGGAGCCGGTCGAGCTCGACGAGCGACGCGGTCGCGGCGGGGAACGAGCCCGACGAGGCGGCGTCGTCGGCGGCGTCGGCGAGGGCGAGCAGGTCGGCGTCCGCCGGCACCGCCCGCGTGGACGGACGGGCGAGGATCGCGATGATGCCGCACATGGTGGGCCAGGCTACCGAGGGCCCGGACGCCCCCTGAGCGCGACGCCGGGGGATCGGGTCGTCACCCGAGGCGGTGCCGGACCACCCCGGCGAGGTCGTCGGCGACCGCCGCGGCCTCCGCCTCGGAGCGGGCCTCCACCATCACCCGCACCAGCGCCTCCGTGCCGCTCGGGCGGACGAGGATCCGCCCCTCCCCCGACAGCCGCGCCTCGGCGGCGGCGATCTCGTGGGCCAGCTCGACGGCGACCGCCGGATGCCGCTCGCGCACCGGGACGTTGACGAGCACCTGCGGGTAGGTGGTCATCGCCTCGTCCGCGAGCTCGGCGAGCGGCCGGCCGCTGCGACGGACCAGGTCGGCGAGGCGCACCCCGGCGAGGAGCCCGTCGCCCGTGGTGGCGAGCCGGCGGTAGATGATGTGGCCGCTCTGCTCGCCCCCGAGCGCGAGCCCGCCGGCGTCGAGGGCCTCGAGGACGTACCGGTCACCGACGGCGGTCTCGACCACCGTGATGCCCGCCCGCTGCATCGCCAGGCGGAACCCGAGGTTGCTCATCACCGTCACGACGACGGTGTCGTCGACCAGCTCACCCGAGGCGTGCATCTGCAGCGCCGCCAGCGCGATCGCGTGGTCGCCGTCGACCAGGCGCCCCAGGTGGTCCACGGCGATCACGCGGTCACCGTCGCCGTCGAACGCGAGGCCGAGGTCGGCGTGCGCGTCGACGACGGCGCGGCGGAGCTCGGCGGGCGAGGTGGCACCGCACCCTGCGTTGATGTTGCGTCCGTCGGGCGCCGCGTGGAGGACCGTCGTGCGTGCCCCGAGCGCCGCGAGCGCGAGCGGTGCCGCCACGGACATGGCGCCGTTCGCGCAGTCCAGCACGACCCGCAACCCGTCGAGGGCCGCTGCGGGCAGCAGGGAGACCACGCGACGGACGTAGCGCTCGACCGCGTCGTCGCGGGAGCGGACCCGTCCGGCCGCTCCGGACGGACCGGTCGCGGGGGCGGCTGCCAGCACGGACTCGATGCGCTCCTCGGTGCGGTCGTCGAGCTTGGTCCCGCCGGGCGCGAAGACCTTCACCCCGTTGTCGCCGAAGGGGTTGTGCGACGCGGTGATCATCGCCGCGGGCCGCTCCTCCGAGTGGGCGAGGTGCGCCAACCCGGGCGTGGGGAGCACGCCGAGCAGCTCGACGTCCGCGCCCGCGGCCGTCAACCCCGCGGCGAGGGCACGCTCCAGCTCCGGGCCCGACGCGCGGGTGTCGCGGGCGAGCAGCCAGGTCCGGCCGCCGAGGACGGACGCCACCGCCGCGCCGAGGCGCTCGACGTACTCGGTCGTGATCTCCGTGAGGGCGGCCCCGCGCACCCCGTCGGTGCCGAACCTCGGGGTCACGTGGGCCCCACGCGCACCGCCATGTCGCGCGGCGTCAGCGCTTCGTGTACTGCGGCGCCTTGCGGGCCTTCTTGAGGCCGTACTTCTTCGACTCCTTCTTGCGCGGGTCGCGCGTGAGGAGCCCCGCCTTCTTCAGCGCCGGCCGCACCTCGGGATCGAGCTCGACGAGCGAGCGCGCGATCGCCATCCGCAGCGCGCCCGCCTGGCCGCTGACCCCGCCACCGTGGATCGAGGCGTCGACGTCGTAGCGCTCCTCGGTCTCGGTCACCCGGAGCGCCTCCGCGACGACCATCCGCTGGACCGCCGTCGTGAAGTACTGCTCGAACGGGCGGCCGTTGATGGTGTGCTGGCCGGTGCCCGGACGCAGCCGGGCGCGGGCGACGGCCTCCTTGCGGCGGCCGGTGGACTGGGTGAGCGGCTTGGTTGCCATGCGGTGGTCTGCTCTTTCGCTTCGCTCAGCGGGCCTTGGCCGCGGGGAGGTCGAGGACGGCGGGTCGCTGCGCCGTGTGCGGGTGCACCGGCCCGGCGTACACCTTCAGCTTCTTGATCATCTGCCGGCCGAGCGGCCCCTTCGGCAACATGCCGCGGATGCTGAGCCGCACGGCGTCGGCCGGCTTGCGGCCGAGGAGGCTGCCGTAGCTCTCGCTGCGGAGCCCGCCCGGGTAGCCCGAGTAGCGGTGCACCATCTCGGTGTCGGCCTTGCCGCTCGTGAGCACGACCTTGTCGGCGTTCACGATGATGACGTGGTCGCCGGTGTCGAGGTGCGGGGCGAACGTCGGCTTGTGCTTGCCGCGCAGGATCCGCGCGGCCTCGGTGCACAACCGCCCGAGGACGAGCCCCTCGGCGTCGATGACGTGCCAGGCGTGGGTGATCTCACTTGCTCTCGGGCTGTACGTGCGCATCTCGATCCTTGTGACGACGCACCCGGCCGGAAGGCGCCGGGGAACCCGACAAGGATAGACGTGCCCCACCCGAACCGGCACCGGTGCGCGCACTTTCGCGGGGAACGGGCCTGCGGCTCAGCGGGGCGAGGCGAGCGGCGCGACCTCGGCGACGACGTCGTCGAGCCACGCGTCCACCCGGCGGGCGAGCGCGTCCGTCGAGTAGTGCTCCTCCACGTGCCACCGGCAGCGCCAGCGCTCGATCTCGCCCAGGCGGCGCGTCGCCGCGACCATCGCGCCGATGTCGCCGGGCTCGACGAGGAAGCCGGTCACCCCGTCGACGACGATCTCCGCGGGGCCGCCGCGGCGGTAGGCGATGACGGGCACCCCGCAGGCCATCGCCTCGATCGCGACGTTGCCGAACGCCTCGACCCACGCCGGCGTCATCAGGATCGCCGCGCAGCCGCCGAGCTCGCGCTGGAGGTCGTCCGTCGGCAGGAAGCCCTCGTAGGTGACGTCGGCGCCGGGGTGCGCCGCGGCCGCCGCGGCCCACCCCTCGGGGTCCTGCAGCAGCCCCCACGCCCGGACCGGCCAGCCGCTCGCCGCCGAGACGGCGAAGACGTCGTCGATCCCCTTCTCCGGCGAGATCCTGCCGACCACACCGAGGTGGCGCGGCTCGTCGGGCGCCGGTCGCACGTCGTAGCGCTCGACGGCGATGCCGTTGCCGATCACGCGCAGGCGGCCGGCGATGCGCCGGAAGGTGTCCGCCTGGGCCTGGCTGTGGACGGCGGCGGCACGCGGTCGCAGCTGCACCAGGCGCTCGAGCGCGTCGTCCATCGCGTCGTTGAGCGACGCCATCGACACGAGGTGGGCGACGGGCACGTCCAGGTACGGCGTGAGGTGCAGCGGCAGCCAGTCGTACGCGAGGTTGAGGATCACGTCGTAGTGGTGCTGCTGCACCCGGACCCACTCCCACATGGCCCCGAGCACCGGCGACGCGGGCATGGTCACGGGCGCGTCACGCCCAACGGACTGGCTGCTCAGCTGGTGCCGGCCCGGGATCTGGTGGACGCGGGCGCCGACGTGCAAGGAGCCCTCGGGCGCGACGACCTCCACGTGGTGCCCCCGTGCCGACAGGCCGAGCACCAGGCTGTGCAGCGTCAGCTCGACGCCGCCGCCGACGCCGCTGCCGAGGGGGCCGACCGGGGTCGACGCGATGAGGATCCGCTTGGTCGCCATTCGCCTCCTCCCAACGTCCGCCGGAGACGTCATCTTCCCGTCGCGGGCACGGGTCCCGCAACCTCAGGGGTACCCGACCTCCCACAGCGTCAGCCCGTGCGGTGGCGCGACCGCGCCGGCACCGGCTCGGTCGCCTCGCAGCAGGATCCCCCGGACCTCGCCGGCCTGGATGCGCCCCCGGCCGACGTCGACCATCGTGCCGACGAGCGAGCGGACCATCTGGTGGCAGAACGCGTTGGCGCGGATCTCGAAGCGCAGGACGTCGCCGTACTCGGTCGCGAGCCGCGTCCAGCGCGCGAGGAGCACCCGCCGGCGCAGGCTCGGCGGGTCCTGGCCGGCGGCCACCTTCGGCCGCCGGCAGAACGCGGCGAAGTCGTGCTCGCCGATGATCGGGTCGCAGGCCAGCTGCATCGCCCACAGGTCGAGGTCGTGGGGGACGTGCCACGCGTGCGCGGCGAGCGCGGGCACGGGCACGGCGCCCGCCAGGACGTCGTAGCGGTAGTGGCGCCAGCTCGCGCTGAAGCGGGCGCTGAAGCCGTCGTCCGTCCACGCCGCGGCGCGCACGACCAGCTCGGGGGCGCACATGCGGGTCACCCGCCGCGCCACGTCGGCCAGGTCGAGCTGCGCCGGCAGGTCGACGCTCACCACCTGGCCCCACGCGTGCACGCCGGCGTCGGTGCGACCGGCCCCGACCAGCTCGACGGGGCTCCCGGCGACCGTCGCGAGCGCCTGGCGCAGGTCACCCGCCACCGTGCGCACCCCGCCGGCGGACTCCGCGAAGCCGTGGAAGCCGCGGCCGTCGTAGGCCACCACGAGACGAGCCCGCCGCAGGGCGGCGGGCTCGACGTCCACGATCGGGAGGTGCGCGTCGCTCGTCAGACGAGCTCGATGCGCGCCATCTGCGCGTTGTCGCCCTGGCGCGGGCCGAGCTTGAGGATCCGGAGGTACCCGCCGTTGCGGTCGGCGTAGCGGGGCGCGACGTCGGCCACGAGCTTGGAGGTCATCTCCTTGTCGCCGAGGTAGCTCTGGATCTGGCGGATCCGGTGCACGCGCATCGGATCGCCCTCCTGGGCCTTCTTCGCCTTCGTGATCAGCTTCTCGGCGATGGGGCGCAGCGCCTTCGCCTTCGCCTCGGTGGTGACGATGCCCTCCGCGGCGAACAGGGAGGCGGCGAGGTTCGCCATCATCAGGCGCTGGTGGGCGGCGCTGTGGCCGAAGTTCCGAGCGCGTCGTGGGGTGGCAGGCATGTCGTGTCTCTTCCGTGTGTCTCGTGCTCGGTGGCGGCGGGGACGGTCAGCCGCGCAGGCTCAGGCCGCGCTCGTCGAGCTTCTGCTTGACCTCGTCGAGGCTCTTCTGGCCGAAGTTGGTGATGTTGAGCAGGTCGTCCTCGGTCTTGGTGAGCAGCTCGCCGACCGAGTTGATCTGGGCGCGCTTCAGGCAGTTGCGCGGGCGCTCGGACAGGTCGAGGTCCTCGATCGGCAGGTCGAGGTCGGGGGACGTGGCCGCGATGCTCGCCACCTCGCCCAGCTCGAGGCCCTGGGGCTCCTCGCTCAGGCTGGCGACGAGGTCGACCAGCGAGCGCAGCGTCGCGCCGGCCGAGGCGAGCGCGTCGCGGGCGGTGATCGAGCCGTCCGTCTCGATGTCGAGCACGAGGCGGTCGTAGTTCGTGCTCTGCTCGACGCGCGTCGGCTCGACGGTGAACATCACGCGGCGCACGGGCGAGAAGATGGCGTCCACCGGGATGACGCCGATGGTCCGGTTCTGGCTGTCGCGGTCGCTCGACAGGTAGCCGCGGCCGCGGCCGACCGTGAGGTCGACGGCGAGGCGGGCCTTGGCGTTGAGCGTCGCGATGTGCTGGTCCGGGTTGAGGATCTCGATCTCGCTCGGGCACTTGATGTCGGCGGCGGTGATCGTCGCCGGCCCGCGGACGTCGAGGCGCAGGATCACGTCGTCGTCCGACGTCGACGTGAGCACGACGTCCTTGATGTTGAGGATGATGTCGGTGACGTCCTCGGTGATGCCCTGGATCGTGTCGAACTCGTGGAGCGCGTCGTCGAAGCGCACGGCGGTGATGGCCGCGCCCGGGATGCTCGACAGGAGCACCCGGCGCAGGGAGTTGCCGATGGTGTGGCCGAAGCCCGGCTCGAGCGGGCCGATGGCGAAGCGCTGGCGGTTGCCCTCCTCGTCGCCGATCGACTCGACGGTGGGGCGCTGGATGACGAGCATGGTCGTGCCTCGGTTCTCGTGGGGCGGGGGTGCGGTGGGTGGGCGTTACTTCGAGTAGAGCTCGACGATGAGCGACTCGCGCACCGGCACGTCGATGTGCTCGCGCTGGGGCAGCTCGCGCACCGTGACCTGCTTGCCGCCGTCACCGGTCTCCAGCCACCCGACGACGCGGCGGTCGAGGGTGTCGATGTTGTGCTGCACCACGATCATGTTCTGCGCCTTCGCGCCGAGCGACACGACGTCGCCCCGGCGCACCCGGTAGCTGGCGATGTCGACCCGCTTGCCGTTGACGTTGATGAGTCCGTGGTTGACGAACTGGCGTGCCTGCGGGCGGGTGCTGGCCCAGCCGGCGCGGTACACGACGTTGTCGAGGCGCTGCTCGAGCAGGCGCAGCAGGTTCTCGCCCGTGGGGCCGGCGAGGCGGTTGGCCTCGTCGTAGGTGCGGCGGAACTGCCGCTCGAGCACGCCGTAGATGTACTTCGCCTTCTGCTTCTCCTGCAGCTGGGCGAGGTACTCGCTGCCGGCGTTGCGGCGGCGGGTGCGGCCGTGGGCGCCGGGCGGGAACGGGCGGCGCTCGAGGGCCTTGCGACCCTTCTCGTTCTCGAAGATGTTCGTGCCGAGGCGCCGCGAGACGCGCACCTTCGGTCCGGTGTAGCGGGCCATGGGATCAGGTCCTCCGCCGCTTGGGCTGGCGGCAGCCGTTGTGCGGGACCGGCGTGACGTCCTTGATCGAGGTGACCTCGATGCCGGTGTTCTGGATGCTGCGCACGGCGGTGTCACGGCCCGAGCCCGGGCCCTTGACCTGCACCTCGACGCGCTTCAGGCCGTGCTCCATCGCCGCCCGGGCCGCCTTCTCGGCGGCCATCTGCGCGGCGAAGGGGGTGCTCTTGCGCGACCCCTTGAAGCCCACGCCGCCCGACGAGGCCCACGAGATCACGTTGCCCTCGGTGTCGGTGATGGACACGATCGTGTTGTTGAACGAGCTCTTGATGTGCACGACCCCCGTCGTGACGTTCTTGCGCTCGCGCTTGCGGGGGCGACGACCGCCCGGCTTCGGCTTGGCCATCGCTACTTCCTCACTGCCTTCTTCTTGTTGGCCACGGTCTTCTTCGGGCCCTTGCGGGTGCGGGCGTTCGTGTGCGTGCGCTGGCCGCGCACCGGCAGGCCCTTGCGGTGCCGGATCCCCTGGTAGGAGCCGATCTCGATCTTGCGCTTGATGTCCTGGGCCACCTCGCGGCGCAGGTCGCCCTCCACCGTGAGCGACTCGTCGACCCGGGCGCGGATGCGGTTGATCTCCTCCTCGGTCAGGTCGCGGACCCGCTGGTTCGGGTCGAGCCCCGACTCGGCGATCAACCGCTGCGCGGTCGGCTTGCCGATGCCGAAGATGTAGGTGAGGGCGATCTCCAACCGCTTCTCGCGGGGGATGTCGACGCCGGAGATGCGTGCCATGTCGTTCGTTCTGCTCTCTTCGCTCGGCTCAGCCCTGCCGCTGCTTGTGGCGGGGGTTCTCGCAGATCACCATGACGCGCCCGTGCCGGCGGATCACCTTGCACTTCTCGCAGATCTTCTTGACGCTCGGTCGGACCTTCATGATGACGCGGGTGTCTTCCTCGTTCGGTGACTTGTAGCGGTTACTTGTAGCGGTACGTGATGCGACCCCGGGTGAGGTCGTACGGGGTGAGCTCCACCTGGACCTTGTCGCCCGGCAGGATGCGGATGTAGTGCATCCGCATCTTCCCGGAGATGTGCGCCAGCACCTTGTGGCTGTTCTCGAGCTCGACCCGGAACATGGCGTTCGGGAGCGACTCGAGGATCGTGCCTTCGAGCACGATGGCGTCGTCTTTCGGCTTGGGCAGGGGGAACTCCTCGGAGTCTCGAACGTCGGCTCAGACGCTGGGACGATGGGACCAGGGCCGGCACCCGGTCACCGCCACGCACGCGCAGGTCTGAACAGGGCCGAGTAGCGATGCTACCGCCCGAGGGGCACAACGCCAAGCCCCACCTCCGCCGGCGCGTCGGGGCGCCCGGAGCTCGGTCGCCGACACCGTAGCAACCCCCGTGGGACCGGGCGGCGGATCCGGCGCCGCCGGCGGGGCACCGGCGCTCAGGCCCGGGCGGCGACCGTCCAGCGGTCCTGGTTGGTGCACGTGTTCTTGACGTCGCAGTAGAAGTCGAAGCTCCACGTCCCGCCTTCGCGGCCGACCCCGCTGCGCCGGCTGCCCCCGAACGGGGCACGGAGGTCGCGGACGAAGAAGCAGTTGACCCACAGCGTGCCCGCGACCAGCTGCGCGGCGACCCGCTCGGCTCGCTCGGGATCCCCCGTGAACAGGACGCCCGCGAGGCCGAACTGGGTCTCGTTCGCCATCCGGACCCCCTCGTCCTCGTCCTCGAAGGTCTGCAGCGTGAGGACGGGCCCGAAGACCTCCTCGGTGAGGATCTCCGCGCCCGGGCGTGCGCCCGTGATCAACGTGGGGCGGTAGTGCAGCCCGCCGAGGTCGTCGTTCGGGCCGCCGCCGAGCACGGCCTCGGCGCCGTCGGCGAGGGCGCGCCGGACGAAGCCGTCCACCCGGTCGAGGTGCTCCCGGCTGATCTGGGGACCGATGTCGGTGTCGAGCGAGCGCGGGTCGCCCTGGCGCAGCCCGCTGGCCCGCTCGAGGAAGCGCTCGACGAACTCGTCGCGGATGCCGGACTGGACGAGCAGCCGCACCCCGGCGAGGCAGACCTGGCCGGCGTTGTCGTACTGGTCGACGGCGTGCGCGACGGCGGCGTCGAGATCGGCGTCGGCGAACACGACGAAGGGGCTCTTGCCGCCGAGCTCGAAGCTGCACGGCGTCAGGTTCGCGGCCGCCTGCGCGGCGATCAGGCGCGCGGTCGGCACGGAGCCCGTGAAGCTGATCCGGCGCACGTCCGGGTGCCCCGTGAGGGCCGGGCCGACCTCCTCGCCGAGGCCCTGCACGACGTTGAACACCCCCGCGGGGATCCCGGCCTCGGCCGTGAGGTCGGCGAGCAGCGAGGCGGTCAACGGGCTCCACTCGGCCGGCTTGAGCACGACGGTGCACCCGGCCGCGAGCGCCGGCGCGACCTTCCAGGTCTCCAGCATGAGCGGCGCATTCCAGGGCGTGATCAGCACCGCCGGGCCGCTCGGGTCCCAGGTGACGTGGTTGACGTGGCCGCGCGTCTCGAAGTCGGGGTGGTGCAGGTGCTCGACGACGTAGTCGGCGAAGAAGCGGAAGTTGTGGGCGACGCGCGGCATGACCCCGCGCAGGTGGCTGCGCAGCAGCGAGCCGTTGTCCACCGTCTCCACCATCGCCAGCTCCTCGAGGCGCGACTCGACCAGGTCGGCCACGCGCTGCAGCAACCGGGCACGCTCGGCCGGCGGCGTCGCGGCCCAGCCGGGGAACGCCGCGGCCGCCGCGTCGACCGCTGCCTCCGCCTCGGCGGCGGCGCCGCGGGCGATCCGACCGATCACCGACTCGTCGATCGGCGACACGTCGTCGAACCGGTCGCCGGAGCCGACGCGCTCGCCGCCGATCCAGTGGTCGGCGGAGACGCGGGTGCCGGCCACCTCGATGACGGTGTCGCTGCTCATGCGGCCTCCTCGACGTCGTCGCCCGGCGGCGAGCGGGCGAGATCGTTCGGGCCCGAACGATCTCGGCGCGACGATAGTGTCGCCCGACGTGCCCGGTGCCTTCTCCACGGACGACGAGCACGACCTGCGCCAGGCCGAGCTGGACGTGACCCGGGCGTTCCGGTCCCAGCCGTTCGACTTCGGCGCCCTGCTGGCGGTGAGCAACGTCTTCCGCGCCGCGACGGCGGTCCGGAACCACATGGAGCGGGAGGTGCTGCGCCCGCACCAGCTCGGGTGGAGCGCGTTCGTGGTGCTCTTCGTGCTGCGCGTGTGGGGCGCCCGGGAGTCGCACGAGCTGGCCACGGAGGCCGGGATCACGCCCGGCACGCTCACCGGGGTGCTCACCACGCTCGAGCGCCGGGAGTTCATCTCGCGGGCGCCGCACCCGAGCGACGGGCGCCGCGTCGTCGTCACCCCGACCCGCGCGGGCCGGCGGGTGGTCGACCGGATCATGCCGGTGTTCAACCACCACGAGGCCGTCGTGACGGCGGCGCTGACGGACGACGACCGGCGCGAGCTCTCCCGCCTGCTGCGCACGGTGCTGCGCACGCTCGACGCGGAGTGACCCGGCGGGCGCCCGACGGGTACGATCGTTCGGTACCGAACGAGTTCGCGCCGCGCCGGCGCGACGGCGACCGCAGGAGGACGTGCGATGGGGGAGATCGTCGGTGCCGCCATCGTCGCCCACGTCCCGCCGATCGTCATGGACCCGGACACGCTCGCCGGCCTCTACGGCCCGAACGGCACGACGCTGCGCGACGGGCTGCACCGCATGCGCGCGGAGTGCCTCGACCGCGTCGCCGCCGACACGTTCGTCGTCTTCGACACCCACTGGTACAGCACCGTCGAGCACATCGTCGCCGCCCACGAGCGCCGCCACGGCCTCTACACGAGCGAGGAGCTGCCGCGGGGCATGCGCCAGATGCCGTACGACCTCCGGGGCGACCCCGAGCTGGCGAGGGCGTTCGAGCGGGTCGCCGCCGGCCGCGACGACACCCGCGTGTACGCCTGCGACGACCCGTACCTGCCGATCCACTACCCCACGACGAACCTGTTGCCGTTCCTCCAGCGCGACGAGGCGTGGGTCAGCGCGAGCGTCTGCCAGACCGCGACCCCGGAGGACTGGCTGCTCGCCGGGCAGCTGCTCGCGGAGGCGATCGCCGGGCTGGACCGGCGGGTCGTCCTGCTCGCGTCCGGCGGGCTGTCGCACCGGTTCTGGCCGATGCGCGAGTTCGCGCTGCACGAGACCGCCGGCATCGAGCACATCCGCACGCCCGAGGCGCGCGACGCCGACCTCGCCGTGATCGCGGCGCTGGAGGCGGGCGACCACGCGGCGGTCATCGCCGGCTGGCCCGAGTACCGCCGGCACAGCCCGGAGGGCTTCTTCGCCCACTACCTGCTGATGGTCGGCGCCCTCGGCGGCGCGGCGTGCACGGCGCCCGGCACGCGGTGGTCCGACTACGAGTCGGCGGCAGGCACCGGTCAGGTCCACATCTGGTTCGACCCGCCCTGGGTCGGCTGAGCACACCCACGGAGCAGGAGGCAGCATGCGGTTCGCGAACGTCGCAGGACGGGGCACGATCGTCGTCGACGGCCGCGCGATCGACATCGAGCGGGCGAGCGGGGGGCGGTTCGGCAGCGACCCGAGCGTCTACGTCGACCTCGCGCAGCACGACGAGCTCGCCCGCCTCGCCGCCTCCACCGACCCGGCCGAGCACCCCCTGCTCGAGGAGGCACGTCTCGGGCCGCCGGTGCCGCGCCCGCCGAAGGGCTTCGGCGTCGGGCTCAACTACCGCTCCCACGCGATCGAGAGCGGGCGCGACATGCCGACGGAGCCGCACTTCTTCGGCAAGACCGACAACTGCGTGTGCGGGCCCTACGACGACGTCGTCGTGCCCGAGGGGCGCCACCAGGTCGACTACGAGGCGGAGGTCGTGATCGTGTTCGGCCGCACCTGCAAGCGCGCCACGGAGGCCGACGCGTGGAGCTACCTCGCGGGCGTCACGTGCGGCCAGGACATCTCCGACCGCGGCGAGCAGTTCCGGCCGCCGCTCAAGCAGTTCACGATCGCGAAGAGCTACGACACGTTCGGCCCGATCGGCCCGGTGCTCGTGACGGCCGACGAGCTCGCCGACCGCGACGCGCTCGAGCTCACCGGGACCGTCAGCGGCGAGGTCGTGCAGCAGGCCAGCACCGACGACCTCATCTTCCCCATCCCGGCGCTCGTCGCGTGGCTCAGCCGGTTCATCACCTTCGGTCCGGGCGACCTCGTGTGGACGGGCACGCCCGGCGGTGTCGGCGAGGCCCGGGACCCGCAGCGGTTCCTGCGCGACGGCGACGTGATCGAGACCACCGTCGGCGGCGTGGGGACGATGCGCAACCGCGTCGTCGCCGGCTGAGGCCGCCGTGCGCGTGGTGCCGGGCGGTGACCGGAGCTCGGTGTACGGCGGCCGGTTCACGGGAGCCGTCGAGCTGGAGATGCTCAACGAGACGCCGCCGTACGTCGATGCGGGCGTCGACGGCCCCGACACGGCGCTCGTGCGCTTCCGGGACGGCGCGGTCACGTTCTGGCACGCCCACCCCGGGGGCCAGCAGCTGTACGTCGTCGACGGATCGGCCCGCGTCGGCACGGAGGCCGACGGGGAGGTGCCGCTCGCGGTCGGGACCCTCGTCGTGTGCCCCGCCGGGGAGCGGCACTGGCACGGGGCGATGCCCGGCCGGGACACGACCCTCCTCGCGGTCACGTGGGGGACGACCCGGTGGGAGGACCGGTCGCCGGTGTGAGGCGGGCCCGCACCTGGGACGTCGCCGTGGTCGGCCTGGGGCCCACGGGCGCGACCCTCGCGGCGCTGTGCGGACGGGCGGGGCTGCGGACCGTCGTGTTCGAGCGCTCGACCGAGCCCTACCCGCAGCCGCGCGCCTGCCACCTCGACGCCGAGATCGCCCGAGTCCTCCAGGGCATCGGGCTCGAGCCCGAGCTCCACGAGCTGCTCACCGTCTCCGCGGGCATGGAGTACGTCGACGCCTCCGGGCGGCGGCTGTTCTCCTTCGAGGGCTTCGAGCGCGAGCCGCTGCTCGGGTGGCACGAGGACTACGTCTTCGTGCAGCCGGAGCTCGACGCCGCCCTGCGGCGGGCGGTGGAGGGCTGCGCCTCGGTCGAGGTCCGGCTCGGCGTGCTCGCGCCGGCGCTCGACGAGCTGCTCGACCTCGCCCGCTTCGTCGTCGCGTGCGACGGCGCGTCGAGCACGGTCCGCGACACCCTCGGCATCCGGCTGCTGGAGGCCGCGTCGGGCGGGGGCTTCGACGAGCGGTGGCTGGTGGTCGACGTCGAGGTGCACGACCCCGAGCGGCCCCGGCTGCCCCAGATCATCCAGCAGGTGTGCGACCCGGCGCGGCTCGCGACGTTCGTGCCCTCCCACGGCGGGCACCGGCGGTGGGAGTTCCGCCTCGGTGACGACGAGCCGACGCCCGACCCGTGGTCGCTGCTCGCGCCGTGGGGGGTCACGCCCGCCGTGGCGACGCTCGTGCGGGCGGTGCCGTACCGGTTCCACGCCCTGGTCGCCGAGCGGTGGCGCGACGGGTCGGTGTTCCTCGCCGGTGACGCCGCGCACCAGATGCCGCCGTTCATGGGCCAGGGGATGTGCAGCGGGATCCGCGACGCGGCGAACCTGGCGTGGAAGCTGGCGGCCGCCGTCGAGGGCACGGGCGGCGACGCCCTCCTCGACTCGTACGAACGGGAGCGGCGCCCGCACGTCGAGGCCGTGACGGCGCTGTCGGTCGAGGCCGGCACCCTGCTGGCGCGGCTCGCCGCCGACCCGGCGGCGCTGCCCGCGCCCGACCGTCCGGACCCCCAGCGCTGGTCGCGGCTGCCGGGCCTCGACCTGGGCGGGGCGTTCCCGATCGGCCACCTCCTCCCCCAGCCCGATCGCCTGGACGACCGCCTGCCGGCCGGGTGGGTGTGGGTCGCCGCGGCCGAGGGCCTCGCGCCCGAGGACGGGCGCCCGGTGGCGGTGGAGCCGCGGGCGACCTACGGCCGCGACGCGCTGCTCGTGCGGCCCGACCGCTACGTCGCCGCCGCCCTCCCCGAGCGTCCGTGAACGGCGGCAGCGTGGAGGTGCCGGGGTCCACGGACGCAGGTCACTCGAGGTAGCGCATGGTCGCGTCGTGGAGGATCACCGCCGCGGCCTCGGGGGTGAGGCCGTCGAGGTCGTCGTCGGGCACCTCGATGCTGAACGGCGCGCCCGGCGGCATCGCCGCGACGAACGCGCGCAGGTCGAACTCGCCCTCGCCGGGCGGCTCCCGGTGGTGCAGGCAGTCCTGCACGTAGTCGTCCAGCACCGGGTCGAGCGGCCCGTCGTTGAACTGGACGTTCACCACGTGCGCCGGGTCGAGGTCGGCCAGCGACGCGAGGCCGGCGCCGCGGAACACGTGCCACGAGTCGACGCACATCCCCACGTTCGGCCGGGCCGTCAGCCGGATGATCTCCGCCGCCGACGCCACGTCGGGCACGTCCGTGAACGGGAGGAACTCGATCGCCAGCGACGCGCCGAACGGCGCGAGCCGGTCGGCAAGCGCAGCGAGCCAGCGGGCGGCCGCCAGCCGGTCGACGGTGCCGGTGAAGGGCGCGATGGTCTGGATCCGCTCGGCGCCGAACGTCGCGACGAGGTGCACGAACAGGTCGGTGTGCTCGTCGGCGAAGAACCGCAGCGCCTCGAGCTCGATCACCCGCATCTCGTGCTCGGCGAGGATGCCGAGCAGGTCCTCGTCGGACCGGCCCTCGGAGCGCAGGCGCGAGTACTCGCCGACGTAGAGCCCGATGCCGTCGAATCCCGCGGCTCGGGCGGCGGCGCAGCGCTCCGCGAACGACGCGTCACGGATGCTGAAGTGGGCGAGCACGGTCTGGCGGGGCATCCCGCCATCCTCTCACCCGGTCGAGGCGTGGAGCCGTGCCGGGCAGCGCTTGACGCCGTTGATGAAGTTGCTCCGGACCCGCTCCGGCTCGCCCGTCAGCTCGATGCGCCGGACGTGGCGCGCGAGCGCTCGGAGGAACACCCGCACCTCGAGGCGCGCCATCCACTGGCCGAGGCACAGGTGCGGGCCGCCGCCGCCGAAGGTGACGTGCCGGTTCGGGCTCCGGCCGACGTCGAACGCGTGCGGGGCGGCGAACACCTCCGGGTCGGTGTTGGCCGCGGCGTACCACGTGACGACCCGCTCCCCCGCGGCGATCGAGACCCCCCGGAGCTCGACGTCGGTCGTCGCCGTCCGGCGGAAGTGGACCTGCGGGCACGCGACGCGCAGCACCTCCTCGACCGCCGTGTCGAGGAGGTGCTCGTCGGCGCGCAACCGCTCGAGCTGGTCGGGGTGCTGCGCGAACGCCATCGCGCCGTGCGTCAGCGAGTGGCGCGTGGTCTCGTTGCCCGCGATGAGGAGCAGGAGGAAGAACGTCCCGCGCTCACGATCCGACAGCGGCACCCCGTCCACCGCCGCGTCCGCCAGCACGGTCACGACGTCGGCAGCCGGATCGGCGCGGCGGCGGGCCGCCAGCGCGTCGACGTACTCGAACACGCGCAGGCTGACGGGGCTGCGGAACGGGAGGAGCCGGTAGGCGTCGGTGTCGGCGCGGTCCACCACGGCCGCCGAGAACTCCGGGTCCGCGTGGTACACGATCTGGTCGGCCCAGTGGAACAGCTCGGGGGCGTCGGCGAGGGGCACCCCCAGCACCTCCACCAGCATCCGGATCGGCAGCTCGCGCGACACCGCGGCGACCAGGTCGACCTCGCCGGCGCGCACGGCGGCGGCGACGAGGTCGTCCACGAGGCGCTCGGCGGTGGCGGCGTAGCGGTCCATCGCCGGCCGCGCGAACGCCGGGTTGACGAGCTGGCGCAGGCGGGCGTGGCGCGGCGGGTCGGTCTCGAGCATCGTCCGCCGCGCGGCGAGCGCGTCAGGCTCCATCTCCTCGAGCTCGGTGCCGCCGACCTCGCTCGAGAAGGTCCGCCAGTCCTTGTGCACGGCGACCACGTCGTCCCAGCGCGTGAGCGACCAGAACCCGGTGCCCTCCACGCCCCCGTGCGGTTCCTCGACGACCCACGCGACGGGCGCCTCCACGCGGAAGCGGTCGTACGCGGCGTAGGGCATGCCGATCGCGTAGACGTCGTGCCCGAGCACGTCGAGCTCCGGGATCGACGCCGCCCTGACCGTGCGCCGGGCGGGTGGGGCGGTCACCCGGCGACCTCGTCGACGAACCAGTCGACGAGCCGGGCCGTGCGCTCGGCGGCCCCACCACCGCGCGACGCGAAGCTGCCGGCGAGCTCGCGCGGCACGACCCCGCGCTCCGCGAGGTAGCCCGGCGGGCAGCTCTCCACCCACGCGCGCACGACGTCCGCCGTCACCTCCGGGTGGAACTGGACCCCGACGCAGCGGCCGGCCCGGAACGCCTGCACCGCGGTGCGCGAGCGGGCGAGCTCGACGGCCGCCGGCGGCAGCACGCAGCGGTCCTCGTGCCAGGTGAACCACGGACCGGCGAGCACCTCCGGGGCGCCCTCCGCCAGCTCCGGCTCCACCCACCCGATCTCCCGCTCGGGCGAGCGCTCGACCTGTCCCCCGAGGGCGGCCGTCAGGGCCTGGGCGCCGAAGCAGATCCCCAGCACCGGCACCCCGGCCACCACCGCTCCGTCGAGCATCGCCAGCTCGCGCTCGATCCAGGTGCCGACCGTCGCTCGGTCGTACACGCTGTGCTTCGAGCCGAGCGGGACGACGAGGTCGTACGCCGCCGCGTCCGGGAAGGGCGCGTCGCTCGCCGTCGAGCCCTCGCGCAGGACGGGGAGCACCGCGAGCTCGTACCCGCGGCGGCGGAGGTGCTCGCCCACGAGTCCCGCCGGGCCGTCCGGCTCGTGTTGCACGATCAACGCCCGCACCGCCTCACGGTACCCGCGATCGTTCGGGGCCGAACGACCTCGCCGGAGCGGCAGTACCATCTCGGCGTGGCGAAGCCGCGGATCGCGATGAGCACTTGGCGGCGCACGATGCCGACGTTCCTGTCCGACCGCACGGACCTGTACACCCTGGGCAGCGAGTACCCCCAGGCCGTGCTCGACGCCGGCGGCCTGCCGTTGCTGCTGCCGCACCACCGGCCGGAGGACGCGGCGCGGGTGCTCGAGGGCCTCGACGGGCTCGTGCTCGTCGGCGGCGACGACATCGACCCCCGCCGGTACGGGGCCGAGGACCTCGGCGTCTCGAAGGGCGTCCGCGAGTCGGCCGACGAGAGCGACCTCGCGTTCGCCGCCGCGGCGATGCAGCTCGGGGTGCCGCTGTTCGCCATCTGCCGCGGCTGCCAGGCGCTGAACGTCGCCCTCGGCGGCACGCTCCACCAGGACGCGACGACGAGCGACGGCCTCCACCGGCCGATCAGCGACGTGCCGGAGGAGGTGATGGCCGAACGCCACCCGGTCACGCTCGCGCCCGGCTCGCGCCTCGCCGCCGCGTACGGGACGCACGAGCGCGTCGTGAACAGCATCCACCACCAGGCCATCGAGCGCGTCGCCCCCGGGCTGCGCGCGGTGGCGTGGGCGCCCGACGGCACCGTGGAGGCGATCGAGCCGGACGACGACGCGGCGCGGGTCCTCGCCGTCCAGTGGCACCCGGAGAAGATCGTCGACGAGGGCGACGGCGTGCTGTTCCGATACTTCGTCGACGAGCTCGTGCGCGGCTGACCCGAACCCCCACGTGGAGGGCTCCGAGGTCGTTCGGTACCGAACGACCTCCGACGGCCCTCTGCTACGTTCGCCCGCATGGCGAACCGCCGCGTGCGCTTGATGTGGAGCGATCTGAACGGCCTGTCGCACGGGCGGTACCTGCCGGACCGGCGCTTCGGTGCGCACACGCACCACGCGGTGACGACGATGACGATGGGTCTCGACCGCGACATCCTCCCGGTCACCGGCTACGCCGCCGACGTCGGGTACCCGGACCTCACGGCGGTGCCGATCGTGGACACCCGCCGACCCGGGTGGGAGCCCGAGACCGACGTCGCCGTGTGCGCGCTCGAGTTCCGCCACGAGCCGCTGGCCCTCTGCCCGCGCGGGGCGCTCGCGCGTGCGGTCGACGCGTGGCGTGCCCTCGGCTACGAGCCGATGCTCGGCTTCGAGCTCGAGTTCTACGTGCTCCAGCCGGCGCCCGACGCGCCGGGCGGCTGGGCGACCTACGACAACCCGTCGCACCGCGTGTACGGCTGCGGCACCGGCGGCGACCGCTCGTCGCTGATGTTCGACATCTACGACACGGCCGAGGCGATGGGGTTCGACGTGGAGGGGATCACGGGCGAGTTCAGCCCCGGCCAGATGGAGCTGAACCTGTGCTACGGCCCAGCGATGGACGCCGCGGACCAGGTGTTCCTGTCCAAGGAGATGACGCGTGAGCTCGCCGAGGCGAAGGGGCTGCGGATCACCTACATCGGCCGGCCGCACCCGCTCCTGGTCGGCAGCGGGTTGCACGTCAACGTCTCGTTCACGCCCGTCGACGGCGGACCGAACGCGCTCCACGACGCGACGGCCGAGCACGAGCTGTCCACCCTCGCCAGGAACTGCCTCGGCGGCGTCATCGCGCACCACGAGGCGCTCGTCGCGCTGTCCGCGCCGTTGATCAACAGCTACAAGCGCCTGCAGCCCGGGCTGATCGCCGGCTACTGGGCGAACTGGGGCCTCGACAACCGGATCAGCACCTACCGCGTCCCCGACGACCGCGGCGCCGCCACCCGGATCGAGAACCGCCTGCCGTGCGGGTCGGCCAGCCCCTACCTGGCCGCGGCCGTGATGCTCAACGCGATGCTGCTCGGCGTGGCCGACGGCACCGACTGCGGCGACCCGCAGGTGGGCGACGGCGACAGCGAGCCCAACACGGACCGCCACACCCCCCACACCCTGCCCGAGGCGCTCGACGCCCTCGAGGCCGACCCGCTGATCTGCGAGGCCATGGGCGCCGACCTCGTCCGCGCCTTCACCACGATCCGCCGGGCCGAGGTGGCGCGGTGGGAGGCCGCGGGCGAGCGGTGGGACCCGAACGAGGTCACCGCCTGGGAGCTCGAGCAGTACCTCCCCTTCTACTGACGCCGGACTGGCGCCATGTGGTGGTCGCATGGAGCCGCCTCATGGCGTCAAACGACCTGAACGGTCGTTCACCAGGAACCGGATCTCGGTGACGACGTCGTCGATGCGGCGCAGGTCCGTCCACCACAGCTCGACGATCTCCCATCCGAGCAGTCGCAGCCGGCGCTTGCGCGCCGCGTCGGCGGTACGCGCCGCCGGTGTCGCGTGCCAGGACCACGACTGGCACTCGACGCCGATCCGCAGCTCGGGGAGCGCAAGATCGAGCTCCGCGACGCAGCGCCCCGAGGACGGATCGACCACAGGGTGCTCGTCCACCAGGCGCAGGCCGGTCACCCCCAGCACGCGCTTCGCGAGGCGCTGGAACCAGCTCCGCGGGAGGCGCCCGTCGACACGCTCGTGCAGCAGGCCCAGCACCGCAGCGGGCCCCGAGACCCGCTGACGCCGCCACCTCTGCGCGATGCTTCCGATCCACAGCGGTGACGCGCCGTCCCGCAGCAGACCGTCGAGCGCCTGGGCGGCGCGATCGCGGCCACGTGCCGCAGCGAGCTGGAGGAGCGCAACCGGCTTGGACACGCAGCTGACGCCGTCGACCAGCAGACAGTCGGTCGGGCGGAGCAGTGCCGACCGGTGCACGACGGCACCCGGGATCGTCGAGCGATGCGTCCCGTCGTGCGTGGTCACGTGCAGCTCCAGCTCACGTCCGCAACCATCGAAGCCGTGCCATCGTGCTGCGGTGATGTGGGAGACGGCGCTCGTCGGGCCGGCCGCGAGCCACGCCGCGACGACGTCGCCGCGCCAGGCGCGGCGGGTGCCGACCATGCGGATGACGCCGGCCCCGAGGCGCTCCCACTCACCCGTCGAGAGGCGGTGGCGGAGGACGGCGCGGCTGACGCCGGCGCGCTCGAGCTGACGCGCCGTCGCCACGCCGTGCTGCCGGGCGAAGAGCTCAGCGGCCTGATGCATGCACCAATGTCCGCCGCGCGGCCTGGTGCCGTGGAACTCGCCGATTCGCGCCACCAGGTGGTCAGCCGTGACCACCTGGTGGCGCGAAACGGGTCAGGGGCGGGAGCCGAGGTACGCGGCGGCGACGGCGGGGTCGGCGCGGACCTGCTCGGGCGTGCCCTCGGCGAGCACGCGCCCCTCGGCGAGGACGACGACGTGGTCGCTGATGCGGGTGATGAAGTTGAGGTCGTGGTCGATGACCAGGACCCCGGCGCCGAGCTTGGCGGCCGTCGCGCGGACCCGGTCGACCATCGCCAGGCTCTCGGCGTCGCTCATCCCGCTCGTGGGCTCGTCGAGCAGCAGCAGCTCGGGCGACAGCGCCGCGGCACGGGCGAGCTCCAGCCGGCGCTGGCTGCCGTAGTCGAGGGTGCCGGCGGCGCGGTCGGCGACGTCGGTCAGCCCGGCGTCCGCGAGCAGCTCCGTCACGCTCGGCCCGCCCCGTCGGTGGCGGCGCGCGACGAGCGCGGTCAGCTCGACGTTCTCCCGGACGCTCAGCGAGCGCAGCACCCGCAGGTTCTGGAACGTCCGCGCCAGGCCGGCGCGCGCCACCTCGTGCGGCGCGGCCGTGGTCAGGTCGCGCTCGCCGAGGCGCACGCTGCCCGCCGACTCGCGCACGAGACCGGTCACGACGTTGAACAGGGTGGTCTTGCCGGCGCCGTTCGGTCCGATCAGCCCGACCACCTCGCCGGGGCGCACCCGCAGCGAGGCGCGATCGAGGGCGCGGAAGCCGCCGAAGTCGACGACGATGCCGTCGGCGACGAGGTCCGCTCCCGCCGGCTGCGGCTCGGGCGGGACGGGTTCGGGCGAGCGGAACCGCCGCCGGGTCCAGCCGAGCAGGTCGCGGTCGGCGAGCAGTCCGCCGGGCCGCAGCAGCATCACGGCGAGGAGGATGCCGCCGAGGAACAGGTCGGGGAACCGCTCGATCGACCACCGGTCCCCGAGCTGGCGGAACACCTCGTTGCCGGCCGTCACGAGCACCGTCCCGGTGACGGCGCCGGTGATGGAGCGCATCCCGCCGAGGACCAGCATCGCGAGCACGAGGATGCTGCGATCGAGCGTGAACTGCCGCGGGTTCACGCTGCCGAGGCTGAGCACGAGCATCGCGCCGCCGAGGCCGATCACCGCCATCGACACGACCCACGCGCCGTACCGCGCGCTGAAGGTCCGGATGCCGAGCGCGGGCGCGGCCAGCTCGTCCTCGCGCGTCGCCGCCGCGAACCGGCCGATCCGGCTCTCGTGGAACAGGCAGGCGGCGACCAGCGCCACGAAGGCGGCCGCGTACAGCCACCCGCTCGACCGGAGGATCGGCACGCCCGAGAGGCCGCCGGCGCCGCGCGTCAGCTCGGTCCAGTTCTTGACGACCTGGTCGACCACCACCAGCACCGCGAGCGTGATCATCGTCGGCGCGAGTCCCTGCGCGCGGGCCACGACGACGCCGACGACCGCTCCCGCCACGAGCGTGGCGGCCACCGCGACGAGCACCGACACGAAGGGCCCCGCGTGCACGTCCGCGAGCCCGAACGGGAGGTCGGGCAGCGCTCGCGCCTTGGCCGCGACGGGCAGCGCCACGATCGCCGCCGCGTACGCGGCGATCTGCGCGAACGCGAGGTGGCCGAAGCTGAGGACCCCGGTGCTGCCGATGAAGATCTGCAGGCCCATCACGAGCACGAGGTTGACGAGCATCTCGTCGACGAGCGCCTCGCGGGCTCCGCCGCCGCCGGCGGTGTACGCGGCGGCGAGGAGCGCGACCACCGCGAGCAGCACCACGCTCGTCCCGAGGCACCGCCCGATCCGCAGCGCGAGCGCACGTCCCGCGGCGCTCACACCCGCTCCGTCCGCGCCACCGGGAAGAGGCCCTCGGGGCGGACCACGAACACCACCGCGATGACGCCGAACACGAAGGCCTCGTTGAGGTACGACAGCGTCCCCTCGGGCAGGTACGACTGGAACGTCGTCTGCAACAGGCCGAGGGCGAGCCCGCCCGCCACCGCGCCGCCGAAGCTGCCGATCCCGCCGAGCACCGCTGCGATGACGGCGGCCAGCAACCACGTCGCGCCCATCTCGGGATCGGCGGAGGGCGTGCGCACGAGGATCAGCACCGCCGCGATGCCGGCCAGCAGCCCGGCGAACGCGAACGCGCCGAGGATCACCCGGTTCGCCTGCACGCCCATCAGCCGTGCCGCGTCGAAGTCCTCCGCCGCGCCGCGGACGGCGAGGCCGAAGAGCGTGCGGGTGAAGACCACCGCCGTCCCGGCGAGGGCGGCCGCGGTGACGGCGACCGTGACGAGGTCCATCACCTCGATCCGGACACCGGCCACGCTGAACGTGTCGAAGGCCCAGGACGTCTTCGGGAAGGTCCGCGCCTTGGGCGAGACGAAGATCTGCCAGAGCGCGTGCGAGAGCCGCTCGAGCGCGAAGGACGTCAGCAGCATGGTGAACGGGCTCGCGCCGCGCACCCACCGGAACGCGATCCGCTCCGTCAGCACCGACGCGGCGACGCACGACGCCACGATCACGGGCGGCGCCCACCACCAGCTCGCGTCGAGCCGCTCGAACAGGAAGTACCCCGTGTACGCGCCAACGGTGATCAGCTCGCCGTGGGCGAAGTTGACGAGGTGCATCACGCCGAAGACGAGCGAGATCCCGAGCGCGAGGAGCGCGTACGTCCCGCCGAGGCCGAGGCCGTCGATGAGCGTCTGCACGAGCTGCGTCACGTGATGCCCCCGCCGAGGAAGGCCTCGAACAGCTGGGGATCCGCCGCGAGCTGCGGCCCCCCGCCCTCGGCGACGAGCCGTCCGCTGCGCAGCACGTACCCGCGGTCCGCGACCTCGAGCGCGCGCCGTGCGTTCTGCTCGACGACGAGCATGGTCCGGCCCTGCGCGCGCAGGTCGTGGAGCAGCCCGAACACCATGTCGACCAGCGAGGGCGCGAGGCCGAGCGTGGGCTCGTCCAGCAGCAGCAGCTGCGGGTCGCTCATCAGCGCCCGTGCCACCGCGAGCTGCTGCGCCTCGCCGCCCGACAGGTAGCCCGCGTGCGTCCGCCACTTCTCGCGCAGGACGGGGAAGTGCGCGGCCGCCTCGTGCACCCGCTCGCGCCGGACGCGCGTGGGCACCGTCGCGCCGGCGAGCTTGAGGTTCTCCTCCACCGTCAGGTCCTTGAAGATCCGGCGGTGCTCGGGCACGAGCGCGAGGCCGCGGCGCACGAGCGCGGCGGGTTCGACGCCCTCGATCCGCTCGCCACGGAACGAGACGGTGCCGGACACCGGCCGCAACAGCCCCGCGACCGTGTTCAGCAACGTGGTCTTGCCGGCTCCGTTCGGCCCGACGAGCGCGACGAGCTCCCCCGCTCCCACCCGCAGCGAGACGGCGTCGAGGGCCGTGACCGCGCCGTAGCGAGTGGTGACCGCCGCCAGCTCGAGCACCCTGAGGTCAGGGCTCGGGGATGGTGGCGGGTCGCAGCGCCTCCACCAGCGCCGGCTGGCCGCCCTCGACCGTCAGGATGGCGACGTCCTTCTCGGGGACCCCTCCCGTGCCGGCGTAGGAGACCGTGCCCGTCGTGACGGCGATGTCGCTCAGGCCGTCGATCGTCTCGATCAGCGTCGCGGCATCGGTGGAGCAGGCCTGCTCGGCGGCGTTCGCCAGCACGAGCACGGCGTCGCTGGCGAGGGCGCCGAAGCTGATCGTCTCGATCTCCGCGCCCCCGGCGGCGGCCTCGTCGAGGAAGGCCTGGACGCCGTTGCCGGAGCCGGGGAAGGTGTGCGCGGCGAAGACGACGCCCTCGGCGGCCTCGCCGGCGCCCCAGACGACGGTGGCGTCGAAACCGTCGACGCCTGCCACCTGGATGTCCTCGAGGCCCGCGCCGGCCAGCTGCTCGAGGAGCGTCCCGATCTGGGGCATGACCATGGCGGTGAACAGCACCTCGGGGACCGGGTCGAGCGACGCCAGCTGGTTGACCTGCGTGGAGAAGTCGCTGTCGGCGAGGCTGAAGCTGAAGTCGCGCACCACCTCGCCCCCGAGCTGCTCGAACGCCTCCGTGAAGTACTCGGGGTTGCCGGAGAAGTAGATGTCGTCCGACGAGCTGAACGTGACCGCGGTGGTGGCGCCCTGCGCGTGCACGTGCTCGGCGATCGCCGCGGCCTGCACCGGGTCGCTGAAGCTGGCGAGGAAGGCGCCGCGAGCCGGATCGGCGAGGGTCACGTCGGTCGAGGCCATGAAGATGATCGGCGCGGCGCCGTCGACGGCGTCGAGCAGCGGGGCGCCGGTGTTGGAGAACGGTGGGCCGATGATGGCGTTGACGCCGGCGTCGAGCAGCTCCTGGGCCGCCCGCTGCGTGGCCGCGGGATCGCCCTGGATGTCCTTCACCTGGTACTCGATCGGCAGGCCCCCGACGCCGCCGGCCTCGTTGATCAGGTCGACCTGCACCTGCGCGGCCTCACTGCCGGGTTGATCGGAGAACGCGCCGAGCTCGCCGAGGTCGGCGGCGAAGCCGATGCTGAGCGGCTCCTCGAGCGTGCACCCGCTCTCGGGGAGGGTCACGAGGCCTCCGCCACCCGCGTCGCCGCCGCCCGCGGTCGTGGCGGTGCTGCCGGCGGCCGCCGTCGAGGCGGGCGCGCTCGTCGCGGGCGCGTCCGCGGTCGCCCCCGGCGCCTCGGTCGCGGTGGACTCCTCGTCGTCGTCGCCGCACGACGCGGCCACGATCGCCAGCGTCGCGAGCGCGACTCCTGCGAACCGCTTCCCCATCCGTTCCTCCCCCGAGTCGAGGCACCACGTGCCGCCGTGGAGGTTAGCCCTCCGGATCGTTCGGTACCGAACGATCCGCGCCGGGCGACCGGTCCGGCCGCGGAGCCCGCGGCTCGGTCTGCTCGTGTTGACTCAACCGACCTTGAGTGACAGTGTGGGCCTCGCCAGACGTCCGGAGGAGGACCACCGTGACCATCGACGACCTCGGCGCCGAGCAGCGCAGCGTGCTGCACAGCGCGGCGAGACGGCTCACCGCGGAGTTCGCAGGTGTGTTCGGCACGCCCACCATCGAGCAGTTCCTGCTGACGAGCTACGACCAGTTCGCGTCGCGCGCGACCGTCCCGAACTTCCTCCCGCTGCTCGCCGAGCGCTTCGCGCGCCAGCGGCTCCAGGCGCTCGCCCGCGTCGAGGGGCGGTCCGCCGACGGCGTCCCCACCGTGCTGTTCCTGTGCGTCCACAACGCCGGGCGCTCGCAGATGGCGCTCGGCTGGTTCCAGCACCTCGCTGCGGGGCGCGCGATCGCGTGGTCCGGCGGCAGCGAGCCGGGTCACGAGGTGAACCCCGCTGCCGTCGCGGCCATGGCCGAGGTCGGGATCGACATCTCGCAGGAGTACCCGAAGCCGTGGACCGACGAGATCGTGCGCGCCGCCGACGTCGTCGTCACGATGGGGTGCGGTGACGCGTGCCCGCTCTTCCCCGGCACGCGCTACGAGGACTGGGTCCTCGTCGATCCCGCGGGCATGGACGTGGCGGACGTGCGGCCCGTCCGGGACGAGATCGGGCGCCGGGTCCGCGACCTCCTGGCGTCGTTGTCGATCGCGGCGCCCCACGAGTCGGCGCCCGCGGACGCGCTCACCGACACGTGATCGCCACGGGCATGCGCTTGATGCCGGCGATGAAGTTCGAGCGCAGGCGGTCGACGGGCCCGGCCAGCCGGATGTCCGCCACGCGCGGCAGGAGCTCCTCGAACAGCACCTTCAGCTCCATCCGCGCGAGCTGCGAGCCGAGGCACAGGTGCGGGCTCATCCGCCCGAACGCGACGTGCTCGTTCGGGTCGCGCCCGATGTCGAACCGGTAGGGGTCGGGGAACCGCTCCTCGTCGAAGTCGGCGGACACGAACCAGATCACCACCTTCTGCCCTGCGCGCACGGTCCTGCCGTGCAGCTCCACGTCGCGCGTCGCCGTGCGCCGGAAGTGCATCGTCACCGTCGCCCAGCGCAGGATCTCCTCGACGGCCCGGTCCATCACGGACGGGTCCCGCCCGATCGAGTCGCGCAGCCGGGCGAGCTGGTCCGGGTGCTCGATCAGCGCCTTCAGGCCGGCGGTCATCGTGTACCGCGTGGTGTCGTTGCCGGCGCCGACGAGGAGCACGAAGAAGTTCTCGAACTCCCGCTGCGTCAACCGCTCGCCGTCGATCGTCGGCCGCAGCAGGTCGCTGATCACGTCGTCGGTCGGATGCGCCGCTCGGGCGGCCGCCTGGCGCTGGCCGTAGCGGTAGAGCTCCACGCCGGCCGGCGAGCGGAACGGCATCATCTCGAACTCCGCCGTGTCGACGAGGCCGACGGGGAAGGGGGTCATGTCCGGGTCCAGGTTCCCGAGGAGCTGGTCGCCCTGCTCGACGAGCCACGGCCCGTCCTCGTCGGGCACCCCGAGCAGGCGCCCGAGCATCCGCATCGGGAGCTGCTTGGCGATGCGCTCGACGAAGTCGAGCGGCGCCGTCACGTCGCTCAGCGCGTCGTCGAGCACGGCCCGGGCGAGCACCCGGATCGCGTGCTCGTAGGCGTACACCTCGCGCCGGCTGAACGGCTTGGAGACCAGCCGCCGGTAGCGGGTGTGCTCCGGCGGGTCGTGCTCCATCATGTTCCGCCGCGCGTGGAACGCCTCCTCGGGCATCTCCTCGAGGGTGATGCCGCGGGCGGACGAGAACGTCGCGACGTCGCGGCTCACGGCGAGCAGGTCGTCGTAGCGGGTGACTGCCCAGAAGCCCGATCCCGCCACGCCGTCGGCGCCCGGCGGCTCCTCCCACCAGCTCACGGGGTCGTCGCGGCGGAGGCGCTCGAACGTCGCGTACGGCACGCCGCGCACGTACGTGTCCGGGTCGACGATGTCGGCGTCGTCCGGGCCGGGATCGAGGTCGACCGCGGCGCGCACGGCGGTCACGGCGCCGCTCCGCCGTCCACCGCGGGCAGGTTGCGCCGCTCGAGCGTGGTCCCGTGGCGCCACGACGTGCCGACCTCGCGCCAGAACCCGCCGATGACCTCCACCGGCGCGATCGACGTCAGCTCCTCCGTCGGCGACTCGAACACCTGCAGCGTGGCGTCGCCGGCGAAGCACGGGCCGAGCTCGACGTCGTACCCGCGCATCGTGACCAGCTCGTCCAGGCTGTCGCGCCCGTCGCTCTCGATCGCCGGCATCACGCGGCTGTGCAGCATCGGCAGCGCGTTGACGAAGCCGGCGCTCTCGGCGCCGCCGGTGATGGTGAACGTCGCCTCCAGCAGGCGGCGGCCGCCCGCGCTGCAGGTCGCGCCGAAGCGGCCGCCGGGCTCGAGCCGCGGCCCGGCGCGCCCGACGTTGACGGGCCGGGTCAGGTGCAGCTGGCCGAGCTTCTTCGGGTACCCCTGGTGGTGGCCGCGCACCATCGCGAGGTCCGAGTCGACCCAGATGTAGACGCACCGGCTGAAGTGCTCGCCCCGGTACGAGCACCGCACCACGACGAAGGTCTCCATGTACTGGCTCCGGACCGGGTCGAGCAGCTCCTCGAAGCCGTCGCTGCAGCTCTGCCAGTCGGCCCAGATCACAGCGACCGCCCCCGGGTCCTCGCTGGCCGGCTCGAGCGGCGCGGGCAGTAGGGCCGCCACCGCCGCCGGGTCGGTGCGGTACTCGATCGTCAGCATCTGACCGCTGTAGTGCCACGGCGGCGGTGGCACCAGCGACGACCGCCCGGTGCCGCTGCGCGGGAACATGAACCCGGTGGTCATGGCGGGCGAGCATAATCGTTCGGTACCGAACGATCGCCCGGCCGCACCTCGCGCCCGCACACGCGATCCGACCGAACCGGAGGCGCCTCCCATGGCCACGTCCAGCCGCATCCTCCTCGACGGCGCCATCACCACGGTCGTCCCCGACCGGGACGAGCTCGTCGCCCCCGACGGGCGCCGGATCGCCGAGGCGGACGCCGTCTACCTGCCGCCGGCGGAACCGTCGAAGATCCTCTGCGTGCACCTCAACCACGTCAGCCGGGTGCGCGAGTTCCAGATCCGCCTCGCCGACACCCCGACGTACTTCCAGAAGCCGACGTCCGCGCTGAACGCGCACCGGGGCCACGTCGTGCGGCCCGAGCGGTGCCGGTGGCTGAACTACGAGGGCGAGGTGGTGATCGTCATCGGGCGCACGTGCCGCAACGTGTCGCGCGACGAGGCCGCCGACCACATCGCCGGCTACACGATCGGCAACGACTTCGGCCTCCACGACTTCCGCGACACCGATGCCGGCTCGATGCTGCGCGTGAAGGGCAGCGACACGCTCTGCCCCGTCGGACCCGCCCTCGTCACCGACTGGGACTTCCGGGACAAGCGGATCCGCACGCTCGTCGACGGCGAGGTGCGCCAGGACGGCTCCACCGAGGAGATGACGTGGGACATGCACTACCTCGTCGCCGACCTGGCGCGCACGATCACGCTGCAGCCCGGGGACATGATCTTCTCGGGGACGCCCGCGATGAGCCGGCCGGTGGAGCCCGGCCAGGTGGTGACGGTGGAGGTGGAGGGGCTGGGGTCGCTGACGAACACGATCGTCGCCGGACCGGTGCCGATCGGCAGCGAGGTGGGGGCGCAGCCGACCAGCAGCGAGGAGGTCGTGTCCACCGCGCTCGGCGGGGACTGGGAGCACCGCGGCGTCCGTCCGCCGCGCCGGGACTGACGGCGCGGGCGCCCGCACCGGCGGTTCGCTCCTCGGCGCCTCACCCCACGGCACCCCACCGCCCACCCGCTCCCGCACGTGGGGCCTCCCGGCGCCAGGGATAGCCTCGGCGCGTGCGTCTCCGATCACTCTGGATGGCGGCTGCGGCCGTGATCACCCCGTTCTCCGCCGTCGCCGCCGCCGTCGTGACCACCGCCGCGGTCGCCGTGCCGTCGGCCGGCGCCGCCGCAGCGGCGTCGGCGTACGTGTCGATGCCCACGCCCACGCGCCTGCTGGACAGCCGCCTGACCGGGCCCTCGCTGCCGGCGGGCTTCGTCGTCAACCTCAAGGTGACCGGCGACGCGCCGCTGCCGCCCACCGCCGGGACCACCGCCGTCGTCCTCAACGTCACCGTCGTCGGCCCGGCCGGGGTGGGCTTCTGGACGGTGTCCCCGAGCGGCCGTCCCCGACCGCTCGCGGCCAGCCTCTACGTCGACGAGCGCGCGTCCCTCCTGGGCGGCGCGCTGGCCGTGCCGAACCTCGTGACGGTCCCCGTCGGTGCCGACGGCTCGGTCGACATCTACACCCAGCGCGGCGGCCACGTGGTGGTCGACATGCTCGGGTCCTACCAGGCGAGCGACGCCACCGCGGCCGGCCGCCTGCAGCCGCTGCAGAGCCCGGCGCGCATCCACGACACGCGGTCGTCGGCCGTCGTGCCCGCGGGCGGCACCCTCGACATCCGGGTCCCCGACGCCGGCGGCGCGTCGGCCGCGGTCCTGTCGGTGACCACGATCGCCCTCGCGGCCGGGTACTGGACGGTGTTCCCCGCCGGGACCACGCCGCCCACCGCGGCGAACCTGAACTCGCTGCACGGGCTGCACATCGTCGCCAACCAGGTGATCGTGCCGCTCGACGCCGAGGGCGACTTCAGCGTCTTCTCCCAGAGCGGCGGCCACGTCATCGTGGACCTCGTCGCCCTCGTCACCGGCGCCGGGTCGCCCGTGTCGACCGACGGGCTCTTCGTCCCCCTCGGCACCCCCACCCGCTTCCTCGACACCCGCGAGGCGGCCACGAACCCGCTGGGCGGCGCGCAGATGCTCCGACCCGGCTGGAACCTCGAGGTGCCGGTGGCGTCGAACCCCGCGGTGGGGCGGCCGGACGTCGCGGCCCTCGCGCTGAACCTGACCGTGACCGACCCGCTCGCCGGCGGCTACGTCACGGTCGCGCCGGCGGGCTCGAGCGCCCCGGGCACCACCACCAGGCCGACCGCGACCGTGACCGTGGTGCGGGCGGCGCAGACCCTCGCCAGCCACGCCACCGTCGCGGTGTCCCCGCGCGGGTTCGAGGTCTTCGCGCTGAACGGCGGCCACGTCATCGCCGACGTCGCCGGCTACTACCTCGGCACGCCGGTGGGCGCACCGCACGGCACGCCGAAGAACGCGCAGACGACCCCCGCCGGCTGCGGCGGACCTGCGGCTGCGCCCGTCGGGGCGATCGTCCCGGGCTCCAGCCCCGAGTCCGTCCGCCGTGCCCAGCAGCGCCTGCTCGACCTCGGGTTCTGGAACGCCGGCGCTGACGGCGGCTACGGCCTCACCACGAGCCAGGCGGTGATGGCGTTCCAGAAGTGGGCGGGCCTGCCGCGCACGACCGTCATCGACGAGACCACGGCCGTCCGGCTCAACACCACGGCGTGCCGCCCCTCCCCGGGCGTCTCGGGTGACGCGTTCGAGGTGGACAAGAGCAGCCAGATCGCGTTCATCGTCCGGGGGGGCCAGACGGTGTGGGTGCTCAACGTCTCCACCGGCGGCGACTACTACTACACCGCGATCGACGACAACGACGGCAGCGACGCGAGCGGGTGGGCGATCACGCCGGTCGGGACCTACTCGGTCTACCGCGTGCACGACCAGGCGCAGTACAAGGGGTCCCTCGGCACGCTGTACCGCCCGCGCTTCGTCGTCGGCGGCGTCGCCGTCCACGGCTACCCCAGCGTGCCCAACTACCCCGCCTCGCACGGGTGCATCCGGGTCAGCAACCCCGCGATGGACATGATCTGGGCGACCAACGCGATGCCGCTGCGGTCGCGCGTCGTCATCCACGACTGAGCGCGGCCGCGTGCCGAGCGTCGAGCCGGAGGCGAGCCCCGAGGCGGTCGACTACTTCTCCCGCGACCACCCGCTGCGGTGCGTCGTGTCCCGGGTCGCGCTGCGCGCCCGGGTGCGGATGTACCGCCGCGTCGAGCGCTCGGTGACCTTCGCCGAGACGACGACGGTGCTGGACGTGGGCGCGACCCCGGACACCGGCCTGCCCGACTCGAACTTCTTCGAGGCGCTGTACCCGTACCCGCACCGGCTCACGGTCACCAGCATCGAGGACGCATCGGCCCTCGAGCGCCAGCACCCGGGGCTCACGTTCGTCCGCACGGACGGCCGCACGCTGCCGTTCGACGACCGGCACTTCGACGTCGCCTTCTCGTCCGCCGTCGTGGAGCACGTCGGGCCGGCCGGCCAGCGCCGGTTCGTGGAGGAGATGTGCCGGGTGGCCGACGTCGTGGTGCTGACGACGCCGAACCGGTGGTTCCCCGTCGAGCTGCACACGTTCCTGCCGCTGCTGCACTGGCTGCCGCGGCGGGTCCACCGGGCCGCCCTGCGGCGCCTGCGGCTCGGGTTCTGGGCCGATCCGTCCAACCTGCACCTCGTGGGCGAGCGGGAGCTGCGCGCGCTCTTCCCGCCGGACCGGGCCGTCGAGGTGGCGCGCCACCGGACGGCCGGCTGGTGCTCGAACCTCATCGTGATCGCCCGCATCCGCCCCGCCTGACGGGCGGGGCGGGCGCAGGCGCGGCGCGGGGCACCCCCCGTCAGGTGCCGATCACGCCGCCGTCGAGCTTGCGGATGACCACGGTCGCCGGCCGAGGACGCGCCCCGAAGGGCCACGAGCTCACCGTGGTCGGGTTCGCCGGGCTCGGCGCGCCGTTGAGCTCGTTCCAGTGCCTCGTGGACTCGCCTGGATGCTGGATGTTGACGAACATGGCCGTGCGGTCGGGCGTGGTGATCACGCCCGTCACCTCGCACCCACGCGGGCCGGTGAGGAAGCGGCGGATCTCGCCAGTGTCGGGGTCCGCGGCGAGCATCTGGTTGTTCCCGATCCGGTCGTACCCGGCCGCGGCACGGTTCTGCGAACCGTTCGAGATGTCGGTCTGGATCCACATCCGGCCGTCGGCGTCGACCCAGATGCCGTCGGGTGAGCCGAACAGCGGCTGGCCCGCGGGCACGGTCGGGTCGTACTGCGGGTCGCCCGCGACGACGAACACGTCCCACGCGAAGGTCGTCGCCGCGTGGTCCCGGCGCCGTTCCGTGATGCGGACCACGTGGCCGTACGGGTTCGGGTCGCGGTCGCTGTTGACCGGAGCCTTGTTGCCGGAGCCGTTCGTCAGGGTGACGAACACGTCGTTCGTCCTGGTGTGCACCGCGACCCACTCGGGCCGGTGCAGCCGGGTCGCCCCGACGGCGTCGGCCGCGAGGCGGGTGCGGATCAGCACGTCCGCCTGGTCGACCCAGCCGTTCTCGGGCGTCAGCGGACCGGCGCCGTGCACGAGCGGCACCCACTCGCCGCCGCCCTCGCCGTCGAAGCGCGCGACGTGCAGCACGCCGTGGTCGAGCGGGCTCTCGCCCTTGGCGCGGCGGCGCCGCCACGGGCCGTCGCCGACGAACTTGTAGAGGTAGTCGCCGTTCTCGTCGTCGCCCGAGTACACGACGACCCGCCCGCCCGTGCCCTGCACGACGGTGGCTCCCTCGTGCTTGATGCGGCCGAGGGCCGTGCGCTTCACCGGGGTGGAGGCCGGGTCGAACGGGTCGATCTCGACGACCCAGCCGAAGTGGTTCAGCTCGTTGCGGTTGACGGCGAGGTCGAACCGGGGCTCGGCGACGTGCCAGTTGTAGCCGAAGCCGGCCGCCGTGACGCCGTAGCGGGCCTCGAGCGGCGTGCGGGTGAACGCCGCCGTGGTGCCGAAGTAGCCGTTCCAGTTCTCCTCGGCCGCGAGGTACGTCCCCCAGGGCGTGTAGCCGTGGGCGCAGTTGTTCAGCGTGCCGATGGGCGACGGCGTGATCGTCGACACCAGCATCGGGTGGTCCGGCGAGACGGGCCCCGAGAACGCCATCGGCGTGGTGCCGGTGATGCGACGGTTGTACGGCGACCCGACGACGTGCGTCCACGAACCGCTGGCGAGCCGCTGGACCTCGACGACGCTCACGCCGTGACCGGCGAGCGCCTTCGCGACCTTGGCGCGGCCGGCGTCGTCGGGCGTGATCGCCGCGCCCTCGGCCGCCGTGTAGATCTGGTTCGCGTCGGTGTACTCGTGGTTCACCACGAGCAGCCCGCGCCGGTTGCCCCGAGCGCCGCCCTGGAGCGGGAAGTAGTGCATGCCGTCGTGGTTGAACCCGACCTGGCCCTCCTGGTCCTGCGCGGTGTTGGACGCGTCCTCTGCGAAGGGCGCGACGCCGCCGAACAGCGGCGTCCCCCACGGGATCAGCACCTCGGCGACGTAGCCCGGGGGGACGAGCACGTCGTCGGCGGTGGACGTCGGGACCTCGGCGAAGCCGAGCAGGGGCCCGCGGCGCGTCGCCGGGGCGTCGAGGCGCGACCCGGCTGCCGGTGCCGCCGTGGCCGTGGCGGAGGTCCCGGCGCGTGCGGCCGGCGCGCCGCCGGCGAAGAACGCCGTGAGGCCGGCCGCGACGGCGCCACCGAGGGCGGCGCGGCGGGTCAGGCGGGCCCGGATCATGTCGTCGAGGTGCGGGTTGACGGTCGGGTTCGATCCGATGTCGTCGGTGTCGTGCACACGTGCTCCTTGGTCGCTGGTGGCTCGCGACGTGCCGCCGGGCGAGTGCGCGTCCCGGGACTCGCCTCGACCTGCGCATCGCCGCGCCCCCACCGTAGGGAGGTGCCGTCGACGGGCGGATGGACGTCCAGCGGCGACCGCGTGAACAGCTGGCCAACACGGCCCACGGGACGAGGCCGATCCCCCCGGGGGGTGCGGCGGCGCCCGCGCCACGCGTGCCGAGCGGGCGGCCGGGACGCGCTCGACTAGGTTGGCGGCCACGTGAAGCGGGTCCCGTGAGGCCCGGACGTGGAGGTTCGAGTGCCGGCACCCGGGGTCAGGGTCGTCATGTCCGCCGACGACGTGCGCCGTGCCGTCACCCGCATCGCGCACGAGATCGTCGAGCGCAACCACGGCCTCGACGGCGTCGTGCTCGTCGGTCTCCAGCGGGGCGGGGCCTGGATCGCGGACGACCTCGGCGCCGCGCTGCGGCGCGTCGAGCCGGACCACCCGGTCCCGGTCGGCGCGCTCGACGTCAGCTTCTACCGAGACGACGTCGGCATCCGCCCGATCGTCCCCGGTGCGGTGACGGACATCCCCGTGGCGCTGGACGGCAGGACGGTGGTGCTCGTGGACGACGTCCTGTTCACGGGCCGCACCGTCCGCGCGGCGCTCGACGCCTTGAACGACCACGGTCGCCCCCGCGCCGTGCAGCTCGCCGTGGTGGTCGACCGGGGCCACCGCGAGCTGCCGATCCGCGCCGACTACGTCGGCAAGAACCTGCCGACGAGCCGCAGCGAGGACGTGCGGGTCGGGCCCGACGGCGTGGTGCTCGCGTGAAGCACCTGCTCGACGTCGCCGACATGGACGCGGACGAGATCCACCACCTGCTGTCGCTCACCGACCACATGGTCGAGGTCAACCGGCGACCCATCCCGAAGGTCCCCGCCCTGCGCGGCCGCACGGTGGTCAACCTGTTCTTCGAGGACTCCACCCGCACGCGGACCAGCTTCGACACCGCCGCCCGCCGGCTCGGCGCCGACGTGATGAACTTCACCGTCTCGTCGAGCAGCGTCAACAAGGGCGAGAGCCTGCGCGACACGGTCGAGACGATCACCGCCATGGGCGTCGACGCGTTCGTGGTCCGCCACGGCTCGAGCGGCGCGCCGCACCGCATCGCCGGGTGGACGACGGCGAGCATCGTGAACGCCGGCGACGGCTGGCACCAGCACCCGACCCAGGCGCTGCTCGACTGCTACACGATCCGCACGAGCCTCGGCCGGCGCGACGGCTTCGAGGGCCTCCACGTCGCGATCGTCGGCGACGTCCGCCACAGCCGCGTCGCGCGCAGCGGCGTGCAGGCCTTCACCGCGCTCGGTGCCCGTGTCACGCTCGTCGCCCCGCCGACGCTCCTGCCGCCGTCGCTGGAGGGGTGGCCCGTGGAGGTGGCGCACGACCTCGACGACGTCGTCGGCGACGTCGACGTCCTGTACCTGCTGCGGATGCAGCGGGAGCGGATGGAGGCGGCGCTCGTGCCGTCGCTGCGCGAGTACACCGCCCGGTACGGCCTGACGAGCCAGCGTGCGGCCCGACTCCCCGGGCACGCGCTGGTCATGCACCCCGGTCCGATGAACCGCGGGGTCGAGATCGCCGTCGACCCCGGCGAGCTCGCCGGGTCGGTGGTGCTGCACCAGGTCACCAACGGCGTCGCGGTCCGGATGGCGGTGCTGTTCGAGCTGCTCGGCAGCGGCGCGGATCTCACCAGGAACGTGGAGGAACGATGAGCCGGCTCGTGGTGCGCGGCGGGACCGTGATCGACCAGGCAGGCGAGCGGCGCGTCGACGTCGCGATCGCCGACGGCCGCATCGTCGAGGTGGGTGCGGCGCTCACCGGCGAGCACGAGCTCGACGCGACGGGCTGCGTCGTGTCGCCGGGGTTCGTCGACCTCCACGTGCACCTGCGCGAGCCGGGGCGCGAGGAGGCCGAGACGGTCGAGACCGGCAGCCGCGCCGCGGCGCTCGGCGGCTTCACCGCCGTCGTCGCCATGCCGAACACGGAACCTCCGCACGACTCGCTCGCCACGATCGAGTTCGTCCGTGCGCAGGGGCGGCGTGCGGGCCTGTGCGAGGTCGCACCGGCGGGGTGCATCACCGCCGGTCGCGCCGGTCAGGCGCTGGCCCCGCTCGGCGAGCTCGTCGCCGCAGGGGTGCGGTTGTTCACCGACGACGGCAACGGCGTCCAGGACGCGGCCCTGATGCGCCGGGCGCTCGAGTACGCGGGTCCGCTCGGCATCACGCTCGCGCAGCACTGCGAGGTCGCCGAGCTCACGCGTGGCGCCGTCATGCACGAGGGCGCGTGCTGCAGCCGCCTCGGCGTGCCGGGGTGGCCGGCGCTCGCGGAGGAGCTGATGGTCCACCGCGACATCGAGCTCGTCCGCCTGACCGGCTCGCCGGTCCACCTCCTGCACCTGTCGACGGCGCGCAGCGTCGAGCTCGTCCGTGCCGCCAAGGCCGACGGCCTGCCGGTCACCGCCGAGGCGGCGCCGCACCACTTCACGCTCACGGACGAGCTCCTCGCCGGCTACGACCCCGTGTACAAGGTGAACCCGCCCCTGCGCACCGCCGCCGACGTCGCGGCCATCCGTGCCGGCCTCGCCGACGGCACGATCGACGCGATCGCGACCGACCACGCGCCACATCCGCCGGAGGCGAAGGAGGCGCCGCTCGACCAGGCGCCTCCCGGGATGCTCGGGCTCGAGACCGCGCTCGCGCTCTCGCTCGGTGAGCTCCAGATGCCCCTCGCCGACGTGCTCGCCGCGCTCAGCTGGAAGCCCGCCGCCATCGCCGGCCTCGACGCGCGCCACGGCCGACCGGTCGCGGCCGGCGAGCCCGCCAACCTCGCGGTCGTCGACCCGGCGCACGAGTGGACCGTCGTGCCGGCGCAGCTCGCGAGCCGGAGCCGCAACACCCCGTACGCCGGGCGGTCGATGCGTGGGCGGGTCCGCCACACCGTCTTCGACGGCGTCCCGGTCGTGATCGACGGCTGCGCCCAGCGCTGACCGGACGGCGGTCAGGCGGTCAGGATCTCGGGCCCCGCGTCGGTGACGACGACGGTGTGCTCGACGTGCGCGGTGAGGGACCCGTCGGCCGAGACGACCGTCCAGCCGTCCGCGAGCTGCTCGACCTCGTCGCTGCCGCCGGCGATCAGCATCGGCTCGACGGCCAGGACGACGCCGGCCTCGAGGCGCGGGCCGCTGCCCCGCCGGCCGCGGTTCGGCACGTCCGGCTCCTCGTGCATCGCCCGGCCGATGCCGTGGCCGCAGTAGTCGTGCGGCGATCCGTAGCCCGCGGCGCGGACCACCTCGTCGACCGACGCGCCGACGTCGCCGACGGTGGCCCCCACGCGCATGGCGGCGATCGCGGCGGCGAGCGACCGCTCCGCCGTCGCGATGAGCCGCTGCGCCTCGTGTCCGATCTCGCCGATCCCCATCGTGAACGCAGCGTCACCGTGCCAGCCGTCGACGATCGCCCCGCAGTCGATGGACACCACGTCGCCCTCGTCGAGGACGCGGGCGCCGGGGATGCCGTGGATCAGCTCGTCGTTCACCGACGCGCAGATGACGGCGGGGAACCCGTGGTAGCCGAGGAAGTTGCTGCGCGCCCCGCGCCGCTCGATCACCTCGCGGGCGACGCGGTCGAGCCCGGCCGTGCTGACCCCCGGGCGCGCCGCGGCCCGGATCGCGTCGTGCATCTCCGCCACGACCCGGCCGGCGGCGCGCATCGAGCGGAGCTCGGCGGGCGTGCGGCGCGGGAGGCGGCGGCGGAGCACGGGCGCCCGCATCAGGCCCGTCGCGCCTCGACGGCGTCGATCAGCCGCGCGAAGACCACGTCCGGGGTCGCGACGCCGTCGACGACGACGAGGCGGCCGTCGGTGCCGTAGAACTCGATGAGCGGCGCCGTCTGCTCCTCGTACAGGTCGAGGCGGCGGTTGATCGCGTCGGGCGTGTCGTCGTCGCGCTGGAGCACGTCGCCGCCGCACACCTCGCAGATCCACGGCACCTTCTCCTGCTGCCCGGCGACGTAGTTCGTCCCGCAGTCCCGGCACACGCGCCGCGCGGAGATCCGGGCGAGCACGAGCTCGCGCGGCACGTCCAGGTCGAGGACCACGTCGATCGGGCGCTCCGCGGTGATCGCGTCGAGCGAGCGCGCCTGGGGCACCGTGCGCGGGAAGCCGTCGAGGATGTACCCGCGGGTGCGCGCGTCGTCCCGGTTCAGCCGCTCCTCGACGACGCCCACCATGATCTCGTCGCCGACGAGGCCACCGGCGTCCATCACCTGCTTGGCCATCATCCCGAGCTCGGTCCCCTCGCGCACCGCCGCCCGGAGCATGTCGCCGGTGGAGATGTGCGGGACGACGTAGTGGCGCGACAGCCGCACGCACTGGGTGCCCTTGCCCGCGCCCTGGCGGCCGAGCAGGATGAGCCGGGCGCCGGGGATCATCTGGTGGTCATCTCCGCACGCCCTCGCGACGCGCGGGGGTCACTTCAGGAATCCCTCGTAGTTGCGCAGCATGAGCTGGCTGTCGATCTGGCGCATGAGCTCGAGCGCGACGCCCACGGCGATGAGCACGGTCGTGCCGGCGAACGGGAAGCTCTGCACGTCGCCGGCCCACAGCAGGATGTACGGCAGGATCGCGATCAGCGCGACGAACACCGCGCCGGGCAGCGTGATGCGGTTGACCGCCTTGCCGAGGTACCGCTCGGTCTGGGGCCCGGGCCGGATGCCGGGGATGAAGCCGCCCTGGCGTCGGAGCTGGTCGGCCTGGCGGATCGGGTCGAACGCGATCGAGTTGTAGAAGTACGCGAACGCCACGATCATCAGCGAGAAGATGATGATGTAGACGATGTTCTGGCTGTTGACGATGTACTCGTCGATGTTGCGCTGGATCCACGCCCGCCAGCCGGTGCCGTCGTTCGAGCCGAGCATGTTCGACCCGAGCACGGGCAGCAGCAGCACGGAGCTGGCGAAGATGATCGGCACGATGCCGCTCTGGTTGACCTTCAGCGGGATGTAGGTGTTCTGGCCGCCGTACATCCGCCGGCCGACGACGCGCTTCGCGAACTGGACGGGGATCCGGCGCTGGGCGAGCTCGACGCGCACGACGGCGATCACGATCCCGACGCTGAGCAGCACGAGCAGCGCGAACACGAACCACTTGCGGCTCTCGAGGATGGAGTAGTAGCTGTACGGCAGCTCCGACACGACCGAGGCGAAGATGAGCATGCTCATGCCGTTGCCGATGCCGCGCTGGCTGATCAGCTCACCGATCCACATCAGCACCGCCGTGCCGGCGACCAACGTGACGATCACCAGGTAGCCGCGTGGCCACACCCCGTCGGGCAGGAGCTGGATCCCCTGCGGCACGGCCTGCGCGGAGCCGAAGAACGCGCTGCCGCGGCCCTGGCCGAAGATGAACGTGAGCGCGGTCGCCTGCAGCAGCGCGATGGCCATCGCGAGGTAGCGGGTGTACTGCGTGATCTTGCGCTGCCCGACCGCGCCCTCCTGCTGGAGCTTCTCGAGCTTCGGGATCACGACCCCCAGGACCTGCATGATGATGCTGGCCGTGATGTACGGCATGATCCCGAGCGCGAAGATCGAGAAGCTGCCGAACGCGCCGCCGGAGAAGAGGTTGAGGAACCCGAGCGCGCCCTGGGAGCGAACGCCCTCCTCGAACTGGTTGACGGCGTCGGCGTCGATGCCCGGCACCCGGATCGCCACGCCCAGGCGGTAGAGGGCCACCATCCCGAGGGTGAACAGGATCTTGTTGCGGAGGTCCGCCACCTTGAAGACGTTCTTGAGGTTGGCGATCACGGCGGCGTGCTCTCGATTCGGCGGCTCGGGGACAGGTGCGGGAACGGGTGGAGCTGCAGGTTATGCCACGCGAGCTCGCGGCGCGGCGCCAGCTGGTGCCGGCGCCGCGGCGGCGTCAGCGGTTGGCGAACTGGTTGCCGGACACGGGTGCCCGGCCGGACGGGAAGGGCAGCGGGAGGATCGTCACGGAGCCGCCGGCCGCCGTGATCGCGGCCTCGGCCGCCTTCGAGACCCCGTGCGCGGTCACGTCGACCTTCGTGGTGATCTCGCCACGGGCGAGCACCTTGACGAAGGTGCCCTTGCGCACGAGGCCGCGCTCCACGAGCAGCTCCGGTCCGACCGCCGGCGCGTCCAGCGCGGCGAGCTGGTCGAGGTTGACCGGCGAGTACTCGACGCGGAAGGGGTTGTTGAAGCCCTTCAGCTTGGGGACGCGCTGCTTGAGGCCGGTCTGGCCGCCCTCGAAGCCGCGCCCGACCTTGCCGCGCCCGCGGGCGTGCTGGCCCTTGGTGCCGGCGCCGGCGGTCTTGCCGCCCTTGCCGCCGATGCCGCGGCCGACCCGCTTCTTGGCCTTCTTCGCTCCGGGTGCGGGAGCGAGCTCGTCGATGCGCACGTCAGGTCTCCGATCCGTCGTTCTCCGTCACCTCGAGGAGGTGCGGGATGCGGGCGAGCATGCCCCGGATCTCCGGCCGGTCGGGCAGCACGTTGCTGTTGCCGATCGTGCCGAGCCCGAGCGCGCGCAGCGTGCCGCGGGCCTTCGGCTTGTTGCCGATGGCCGAGCGGACCTGCGTGACCGTGATGGTCCGCTCGCCGGTGTAGGTGTGCTTCTGTCGGCCGGGCATCAGCGGGTCTCCCCTGCGGCGAGCTGCTTCTTGCGCTCGTTGTACGAGTTCAGGACGCCCTTCGGCACGAACTCGTCGGCGGGCAGGCCACGGCGTGCGGCCACCACGTCGGGGCGCTGCAGCGACTTGAGGCCGTTGATCGTGGCGCGGGCGACGTTGATCGAGTTCGACGAGCCGAGCGACTTGCACAGCACGTCGTGCACGCCCGCCTCCTCGAGGATGATCCGGGCCGCGCCGCCGGCGATGACGCCCGTGCCGGCCGCGGCCGGCTTCATCAGCACGCGCCCGGCGGAGTTGATGCCCGTCACCGGATGGGTGATCGTGCTGCCCGCGAGCGGCACCTCGAACAGGTTCTTCTTCGCCTCCTCGGTGCCCTTCTGGATCGCGAGCGGCACCTCCTTGGCCTTGCCGTACCCGAGGCCGACGCGGCCGTTGCCGTCGCCCACCACGACGAGCGCGGTGAACGAGAAGCGGCGGCCGCCCTTGACGACCTTGGCGACGCGGTTGATGTTGATGACGCGCGACTCGCGCAGACCGCTCGGGTCCGCCTGGGGCGCGTCGTGGCGGTTGCCGCCGTAGTTGCTGGGACCTGCCATCAGAACTCCAGACCTGCTGCACGGGCCGCGGCGGCTGCCGCGGCGATGCGACCGTGGTAGAGGAACCCACCACGGTCGAACACGACCTTGTCGACACCCGCGGCGCGGGCGCGCTCGGCGACGAGCTGGCCGAGGCGTGTGGCCGCATCGACCGTCGAGCCGCTGCCGAGGTCGCGCTGCGCGGCCTCGTTCGACGAGGCGGACGCGATGGTGCGGCCGGCGTCGTCGTCGATCACCTGCAGCACGAGGTGCTTGTTCGACCGGAACACCGCGAGGCGCGGGCGCTCGGCGGTGCCGTGGATCTTCTTGCGGACGCGCGCGTGGCGGACCAGCCGGCCGGCGCGCCGCTTCTGTGCGACCTTGCTCATCGTGCCCTCACTTCTTGCCGGTCTTGCCGGCCTTGCGCAGCACCTTCTCGCCGAGGTACCGCACGCCCTTGCCCTTGTACGGCTCGGGCTTCCGGATGGAGCGGATGTTCGCGGCGACCTGGCCGACGAGCTCCTTGTCGATGCCGCGCACGATGATGCGCGTCGGCGTGGGCGCCTCGAACGTGACGCCGTCGGGCGCCTGCACGATCACCGGGTGGCTGAAGCCGAGCGCGAGCCGCAGCGTCGTCGGGCCCTGCGCCTCGGCGCGGTAGCCGACGCCGATGATCTCGAGCTCCTTGCTGAAGCCGTCCGTGACGCCGACGACCATGTTGTTCACGAGCGTGCGGCTGAGGCCGTGCAGGGCGCGGCTCTGGCGCTCGTCGTCGGGCCGCTCCACGAGGAGCCGACCGTCGTCGTTGCGCACGGTGATCGCACCCGGGAGGGTGCGGCTGAGGGTGCCCTTCGGACCCTTCACGGTCACGTCGGGGCCGGCGATGGTGACGTCGACGCCGCCGGGGACGGGGATGGGGCTGATGCCGATGCGGGACATGTACGGACCTCCCGGGTCACCACACGTAGCAGAGGATCTCGCCGCCCACGTTGCGCTTGCGCGCGTCGCGGTCGGTCATGAGCCCCTGGCTGGTGGACAGGACGGCGACACCCAACCCGCCGAGCACGCGGGGGACCGCGTTGCCCTTGCGGTACACGCGCAGGCCCGGGGTGGACACGCGGCGGAGGCCGGAGATGGTGCGCTCGCGCTCGGGCGAGTACTTGAGCTGCACGGTGAGCACCTCGCCGGGCCCGGTCGTGGACGGCGCCACGTCGAAGCCGGAGATGTACCCCTCCTTCTGCAGGATGCGGGCGAGCGCCACCTTCTGCTTCGACGAGGGCATGCGCACCTCGTCGTGCATGGCGGTGTTCGCGTTGCGGATGCGGGTGAGCATGTCCGCGATGGGATCGGTCATCATCGGTGGTCGCTCCTCACCAGCTCGCCTTGGTCAGCCCGGGGATCTCGCCGGCGTGGGCGAGCTCGCGCACGCACACCCGGCACAGCCCGAACTGGCGGTACACGGAGCGGGCCCGGCCGCAGCGGCGGCACCGGGTGTAGCCGCGGACCTTGTACTTGGGCTTCGCATTGGACTTGTTGATCTGGGACTTCTTCGCCATGTCGCGGCCCTCCGTCACTTCTTCTTCTTGGTGCGGGCGGCGAACGCTGCGCCCTTGCCGCGGTGCTTCGGCTTCCTCGGCGCCTGGGTGGCGTCGGCGCCGCGCTTGAACGGGAACCCGAACGCGTCGAGCAGCGCCTGGCCCTGCTCGTTCGTCACGGCGGTGGTCACGATCGTGATGTCCATGCCGCGGGGCGAGTCGATCTTGTCGTAGTCGATCTCCGGGAACACCGTCTGCTCGGCGAGGCCGAACGTGTAGTTGCCACGCCCGTCCCAGCTGTGCGACGGCAGCCCGCGGAAGTCGCGGATGCGCGGGATCGCGACGCTGATCAACCGGTCGAGGAACTCCCACATCCGGTCGCCGCGGAGCGTGACCTTGCACCCGATCGACTGGCCCTCCCGGAGCTTGAACCCGGCGATGGACGTCTTGGCCTTGGTCACGATCGGCTTCTGGCCCGAGATCTGGGTCAGGTCGCGCACGGCGCCCTCGAGCAGCGACGGTTGCTGGGTGGCGCGCCCGACGCCCATGTTGATCACGATCTTCTCGAGCTTCGGCACCTGCATCACGTTCGAGAGGCCGAGCTGCGCCTGCAGCGCCGCCTTCACCTCGTCCTGGTACCGCTGCTTCAGGCGGGGCACGGCGCGAGCCGGCGCCGCGGTGTCGGTCACGGTCATGAGATCACCTCACCGGTGCGCTTCGCGATGCGGACCTTGGAGCCGTCGTCGTTCAGCCGGTAGCCGACGCGGGTCGGCTTGCCCTTGTGGACGAGCATGACGTTGCTCGCGTGGATCGGCATGTCGCGGTCGATGATCCCGCCCTGCTCGTTCGCGCGACGGGCCTTCTGGTGCTTCTTCGCCGTGTTGACGCCGGTGACGACCAGCTGGTTGGTGGACGGGAGCACCTGGGCGATCTCGCCCTCCTTGCCCTTGTCCTTGCCGGCGATCACCACGACGGTGTCGCCCTTCTTGAGCTTCATCTCACAGCACCTCCGGGGCCAGGGAGACGATCCGCATGAACTTCTTGTCGCGCAGCTCGCGGCCCACCGGGCCGAAGATGCGCGTGCCACGCGGGGTGAGGTCGTCCTTGATGATGACGGCGGCGTTCTCGTCGAAGCGGATGTAGCTGCCGTCGGGACGGCGCTTCTCCTTCTTCACGCGGACGACCACGCACTTCACGACGTCGCCCTTCTTGACGGCGGCGCCGGGGATGGCGTCCTTGACGGCGGCGACGAAGATGTCACCGATGGAGGCGTAGCGACGGCGGGTGCCGCCGAGCACCTTGATGCACAGCACCTCCTTGGCGCCGCTGTTGTCCGCGACGCGGAGGCGGGACTCCTGCTGGATCATTACTTCGCCCTCTCCAGGACCTCGACGACCCGCCAGCGCTTGCTCTTGCTGAGCGGACGGGTCTCCATCACGCGGACCTTGTCGCCCACGTTGACGTCGTTCGTCTCGTCGTGCGCGTAGAGCCGCTTCGTGCGGAGCATGAACTTGCCGTACTTCGGATGGCGCACCCGCTCGACGACGGCGATGACCGCGGTCTTGTCCATCTTGTTGGACACCACGAGCCCCTCGCGCACCTTGCGCGAGGCGCGCACGGCGGGCGCGGCGTCCTCGGCGGGCGCTGCGGGGGTGGCGGGTGCGGGGGCCCCGGCGGCCGGCGCGTCGGCGCTCTGCGCGCCCACGTCGTCACCGGTGCCGATGTCGTCGATGGTCTCGTCGCTCATGGGGTTCACGTCCCGCTCTCGGCAGCGGCGATCTCGCGCTGGCGGATGTAGGTGTTGATGCGCGCCACCTGGCGGCGCACCGTGCGGATCTCGGCGTTGTTGTCGAGCTGGCCGGTCGCGTTGCGGAAGCGCAGGTTCAGCGCCTCCTGCTTGGTCGCCCGCAGCTCCTCGACGAGCGCGGACAGGTCGAGCTCGGCGAGCTCCTTGTTCGTCTTGGCCATGTCAGTAGGTCTCCTCGCGCGTGAGGATGCGGGCCTTGATCGGCAGCTTCTGGATCGCCTTGTTCATCGCCGAGCGAGCGATCTCCTCGTTCGGGAACGACAGCTCGAACAGCACGCGACCGGGCTTGACGACGGCGACCCAGAACTCCGGGTTGCCCTTGCCCGAGCCCATGCGGGTCTCGGCGGGCTTCTTCGTGACGGGCTTGTCCGGGAAGATGTTGATCCACACCTTGCCGCCGCGCTTGATGGCGCGGGTCATGGCGATCCGGGCGGCCTCGATCTGGCGGGCGGTCAGCCAGCCGGGCTCGAGGGCCTGGATCCCGTACTCGCCGAAGGCGAGCGAGTCGCCGCCCTTGGTGAGACCGGCGGTGCGGCCTCGGTGGTGCTTGCGGTGCGCGACCTTGCGGGGCATCAGCATGGTTCAGTCCTCCCCACGGAAGTGCGGCGCCTCGTGGCCCTCGTGGGTCCGACGCGCGATGTCCTCTTCTTCGTCCAGCAGCTTCTCGAGCTCCGGATCGGCTTCCTTGAGCAGCGGCGCCGACTCGATCGAGTCGTCGTCGGGCCGGCGCGGGCCGGTCGAGGACACGACCCGCCGGGGAGCGCCCTGGCCGGAGGTCTCGCCGACGGCCATGGCCGCCTCGCGCGAGATCTTGTCCTCGCCCTGGGCCTTGTAGGGGACGATGTCGCCCTTGTAGATCCAGACCTTGACGCCGACGCGGCCGCTCGACGTGCGCGCCTCGCGGAAGCCGTAGTCGATGTCGGCGCGCAGGGTGTGCAACGGCACCCGGCCCTCGCGGTACCACTCCGTGCGGCTCATCTCGGCACCGCCGAGGCGCCCCGAGCACTGCACCCGGATGCCGAGCGCGCCGGCGCGCTGCGCGTTCTGCACCGCCCGCTTCATCGCACGGCGGAACGCGATGCGGTTGGCGAGCTGGTCGGCGACGCCCTGCGCGATCAGCGCCGCGTCCAGCTCCGGCGTCTTGATCTCGACGATGTTCAGCTGCACCTTGGGGTTGCCGGTGATCTTGGTCAGCAGCGCCCGCAGCTCGTCGGCCTGCGCGCCGCGACGTCCGATGACGATGCCGGGGCGTGCGGTGTGGATGTCGATGCGGACCTTGTCGCGGGTGCGCTCGATCTCGATCCGGCTCACCGCGGCGGACTCCAGCTTGGCCATCAGGGCCTTGCGGATCTTCCAGTCCTCGGTCAGGTAGTCCTTGTAGTCGCGGTCGGAGAACCAGCGGCTCTTCCACTCCGTCGTGATCCCGAGGCGGAAGCCGTAGGGGTTGATCTTCTGGCCCACTTAGTTGTCCTCCTCGTCGTCCGCTTCGCTTTCGACAGCGGAGGACTGCGGCTCGTCGCTGGCGCTTCCCTCGCCGCCTGCGGCCCCGGTCGTGTCGGTCTCGTTCGCGTCGCTGTCTGCTGTCGTCGCCTCCGGTGCGTCGACAGCCTCGATCGTCTCCGTCTCGACGTCGGTGGTCGTCAGGTCCTGGAGCTGGTCGACCGGCGTCTCGGCGATGTCGGCCTCGACGAGCTGCTCGCCCGCGGGCTGCTCCGCCGGGTCGCCCGCCGTGGCGGCGCCCGCCCGGAGGCCGGCGGCGCGCTGGCGGCTGCGCTCGACACGGGCACGGCGCGAGGCGGTGGCGCCCGTCGCGGCACCGGCGCCGCGGCGGCGACCGGCCGCGCTGCGGCGGGCCTCTCGGGCCTGGACCACCTCGAGGCGGGCGTCGTCGAGGCGGGCGACCACGATCGTGATGTGGCTCGTGCGCTTCTTGATCCGACCGGCGCGACCACGGGCACGGGGGGTGAAGCGCTTCAGCGTCGGCCCCTCGTCGGCGAAGCACGCCTTGACGAAGAGCTCGTCCGCGTCCTGCTCGTCGTTGTGCACGGCGTTGGCGACGGCGGAGGCGAGCACCTTGCGGACCGTCGCGGCGGCGTCGCGGTCGGTGAACTGGAGCACCTCGTCGGCCTGGCGCACGGGGAGGCCGCGGATCAGGTTCAGCACGACGCGGACCTTCGACGCGGACGTCCGGACGTAGAGCGCGCTGGCCTTGGTGCCGCTGCGCTCGCCGGCGACGAAGGACCGCTCGTTCAGCTTCGGGCCGGTCATCAGCGGCGTCCCTTCGTGTTCTTCTCCTGGCCGGCGTGGTACTTGAAGGTCCGCGTCGGGCTGAACTCGCCCAGCTTGTGACCGACCATGCTCTCGGTGACGTACACCGGCACGTGCTTGCGGCCGTCGTGGACGGCGATCGTGTGGCCGACCATGTCCGGGATGATCGTGCTGCGGCGACTCCAGGTCTTGATGACCTTGCGCTCACCGGCCGCGTTCTGCGCGTCCACCTTCTTCAGCAGGTGGTCGTCGACGAACGGGCCCTTCTTCAGGCTGCGAGACATGGGGTGCTACCTCCGACCCTTGCTGGTGCGGCGACGCCGGACGAGCAGCTGCTGCGACGGCTTCTTCTTGTTGCGGGTGCGGCCCTCGGGCTTGCCCCAGGGGGACACGGCGGGGCGCCCGCCGGACGTGCGGCCCTCGCCGCCACCGAGGGGGTGGTCGACCGGGTTCATCGCGACGCCACGGGTCTGCGGGCGGCGGCCCTTCCACCGGTTGCGGCCGGCCTTGCCGATCTTGATCAGCTCGTGCTCGCTGTTGCCGACCTCGCCGACGGTCGCCCGGCAGTCGATCAGCACGCGGCGCATCTCCGTGGACGGCATGCGCAAGGTGGCGAAGTCGCCCTCCTTCGCGACGAGCTGCACGGCCATGCCCGCCGCACGGGCGATCTTGCCGCCGCCGCCGGGGCGCAGCTCGACGTTGTGCACGGTGGTGCCGACCGGGATGTAGCGCAGGGGCAGGGCGTTGCCCGGCTTGATGTCGGCGCCCTGGCCGCTCTCGACGTGGGTGCCGACGTTGAGGCCCTTCGGCGCCAGGATGTAGGCCTTCTCGCCGTCCGCGTAGTGCAGCAGCGCGATCCGGCAGGTGCGGTTCGGGTCGTACTCGATCGCGGCGACCTTGGCGGTCACCCCGTCCTTCACGCGGCGGAAGTCGATGATGCGGTACTGGCGCTTGTGGCCGCCGCCGCGGTGGCGCGACGTCTTGCGGCCGTACACGTTGCGGCCGCCGCTCTTGGGCGCCGGCGCGAGGAGGCTCTTCTCCGGCGTCGTCTTCGTGACGTCGGAGAAGTCGCTGCTCGTCTGGAACCGGCGGCCGGCGCTGGTGGGCTTGCGGGATCGAATGGCCATGGCTGCCTCAGTTCTCGAACAGCGGGATCTCGTCGCCCGCCGCGAGCGTGACGATCGCCCGCTTGGTGTCCGGCTTGCGACCTTGCTTGTTGACGCGCCGCGCCCGCGTCTTCTTGCCGACGCGGTTGAGCGTGTTGACCTTGACGACGGTGACGCCCCAGATGGACTCGACGGCGTCGTGGATCTCGGGCTTGCTCGCGCCCGGGTGCACGCGGAACGTGTAGACGCCCTGCTCGATGAGCCCGTAGCTCTTCTCGGACACGACGGGGGCGAGGATGATGTCGCGCGGGTCCTTCACGACTCGGCTCCTTGGTTGGTGGCGGGCTCGGCGTCCGCTTCGCTTTCGCCTCGCGCCGCGTGCGGCTGGTCGCTGGCGCTTCCCTCGCCGCCGGCGGGCTCATCGCTCGACCGGCTCGCGTCGGTGGGGAGCAGGTCGCGGGTGAACACGATCCACTCGTTGCAGAGCACGTCGTACGCGTTCAGCTCGTTGCGCTCGATCAGCTGCACGTGAGGCAGGTTGGCGAAGCTGCGGATGGCCGCGAGGTCGTCGCGGTCCACGACGACGAGCACGCTGCCGTCGATGCCGAGCGCCGACAGCGCCTGGCGGGCGGACCTGGTCTTCGGCGCGTCGAACCCCCACGTGTCGACGACGACGACGCGGCCCTCGTTGGCGCGGTCGGACAGCGCCGAGCGCAGCGCGAGCCGGATCATCTTCTTGGGCGTGCGCTGCTCGTACGAGCGCGGCTTCGGCCCCAGGGCGACGCCGCCGCCGCTGAAGTGCGGGGCGCGGATCGAGCCCTGGCGGGCGTTGCCGGTGCCCTTCTGCTTGAACGGCTTCTTGCCGCCGCCGCGCACCTCGGCGCGGGTCTTGGTGCTCTGCGTCCCGGCGCGCCGTGCGGCGAGCTGGGCGGTGACGACCTGGTGCATGACGGGGACGTTCGGCTGGACGCCGAACATCGCCGCGTCGAGCTCGACCTGGCCGGCGTCGGCGCCGGTGGCGGTCCTGACGGTCACGTTCGCCACGGTGCTCACGCTCCCTTCTTGGCCTTGACGGCGTTGCGGACGATCACGACGCCGCCGTTCGGGCCCGGCACGGAGCCCTTCACGAGGAGCAGGTTGCGCTCGGCGTCGGCCTCGACGACCTCGAGGTTGAGGGTGGTCACCTGCTCGTGGCCCATGTGGCCCGCCATGCGCAGGCCCTTGAACACGCGGCCGGGGTAGCTGGCCGAGCCGATCGAGCCCGGCGCGCGGTGGTGCTTGTGGTTGCCGTGGCTCGCGCCCTGGCCACGGAAGTTGTGGCGCTTCATCCCGCCGGCGAACCCCTTGCCGCGGCTCACCGCGGTGACGTCCACCTTCTGGCCCTGCGTCAGCACGTCGACGCCGATCTCCTGGCCGACCTCGAAGCCGTCCACGGAGTCGAGGCGCAGCTCGACGACGCGGCGGCCGGGCTGCACGCCCGCCTTCGCGAAGTGCCCGGCCTGCGGCTTCGTGAGCTTCTTCGCGTCCTTGTGGCCGTAGGTGACCTGGAGCGCGGTGTAGCCGTCGCGCTCGGCGGTCTTCACCTGGACGATGCGCGCCGGCTCGACGCGGAGCACGGTGACGGGCACGACCTTGTCGTCGACCCACACCTGGCTCATGGCGACCTTCTCGCCCACGATCGCTTTCAGTGCCATGCGGCAGCCTCTTCCGTCGGACCCGGCCGTGACCGGGGCGCTGATGCCTTGCTCATCCCTGCTGTGCGCTGTGCGCTCGTGCGTCGGTCCTGCGCGACCCGCCGCGAGGGCGCCGTTCACGCAGATGCTCCGCTGGTCGCGCTGGACCGGCGGAGCACCGACATCGGTTCTGCCGGGTGGTCCCCCTCCGACGCCAGGGCGGCAGGAGGGGCGCACACGGACGCAAATTGACTGGGCAACGCTACCGGTGGGCATCCCCCGGCAGCAACCTGCGCCGGCGGCAGCACGGGGCGCGGCGCGGCGCCGTCCGCCGGCTCAGGGGAAGCGGGCCCCGAGCCACCCGGTCACGGCCTCCATCGCCTCGCGGCGGTGCCCCTCCAGGTAGTGGGGCGCGCCGCGGATCTCGAGGTACGTGGTGTCCGCCGCGCCGGCAGCGGCGGCGATCTCCTGGGCCTGGCGGACCCGGATCTCGGTGTCGGCCGTCGGGTGCACGAGCATCGTCGGCACCGTGACCCGCGGCATCGTGTCCGCGAGCCGCGCCCGGCTCGACAGGCCCGACCACGTCGAGAGCCACCCGCGGGCCGTCATCGTGCGGGCGAGGCCACCTCGGCCGTAGTTGGCGTCGAACGGGTCCGGGAAGGCGAACAGCGACCCGAGCGGGCGGTCGTCCGGATCGATCGACGGGTCGAGGTAGGCGGGGTCGGCGAGGGTGCGGTAGATGGTGAGGTAGCGCGCGAAGACGGTCCGGCGGCGCAGCTCGCGCCACGTGCGCACGTCCGAGGTGCCGGCGCTGCGGAGCCGCGCGGCGGCGTCGGCCCCCTCGGCGAGCGACGCCCGCGCGATCGCGTCGATCCGCGCGACCCGGGCCACCTGCGCGGCGCGGTAGCGCTCGAGCCACCCGGGCTCGTACGAGCTCGGCTCCGGCCACGGCCGCCACCCGTTGTCCGGGTCGTACATGTCGAGCTCGGGCACCGTCGAGAAGGGGTCGCCCTCGTCGGCCAGGCTGGGATCGATCACCTGCATCATGAACACGCCCTCGCCCGGGTGGGCGGCCACCCCGATCCAGCCGTCACCGATGCCGAGCTCGGCGTTCGCCATCGCCATCAGGCTCCCCCCGCCGGAGTTGCCGAGCAGCACCACCGCCTCCGCGCCGCGTCGGCGCATCTCGTCGTGCGCCGTGCGCACGTCGACGATGCAGGACTCGTGGAGGCAGTCCGTGTCGTTGCCCATGTAGCGGGTGCCGAAGCCGAGGACCGCGTACCCGGCGGCGGCGAGCAGCGGGCAGGCGTAGTGCACGCTGAAGTCGCCGCGCGGGTGCGAGAGGATCACGGCGGTGCGCCACGGGCGCCCGCCGGGCGGCGTCCACAGCACCCCCCGGACCAGCGCGCCGTCGGGGCTGACCAGCCGGACGGACTCGCGCGGGATCTCGACGCCGGGGTCGTCCTCCTCGAGCGGCCAGTAGCCGAGGCCGAACGGCCGCCGGCCGCCGAGGTGCGCGTCGAGGTCCCGCATGCGCGCACCCTACGCGTCGACCACGGGCCCGCCCACGCCGGCGACCGCCCCGGGCCCCCTCAGCTGCTCGGGCGCTCCACGAGCGTCGCCCGCACGTCGCGCTCGACGTCGCCGCGCACCACGGTCAGCTCGATCGCGGTGCCCGGCGGCAGGCGGCGGATGGTGGCGATCAGGTCCGCGGGCCCGCTGATCCCGTCTCCGTCCACGGCCACCACGACGTCACCGCTCTCCACGCCCGCGCCGGCGGCCGGCGAGCCGGGCTCCACGGTCGTGACGAGCGCGCCGCTGCCGCCGTCACGGCGCCGGTCGAGCCCGACGCCGAGGTAGCCCTCCTCGACCTCCTCGCCGCGTGACGCCGCGCGCAGCAGCTCGATCCCCGCGAGCGCGTCGTCGACGGCGATCGCGAACCCGATGTCGTTCGCGGCACCGGCCCCCGTCGCGGCGACGGCGGTGTTGATGCCGACGACGTGGCCGGCCGCGTCGACGAGGGGACCGCCGGAGTTGCCAGAGGAGATGGCGGCGTCGGTCTGCACGAGCCCGTTCAGCGCGCCGAGCGCGGTGTTCAGGGTCCGGTCGGTCGCCGAGACGATCCCGCTCGTCACGCTCGGGTCGCCGTCGAGGTCGAGGGCGTAGCCGACGGCGACCACCTCGTCGCCGACGCGGACGTCGCCCGGGTCGGCGAACGTCGCCGGCTGGAGCCCGTCGACGTCGATCCGCACGAGCGCGAGGTCGCGCGCCGGGTCGGTGGCGACGACGGCCCCACGGCGGGGCTCGGACTCGAGCGGCAGCCGGACGTTGACCTCGTCGGCGTCGCCGACGACGTGCGCGTTGGTCAGGATCTCGCCGTCGGAGGTGACGATCACACCGGTCCCGTTCGACTCGCCGATCGCACCACCCTCCTCGATGGTGCGCTGCACCGCGACCACGCTCGGCGCCACCGCCCGCACGACGGCGGCGATGTCGATCGGACCGAACGGCTCCTCGCGCGCCGGCGCCGTGTCGACGGCGAGCGTCGAGGCCCGCCGCGGCGGGGCGTCGCGGCGGTCGGCGAGGGTGGTGCCGAGGTAGGCGCCGAGGAGCCCGGCGGCCCACGCCGCGAGCACCACGACCAGGGCGCCCGCGAGCGCCCGCCGTGGCGTCCGCCGCCGCCGCCGCCGCCGGCGCGAGGTCGACGCCGCCGCCGGGAGCAGGTGCGCGGCGAGGTCCGGCGGCGTCGCCGCGGGCGACGCTGGTGGCGGCAGCGGAGTCCGGTCGGGGATCGAGGCGGGCTCCATCGCCGTCCGTTCTACCGGCTCGCCGGCCGGAGCGCCTCGCGCCGGGCGGCCCGGCGGGACGATGTCTGGCCGACCTCCGAACGGGGTACCCGGCGGCCATGACGCGCGTGCTGATCGCGGTGGACCGGACCGATCAGTCGGTGGAGGCCGCCGAGGTCGCGCACCGGCTCTTCGGCGACACGGCCGAGTACCTCGTCGTCAACGTCGCCGCCGGCACCGACGGCGCGGCCTGGGCCGGCGTGTACCCGATCGTCCCGCCCGTGGCGGCGTATCCCGTCGTGATGCCCGCCGCCACGGCCATGGACGCCGGCGACGCCGGCGACGCGGTGGATCGTGCGGAGGACCGCGCCGCGGACGTCGCCGAGCGGGCGAAGCTCCCCGGCGCCGAGGTCGTGGGCGAGGTCGGCGACGTCGCCGCGGCGATCGTGCAGGCCGCGGTGGAGCACCGGGTGGACGTGATCGTCGTCGGATCCCACGACCGCGGCTGGTTCTCCCGGCTCTTCTCGCCGTCGGTCGCCAACCAGGTCATCAGCGACGCCACCGTCCCCGTCCTCGTGGTGCGGTAGGCGCCGGGCTCGCGACGACGGGGCGGCCGCTGGCCGCCCCGTCGTCGAGGTGTTCGGGTCGTCGGTCCGTGCCCGTGCCGCCGCGGCGGCAGGCGCTCAGCTCGACTGGATCTTGATCTCGATGTCGACGCCGGCCGGCAGCTCGATGCGCTGGAGGCTGTCGATGGTCTTCGCGTTCGGGTCGACGATGTCGATCAGGCGCTTGTGGACGCGCATCTCGAAGTGCTCCCGGGAGTCCTTGTCGATGTGCGGGCCCCGGATGACCGTGTAGCGGTGCTTGTCGGTCGGCAGCGGGATGGGACCGCGCACCGTCGCGTTGGTGCGGGTGACCGTCTCGACGATCTTGCGCGTCGACTGGTCGATGATCTCGTGGTCGAACGCCTTCAGGCGGATGCGGATGGACTGGGCCATGGTGTCGTCGCTCCTCAGGTCACTTCGTGATCTTCGTGACGCGACCCGCGCCCACCGTCCGACCACCCTCACGGATCGCGAACCGCAACCCCTCATCCATCGCGATCGGCTTCCCCAACTCCACCTTGATCG